>Ga0315281_10003687_pt1 | contig 22403 bp, 21 predicted proteins | sample YL17G07_0_MG_FD_204540 | JGI IMG/M metagenome (GOLD analysis project Ga0315281, IMG submission 204540) | Sediment microbial communities from Yellowstone Lake, YNP, Wyoming, USA - YL17G07_0 | ecosystem: Environmental > Aquatic > Freshwater > Lake > Sediment | place: USA: Wyoming | collected... | reverse complement strand
ATGAGCTGCGCGTGCACAACGAAGGGAAGATCGCGACGACGGCGCTGGATCTCGAGATTCCCGAAGGGGTGACTGTGCTCGAGGTCGCGACGCCGGCCACCGGCTCCTATACGCCGGCCAAGACGGGCGATCGGATCACGGCCATCACCTGGACGATCGACGTGCCGCCGGGTAAGTACGTGGCGCTGAAATTTGTGGCGAAGAATCCACAGGGCGCGAAAGACGTGCGCTGGAACGTGCGGCAGCACCTGGCAGATGGCTCCATCGTCGAGTGGAGCGACAAGCCTGGCGCCAAAGAAAAGGCCTCTGTGACGAAAATCGGCGCCGCGACGAGCGAACCCGAGCACAAGCACAAGGGATGACTGAAGGAGCCGCCGTCCGTGGATGTGAAGCGTCGTAATTTCCTGCGCGGTCTCGTATCGGCTGCGGGTGTCGCCGGTGCCGGGACCGCCTCGGCCCAGCACGTACACGAAGCGCCCGCACAGAAGCCGGCCCTGCATCCCGCCCCGCCAGCCGCTCCGGTGCCGCCGGACAAGCTCGGCGCCGGCGTGGTGCCGGTGATCACGCCTGACCTGCCCGACATGCCCTGGCGGCTCGAAGACGGCGTGAAGGTGTTCGAGATCGCGGCCGAGCACGTCCGCACCGAATTTCTGCCAGGCCGCGTTGTCGACGCGTGGGGCTTCAACGGCAGCGTGCCGGGCCCGACGATTCAGGTGAACGACGGCGATCGCGTCCGGCTGATCGTCGAGAACCGGCTGCCGGAACCGTTCTCGATGCACTGGCACGGCCTCGAGATCCCGAACGACATGGACGGCAGCCCGGGGCTCACGCAGGATCCGATCGCCCCCGGGGGCAGGTTCGTCTACGAGTTCACGCTGCACCAGAACGGCACCTTCTTCTACCACTCGCACATGGCGATGCAGGAGATGATGGGGATGATCGGCCTGTTCGTCATTCATCCCCGCCGCGCGCACGCGCCGGCCGTCGATCGTGACTACGCGATCGTGATGCAGGAATGGGCCATCCTCCCGAACAACACGATCCCGAACACGCTGGCCATGGAGTTCAACTGGCTCACGTTCAACGGCAAGGCTGGCCCGGCGACGACGCCGCTGCTGTGCAAGCGTGGGGAACGCGTGCGGATCCGTTTCGTGAACCTCGGCATGGACCACCATCCGATTCATCTGCACGGTCACCAGTTCGCCGTCACCGGCAGCGAAGGCGGCCGCATTCGGACAACCGCTGACGAGCCGGCGAATACCGTGCTGGTCGGCGTCGCGCAGGCGCGCGATATCGAATTCGTCGCGAACAACCCCGGCGACTGGCACCTGCACTGCCACCTGCCGCATCACATGATGAACCAGATGGCGTCGATGGTCGGGCCGCTGATGACGGGAGGCATGCGTCCAGGTCCGATGACCGGCGGCATGGGCATCGTGACGGGCGGCGCTCTCGGTGAATCCGCCGCGCCCGCGTTTGGCCGCGCGCTTGGCGTCGGCGCGGAAGCGGAGCGACCGATGCCGAACATACCGCTGGGCGGCCAGCAACCGACACTCATGCAGCCGGCGCGCAGCACATCTGGGCAGGGGATGTATCCGGGCTATCCGCAGGACATGTTCATGGCGATGGACGCCGCCGTCGCGAAACCCGAAACCTTCGGGCTCCGGCCCGGGTGGAGCGGCGGGACCATGGGCATGATGACGATCGTCCGCGTTCTCTCGGCAGAGATGTTCGACAGGATTGCCGAGCTCAAAGTAGAGCAGGCGCGTCAGGTGAGGGCCTGATGGTCCGCTTGACGATCGCGCTTGCTGTCTACACCGCCGCCATTCTTGCGCCCGCGGCAACGGCGGCTCAAACCGCTGCCGCGCAGGCAGCGCGTGAGGCAGCCCCGGTGCTGACGCTCGCGGAGCTCGAGCGCATCGCGCTCGAGAACAACCCGACGCTCGCGCAAGCCTCCTCCGAGATCGACGCGGCCAGAGGTCGCGCGAAGCAGGCCGGCCTGCTGCCCAACCCCACCGTCGGGTATTCCGCGGATGAAGTCAGCCGCGGCCCCGTCATCCGCGGCGGCGAGCACGGCATCTTCGCCGAGCAGACGATCCCGCTCGGCGGAAAACTCGGCCTGAGCCGGCGTGTGTTCGAGCGCGAAGCGACACAGGCCGAAGCGCTTCGTGACGTCCAGCGCCAGCGGATTGTGAACGACGTGCGAAGTCTGTACTACCGCGCGCTGGCCGCCGAGCGCCGCGTGGATGTTCGCCAGAACCTCGTCAACCTCACTGCTGAGGCCGTCGGCGTCTCGCGCCAGTTGTACAACACGGGCGCGGCCGACCAGACCGATGTGCTGGCGTCGGAGATCGAGGCGCGGGAGACCCAGCTCGCGCTCGAACGCGCGCAGAACGATCGCTTCAGAATCTGGCGACGCCTGGCGGCATTCGTCGGCGATCCGTCACTCGCGCCGCGACCCCTGGATGGCTCGATCGACGCGCCGATTCCCGAGCTCCAACGTGAGGTGATTCTGGAGCAGGTGCTCCGCGACAGTCCCGAGGTGAAAGCGGCGCGAGCCGCCGTCGAGCGCGCCGAAGCGTGGTTGACCCGCGCGCGCCGAGAGCCCGCACCGGACCTGGTGCTGCGGGGCGGACCACGATACAACCGCGAGCTGCTTGAGTTGAACGGGCAGCCGGTCGGCTGGGAGGCCGCCTTCGACGTCGGCATCACCATCCCGCTGTTCAACCGCAACCAGGGCGCCGTGGCCGAAAGCCGCGCGGATCTCGGACGCGTGCAAAAAGAAGTGACGCGTCTGGAGCTGTCGCTACGGGCCCGCGCCGCTGACGCGTTCGACGAGTACCTGACGAACCTTCGCCGTGCGGAGACCTACAAAACCGAAATCATGCCGCGCGCCGAACAATCGTACCGGTTGTATCTGGCGCGGTACCGCGAGATGGCCGCCGCGTATCCGCAGGTGCTCGTGGCGCAGCGGACGCTGTTTCAGGCCAGCGAGCAATACGTGACCTCCGCCGAGATGGCGTGGATGGCGTCGCTGCAGCTTCAGGGCCTGCTGGTTGAAGGCGGGCTCGAAGCGCCGGCGCGCGTCGGCGACGCGATCGGAACGGCGGGAAATGGAACGACGCGCACGGCCGGCGGCACTTCAACCGTGCGACCGTAAGCGTTCACGATTCGAAAAGGACTCTCGTATGCGCGTAAGGATACTGATCGTCGCGAGCGCGGCGATCGGATTGTCGATGTGGGTACCGGCCGTGGCTCAGCATGAAGGCCATCAGATGCCGGGCATGGCATCGCCGGCGAATGCGAACGTAGGCGGCTGCGCCCGGAATGCGAAAACCGTGACCGCCGCCATCGACCAGGCCAGCGCGCGCGTCGAGGACGCGCGGCAGTCGAACGATCCCGCCCGACTGCGCGCCCTCGTCAGCGACCTCCAGCTCGAATTGACGCAGATGAAGGCGCAGCTTGCCGACTGCGTCGCGCTGAGTCAGAACGCGCCGGGCGCGGGGACGGCGAGCCACGCGGACATGCCGGGCATGGATCACTTGAAGATGGGTGCCGCGTCCGGACCCGCGGAACCAGGGCAGTCGAAATCGACAGGCGTTCAGACCGGCGCGCTCGACATCGCGTTCACGTTGGAGCCGTCGCCGCCCCGCGTGGGCGCGAACCGGTTCGAAGTAACCGTGAAGGACACGAGCGGCAGGCCTGTCGCCGATGCGGCGGTGTCACTTGCGTTCTACATGCCGCCGATGCCGTCGATGAACATGCCGGAGATGCGCAACACGGTCAAACTTGCGCCCGCCGGAAACGGCGTGTACCGCGGCGAGGGCAGCATCGGCATGGCCGGGGCCTGGGACGTGACCATCACGGTGACGCGCGGCCAGCAGCAGCTCGGATCAAAAAACGTCAAGGTCACGGCGCGGTAACCGGACCGACGTGTTCGCGGTCCGAGCGGAACCGGATCGAGGACGCCCGCAGCCGGCGGGAAGGCGGTGATGTTCACCGACCACGCATCGGTCGGCAGCGTCAGTCGCGCCGGCTGCCAGTGAACCGTAGCAGGAACAAAAAGAGGTTGATGAAATCCAGGTACAGCGCCAGTGAGCCGACGATCGCGTACGACCCGATCTGGCCCTCTGGAGTCGTCTGCGCCATCGCTTTCAGTCGCTGGGCGTCGTATGCGGCGAGGCCGGTGAAGACGATGACGCGCTGACCCGATCCGGGATCACCCCTGCCGCTGGAAGCATGGCGCTCACACGCATGTCGTCGTTGGATGTCATCTCGAACTCCCTGCCTGGAATATGGCCGATACACGCTCAGGCCGTCTGTGCAAATGGGAACAGGCAACGGAAGGCGCCGGGCCTACAGTGAAGCGACCATCGAGCCCAAGATCACGAACGAAGGAGAGATGACAATGAAGGCCACAACAGCTGTGAAAGATCTCGTGTGCGGCATGGACGTGGACACGGCGACCGCCGCTGGACGGACCGAATACAAGGGGGAGACGTATTACTTCTGCGCTTCCACGTGCAAAGAGAAGTTCGATCTCAACCCGGAGCAATACGTGGACACGTCTGCGGGAACGCTCAAGAGCGGCCACGGCTGCTGCAGTTAGTCCTGCATCCGTCTTTCGGCCTCCATGGATGAAGGTCAATCTGTGGCTGTTCTTCTTCGCCAGCGCCGCGATTCTCTATCCGAGCTGGCCGTTCTTCGTCTCCGCCTGGCGAGCGGTCAGGCAAGGCATCCTGGGCATGGCGGCGCTGATCGTGTTGAGCGTGGGCACCGGGTATCTCTTCAGCGTCGGCACGACTTTCTTTTTCAAAGGGGGCGGGCAGTTCTACGAAGCCGCCGCCGTCCTGCTGGTGTTTATCCTGCTCGGCCACTGGCTGGAAATGCGTGCCCGTGCGGGCGCCTCGTCCGCTATCACGGCGCTGATGGATCTCGCTCCGGCGACGGCCTCTGTGATCCGCAACGGCGCCGAGGTTGAAGTTCCGACGGCTGAGGTGTCGGCGGGCTAGATCGTCGTGATCCGCCCGGGCAACAAGATTCCGGTCGACGGCACGGTGGAGACCGGCGAATCGCTGGTCGACGAGTCGATGTTGACCGGCGAGTCGATGCCGGTTCAGAAGGGGCCGGGCGCCACGGTGATCGGTGCGACCATCAACACGAGCGGCACCTTTCAATACAAAGCGACGAAGGTCGGCCTGCGGAAGATGCATCAGAATCTTTGGTGGGCGGTGGGCTACAACGCGATCGCCTTCCCGCTTGCCGCCGGTGTCTTGTACCCATTCGTGCTGAGTCCGGAGGTCGCAGCGATGTCCATGTCCGGCAGTACCCTGATCGTGGCGATCAATGCGCTGATGCTCAAACGCACCAAGCTCGCGGGTATCCGTCCGCCCGGCAAGACCGCGGCGTCAGGGCTGGTGCTCGACAAGACAGGGTCAGAATTCCAATTGCCAACCCAACCGAACGACCCAGCTCCTTTGTAGTTGCGGGCCGTCCAAAGACTGCACGACTGGCACCTCCGCCTGGATGTGAAAATGCTGACTCTTGAGGATTCCTGTCTGAGGATGAAAGGTGATTCCCAATAAGGCACTGAGGCGCCTCCCGCCTTGCAGGTTCGGATCCTTTGTCGGTTCATCGGTGGGATCGAGCAGAGAATCCGACCCGCGAATGTCTTCCCAGAGCTCGCCACGACCGCCTCCCGATACGCTCACCGAATTCTTGAGTTGTCGCGTGATCGAAATGCCCAACTGGTGACGGTTCCCGAGTCTGTAGCCGTTGTCATTCCGTCCGACCCGCACCGTCGAACCAAAATCTGCGGCCCAACCCCACGGCAATGTCTGCCCCAGATACGTAAAGCCTGGCAGCAATGAGAAGGTCCCCGACCCGATTTGCATCGGATATTCGAGCCGCATTCCGCTCATCGTCGCGTCGATCGAGCCGGTAGGCAGGCCGACCCCGCCATTCAACAGAAACCATTGCCGGGGTTCGTTCGTTTCATACACGGCATACATGCCGCGCAGTTCGATGTCACCGATCCCGTCGGTTCGTTCGGCGAATCGCGCGCCATCGACGGTGAGGTGGTTCATTTCCTTGCGGACGTATGGGAGCAACGCCATGAGCGTGAGCTTATCGGTCGGGGCATACATGACCATCCCCATGTGCATTTGCATCGTCATGGCGGTGGGCGCGGCAAAGAAGCGTTGCAGGATGTTCGCCTCGCTGATGTCGCCGGTTCCGACGAGGTTACCGTCCATCTTTTCAAACATGAACTGATAGCCGACCATCCATTTTCCGGCCTGCCCGGTCATGATATCGAAGGGCACGAGGCCTGGAGCCCCCATCATTTCTGTCATGCTCGCAGCCTGCCTCGCGCCCTGCGAAGCGTCGCCTGGCTTCATGCTGGTCATCGGTGCCGCCGGAGGGTCGGCAGATTGCGAGAGGGCTGGAGACCAGAAGGCCAAGACCAAGGCCAAGGCGAGGCTGGGACGGATGACGACGTTCGCATTCGTGTGGTGTTTCAATGTTCCATTGCCTTCTTTTTGATTTCGTTTGTGCTTGCTGTTGGTCCTCCGGCTAAGCCTCGGCTAAACCGCCGAGCGCCAAGCCTGGACGTGAACGATCTATTAACAGTCTGTAATCGAGCAGAGTGCGTGAGCTGGTGGCAGTAGGGGAAATAGCGGGTGGTGTCCGTTAGGTCAGGAGCCAAGCCTGGCACGTGCGCGCCTCACTTTGAAGAGGCTTGGCGTCTGTCAGTTCCATTTCGGCGATGTTCATGGATTCTCTCAGGAACGTTACTTCGTTCCGGTCGACCACCAATGTGCAATTGAGTACAGTCGATCGGTCGTGCCGTCGTGAACGCAACGATTACTTACTGGACAGCTTGTTAATCGCGACGACCAGCAGGACGATGACGAGGACGCCGATTACCGTCCAGAGCCACATGCCACCGCCCGCCCATCCACCCATCCAACCGCCGGTTTGGTTCATCATAGGGTCCTCTTTGTGCGCTGCGTCATTTGAAGCAGCCGCGACGGGCCCGCACAACCGAGCCCGACCCAGACTCGCTCCCGGATGAGCGGGGTCGCGTCCCAGGTGCTCAGTGCTTCATGTCTCCCATGTGTTTCATCATCGGGCAGGCGGCCATCGATTCTTTCCCGGCCTGCATGTGCTCCATCATGTGGCTCATCATGCTCTCCTGCATTTTCATCATGCCGTCCCGCATCGTCAGGCGCTGCGTGACCATTTCGGTGACGACGATGGCGGTCGCCGCCACCTTCTCCGGGCCCGACGCGGTGTTCATCGTGGCGACGAGATTATCGAGCCGCTGATCGGCGGCCTTCATGTCGGCCATCATCTTCTCGTGCTCGGCCATCATGGCGTGGTCCTTGGCCGCCATGCCGGAGGCCGGCTTCGCGTTGGTGGCCGCCGCGTGCTGCTCATGGGACGCCGGCGCCCCGAGGCCAGTGACCGCCGAAATCACGACCGCCGCACAACCGGCCATCACCGCCGTCACGATTCTCTTCATGCTCATGATTGACTCCTACTGGGTTCGCGACTGATCCCTAAGCCTCCCACGGAGCGCGGCGATCGTCGTGTTCACATTGGAACACCAGCGAACCCCGCAATCGGCGGTGTCGTACAATGGCTCCTCATGTGGAGGGCTGCTTGACACGTTCCGTTCAGACATCTCTTGTCGCCGTGTGCGGCGCGGCATTCACCCTGTCGGCGGCGTCTCACACGGCGCCGGACGCCACGTGGCTGCTTCCGTTGACGCAACTCGATTCACCTGCGGTCGGCCGCAGTGGAGAACCACAGCTCGCGGCAGCAGGCGATCGCGCGCTCTTGAGCTGGGTGGAGCAGGCCAGCGGAAAGGCGACGCTGAAGATCGCCGATCGCACCGCCGCCGGCTGGTCCCAACCTCGGATCGTCGCGTCGGGCGACAACTGGTTCGTGAACTGGGCGGACGTCCCGTCGGTCGTGCGATTGCAGGACGGAACTCTGGCCGCCCACTGGCTGCAGAAGAGTGCGGCGAGCACGTACGCGTACGACGTGCGTCTGTCTCTCTCGAAAGACGAGGGCGCGACGTGGGGGCCGTCGTTCACACCCCACCACGACGGCACGCGCACGGAGCATGGCTTCGCGTCGCTCTTCCAGGTGCCGGGCGCCGGCCTGGGCCTGGCGTGGCTCGACGGACGGCAGATGAAAGAAGGCGCGCACGAAGGCATGGACGCGGGCGCCATGAGCCTGCGCGCCACGATCTACGACACGACCGGGCGTCAGCTGGGGGAGTCGCTCGTCGCCGATCGCGTCTGCGAATGCTGTCCGACCGCGGCGGCGGTGACGTCGGACGGCCCGATCGTCGCGTTCCGGAACCGCTCGGAAGACGAGATTCGGGATATCTACGTGTCGAGACTCGTTGGCGGCGCGTGGACACAGCCCGTGGCCGTACATCGCGACAACTGGAAGATCGCCGCGTGTCCGGTGAACGGGCCGTCGCTGAGCGCCCGCGACAGGAACGTGGCGATTGCGTGGTTCACGGCTGTGGGTGACCTGGGCCGCGTCTACGCCGCTTTCTCCGCTGACGCGGGCGCGACGTTTGGCGATCCTATTCGAGTCGATGACGTCAGCGCGCTGGGTCGGGTGGATGTGGAGTTGCTGCCTGACGGATCGGCCGCCGTCGCCTGGATCGAATACGCGGAGCAGAAGGCGCAGTTCAGAATCCGCCGCGTCGAGCGTGGCGGCACGCGGTCGGCGTCGACGAACCTGGCCGGCATCAGCGCGAACCGTTCGAGCGGCTACCCGCGCGTCGCGCGCCGTGGCAACGAATTGATCTTCGCGTGGACCGATACGAGCGACGGTGGGTCGGCCGTCAGAACAGCTGCGGCACAACTCGGTCCATCGGCGACGCGATAACACGGCGGACGACAAATCTGAAATCTGAATTCCAATCTGAATTCTGAATTCTGAAATCTGAATTTCCTATCACGGCACGACTCGTACCGGTACCAGCGCCCGCGTCCGTTCGTCGCCATGCGCGGCGGCCACCGCAATCAGGTAGTCGCCGCGGGCGATTGAGGCCAACGGCACGTCGATCTGATACGCGTCTTCCGCGCCCACCATTTTCGCGACCGGCAGCTCCAGCAGCGTTGCTCCGGCTTTGCCCGTCAGCCGGGCCGATACGTCCGCCCTGGACGCGGCCGCGCCGTAGACGGAAAACCGCACATACAGGTGGTCGGTCCTGATGAACTCCCGACCCGCGAAGGGGAGCGCCTGCTGCCCGGCGCCAATCGCTCTCGCTTCCGCCACCGTCCGGGCGCGCAGCAACACCGGCGGGCCGATCGCGAGATCCGCGACGGAAAAATCCGGCACGTGGAACGGCCGCCGGTCTTCGTCGAGGACGTTGCCGTTCGACTCGCGCACGGTGGTTTGCACCTGCACGGCGCCTGGGGGCGATGGGAACGTGAGCGCGCCGGCATCGAGCGTCGCGTGAAACGATCGGTCCTCCTCCTGGCCCTTCACCACGACCGACACGGTCCGCGTCGAGCCCGCCCCGCGGACCGCCGGCGTGCGCGGCGTCCACGCGACCGTCACCGCCGCCTGGCCATCCGCTCCGCGCGCCGCGCCGACCCAGACGTCCACGATCCGATCGGCGCGTGCGGTGGACAGCACCGCCATCGCGCTCGTCACATCGACCGGGATGGCCCCGGCGGCCGCCGCTTCCGTCCGGGCATGTTCCATCTCGGTGAGGTTCGGCGCCCAGTAGCCTCGCCGCGCACGCACGTCGGTCCCCGATCGTTTCACCTTCACGCCGATCTTGTGGAACCTGCCGTCCTGCGGGTTGCGCGTCGACGAGTAGCCGAGCAGGTAGAACGCGCTGGCGTCCTTGACGACCTGCCGAAGCCGTTGCTCCGGTGCATTGCTGTTCACGATCGCCTCGCCGCCGGTCTCCGCCGGCAGCATCCGCAGGACATCGGCGCTGCCGCTGCCCGACAGCCCGCTTGGATCCATGGTGTAGATCGCGGTGTTGCTGTTGTTTGCGGCGTCAGTCAGTTCCTGGATCAGCGAGAGTTGGTCGATGCCGAGACCGGTGAGGCCCTCGCTGACGAAGATGATCGATTTCCGCCCTTCCTTCAGGCTGCCCAAGTGCACGACGGCGGATTTCATCGCCGAAATGGTCACTTCGGATCGGAAGCGGGCCACGTCGCGGTACTGGAGCATGTTGTCTTCGGCGGCGCTGCGTGTCGGGGTGTAGATGCCGAACCGCCCCTCGAGCTTGCCGATCTTTTCGGCCAGCTCTCGCCGATCGCGCGTGAAGCGAAGGGCGTCCACCGGCAGCAGCGGATCCATCAGGGCGACGAGATCGGTCGGGCCGAACGCGGACGACACGAAGTCGGTCAGCGCCTTGCGGCCCCTGATCGCTTCGGAGAAGCGTCCGATGTGGTATTCGTCCCAGAAGATGACGAAGACGCGCACTTCGTCGCGGGCCGCTTCGGCGGCGGCGTGCTCGGACGATCGAATGGCGAGCGAGTCCTCGTCTCCGGAGGGCGGCCGGCCGTCAGCCGACACGAACTTGAACGACTGGACCGTCTGCGGGACGCCGTCTTCCTCGACCGCGAAGTCGTCCGAGGTGAGCGTAGTCAACGGCTCGCCGCGGCGATCGACGACCGTGACGTCCACGCGCACCAGGTTCGCTTCGACGCGAAACGTCGGCGGTTGCGGCGGCGGCTGCGTGGGTGCCTGCGCCGCCTGCAACGCGAGTGAGGCCATCGCGGCGACGCACGCGAGCAGGCCAGACTTCAGACGTCGCACGTCAGACTTCCAGAAGGTGGCTATCGCCGGCCGTGCATCGGAGTCCGCCCGGACGCATGATGGAAGGATGATACCGCGTGCTGCGTGTCCTGAAGCCGTTCGCACGACGCGGACGTGCGATGAAGAGCATGCGCCCGGACGCCCGGTTTGGCAGTTGGAGTCTTCAGTGCTTTACTTGTAACGAGGGAACAAAACAGTCTATTATTTCCTTATTGACAAGGAAACGCTGAAGTACGTCCTGGCCCAATCCACCGCCCGGCCGTTGCCGCCGGCCACACCTCGGACGCTGGAACTGCCGCTGGATTCGCGCAAGGTGGTGGCGCTTGTGGGCATCCGGCGCAGCGGCAAGACCTACCTGCTCTTCGAGACGATGAGGCGGCTGGAGGCCACGGGGGTGGATCGGCGTCAACTGGTGTACCTCAACTTCGAGGACGACCGCCTCCTGCCCATCCAGGTCCGCGAACTCGACGTGATTCTGCGGGCGCACGAAGAGCTGTATCCTGAGGTGTCGGGCCGAAGGAAATACCTGTTCTTCGATGAGGTGCAGAGCGTCCCGTCGTGGGAGACCTACCTGCGGCGTCTGCACGACACCGAGGACGCTCGCTTGTTCGTCACCGGATCCTCGTCGCACCTGCTCTCGCGTGAACTCGCCACGGGACTCCGGGGACGAAGCGTCTCGTTCGAGGTGTTCCCCCTGTCGTTCGCCGAGTTCCTGAGATTTCGGCGCCTGGAGCACCAGCCGTATGCGCGAGCATCCGAAAGCCGCATGGCGTCGGCGTTGGAGGAGTACCTGCAGACGGGCGGCTTGCCGGAAGTCGTCCTCGCCGACGAGTCGATGCGACCGCGCATCCTGAAGGAGTACGTCGATCTGGTGTTCTACCGCGACTTGGTGGAGCGCTACCGCATCGGCAATCCGCTCGTGATGCGGTTGCTGCTTCGTCACTGCCTGGGCCATCCAGCCTCGCTCTTCAACGTCCACACGCTCTACCAGGACTTCCGTTCCCAGGGACAGGCCCTGTCAAAGGACACCCTCTACAGCTATCTCGGCTATCTCGAGCAGTCGTTTGTCGTCTTCCCGCTGCCGGTGGCCGAGCGTTCGTTGCGGAAGCAGGCGGTGAACCCGAAGAAGCTGCACGCGATCGATTGGGCGCTGGCGTATCCGTTTGTGGCGGAGCCCAGCATCGATGTGGGCAAGAAACTGGAGACGGCCGTGTTCCTGCACTGGCGTCGCCAGCGCGAGGATCTCGGTTATCTGGCCGGGGACCGCGAGGTTGATCTGGTCGTGAACCGGGACCGTCCTGAACACCTGATCAACGTGGCCTACTCTGTGTCGGCGTCGCAGACATGGATGCGCGAGATCACCGCCCTGGAGGAGGCTGCGGCGCGCTTCCCTCGTGCGAAACGCGTGCTGGTGGCGCACGAACACACCACGCGCAAACCACCAGCCGGCATCCGTGTGGCCGATGCCTGGCGCTATCTGCTGGCCAGCCCGACAACCCCCGGTGCCTGCCGCCACCTCCCGGCGTCCGCTTCCAGCGCTTGTGCAGTTCGTCGGGGACGCCGATGGGCAGCATGGTCACAGAATCCTCCTCGAGCGATTGCCGTGCCAGAGGCCGTCGAGCGGCGTGACGCGCGATGTGCTGAGGAAAACGCCGATCCTCGAAACCGAGGACGTTGAGTTGTGAGTTGAGTTCGCGTGTTTTCGCGTGCCGCGCGCTCACAGCAGTTGGCTGAGAAGCGTTCGTGCGGGAACCACAAGCGGCCGGTGGACCTTGAAGCAATCGGCCGGCTCGTACGGCAGGTTGATCACCACCTGGAATGCGTGGGGCGCTTTCGTCTGGCCCTGGAAGTAGGCGAGCGAAGGGGAGAGGTGCGTGTCGGCGAGTTTGGCCTCGACCAGGAACCACGGCCTGCGGTCGCGCACGATCAGAAAGTCCACTTCGCGTTTCTGTTTGTCGCGCACGTACCGCAGTTCGAAATCGCCGAAGCCAAGGTCGGTCCAGCCTTCGACCGCCTTGAGCAGGTGGCACGCCACGAAGGTCTCCGCCCGCGCGCCCTCGTCTGCCAGCCCGCTCCAGTCGCGCAGGAACCACTTGGGTTCCTTGCGCAGGGCCTTGGCGACATTCTTGAACCACGGGCGGACGAGGAACCCGTAGTGCATGCGGGCGAGCAGATCAATCCAGCGCTTGACCGTGTCGACCGCCACCTGGAGATCCTGGGCGAGATTCGCATAGACAAGCGGCTGGGCGCTGCGCTCGGCGAGCAATTGCATCAGCGTCTCCATCGTGCCCAGGTCGGTGACGCGCGCGAGGTCGCGGAGGTCTTCTCTCGAGAGTTGGTCACGCCGCAACGACCGCCAGCGGCGTGTAAAGCGACTGTCGCGCCGCAGGAACGGCTCCGGGAATCCGCCGTGTTCCCAGAGCGCTTCCCATTCGGCCGGTCTGATTTCGCCAGGGGCGTGAATTTCCCGCGTCGGCAGGCTGGTCCGCACGCTCTCGGCCACGCTCCAGGGATGCATGTGGTAGAGCAGGTACCGTCCCATCAGGCTGTCTCCACCACGGCGAAACACGTCCAGGCGGGAACTCCCCGTCACGATCACACGCACCCGCTCGCCGTAGGTGTCGAAGAAACCTTTGAGCAACGTCTTCCACTTCGCGTGCTTGTGCAGTTCGTCCAGAACGGCGACGGGCGGATGTGCTCGCAGCCGGTCAAAGTGCAACCGTTCTGCCAGCGATGCAGGACCGCGTAAGAGGCCGCGCCGGTCATCGGCGTTGTCCCAGTTCAGATACGCGTCGCCGATGGAGCGGCACACGGTGGTCTTGCCCACCTGACGCGGCCCGGCGACCAGGGCCATCTGACGGTGTCTGCCCACGTGATCCCGCAGGATTGCAGTGTACAAACGCGGGCGTTCTGGCACGGGACCATTATCGCGCATGTCGTAAAATAGTCCAGACCATTTTATGATGCCCACGAAATCGGTCCTGGCTTCAAGACCATTATCGAGGTCGTATCATCGCTTCTTCAGGCCTTTTCCATTCGCCTTGGCCGGCTTTCTCGACCCGCCCGCCTTGGCTGAGCTGGCCGGCATCGCAGCACGAGCCGCGGCTCGCGGCTTCGGGGCCTGAGCGATTTCGATCCCGAACATCTCCGACAGATCGCCGGTGTCGAGCACCTTCCCGGCCTTCGGGCCTTTTCCGGTCCGCGCCAGGCCCTTGCCCGCCCGTGCGATCAGATCCTGCTGGTCCACCTTGCGCAGCGCAAACAACAGATCGGGCTGTTCGTCCAGCCGGGCGCCAATCCCGTAGAGCACCGCCGCCACGTGCTTGCACATCGAGGCCCAGTCGGGACAGCTGCACGTGAACGTGATGTCCGCCGGCGACGGAAACAGACCCGTCTTCTCGTGACAGATGCGCGTCATCACGCCCTGCGAGAATCGTCCCTGCAGCAGCTCGACCAACGAGTCGATGGCGCCCGCGCAGTCCCTGCAGACGGCGCTCCATCGCGCCTTCGGGACCGCCGCCACCTTCACCTCGATCCGGTAGAGCTCCGAACCGCTGACCATCGCGGTCACCGCGCCTGGCGCGATCTGCAAGTCCACCACCGAACCGTTGCGCACGTACGTCCGGCCACGTGGCAGTCGATTCGCATAGTCGCTGTAGCGCTCGAGGTTGTCGCACCACGCCTCGCCCCAGAACGTCTTGGCGATCTTGCGTCCGTCGATCACAACCGGCGACGTCCGCCGCCCTTTCTTCGCGAGCTTCGCCATTTCGCGCGCCGCCTGCGCGCGACGAGCGGCGACGGGCACGTAGGGTTTCCAGCCGTAGTAGTCGTCGTAACGGGCCATGCGTTATTCCTGTGTGGCTGCGTGTAGGTCGAGCGCAACGAGCTTCAGCAGATCGTCGTTCTTCATCTCGGTCAGCAGCAGCTCGGCGCCGCCTCCCAGCAGATCTTCCGACAACTGCCGCTTCGAGTCGATGAGCTGATCGATCTTCTCCTCGACGGTCCCGCGACACAAGAACTTGTGCACGAGGACGTTTTTCGTCTGACCGATGCGGAACGCGCGGTCCGTGGCTTGGTTCTCCACAGCGGGATTCCACCAGCGGTCGAAGTGGATCACGTGCGACGCGGCCGTGAGGTTGAGCCCGGTGCCGCCTGCCTTGAGCGAGAGGACGAAGAACGGCACGTCCTCGTATTCTTGAAACTGCCGCACCAGCGCCTGGCGCTTCTTGACCTCGGTCCCACCGTGGAGGACAAGCCCGGGCCGCCCGAACACGGACCCGAGGAAAGCCGCCAGCGGGGCCGTCACCTCACGGAACTGCGTGAAGACGAGCACCTTCTCCTGCTTCGCGGCGATCACCGCGGCGATCTCGCGCAGGCGCGCCAGCTTGCCGCTGTCCTCCTCAGCCCACGCGTTGTCGCCGAGCCACTGCGACGGGTGATTGCAAATCTGCTTGAAGCGCATCAGGAACGCCAGCACGACGCTGCGGCGCCTGATGTCGTTCGCGTCTTGCAGCTTGGTATCCAGTTCGGTGGCCAGCTCTTTCACGGCCTGCTGGTAGAGCGCCGCTTGCGTGCGCGTCAGGTGGCAGTACGCCTTCATCTCGGTCTTGTCCGGCAGATCGGCGATGACGGTCTTGTCCGTCTTCAGGCGCCTGAGGATGTACGGGCGCACGAGCTCGCGCAGCGGCGCGTACGGATGCTGCGGTCGCTCCCCGAGACGCTTGATGAAGCGCGAGAACTCCTTGCCGGATCCGAGCAGGCCGGGGTTGATGAAATCGAAGATGGACCACAGGTCTGCCAGCCGATTCTCGACGGGCGTGCCGGTGAGCGCAATCCGCGCGTGCGCGTCGAGTTGCTTCGCGGCGCGCGTTTGCCTGGCGCCGGGAGTCTTGATGGCCTGCGCTTCGTCCAGCACCACGAGATGCCACGGGATCTTCGCCAGCCCGGGGATTCGCAGGAGCGACCCGTAACTCGTGATGACGAGATCCACGTCCGCGACCCGTGCGCGATCGATCGCCTGCATCTCAGCAGCAACCATCGCCGATGGATGCGCGACGAGCGTCCGCAGACTCGGCGCGAAGCGTGCGATCTCCGCCGCCCAGTTCGCAAGGAGCGACGCGGGCGCGACGAGCAAGCTCGTCCGTCTCCCCGGATCGATCTCCGCGTGCGTCGCGGTGTCCGCCTTCAATCGTCGTCGATCCTGCCGTTGCCTCACCAGCAGCAACGCCAACACCTGCATCGTCTTGCCCAGGCCCATGTCGTCGGCGAGGCAGGCGCCGAGGCCCAGCGTGGAGAGGAGATGGAGCCAGCGCACGCCCACCTGCTGATACGGCCGCAGGGTCGTCTTGAGATCATCGCCCGGCTCGACCCGCGCGAGCGCGTCGGGGCGACGAAGTCCGTCGAGCGTGGTCGCCAGCCAGGGCCCGGCGACGATACGCGACCAGTCGGGAGCGGCGTCGGCCGCTCGGTCGCCCGTCACGTTCGCGCCGGAGAGCAGGCGCATCGCCTCGGCGAAGCTGATCCCACCTCCTTCCGCTGCGCGCTCAACCGCTCGAAACTCGTCGAGCATTCGAGCGAGCTTCTCTCGATTCACTTCCACCCAGCGGCCGCGGACGAGATGAAGCCCGTCAGAACTCGCGAGCAGCTTCTTGATTTCGGCGGCGGTCAAACACTCGCCGTCGAGCGTGACCTCCATCTGGAAGTCGAGCAGCGCATCGGCGCCGAGACCAGACGGCGTCCTGCCGCCAACCGTCGCGCTCACCTGCGGACGCGGCGGACGATTCGCCCGCCACGTCCCCGGCACGCGCACGACGATACCGGCGGATTCGAGGAGGGGGAGATCGGTCAGCAGTTGAAAGGCCTCCGCGGGCGACCAGCGCAGCGGGTGATAAATCTCGCCCGCATCGATCATCGTCTTGAGCCATGCGCACTGCTCACCCGCGCGCTGCACCGGCATGAGCAGGGACAGGAGCCGCGCCTTGTTCGCCCCGCCTGCGTACTCGCGTAAGGCCTGGCCAAGCGGCAGGTGCTGGGCCTTCGCGTGCGCCGACAGTCGGGTCGTGTACGTCGCCAGGAACGCGAACGGCGCTTCGTCATCCTTCTTGTTCTCGGCGAGGTTGAAATGGACGCGGCCGACCAGGTGCCAGGCCGGGCTCTTGCGCGTGAGGAAGTCTTGAACCGAGGCGTTGGACTCTGAGAGTTCGGATCGAAGCGCCGTGTCGAGCGCGTCCCAGAGCGCCTGAAGCACGGATGCTGTCAAGTACTCCGCCCCGGTCATCAGCGGCGCCGCGGCGGCGAGCGATTCGAGGTCGTCGTTCGAAAGCGCCGGGACGTGTGCCAGCTTTCCGCGATCGTCGACGTCCGGCAGCGTGCAGACCGCGGTCACGTAGCGCGCGGCGAATTCACGCCAGTAGCTGAACGCGGGCGGCAGGATCGTGCCCACTTCACCCGCGCCGAGCTGCAGAAGTCCGTAGCCGGATCCGCGTGCAAACGACTCCCCGATTCTGCCCGATCGATCAAGAGGTAACGCCGGCGCATCGTCAACGTGCGCGAGCAGCAAACGGCCGTGAGGCGTCAGGATTGGGCCCAGCGTCGCCAGGACAGGGCCCACTAGGAGGAAACGCCGGGGGCGTCTGCGACGACGCGGATGGAGAGGAACATCGCTTCTTGATAATAATCTACATACGTCGAGAGCCAGACCGGCATGCCGACCATCCTCATCGACCGCATGCTCCGTGAAGGCGCGACGAAAACACTGAAGCGCTTCAGAGGCCGCACGAAGCCCGGCTGATCACGAGGCTGTGCTCGACGCTATACTGCTGGCGTTGCCCAATATCTACTTCGAGTTGACCGCGACGTTCAACGCGAAGCAGCCGGTTGTCGCGCTCGCCTCGGGACAGGCGGTGGTCTACTACCGCATCGCGATCATGAGCAAGGACGGCGACTGGGTGATTCGCGAGACGCCAGAGGCCTGCGCGACGGTCCTGCTGGAGTTGGACAGGCGCGGCGCGCGCTATCGTCCCGGCGCTCCGCTCGACGTGGGCTGGCTTGCGGGCGGCTGGTCGAGTCATTTCGAATTCCCGGACGATCGACAGCGACGGGTTCGGTGCGATTTCCTGAGCCGTCCGCCGCGCGTGTCCCGATCGGCCGTCGATCGCATCTTGACGCCAGCCAGGGAATCGTCTGGCATGATCGTCGTCGATCTCGACGCGCTCATTGCCATGAAACAGACGCAGCGCGCGAAGGACTATGCGGTGATCGGTGAGCTGGCCACGCTGCTCCCTCCAGATCGCGAGATCGAGCTGACGACGAATCCCGACCGGATCATGGCGCTTGCCGAGACGATGGGCCGTTCGTCGCAGCGGCCGGCCGCGCGCCTGGCGGCATCGGGCGCGGACAGACACGCCGTGGTACTGGCGCTGGCAGAGGAGATTGACGCCCTGCAGCAGGCCGACCGTCGCAGACTGGCGATCTACGAATCCGCCGCCAGACCGTACATCGAAGAGTGCCGCGCGGTCGGCGTCAGCATGCTCCCGTTGCGCGAGGCACACGATCGCATGGTGGAGATCGCCGGGCGTCTCCTGCCGCCAGCGCCCATTCCAGGATTACCCGATGCAGATGCTCAGTGAAGACGATGTCAATCTGCGGGAGTTGAGCGACGAGCAACTCGATCTCGCCTGGGACCTGTGGTTCGACCTCGCGCAGTCCACCAACGACTGGGACCCGCCGTACTCTCACGGAGTCTTCGTCAATTTCGAGGGCGCGAAGGTGGTAGCCACGCGTTCGCCGGCCTGAAGAGCCTGTGAACAAATCACGTACAACGCAGAAACCGCGGAACCCGCGGAGCAAGTTCTTAAGGTTTTTCTGCGTGCTCTGCGTGTTCTGCGTTCAACGTCGCATTTCTTCACAAGCTCCGCCACGTCGCGCTTGCGAAAGACCGCCTAGAACGTGATGTTGCCGCCGACGTGGGCGCGCGTGGAGGCGCCCTTGCCGTGCGCGACGGCGATGTTCAGCCGGAAGAACGCCGCCGCAAACCAGACGCTGCCGCCGTATCCCTCCAACAGCGTCTGATCGCTGAACCGTTCGCCCTTGTTGTAGACCGTGCCGCGATCCGCGAACGCGGTGACGCCGAGCTTGAGGAGCTTGATCGGTGAGGTCAGCGGCAGGATCACCTCCGCGGACATGGACACCAGCGTGTCGCCCACGGCGGTCCCGGCGGCGAACCCGCGCAGGTTGCTCAGGCCGCCGAGCTCCGGCCGCAGGTACGGCGGCAGCGACCGATCCGAATCCTCGCGCAGCACGCGTCCGGCGAGCACCGCCTGACCGATGAGCCCCAGATAGCCGCGGCCGTCGAGCTCGGTGCGATTCACCGAGCCTTGATAGCCGGCGTAGCGAGCGGGATCAACCGGCGTCGCGAGCGGGCCGTCGCCGAAGCGGAGATGCTCGAAGGCGGCGCGCCCGTAGACCGCGTTGCGCGCGAGCACCGGGTCCACGCGCGTGTCGAGGACCACGTCGCCACCGACGTGTTCGAACTGGTCGGCGACGCCCTGGAAGGAGGCGCGCTCCCACGCGGTGATGGCCCCCAGCCGCAGTACACGCCCGAACTCGCGCTCGCCGCGCACGAACACGCGAGCCCGGTCGTCGTCTTCCTGGAAGAACGGGTCGGTCTTGCGCGAGATCTCGGCGCCGGCCGTCACGCGATCCAACATGCCGCCGTCGACGCGTTTTTCGAGATCGATCGCGGCGCGCCTGGTTCCGCCCCAGCTCAACGGAAACGTGACGCGGCTGCGCTTGCCCATCCACTTCGGATCGGGCAGTGTCAGGCGCGCGCCGTACGTGAGGCCGTAGCCGTCCTCATGTCTGAGGATCGGCAGGATGAGCAGGTTCGGCAGGCGTTTGCGCACGACGCGCGTCGGCCGATCGGGATCACCGGTCATGACGATCTTCACCGGTCCCTCGTCGACGATGATCACGAGCATGATCTGCGAGGAATCGGCGATGGACGCGAAGCGCTTGCGCACCTCCACGCGCTCGAAGCGCTTGGCCGACCGCAGGCGCCCGGCGACGGCGTCGACCGTCGTGTCGTCGAACGCCATGCCGGTCCGTACATCCGCCAGGCGCAGCACCTCTTCGTCTGGCGTCGCGGTGTTGCCCTGGACCTGGATTGCCGCGACCGTCTCGGTCTGCGGTGCGGCGGTCGTCTGGTGGGGTGCGAGGCTGTCAGAGTCGCGCTCGCAGGGCTGAAAGCCCTGCGCCACGTTGTGTGTGGGCCGCGCCACATGGTGAGAGGACCGCGCTATATCTGCCGGCAACAGCAGCGCCACCAGAATCGTCCCCCACATGATCGCTACTTGATGCCGACTTTGCTGGTGACTTCGGGGACGCGGTAGTCGTGGTAGTCGAGCGCGTAACGCAGGTCGAGCTGACCGACGGCGAGCGTCATCGCGAGGTTGATCTCGAGGCTGGTCGGCAGCCACACATCGGGAAACGGCTGGCCCACGGTCATCGTCGCCTTGGCATCGCTGATGTGGACAAGCCACTGCGAGGGGAGGAAGTCGAAGCCGACATTGTCGAACGTGTACTTCACGATCTGGTGGGCCTTCGGCTCGATCCACAGCGTGACGAGCGAGACCTTGTTCATCAGGCGCTGGATCTCCGCGTCGCGGGCCTTGTCGTCGGCGGACGGCTCCTTCCTGTTGTTACGGCGGCGATCGGTGCCGCCGAACATTCTGGCGGGGAAGTACTCGATGCGCAGCACCTCGCGGCCGTCGAGCGTCTCGCGGCCGGCAAGCGCGTACTTCCCTTCCTCGAACTTGAACCGCAGGAAGTAGGCGGACGAGATGAACTGCGGCTCGCGCGTCTGCTTGATCAGACCGTCCAGATCGCCGACGTTGGTCTGCGCCGCGTCCGGATCGGCGGCGGCGTCGCCGCGGCCACGCCGGTCGCGCCGCTGCTGCTGCGCCAGGTAGTCGGCTTCGAACTTCCTGCGGTCGGCCTCGCCGATCGTGACGCCGTTGAACTTCAGCGGGCTTCTGACGAAGAACCCGTCGCGGATGTACCACGTGTACTCGCGCCGTTCGCCCCAGAGCGGCAGGCGCAGGGGCCCACGCAGCTCCATCGTCTCGCGCTCGTCGAGGATGTATTGCTGCAGCTTCTTCCAGTTGTCGTCGCGCCTGGCGACGACCTGGCGCATGAACGCATCGAGGTCGTTTTCGGCAGCCAGAGTCCTTTCGGACCCGGCTGGCACGGCGCCCAGGCACAGCGCGACGCTCAGGACGGAAGACGCAAGCCAGGACAAGCGAGGGGAATGCACGGGGCTGACCTTATCAGACGCCGGGACGGCGCGGTAAGTTCTACGATCCGCAGCCCTGAAGGGCTGCGCCACTGTACGACAACCCGCAGCCGTAAAGGGCGGCGCCACGGGACGACAACCCGCAGCCCTGAAGGGCCGCGCCACGGACGGCAGCCCCCAGCCCCCAGCCCCCAGCCCCTAGCCCCTTGGTCTACCACCCGACCGGTTTCCCGGCCAACTGTTCGTCGAGCCACTTGGACAGCGGCGCGAAGTAGTCGAGAATCGCCGTCGCGTCCATCTGTTTCGATCCGGTGAGCGCCTCGAGCGCCTCCGGCCAGGGCCGCGACTGTCCCATCGACAGCATCGTGTTCAGCCGTTCGCCAGCCGCCTTGCTCTCGTACGTCGAGCAGCGGTTCAGCGGCAGCGTGCAGCCGGCGGTCTTCGCCAGCGCGCGATGGAACTGGAACTGCAGGATGGCGGCGAGAAAGTAGCGCGTGTACGGCGTGTTATCTGGCACGTGATACTTCGCGCCCGGATCGAAAAACTCCTCGCTGCGCGCAGACGGCGGGACGACGCCCTGGTACTTCAGCTTCAGAGCCCACCATGCCGTGTTGTATTGCGCGGGGGTGATCTGGCCGGCGAACACGTTCCAGCGCCACTGATCGATCAGCAGACCAAACGGCAGGAATCCGATCTTTTCGAGCGCCTTGGTCATCAGCAGCCCGATGTCGCGCGACGTGTCGGGCGCCTTGTCGAGCAGCCCGATCTTCACCAGGTACTCCGGCGTCACCGACAGCGCGATCGTGTCGCCGATCGCTTCGTGGAACCCGTCGTTCGCGCTGTCGCGGAACAGCACCGGCAGATCCTTGTACGCGCGCTGGTAGAAGTTGTGCCCGAGCTCGTGGTGAATGGTGGTGAAATCCTCCGCCGTCGGCTCGATGCACATCTTGATCCGGATGTCCTCGGCGTAGTCGAGGTCCCACGCGCTCGCGTGGCAGACGACGTCGCGGTCCTTCGGCCGGACCAGTAGCGATCGCTCGAAGAACGTCTTCGGCAGCTTGGCAAAACCGAGAGACGTGTAGAAGCGCTCGCCCGCACGGACCATGTCGAGCGCCGGCATTTTTCGCGTCTTCAGGATGTCGGTCAGCGAGAAGCCGGGGTCGGCCTTCGGCGGCGCCACGAGCGGATAGATGTTCGACCAGTCCTGCGCCCAGAGGTTGCCGAGCAGGTGCGCCGGAATCGGGCCCTTGGCCGGCACCACGTCGCCGTACTTGTCGTGCAGCTTCATGCGCACGTACGCGTG
>Ga0315281_10003686_pt1 | contig 22405 bp, 17 predicted proteins | sample YL17G07_0_MG_FD_204540 | JGI IMG/M metagenome (GOLD analysis project Ga0315281, IMG submission 204540) | Sediment microbial communities from Yellowstone Lake, YNP, Wyoming, USA - YL17G07_0 | ecosystem: Environmental > Aquatic > Freshwater > Lake > Sediment | place: USA: Wyoming | collected... | reverse complement strand
AGGGGAACTCCTGCGGGAAACCACCCTTCGCTGCCTGAACAGTGATCGAGGCGGGAATATCGTTGAGTCCGGTCAGGCGTGGAGCAGAAACGACGTTCTGAACTTGCGCCGGGTTACTCAGGGTCGTTGATAGCCCAAACGACCCGTTGCGATCAAAGGTGTTCAACAAGCCGGCCCCAATGCGGTCGTAGACGATCCCGAACCCCGCCCGGATCGACGTCTTGTCCCCCTCCCCGAAAAGTCGCTTCGCCCAACTCCAACTGGGCCGTGGCGAATAAGCAATGGCCACCCGGGGGGAGAAGTTAGTTTTGTTCCAATCGTAGAACCCTGGCTTGCCATTGACTGGGCCCGCCCAGTCAAAGGATATCAGCGGATCTTGGTTGGAAGGGATGCCTCGGGATGCATTGATCCCCCGCTGCTCGAACCACTTCCCCAGGCTGATGTTTGGAGCCACTTGCAGACCGGTAGTCTCCCAGGGCGGAGAGAACAACTCGTACCGCAGGCCCAGATTCAGTGTCAGGTTGGGCTTGATGCACCAGGAATCCTGGAAGTAAAGCTCATATTCATCCGCGCCGAAATTCCGGTGGGTCGGAGTACCGAGAGGTAACGCGTTGCCTGACCGGTCGTAGTTATAAACGGCATCCACCTCGCTGACGATGCCGAGCAACGCCATGGCGGGGAAGTCGTAGGAATTGTTGAAGTTGGAATCGACCTTGGGAAAGCCGTTTACGTTTACCCCGGGATCGAGCGGAGTCCCGGTGTTGGCCAATCCTGACGGGTCCAGCCAGGAGGCGTTGGTCGAGCCGCTTGGAAAGGAATTTTGCAGGCTGGTGCGCTTGTTGCGGATGAAGCGCAGGTTCGCTCCGAATCCGAAAGAATGGCGGCCTTTTACCCACGAAACGTCGTCCACAAAGTTATGGACTGGGAAGGTGGAGCCCTGGCTGTAGGCGAAATTCCGCTGGAGGTCGGTCTCATTCAGCCCGCGAAAAATGATCCACGGCTGTGATGAATTCCCGAGCACCGCGGTGCTTTGACGCGTGAATCCCCAGCGGAAGTTGTTCACGAGATTGGGCCGAAGGATCGCGGTATGGCCCAGCACAAATCCTTTGCTGTAGTCGGGCAAACTTTTCAGCGGGCTCCCGCCGGGCAGATAGGGGACGCGTTGATTGCTGGCGTTGAGCAGGTTCCCACGCCAGAAGAGGCTTTGATTTCCATTGGATGTCAGCTTGTAATCCAGCCGGGCAATGTACCGGTCGAATTTTCGCTTTACGGGCCCGGGGAAGCGATAGCCTGAGAAGTTCAGGCCATCACCCACCGTGGAATCGTTGGGCAAGGGGTAAGACTGAAAGAAGTTCAGCACCACGGGGTTGGGTCCGAGGTGCAGCGGGTCCATGGCGGTAAGGTCGTCCGGCGTGAGCGTCTCTGTCCCCCCACCCTCAGCCGGGTCAATGGGATACTGCACAATTCCCTGGCGAAGCGTGGCGGTGGGCACGGTCCGAACCACGCTCTCCTCTTGCCGATCACGTTGCCCCTCGTAGTTCAGGAAAAAGAATGCCCGGTCGCGCTTGATCGGCCCGCCGAGGGCGCCTCCGAAGATGTTCCGGATGAGTTTGGGCGCCTGATTCTTTTCGCCACTCCCTAGTTGGGCGAATTTGATGAAGTAGTCGTTGGCGCTGGTGGCGGTGTTCCGGTTGTATTCATAGAGCGAGCCGTGAAAAGCGTTGGTTCCGCTCTTGGTTACCAGCGACACCTGAGCGCCGGAAGACCGCCCCTGGTCGGCGTTGTAGTTGGTGGTTGTGACGCGAAACTCCTGCACCGAGTCGAGGGTAATGGGCAGGACGGATTTGAAAGCATAGCCGTTGCCCTGGTCGTTGACGTCCACGCCGTCGAGCGTGACGTTCGACTGGTCGCTGTGGGCGCCGTTGACCGCGCCGCTGCGCGTGTCGACGTCAGGGTCCATATCGGGGCGATTGCCCGTGTACGCCACGCCCGGTTGCAGGCTCAAAAGGTCCACGACATTCCGCGACTCAATGGGCAGTTGTTTGACCTGGTTTTCGTTGAAGGCAATTCCCAGCGAGGCGTCCGTGGTGTTCAAAAGCGGGGCTTCGGCGGTCACGGAAACCGTATCGGTGCGCCGGCCTACTTCCAGGCTTACATTGATCGTTGCGGGCAAATTCACCAGCAACTGCACATTCTCCCTTTGTAGTTTCCGGAAACCCTCCGATTCAACAGTCAGGCGGTAGGTTCCCGGTAGAACTTGCAGGAACTCATAATTCCCCTCGGCGGAACTGTTCGACGTGCGCTCGAAACCCGTCGCGGTATTGGAGAGTGTGACCTTAGCGTGGGGGATGACCGCCCCACTCTGGTCGGAAATGATCCCCCGCAACGATGTGGTCGCCTGCCCCCAGGCCAAGGCCACGACTGCAAATAGCCCCGCCATGGCCATAAGGGCCTGTCTCAAGAAACTTGACCTGGTCGCGAACATGCTTTTATCCTCCATTCCTGCAACTCGACATAACTACCGACTCCGACGAATCAATAGGGAGCAATGCCTCGCCCTGACAAACTGAAAAGCGAAACACCACCGCGTGCTCTTCTGACTCGAAGTGCCTCAAAGGATAGAGTTATCGACTTACCGACCCGGACGCTAAGCAGAAATGTAAACCTAACTGGTCCCAGTTTGTCAATAGCTATTGTCAATCAGCCGCGGAGCGCGCCGCCGCTCCCTTGGTTCGTTGAAGCGTCCGAAGAAGCTTCCAGGCGCAGTGTGATAATCTATGGCTCGTGAGCAGTGCGGTCTGAACTGCCGCCCGTCCCAACGGCAGGGCATCCACGACGATGGCCGACACAGGCAGCGAACACGCCGAACCGGAGGCATGGCTTGACGATGAAACTGGCCGCGTGGTCGCGGACTTTCAGCATCACTCCCTGGACAAGATGCAGGGGATTTCTGCGCGCCTGATTTACCTGGCCTCGCTTCGGGACCACAACACAGGTCGCTATCACCATTACGGCCTGGAAAGCCGCTATTCCAACCAGGCGGTTGATCAAGGCTTGCACCGCTGTCATCTGGCAGCCTTCGACTCCTTCGTCTCGCTTCCCCTGCGGGAACAGACTCAGGACCTTCTTCACTTTTTCGAGTCGCTCAAGACCGAACGGTCGCGACTGGTTGAGGTTTGGCAACATCTCCGCGCGTATCAGATTCTGCCGCCGGAGGACTGCCACCCGCTGGCGCGGCAATTGTTCCGCGAGAACATCGAGACGATCCTGGAAGTTCTGAAGGAAAGCGAACTCTGGGAGTTACTGGACGAGCCGCATGGCGACGCCGACGACCTGCCCTAAGACTTCCCCATCGGCGGGAACGCGAATCGTGCGCGGCGCAGAGGTTGAGAGGGGATGCGGGACCAGCGTCAACTCTTTGCCCTGCTGGTAACACCAACAACATTCGTAGCTGTAACGGAGCTCGAGAAAATATATCGGCCGGTCATATTCGGTTGTCCAGCCCTGGTTCACCACCCGCCGCCTGGATTCATCAATCTGCACAATCGATCCGGGCCGCAACAAGGGCGCCATGGTGGTATCCTCGAGGCCGATGTAGCCGTACAGGTACTTTCGAAGGTCCAGGGTGGCCAGCAACCCGATAGGGATTTCACCCCACTCCTCGATTACCCGGGATAAGAAGACGGTTTCCTCCATCCGAAACCCCGGATCGAAACGGATGGGAAATCGAATGGGACGGCTCGGATCGCCGATCTCCGCCGTGAGCCGATGGGTCCGTGACTGGCGCGATTTCTGGCGATGCTCTTCCATCCTCCCCACGTTAATCCCGTAGAGCGCCAGCATCTCTTCCACGCCCAGATGGTAGATCACCGCCAGGCTGTAAAGTTTATAGATGCTGGGGAGTGAGCCGTCATTCTCAATCTGGTTCAGACGACCCGTCGAAACGACGTATTCTGAGCTTCGCTCGGTGTCGGAGATCTCCAGACTGGCTTCTTCAACGGCTCGTAGAGTCAAATTGAGCCGTTCGCGCATCTGACGCAGTCTCTGACCAGCGCGGCTAGCGAGTGTCCCCGTGGGAGTGGGAGGAATCAGACCAGAAGGCTCATTCATGGCTTTAACAATTCAAACATTCTGGAAATTTCCGACACGCCTATCACCCCTCATGCCTTCTAAGCGATACATGATCCTGCCCGAGCGGATAGAGCTTTAGCACTGTTAACTATAATCCAATTTTGACGGCGCGCGCCAGCGGGAGTTTTGTATGAGTCGTCCGCATTGGGGAAGTGAATGAGCCATCCAAGCGACGTCAACTCCCGACCCCGCCGCCTTGGATGGATCGCAGCATTCGGCCTGATCGCGATCATGGCCGGCCAGGTGGTGTTCTCGGTAAGGTCAGAGTCCCAAACGTGGGATGAGGCCTATCACCTCCTGGCGGGGTACCGATATTGGCAGAATTCGGATTTTGGGATCAACCCTGAACATCCTCCCCTCGTGAAATGGGTAGCGACTATCCCGCTGCTCTTCCTTCAGCCGCCCGTACCACAAATTCCTCAGGGAACGTCCAAATACGAGGGGTTTGTAGCGGCCCGAAAGTTCCTCTATGCCCATGATGCCGAAAGCTTGTTATTCCCGTGCCGGGTAGCAGCAAGCCTTTTTACGCTACTCCTGGCTCTCCTTGTGTTCGAAGCAGGCACTCAGATGTACGGCGCCGGTCCGGCTTTACTCGCCCTCATCCTTTTGGTCTTTGAACCGAATCTGCTGGCACATGGTGCGCTGGTGACGACCGACACGGGCCTGGCGTGTTGTTTCTTTGCCGCCGTCTATGCGTTCTATCGGTACCTCAGCCATCCATCAGCTCTTAGGGTCATGCAGTGCGGCCTGTTCGTGGGTCTTACGCTCGCGGTCAAGCATTCCGGAGTCCTGGTTCTCCCAACCCTGGGCCTGGTCGCGCTGGCGGAATGCATGGTAGACAAGCGCGCCGCCGACCCGATGCGACCCGTGCCCGAAAGCGCGTCCAGGGCCTGGGGGCGTCGTGTCATTCGTATGGCCATAAGACTGTTCGTTATCGGCATCCTTGCACTGGCAGTTTTGTGGGCCTGCTACGGGCTTCGTTTCCGTGCCAGGCCGGGTGAGCTGAAAATGACCCCGTCGCTCGCGGAGTACGTCCGCGGAGGAGCCTCGCCGGGCCTGAGAAATCCCCTGCTCTCCCGCCTCATCCTGCATCTAGAACGCTGGCGCCTCCTGCCCGAATCCTATCTCTACGGGCTGGCCGATGTGCTGATCGTCTCAGCAGGCCCGCGTCCGGCCTTTCTCTTTGGCAAGTTATATCCCACGGGAAAAGCGATCTACTTTCCGGCCGTGTTCATAATCAAGTCCACCCTGGGATTCCTCGTGCTGCTTCTGTTGGCCTTGTGGGCAAACGGGCTCTCCTCCGGCGAGTCTCTCCGCGAGACTCTCTTCCTAACCATCCCCCCTGGATTCTATTTCGCCGCGAGCCTGGCCACCGGCCTCAATGTCGGAGTCCGGCATATCTTGCCGGTGTACCCGTTCCTCTTGTTGTTCGTCGCAGCCGCTGCATGGAAACTTTTGCTGCGGCGCAGGCGATGGACTTATGCCATCGCGGGGCTCGTGGCACTGCATGTAGTGTCCTCATTGAGGACGTATCCAAACTACCTTGCATACTCAAACGAAATCTGGGGGGGGCCCGAAAAAACCTATCGCGTCCTCACCGATTCCAATGCTGACTGGGGACAGGAATTAAAGGCCGTCAAGCACTATTTGGACCAGACCGGAACGACCGAATGCTGGCTGGCCTATTTCGGGAGTGCAGATCCGGACGCCTATCATCTTCCCTGCAAACTTTTGCCCGATGTGTTTGCGGTGTGGTGGGGAAAACCCATTGATGTCGTTCCGGAAATCGTCGAGGGGACAATCCTGATTGGCGCGACCCCGATGGCTGGCGTTTACTACGGTCCAGGTGAGCTGAATCCTTACGACCAGTTCCTGCGGGCCCGCCCGGTGGCCAACCTGGGCGGCGGTATTCTGGTTTACAAGGGGCGATTCGATCTACGGATTGCGTCGCAATGGAGCCACGTCAATCGGGCCTGGCAACTCCTCGGAGCCCACCAGCTTGACCAGGCCATCGCGGAAGCTCGGATCGCCGTCGCGCGCGCACCGCGCATGGTTTATGCCCACTACACGCTGGCTTATCTGGCGATGGCAGCTGGGAAAAAAGAGGAGGCTCTTCAGGAATACAAAATCGCCCTCGCGCTCGCCCGGTCGATTTATCCCGACTATCAATGGTTTTGGATCCCCTTCCTTCAAGCCAAGGTTGAGGGCCGCTAGATACGTTGGTTGCCGACTTGGCCGGGCTCACGCTTCAGATAAAATCACCAAGTCTCGTGCGGGAATCACCACGCTGCCGTTAACTTCTCGTTCGGTCAGGACACTTCGATAGGAGCGGCGCAGCGTGACGCTCTGAGCGGTGTTGCTGAAATTCATCACAAACAGGAGCTTCTTGCCGCCCTTCTCGCGACTGGCCACATCCACCTGGTCGGGCACGGGAAATGGCGGCGAGATCTGATGGCGCACAAGGAGCCAGGACGCCAATGCCTCGGCGAAGTCCCGAGTGAGGTGAGTGCCGAGGTAAACCACTTCTCCCTCGCCGACTTTGTTCAATGTAACGGCAGCCTTCCCGGCATAGAATTTCTTGCCGTATTTAGCCAGCACTTGCGCACTCTTCGGCTCCAGGATGTCCGCCCAGATCGTGCCTGCGGAGGCTCGACCCGTAAATGGCGCCGCAATGCCGTTGAGGGGCATCGCGCCTTCTCTCAGGTCCGGATCGATGTTAAGCAACGGTTCGAACTCCTCGATTTCGATTCCCGCAAGTTTTCGCAGTCGCCCAGGAAGCGGCTCCATCGTGACGGAGTTATCCCACTCCTTCACGCCGGAGCGGAAAGTGAGGACCACTGTCCCGCCTGCACGCACAAAACGCGTGAACTGCTCGACCATTTCGTCATTCACCATGTAGAGCATGGGCGCGACAACGATTTTGTATCGCGAGAGATCGCGCCCACGGCCCGTCACATCAATATTGGTACCCAGGCGCTTGAAGGCCCGGTAGTAGTCGGCGCGGCGCTCGTCGAAGGCCCGCACCTCCGGCGCGGTCTTGGCCCACTCGCTCTCGTAATCCACATAGAACGCCACGGGCGACACCGCGGTCGTACCTTCGAGCAGTTTCGCCACGCGTTCCAGGTCCTTTCCCATCCCGGCGATCTCGCGATAACGGCGGTTGGGACGACCATCCTGATTCAGCAAACCGAACCAGTATTCTTCCCCGCCCCGCGCCGCCGTGCGCCAGCGGAAGAAAAGGACGGCATCGGCGCCATGCGCGTAGGACTGATACGCCCACAACCGCAGCAACCCCGGAGCCGACTCGAGCGTTTCGTTGTGCGAGCCGGGCCGGCCGCCGCGCTGCTCGACCACCCAGTAATTCCCGTCCTTCAACCCGCGGAAGGTGTCCAGTTCCAGGCCGTTGTCTTCCAGGCGCCCCCAGCCGTAAGCCGGATAGAAGTTCATTCCGGCGACGTTCAGGTCGCGCGCCATCGCAAAATAATCGGGCTTCCCCCACAGGTTATGCGTGGTGAACTGGTGCAAGGCAAGGTTGGCCAGGATATCAATTTGTGATTTCTGGTAGCGCACGACCGTGTCGCTCCAAAACCGCCGATAGTCAAGGATCAGGGCCGGATTGTGTTGTTGCTGCGTGAGCCGCGGAAGCGGAATCTGCGACCAATCGGAGTAGATCTGACTCCAAAACGCCGTTCCCCAGGCGGCATTCAATTTATCGAGGCTGCCGTACCGCGCCTCGAGCCATTTATGGAAGGCCGGCTCGCAGTATTCTTTGCAGTAGCATTCCCTCGAAACGTGGCCGAATTCATTGTCGAGGTGCCAGCCAATCACCGCCGGGTGGTTGGCGTAGCGTTTCGCGATGGCCGAAACGATGTGGCGGGTGTAGATCGCCATGCCGGGGTGATTGAAGCAATAGAGATAGCGCCCGCCGAAGTTGGTGCGAATGCCCTCCGAGTTGACGGGGAGGAGGTCGGGGTACTTCTGGTAGAGCCACAGAGGGGGCTGCGACGTCGGCGTGCCCATGAGGGTTTGAATGCCATTCTTCTCGAGAAGAGCGACGGCTTTGTCGAGCCAGTTGAAATCGAATTGGCCCTCGACTGGCTCGATACGCGCCCAGGCAAATTCCGCCAGGCGCGCGACGTTGAAGCCTGCCTCGCGCATCATCTCCACGTCAGTTTCCCAGCGCGACTCGTCCCACGCCTCGGGGTAATAGCAGACGCCGAAATAGATCTTGGGCGAACGATAAAGCGCTCCGTCGCGGAGGTCCTGCGTTGAAGACTTTGGGCCGCCACCAGGACCCGCGAGTGTGGCCGCGAAAGTGAAACCATAAGGCCGGACTAGCTCCAGGGCCGCGCTGCCCGCAGCAAACTTGGTCAGGAAATCTCTGCGACTGTGCATGGTCATCCTCCTACCCGAATCCTTGTGTGCTCCGAAGTTGCAATCTGGTCTGCCGGCACTCGATTCATGAACTTCTGTCATATAATGAGCCGCTCCCGAAAGGACACCTTGAGGTTTCTATGAACCGTCATATTAAAGCGCAGAAGAATGGACAATATCAGGAAATTGTTCCCACAGGAACAATGCGCTTCCTTGCCTTCGCACGTCTGCAACTCAGCGAGGGGGGACGGCATTCCGGCACGACCGGGCCGCGCGAATGTGTTTTGGACCTTTTCGCAGGCGTCGCATCGATCCAGATCGCGGGCGCCGACGGGAAGAAGCAGATGTTTTCAAAAGTCGGAGCGAGAGCTGATGTTTTCTCCGGACCGCCGGCGATGATCTACATCCCTCCACACAGCACCTACGAAGTCCACGCTCTCTCCGGCCGTCTCGACGTCGGAGTCTTCTCCGCTCCGTCAAACGCCACAGTGGCGCCGGCCCTGCTTGAAGGTCCGAGCGTCGTCGCCCGCGTGATTGGGCGCGGCAACTGGCAGCGCACGGTGTATTCGGCGCTGGCTGAAAACGTGCCCGCAGAGCGCCTGCTTGCCGGTGAAACTTTGAATCCGCCGGGAAACTGGTCGAGCTATCCTCCTCACAAGCACGACCGTCCGAACCCGCCGCAAGAGGCTGTGCTCGAGGAGATTTACTTCTTCCGCGTGAAACCCGCCCAGGGTTACGGTTTCATCTGGACTTATACGGCCCCCGACGACCCGGAAGGGTTTTCGACCGTCTTCGTCGTCGAGGACGGTGACACGGTTCTACTGCCGAAGGGCTATCATCCCGTGGTCGCTGCTCCGGGCTACGAACTTCACTACACCTGGGTGCTGGCCGGCGAAGAGCGCCGCTACGGCGCCTGGGCCGACGATCCGAGACACGCCTGGGTGAAGGGTCAGTGATCAGTGGCAAGTGACAAGTGACAAGAAATTGAAAGTTGAGAGTCGAAAGCTGAAAGTTGAAAGTGCAAGCGTCCGGGAATTGCTCTCCAGATTCGAACTTGAGGCTGAGTGAACGCTGCACCGACATCCACCGCGGGTGAATCCACAACGCCATCGGGATTCAAAGTTCGCCACCTGCGCTGGTACATCTGCGCGATCCTGTTTTTCGCGACTACGGTCAATTACGTTGACCGGCAAACTCTCTCCAATCTGAAGCCCCACCTGCAAGTGGTCTTGCACTGGTCCGAGAGCGACTATGGGTGGATCGTCTTCGCTTTCCAAATCGCGTACGCGGGGACGATGCTGGCCGCCGGCCCCATCATTGACCATCTGGGAACGCGCCTGGGTTATGCCCTCGCCATCACCTGGTGGTCGCTCGCCGGCATGGCCACGGCCCTGGCCCGAGGCGCGATTTCCTTCGGTGCCGCGCGATTCTTCCTGGGGGTGGGCGAGGCCGGCAACTTCCCCTCCGCGATCAAAGCTGTCGCGGAATGGTTTCCCAAGAAAGAGCGCGCGCTGGCAACCGGCATCTTCAATGCTGGAACGAACGTCGGCGCCATGATTGCCCCGCCGGTGGTGATCGGAATCACACTCAAGTGGGGCTGGCAATGGGCCTTCATTATCACCGGCGGGCTTGGCTCCATCTGGGTGGTCCTCTGGTCGCTGATTTATCGCGCGCCCGCGCAACACCCCTGCATTACTCAAGAAGAGCTCCAGTATATTCAAGCCCCGGAGCCGGGCGAGCCAGACCGCGACGAACCCAAAATCCCCTGGAAGAAAATCTTCACCTATCGAGAGGCGCGAGGGTTCATTCTCGGCAAGTTCATGACCGACCCCATCTGGTGGTTTTACATTTTCTGGTTCCCGTCCTACCTGAACCAGGTCCGCGGGCTGTCGCTCGAGAAGCTGGCGTATTCCGCGTGGATTCCGTTTCTGGTCGCCGATGTGGGCAGCGTCGCCGGAGGCTGGCTTTCGGGCCATTGGATCAAGCGTGGCTGGACCGTTAGTCGCGCCCGCAAAGTCACCATGCTCATCTTTGCCCTCGTGATGCCCGTGGGCCTGCTAATCAACATCGCGCCCAACGCCTGGGTGGCGATGGCGTTCATCTCCACGGCCATGGCGGCGCACCAGGGATGGTCAGCGAACATGTTCACGCTGGCCTCCGACATGTTCCCGAAAAGAGATGTAGGCTCGGTGGTGGGATTAGGTGGCGCGGCAGGCGCCGTGGGGGGAATGATTATTGCGCCCCTGGCTGGTTATATCTTGCAGTGGTTTCACACTTATGTGCCACTTTTCATCATTGCCGGCGTGATGCATCCGCTCGCCATCGTCGTTATTCATCGCATGATTCCCAGAGTCCAACCCGTCGTGCAGGGTGAGCTGAAACCCTGAACTCCAGGCACCTCAGCGCATCGCCATAATGGGGACGATTTCCTGCTGAATTTCTCCCGTTACGCGGGCATCGTGATCCTCGACGTAGACATTTACTTCGCTCCGCACGCCGAATTCCGGCAGGTAGATTCCCGGTTCAATCGAAAAACAGGTCCCGGGAATAATCCTGCGGTCGTCGCGGGTTTCAAAGTTATCCATGTTCGCGCCGTTGCCGTGGATGTCCTCGCCGATCGAGTGGCCAGTTCGGTGGACGAAATACTCTCCGTAGCCGTGGCGCGTAATCACTCCGCGCGCCGCGTCGTCCACCTGATATCCGCGGAGCGGACGGCCTTCGCGCATTGACTGCTGGACCAGGCTGATGGCAGCGTCACGCGCCTCTCGCACGACTTCAAACACCTGTGTGTATTGCGCCGCAACGGATTCCCCGACGAACCCCACCCAGGTAATATCAAAGTAGACCGCACCGGGTTTCCGGAGCTTGGCAAAGACGTCGAGCAGAACAAAATCGTTTACCCTCATAGGGCGCGAAGATGTTTGGGATGGTGAATAGTGCGGGTTTGAGGCGTTCTCGTTGACCGCCACGAGAGGCGCGTCGTCAGCCTCAAGGCCGTGGGTATCGAAGAAGCGCACCATCTCCTGTTGGACTTCGTATTCGCCAATCGCTTTCCTTGCCCCTATTGCGTCCCGAATCATCGCGAACCCCAGCCGAACTGCCTCATGCACGAGCTTCCCTGCTTCCAAATGTGACGACAAAGCCTCGGCGGACCAGCGGGCTTCGAAGATTTGAACCAAATCCGCGGACGATGCAACCTCAACCCCGAAGCTTTTGACAAGCTCCACCGTCCCCGCGTCCACAAGCCCGACGTAGGGTATATCGTTTAGCCGTGAGTATTGCATCGCGACCCTCTTCTTGCTTTCCAACATCCCCTTCATTTTTTCCCTCTGCTCGACCCAAGAAGAATACTGCTCCGTCGCTCCTGGCACACCCTCCAGATTTCCACTTTCGATGCGGTGCACAAGCTTCGCAGGTTCGCCTTCAGCGGGGATCAGGTAATACCACCGCCGCGAGCACATCGGAGGATTGATTCCCAGCACGCGGTAGGCGATCGCATCGCGGCGGTGATGGTCGTAGAAGAGCCAGCCGTCCAGGTTCGCGTCCCGCAGCGCAGCCTGAATTTTCTGCAGATCCATTTCTCCTCCCCTTCGCGTCCCTCTCACTTTCCGGCCAAGCGCGAAATCAGCAAACTGATGAACCGTTCCGAGTCAATGTCCACCGCGACGTGCGCGTTGGGCTGGAGTGGCCGGGTGCCTTGAAGAACCAGATGGTCGCCGCGCGGCGCCTTGAGGTTGATCGCGTTTTGCCGGTTGGCAACAGTCTCGGCGCGTGTGAACTCCCCGCGCAGTTCCACACCAATGCGCATCAACTGCGTCGTGATCAACGTCCGGTCGATGACGGCGCCCATCGCCGTCGGGTCATAGAGGGGCGCACCGGGCCGTCCATACTTCTCGTCCATATTGACGAGGTACTCGAGCACGCTTGCAGCAAAATCATTCTGAGTCCCGTGCGTCATTTTGAGGCGCGCGAGGTGCTCGCGCCTGAAGTGCGCCTTCCGCCCTATTTCCAGCCCAACCATCGTCAAGGGCCAGCCGCCGTTGAAGACGATGCTGGCCGCTTCGGGGTCCACATAAATGTTGAACTCAGCGACGGCATCGACATTCCCGCCCGAAATTGCTCCTCCCATCAAGACGACCTCTTTCACCAGGCCTGCGATGGAGGGGTCCTTCGAGAGGGCGAGAGCGATATTGGTAAGCGGCCCGAGGGGAACCAGCGTGATCTCGTGCGGGTATTTGTGAACGAGTTCAATGATGAGGTCCGCTCCGAAACGAGAATCTGCTTTGACCGTTGGAGCAGGCAGGCTGATGTTTGCCAAGCCGTTTCCCCCGTGGCTTTCCGCTGTGACCAGTTTCTGGACCAGCGGCTTCTGCGCCCCAGCGGCAACGGGTATATCGGGTCGGCCGGCGAGCGAGACGAGCTTGAGCGCGTTCTCAAGTCCCTGCGTGGCCGTCACGTTTCCCGCCACGACGGTAAAGGCTTCGACTTTCAACTCCGGCGAATTCAGCGCCAGGAGAATCGCCAGGGCATCGCCCGTCCCCGGGTCCGTGTCGATGATCACGCGCCGCGGGGCCTTGGGTGAAGCTGCACCCGACACGCTCCCGGCGATCAAGAGAATTCCCACCATAAGTCCCCACCTCCATCCCTTCATGGCGGCCTCCCTTCAGGCCAGTGGAGTCTCGCACAACCATACACCCATCAATTGGTCTCCCCGCCTTTCGGTTCGCCCGGCTTGAATACCCGGTCGTAGATCACCATCAGGATCGTGCCTGCGATTCCGACCCCCGAAATAACCCACCACATCTGCTGTGGCTTGTCCAGGACGTCGCCGAAATAGTGGAGGAGATAACCGCCCAACGGCCCAGCAATGAAGTACCCGATCGCGATCGGCAAGAACGCGTAGCCCATGTAGAGGCCCTGCTGGCCCGACGGTGCGAGCCGCGAGATGTATTCGTAGTAGCGCGATACCTGGGTGATTTCACCGAGCGCCAGGAACACCAGTGCCACGATCAACCCGATCGTCGTCGGATAGATCGCCAGAATCAGCCACGCCAGGCTGGAAATGAGAAGCCCCAGCGTCATGGCCGTAAACGCTCGAATCTTTCTGGTGAAAAAGCTGACGAGAATTTGAAAACAAATGACCGTCAACGAATCAATGGCGAGCACCAGGTCGGTGTTGGCGTTGGGATCGACGTAGCCGCGCAAAAAAAGCGGTGCGGAAATAAACTCCTGCCAGAAGACTACGAAGAAAGTCGAAAAAATAAGAAGAAAAAGCACGAAGCGGAAGTTGCCGAGGACAATGAACATGTTCTTGATGGCCGTGGCGACGCTCGCCACCTGCTGTTCGCCCGAGCGCCGTGGCTCACGGAAGAAAAAGAACGTCACCAGGAACATCAGAAAAACGCTCAAGGCGCCAACGCGAAAGACATTCTCCATACCCAAACCCAGTGGTTTGCGGACCAGCCACGCCACGACCGGACCCAACATCCCGCCGATGTTCACGACCGTGTAATAAATCGCGAAGCCGATGGAGCGAACATTCTCCGTGGAGGCCCGCGCCGTTGTTCCCGCCACGCACGGTTTCACCACCGCGGGCCCCAGCGCGGGTATCATCAGAATGCCCAACACCAACCATTTGTCGCCGAGAACGTGGCGAGCCGCCTGCATCCAAGGAGCCGAAAGCGAACCCAGCAGAAAATAGCCCACCGTCATAACCAAGTAAGCGAACATCAGCGCACGCCGGAAGCCGAAACGGTCCGCCAACGTTCCGCCCAGCACCGGCAGAAACCATACGACGAAGCCGAAAATTCCGGTCATCCATCCGGTGAGTTCCTTTGAGAAGTGAAGCTGTTCGTTGAGGTAAATCGCCAGGACCGCGGTCGTTCCGTAATAGGCCACGCGCTCGAAAAGCTCGGTAAAATTGGCAACCCAGAAGGGACGCTCGAAACCGCCTCGGATTTCCGACAAGCGCTGGCCAACACTCACGAGCGCCTCCTTGCACTTTTCTGCCCCGCCAACGCTTGGAGCCGCGTCACGGTCTCCTCCGCCGACCGGCCCGTGATGCGGATCAACTTGCGACGAGCCTTCTCTCCCGCCAGTACCGCCACACAAGCTTGCGGAAGATGCAACGCGCGCGCAAAGAAGCGCAAGCATGCCTCGTTGGCCTGGCCCTCGACGGGAGCCGCATGCAGCTCCAACCTTAGTTCACCCGAAGCGTCAAGTGTCAAACGCTCATGCGAGGCGCGCGGCTTCACCTTCAGCCAGAATGAAACACTCTCTCCGCTGATTTGAAAATCAACCATGAAGGGGAAGAGTTGTCAGTTGTCAGTTGTCAGTTGTCAGTTGTCAGCTCTCTCGCTTCGACTTCGTGACTGATCCTATTATTGCCTTTTGACTTTTGCCTTTTGATTTTCCGTTCCCCCAGACCTAATCCCGCGGTTTCCTCTCCCCAAAGATCGCCGTCCCCACGCGAACCATCGTCGCTCCTTCCTCGATAGCGACTTCGAAATCGTGGCTCATGCCCACGGACAGTTCGTGCGTCGAGACGCCGGGCAGACTGGCGGTCTCCAGTTGGCGGGCCAATTCACGCAGCCGTCGAAAATACGGGCGCGTCCGCTCGGGGTCTTCCAAAAAAGGAGGGATTACCATCAGGCCACGGATTTCAATGGTCGCGAGGCGGCTAACCTGCTCCGCAAGTGGGATGAGAACAGCTTCCCGCACACCGGACTTGCTCGCTTCCTCGCCCAGGTTGACTTCCAGCAACACGGGAAGCCGTTCGCCGCTGCACGCCGCAGCCTGATCCAGCTTTTCGGCGAGCCTGAGAGAGTCAACAGAATGAATCCAATGAAAGAGCTCGCGCGCGGGCCTGGCCTTATTGGTTTGCAGGTGTCCCACTAGGTGCCACGTGATGGTCAAATCAGCAAGGGCGGGGCGCTTGGCGTCGGCTTCTTGCACGCGATTTTCACCGAAATCGCGCAGGCCGGCTTCGTAGGCTTCGCGAATGCGCTCGGCCGGAAACGTCTTTGAAATCGCAATGAGCTTCACATCCTCAGGCTGGCGGCCCGATCGGCGGCAGGCAGCCATGATGCGCTCCCGGACGCGTTCGATGTTCCCCTTGATGCTCTCGTTCATCTTGCCTGCCCCGCGCAGAGGCGCCGCCATTGTATCATTCCCCGCCTTGTAGCTCTGGAACGCCGAATGCTATGATTCGTTTGTCGGATTCTCACGCGCAGGTCAGGCTGAACACTTGAAGAGCCCCGGCATCTTTATCACGCTCGAAGGCATCGATGGCACGGGCAAGAGCACGCAAATGCGTCTCCTGGTTAAGCATCTGCGCTCGCGCGGCCATCGGGTGGTGGTCACTCGTGAGCCTGGAGGGACGAAACTGGGGGAGCAAATCCGCGCCATTTTGCTCGCCTCACAAACGTGCCGGGTAGCGCCACTCGCCGAACTGGCGCTGATCTACGTGGCACGCGCTCAGCACCTGGAGGAAGTCGTGCGGCCGGCGCTGGCCCGAGGCCAGTTGGTGGTGAGTGACCGTTTCAACGACGCCTCGCTGGCTTATCAGGGACACGGTCGAGGGCTCGGAGAGGCCACGGTTCGCGCTTTCGATCGAATCGTGTGTGGGAGAATTCAGCCACAACTCACGCTGCTCCTCGACCTCGATCCGCGCGTTGCCCTGGCGCGTGCCCAGGGGCGCGAAATGCGTCGGAACTCCGCCCACAGCCGCTTTGAAGCCCAAGGACTCAAATTCCACCAGCGCGTGCGCGCCGGATACCTGGCCATCGCCAAGCGCGACCCGCGCCGCGTCAAGCTGGTGAGCGCTGATCGCCCGGTGACCGAAGTTCAGGCGGAGATCTGCCGGATCGTGGATAAATTCCTTGACTCAAACGAACGCGATCGACGTTCGCCGCCTAAGGTAAAGCAATGAATAAGAGCGTTCCAGCGTTCATCATTCATCATTCACAATTCATCATTCTTCGACATGGGCTTTGATTCTTTTCTTGACAACCCGAACGCCGTTCAGTCGGTGCGCGAAATGCTTGCGAGCGGCCGGGTGCCCGGGTCGCTGATGTTCACAGGGCTCGACGGCGTGGGGAAGAAAACCCTGGCCCTCATGTTGGCGAAAGCGCTGAACTGCGAGCGTCAGTCGGAAGACTTCTGTGGCGAGTGCCCAGCGTGTCGGAAGGCCGAAGAAATGCTTTCCGCGGCGCGGGAAGACCTGGCTCGCCGCCGGGAATCCAAGGACGCACAGCGGCGAGTGGAAGGTCTCGTGTATTTCGACCTGCAACTGATTGAGCCGATCACCCGCTACATCCTCACTGAACAAATCCGGCAGCTTCGCAGCGTGGCCAACACTCACCCTTTCGAATTCCGGCGTCGAATATTCGTCATCGACGATGCCCAGGCCATTCACTGGCAAGCCGTCGACCTCCTGCTGAAGATCCTCGAAGAACCTCCTGAAACAACAACCTTGATCCTGATCTGTCCCAACGCCTATGAGCTGCGCCCGACGATCAGGTCGCGATGCCGGCGAATCGCCTTCCGGCCGGTCGATGATGCGCTGCTGAGCTCGCTGTTGGCCAAGGACGCGCGCATCCCCGCCCCGCAGCGGGATCTGGCGGCCCGAGTCGCTGCCGGAAGCATCGCGCGGGCAAAGGCCTTCGATGTGGACGAGTTCACGCGTCACCGCCGGCCCTGGCTCGATTTTCTTGATGCCGTAACCACCGGGTCGCGCGGCGATCCCGCCCCGGACTGGAAGCGTCTGTTCGAGTCCACCAAGGCTCTCACCGAAGATCGAATCCAATTCGAAGATACCCTCAAGACAGGTTACGGGCTGCTGCGCGACCTTCTCCATGTCTCCGTCTATGGGCCGGACGCCAAAGTGGCAAACATCGATTTGCTCTCCCGACTCAAGGCTTGGTCGGACAAGCTGGGGGTCAAAAAGATCGGGAAGCTTAAGGACGGCCTCGACCAAGCCTATCGGCTGCAGACACGCAACGTGAACCAGCAGCTCGGCCTCGATGCTACTGTCGTGGGTCTTCAGGACACTCCCGCGCTGAGGAACTCCTCGATCCGCTAACCGGCTCGATCCCTGTCTCCTTACGCGGGCGTGCCCGGTCAAGGCCCGCCTTGACCATATCAAGATCTCTCCATCGAAAACGTCACAAAACTCAAGCCGACCTGCCCTCCCCTTGCATCCAACTCCTTAGGGCACGCCGGCGAAACGGAGCGGACTCAGCCGGACGGGATGGCGCGCTGGAGGGGCCTCCTGCGAGAGCGCCTTCCAAATGACATTGCGGGGCTGGACCAGCTATGCTAGACTCTTGACCAGTAGCAACCAGCATCCGTGCCCGGCTTATACTGACAGGGGAGACACCGCGGCGCCCGAAACCGCATCCAAAGGTTGGGTGCTCCGGAAGTGAGTTTTCATCGGCCGAGGCGTGAACCTCTGACCCCACACGATGGGGCGCAAGGAGTATGAAACCGTGAACCGCAAACTAATCCGACCAACACTATCGGAAATCCAGGACCAAATGGGCGGCCGCCTGCAACGCAAGAAACCCACACCACCCGAGCAAACCAACGCCGAGAGTTTTTACTACCTGAAGCAGATGCAGTCGCGGACTCCCATGGTCGTGGTGCTTGATGCCGGTGAGACCGTCCGCGGCGTCATCGAGTGGTATGACAAGAAATGCATCAAGGTCCATCGAGCCAACGAGCCCAACGTGCTGATCATGAAATCTTCGGTAAGGTACATGTACAAGGACCCGGATGTCCGCGAGGGTGGGAACGGAAACGGTTTCCCTGACGTTGACTAGAGGCCGCAACCTGGGATCCTGCACCGAGCCGCATTCCTGGGAAACGCTCCGTGGCTTCCCTCTGAGGGCGACCCGATTCAGGGTTTTGGGCGAAACGCTTGACAGCCACGGGTGGCCTTTCTAGTATGGACCTGCGTGAGGAAACATCCGAAGTGAATCGGACTCCGAATCCTCTTCTCAACCTGCGGTCCGGAATAGCCTGTGGCCTGCCCGTTCGGCAGGACCATCGCCCGGCCCCTGTCCGGCCGAACGATGGCACTTCCACCCGCCGGCCGCCCTGGGTGCAGCCGGCAATTGGGACTCTGCTCATCGGGCTTCAAATCCTGGCCGCCACGATAACCCTCCCTGCTCAGGACGAGCGCCGGACTCGCGTCCCCGTCTTGGGCAAGATCGCCGGAGGAACGTCCCACCAGGCTTTCAGTGGAAAAGTTCAGTCCGTTGACCTGAAGCGAAAGCTGCTCAAGGTGGACACCGTCGAGGGCAATGTCACGGAGTTCTTCCCCATTAAGAAGAACGTCCCGGTCGCGACGGCGAGCGGCGCCAAAATGAAAGTCCAGGACCTGGCGCCCGGAACCACCGTCATCGTCTATTACGATCAGAAGGCAGACCGGCGAACAGTTTCGGAGATTGTCGTGCTTGCAACGAGCGGGGGCGATGTGAAAAAGAAGTCGCCCCCTCCCTCCTAGTTCCCGGCAGGCAGCGGGCGGGTTTCCTCCACTCACATGAAAATCGGCATCACTTGCTATCCCACCTACGGCGGCAGCGGGGTCGTCGCCACCGAACTGGGGCTGGAGCTCGCGGCGCGCGGCCACGAGGTCCACTTCATCAGTTACGCCGTGCCCGTGCGCATGACCGAGGCCTCGGAACGCCTCCACTTCCATGAGGTGGAGATGTTAAACTACCCCCTCTTTGACCACCCGCCCTACGCGCTGGCGCTCGCCACGCAGATGCACAACGTGGCCATGAACGAATCCCTCGACCTGCTGCACGTTCACTATGCCATCCCGCACTCCGTCAGCGCCTATCTGGCTAGGGCGATGCTCGCCCCGCGCAAGCTTCCCTTCGTCACCACGCTCCACGGAACGGACATCACGCTGGTGGGTATGGACCGCTCTTACCTCCCCATCACACGATTCTCGATCGAGCAAAGTGACGCGGTTACGGCTATCTCCAGTTACCTGCGCCAAGTGACCATGAAGGAATTCGATGTTCAGCGGCACGTGGAAGTCATTCCCAATTTCGTCAACTGCGACGTCTTCCAGCCGATCGACGCGCACCCGCGCCGCAAAGAATTCGCACCTGAGGGCGAGAAGATCCTCGTGCATCTCTCCAACTTCCGGCCCGTGAAGCGCATCCCCGACGTGATCGAAATCTTCGAGGTCGTCCGGCGGGAAATCGCCGCCAAACTTCTCATGATCGGCGACGGGCCCGAGCGCACGACCGCAGAATGGCTGGTGCGGCAAAAGGGACTGGCCAATGACGTCATCTTCATGGGAAAGCAGAACCAGGTCCAGGAACTCCTCTGTTTCGCAGATGTCATGCTGCTACCGAGCGACCTCGAATCCTTCGGCCTGGCGGCCCTGGAAGGGATGGCGTGCGGCGTTCCGGCCGTGTGTTCGCGCATCGGCGGTGTGCCGGAAGTCGTCACCGATGGCGTGGAAGGCTTTCTGGTCGAGCCCCGCGACGTCAAAACCATGGCGGCGCGCGCGCTCGAAATCCTCACCGATCCCGAGCGCCACAAGCAAATGGCCGCCGCTGCGCGCCGGCGCGCGCTGACGCAGTTCTGTTCCTCGAAAATTATTCCTCTCTACGAAAAGCTATACGAACGCGTCCTCCATAACCCCTAGCAACAATTCCCCGCTGCCCGCGGTCAGATAGTTGCAGGCCGCGTAGCGCGAGAGATCCAGATGGCGATGCCCCAAACGATCAGTCCCGTTATCAACCCCTCGACGACGACACCGCCCGCGACGAACTGCGCCAGACGGACCGCGACGCGCCCGCCCGTGGGATCGAAAAAGTGTGTCCTGTAAAACGGGACCAAGGCGCTCAGGAGTGTCGCCAGGAGAATCCAAAAGCGCCAGGCAAACGTGATGGCAAAGGACGGAATGAGCAACTGCCGCGGCGCGGCGAGACCCAGCCGTGGCCCCTGCGCTCCAAGATAGAGAGCGCTCACCAGCACGCCGATGGTCGAACTCCAAGCCGCGGCGTTGACCGCCGGCGCACCCATGGCCTCGACCCAGTAGCGCATGATGACCAGCACGCCCAGAATCGCACCCGGCCCCACCATCACTGGCCAGCGCCACAGCGCGTGGATGATCGCCATAATGATAAGAACGAACACGAAGAAGACGCCAATCTCAACAATGTGATCGAATAGGTGACGACCCAAAGAACCCCAACTGCCGTAGTCTTCCTTCGCAGCGAAATGGCTCCGCTCCAGGCGAAAGACCGCGGCCACTATCGTGGCGACGATGACCCAGACGACGGTCCATGCCGAAAGCAGCAAAGCGGGAAGAAGGAGCTGTCGAAACCTTTGCATGCCGCGGCGCAACGGTGCGATGGCGGCTACGTAGATCGCCGCAAGGAAAAGCCCAGCCGTACTGGAGAGAAAACGCGTGATCGCTTCCGGCGTTCCCGTCACCTCGAGAACAAACCGGACCACCACCAGCGCGGCGAGGAAGAACATCACCCGGTACAACAGGCCGACGAAAGGGCTGCGGCCACTTGTCGACGATGATGAATCTGGGGACATGGCAACCTCCGTCGAAATGGAAGTCAGAATTCAGGAGTCCGAAGAAAAACCCGGGTTCTCGGTTTATCATTCACACTTCATCATTCATCATTTCTCGTCCGTCACACGTCACCTGTCACTCGTCACCGCTCTCAACATCGCGTCACGCTTCGCCTTGAATTCGCTTCCGGGCTTCCAGGTTGGATAAGCGGGCGCATTCGCGACCCGGTTGCCGACTTCAAACAAGATTTGCAGATCCTGCACGGCTCCGGCAAGGTCCCAGTAGGGTTTTATCTGATCGGAGGGTTTGTGATAGTCCTCGGTTGTCCACTTGTCCCGCATCTCCAGGCCCCATCCAGCGGGCTTGCCGAGGAAGTCAACCCCGCCGTCGGTATGCAGTGCGGGGACACCTTGCTTGGCGAAGTTGAAGTGGTCGGACCGATAGTAGAAGCCTTTCTCTGGCTCAGCGTCCGGCGTGACCACGCGTCCCTGCTCCGCGGCCACGGCCTTGACCAGGTCGTCGAGAGAGGACTTTCCAAGTCCAACCACGACAAAGTCTTTCGTCCTTCCAAGTGTGTTGAGACCGTCCATGTTGATGTTGGCCGCAGTTTTCTCAAGCGGGTAGAGTGGGTGCGCAGCGTAGTATTCTGAGCCCAGCAACCCCTGCTCTTCGGCGGTCACAAAAACAAACAGAATCGAGCGCCGAGGCGCAGGCTGAGCATTCTTGAATGCCGCGGCGATCTCCAGCAGTCCGGCGACCCCGGAAGCGTTGTCGGCGGCGCCGTGATAGATCTTGTCGCCGTTGACCGGCTCGCCGATCCCGAAGTGATCCCAGTGCGCGCTATAGATCACGTACTGATTCCGAAGTTCAGGGTCGCTGCCTTCGATCACCGCGACGACGTTGTTCGATTCAATGGTGCGAATCTTGTTGTGGATGGTCAGCGACGCTCGAAAACCCAGTGGAACAGGCTTGAAGTCGCGCTGGGCCGCAGCTTTCTTCAGCGCGTCATGGTCCTTTCCCGCCGCGGCGAAGAGCGCACGCGCTTTTTCCAGAGTGATCCACGCTTCCACGGAACTGCGCGAGGCTCCTCGGTCCGCCGTCAGCAAGCTGAATTCCTCCCCGGAATGGCCGCCCCTGACGACTTCCCACGGATAGCCCGCGGGCCCGGTCTCGTGCACGATCAGGCAGCCGGTTGCGTGCTTGTCCGCTGCAATCTCGTATTTGTAAGTCCAGCGGCCGTAATACGTCATAGCCTTGCCTTTGAAAGTCTTCTCGTCCAGCTTCGAGGCGTCGCGCGGGTCCGCCACCGGTGGGTCATTGATAAGCATCACGAGGAGCTTGCCCTTC
>Ga0315281_10003685_pt1 | contig 22408 bp, 16 predicted proteins | sample YL17G07_0_MG_FD_204540 | JGI IMG/M metagenome (GOLD analysis project Ga0315281, IMG submission 204540) | Sediment microbial communities from Yellowstone Lake, YNP, Wyoming, USA - YL17G07_0 | ecosystem: Environmental > Aquatic > Freshwater > Lake > Sediment | place: USA: Wyoming | collected... | reverse complement strand
ACTGTCAGCGCAGTGGGCTTTCCGTTGAGTGTGAATCGGACGACCTCTGCCATAGTCAGCTCCCTCATCCGTAGGTGGGATCACCCATCCTGGCCAGGCTGGCCACGGTCTGCATCGTGCGCCGAAGCCTGCCTCGCGTTTCTTCGGTAAGTCCGGAGCCGCACCTGCACGAAGTTGGCGACAGGGGATGGCACGCTTCCGCACGGCTGGGGCGTTGCTGCGCAGCCGCCGCGGGGCTGTGACCGAGGCCGGCCGTGTGAGATGGGAACGCTCGCAGGGCAGAAGCTCGGGTCCGCCGAAGCTACCGGGGAGGCGGACTTGCCCGCCACACGTACGGCGGGCTTGCCCGCCAGGAGCGGGTGAACCTCCTGCCCCGGTGAATCCAGAATGAGAGGAGCCGACGAGATGAAGCTGAGCATTGACACCTACGTGATCTGTGCTGATTGGCCGCTCGACAAGCTGATCGAGGTCTGCCGCTCAGCCGGGTATGCCGGCGTCGAGTTCCGCGCCGAGTCGCAGCAGAAGCACGGCGTGGAGCTGGAGGCATCGGCCGCCCAGCGCCGGGAGATCAGGCGCAAGCTGGAGGATGGTTACCTGGAGGCGTCCTGCATTTCGACCAGCCAGGCGCTTCACCAGTTGGATGCGGGGAAGCGCCTGGCGAACGTTGACCGGGCGAAGCAGTTCGTGGATCTTGCCGCCGACATTGACTGCCTTGCCATCCGTGTGTTCGCCGACGGCGATCGCATCGCCCCCGACATGGACGTGCGGGACGCCATCCGCTCGACCGGGGACGCGCTGCGGGAGGTGGCTGAACACGCTTCGCAGGCCGATGTCACGGTGCTGTTGGAGATGCACGGTCAGTTCAACTTCTGGAAGTACGCGCTGGGCGTGGTCGAGCACGCCGATCATCCGAACGCGGCGCTGAACTACAACTCTGTGCCTCACGATCTGGTGGGCGGCTCGCTGCGGGAGACCTACTCACGGGTGTGCGACTACCTCCGGCACGTGCATCTGCACGATCTCGAGACCTCGTTTCCCTACGTCCAGCTCTTCCAGCTCTTGCAGGATGACGGCTACGAGGGCTACTGCTCGCTGGAGGTGGACTACCGGGGAGGCGATCCCGAGAAGGTCATGGCGCTCTATGCCTCGCTCTGGCGGGCCCAGGTCGCGCTCGCAGCCGGACCGTGAGCCTTCGCCCAGCTTGACGGACTCTGGCCCAGGGGCGTAACATCTCCAAGGAGTTCCCTTCCCGCCCAAGGCGGGCAAGACAGCTCCCGGGACGCTTCGGCAGCCCGCCGTGGCGGGCCGAAGCGACTCATCGGAAAAGGGAAGAAGTGAGACCCTGGCCAAGCCTGACGCTCCTGGCGGCAATCGCCTTCGCTTCACTGTGCCTGTCCTCCGGGACTGCTTGCGCGTACATAGACCCAGGGACAGGCAGCTACCTATTCCAGATGGCGATGGCAAGCGCGCTGGCGGCAGCCTTCGTCCTCAAGGCCTTCTGGGGCAGGATCAAGGCGGCATGCAAGGGCTTCTTCCTGCGGCCCTTACGCAGGCTCAGCGTCGCCCCCACGGCAGCCGCAAGGGACACCCCAAGCGGAGCCGAGGGGCGGCACCAGAAGGCCGACGAAGGTGAAGGATAGGGCCTCCGTCCCCAGTTCGTTCCGCGATCCCAGCGGCTTCGTCTTCTGGCGAGAGGGCGAGCTGTTCCGCCAGGTCAACCTGGCCTACAAGGACGACTACGACCAGCTCATCGGCTCAGGCCTCTACCGGGAACTCACCACGCGGGGTCTGCTCATCCCCCACGAAGAGGTGGGCGGCGGCCCGGCGCCAGGCGAAGAGGCCTACCGGCTGATCAAGCCGGAGCTGATCCCCTTCATCTCCTATCCCTACGAATGGAGCTTCAGCCAGCTCAAAGACGCAGCTCTGGTCACCCTCGAGATCCAGCGTAGGTCGCTCGACTGCGGCCTCTCGCTGAAGGACTGCAGCGGCTACAACATCCAGTTCAAGGGCGGCCGGCCCCTGCTGATTGACACCCTTTCCTTCGAGAGGTACAGAGAGGGACAGCCCTGGGTGGCCTATCGGCAATTCTGCCAGCATTTCCTGGCGCCGCTCGCGCTCATGAGCTACACCGACATCAGGCTCAGCCAGTTGCTGAAGACCCACCTGGATGGCATTCCCCTGGATCTTGCCAGTGCGCTTCTGCCTGCACGCACCCGCCTGGTCCCCTCTTTGGCGCTGCACATCCACCTGCACGCGAAGAGCCAGCGCCGTTTCGCGACGGTCGCCGAGCGGCCCCGCGGGCGGCGGGTGAGCCTGCTGGCCCTGCGCGGCCTGGTGAGCAGCCTCGAGGGGGCCATCTCCCGGTTGCGCTGGAGGCCCCGGGGCACGGAATGGGCCGACTACTACCGGTCCTCCCGCTACTCCTCCGAGGCGATGGAGCACAAGAAGCGTATCGTGGGCCAGTTCCTCGAGATCCTGGCGCCGCGCAGCGTCTGGGATCTGGGTGCCAACACCGGTCTGTTCAGCCGGCTGGCGGCCGAAAGGGGCATCCCGACCATCGCCTTCGATCTCGACCCGGCGGCCGTGGAGATCAACTACCTGGAATGCAGGAAGAGCGGGCAGCGGAACCTGCTGCCTCTGCTCATGGACCTGACCAACCCAAGCCCTGCCATCGGCTGGGGCAACGAGGAACGCCCAGCTCTGCTCCAGCGAGGGAGAGCGGACACCGCCCTGGCTCTGGCCCTGATCCACCATCTCGCCATCTCCAACAACCTCCCCCTGTCAAGGATAGCCGGGTTTCTCAGCGGTCTCTGCGACTCCCTGATCCTCGAGTTCGTGCCCAAGAGCGACGCGCAGGTGCAGCGACTGCTGGCCACCAGAGACGATATCTTCGGTGACTATACACAACAGGCATGTGAAGCGGAGTTCGGCCGGCACTTCGAGATCCGCGACGCGGTTGGCATCAGCGGATCTGAGAGAACGCTGTACCTCCTGCTGCGGGGTTGCTCGGGAGCAGGTGGGAGCCGGGTCCTCCCGGCGACCTGGAGTGGCAGTCGCCCCGGGACGGGGCTCCCACAACGCGGCTCAGGGCGGTGAACAGGTACGAGTCGTTGATGCTTGAGGCACGGGAAGCACTCGCCCACTACGAGATCGGTGAGATCCATGAGGTCGAGACGGCCGGAGGCACTGCCGGCAAGTGCTGGCGCGTCAGCTCGGCCAGCGGCCGCTACTTCCTCCGGTGCCGAGGGCTGCGAACCAGTTCGCGGGAGGCGGTGGAGTTCGACCACGGCTTCCGGCGACATCTGCTCGCACACGGCGTGCCGACAGCAGCTCCGCTTGCGACCAGGTCGGGTACGACACCCGCGCTGGCCCCAGGCGGGCGCGCCTCGTGGGTGCTGATGCAGGGCCGGGCCTTCGAGCTGTACCCCTTTGTGGAGGGACGGCCGTTCGGGGGCAGTCGGGCCGAGCTGATCGAGACCGCGCGTGCGCTGGCCCGCTTCCACCAGGCGGCCGCCGACTACCCGGCGCGAGGCACCTACAACCCGATCCCGATGCAGTTCGCGATCGCCGCGCCCGAGGTGGGCGGAAGCGAGCGGATGGATGACCCCGAGCTGATGGCCGCGGCGTTCGAGCGACTCGCGGTCCACGAACCGGCGCTGGGCTACGCGGCAGAGCAGGCCAGACTGCTCTGCCGCACATACAGTGCATCGGTCTATGGCGCGCTGCCCCGCTGGCTGATCCACGGCGACTACCATCCGGGGAATCTCCTCTACTCCGACTCCGGCAGGATGGCCGGCATCTTCGACCTCGACTGGGCCTGTGAGCACACCCGCAGCCGCGACCTCGCGGATGGGGTCTACTTCTTCGCCGGCCGACGCCATGAGTTCGACGGCTCGCGCATCGAGTCCATGACCGAGGCGGTCGAGCTGGACATCGTCAATGCCACGCTGTTCTTGAGGGCTTACGCTGAGGAGGCGCGGCTGGAGCCGGAGGAGGCGCGCGCCATCCCGCTGGCGCTCCGGGCGCGTTGGCTGGCGGCGCGGCTCGAGGGATCGGCAAAGATGCCGCCCGAGCGCAGAGTCTGGTTCATCACCCGCGACTTGGAGCGGCCTCTGGAATGGCTCGATGCGCACGGAGACGAGCTGGTTCGGCCTCTCCTTTGAGGAGGACGAGACGCGAGTGGGCGTCAGAACCCTCCTGAGGCGGGTGTAGGGCGGGGACACCGATCCCCGCCCCCGCTGGTCTGTCGAGTGTAGGAGGCGCGCCCGCCAGCTGGCAGGCGCGGGTACTGAGCGGTCACACTCAGGCCGGCCCTGATCCCGCATATCCGCCACGCAAGGACTCGCCTCCCGCGCGAACGAATAGAAGCTCGCGGCCAGTTGCGCGGCTCGGAGTATCGCGATGAAGATACGTCCATTCCCCTACGTCGCAGTGCTGATGACGTGCTGCATTCCCGTTGCCAGCACTGTGGCCTCAGCCGGTGACCTGAACCCCAAAGGTGGTTCCGCCATGACTGACTCACCGAACCTTGTCCCGAACGGCAGCTTTGAGGAGGTCGCCGATAGCCTCCCAGTGGGCTGGACACCAGGCGCTCCTCGCTCCGAGATCGCGCCATCCGTTCTCTCCGACACCGCGTTCGCCCGGTCCGGCAGGCGCTCATTGTGCCTGTCCGGGGACGGCAAGGCCGGCGTTGTCGGCTGGGTGACAGCGACCTGTTCGGACCTTCGGGCCGGCAACATGTACGAACTCGAGATCTATTACCGCACCGAGGACATCCCCAGCCCGCAGGAGTCGGTGTGGGCCTACATTGACTGGAAGCGCGACGCGAAGGACGAGCGCCCGCGGACGGCCTACCTGTACTCGCCACTGCGCGAGGGCGACTGGTGGCGGCTGTCCGCCCGCTACCGGGCGCCGGAGGGCGCGACCATGGCCAGCATCTCGCTGAGCCTGCGGCACGCGCCCGAAGGGCGCGTCTGGTTCGATGATCTGTCCTTGCGTCACGCGCCCTCGCCCGCGCCCCGCCATGTCCGCATCGCCACCGTGTACCTCGACCGTGACACCCGCGGGCCGGAGGCGTGGCGGTCGGCCGTTCAGAAGGCCGGCGAGGGCAAGGCCGATGTGGTCTGCCTAGGTGAGCTCGCCCAGATCGTTCCCAGCGACCCGAATGCGCGTCCCACCATCCCAGGCCCCGCCACGGATGTCCTCGCCGCGCTCGCCCGGGAGTATCGCATGATGATCGTCGTGAGCCTGCCCGAGTGGCCCGTTCAGGACCCCGAGGGTCCTTCAGGGTCCGAGGGGCAGGGTCCCCTGCGCTACAACACCGCCGTCATCATCGGCCGTGATGGCAGCATAGTGGGCCGCTATCGCAAGGTGCATCTTCCACAGGCCGAGGTCGAGGCCGGGACGACTCCCGGGGCGACCATCCCCGTCTTCGACACTGACCTCGGGCGCATCGGCCTCCAGGTCTGCTACGACCACATGTTCCCTGAGATGGCGCGCATCCTCGCTCTCGAGGGGGCCGAGATCATCTTCACCCCGATCGAAGGGGACATCCGGTCGGAGAGCAAGGCCTACGAGGCGGTCGCTCGCGCTCGCGCCCTCGACAACGGCGTCTACTACGTGACTGCGATCTGCGACACCGGCCGCAGCCTGATCGTAGACCCCTCGGGCACGATCCTCGCGGACACGGCGGGCAAGCAAGGCGTGGTCTTCGCCGATATTGATCTCGACCGGCTGTTCTACGAGCCCTGGCTCTCCGTACGGGGCTATGCCGATTTCCGCCACCTCTGGCCGAAGGAGAGGCGCCCGGCGCTGTACGGCTCACTGGTGCAGGAGCCCGCCTGCGGCGGGCCCGCTAGTCCGAATGCTGCGCAACTCATGAAGACAGACCCCGGCATCGCCGACCTGCTAGCCAAGGTGGAGGACACAGAGATCGCTGCCAACCTCTTCCACCTGTCGAAGGACCCCCTGCCCTACCGGAAGGCCAACTTCACCCGGCCGGGCCAGACGAAGAGCAGCCTCGAGGAGGCCGACGAGTACATCGAGTCCAAGCTTCGCGCCTGGGGCTACGAGGTGGAGAAGGAAGCCTGCCAGGCGCAGGCCTTCCGGTGCGACCGCAGCAAGCCCCTCCACCACTGGTACTCGACCCCGGACCCGGCCGACCCATGGTATACGCTCGACAACCTCTACGCGAAGAAGCGCGGAACGACGAAGCCGGACGAGATCATCGTGGTGATCTCCCATAAGGACTCGCCAAGCTGGATAGACTCGCCGGGCGCGCATGACAACGCCGCCGGCACCGTCGGCAACATGGAGGTCGCCCGCCTCCTCGCCCCTCGACCGTTGCTCGGGGTGACCCTGAGCGAAGCCGAACGGGTCGCGGGTCGGAGCCTGCGGCGATCGGTGTGGTTCGTCTACTGCAACGAGGAGCACACCCCGTGGACCAGCGTCACCGCAGCCCAGAACGCCAGGTCCCGGGGCGACAACATCATCGCCGTCCTCAACCTGGATGGGCTTGGGGCCAAGCCGCAAGAGGCGACCGATGCGAAGCGCAAGACGAACGCCCTTCTCTACACGACCCCCGAGGGCGAGCAGCTCGCCGAGCTGATGATGGCCCTGAATGACGCCTACGGCATCGGCCTCGAGCAGGTCGTCGGCAAGCAGGATAGCCCTTCAAACGACGACGGCTCCTACATCAAGGCCGGTTACCCCACCGCCCTCGGCATCCACGGCTCCTTCCCCTTCGGTGACCCGAACTACCACATGCCCGGCGACATCCCGGAGCGCGTGGACGTGCGGAATATCGCCATGGCCGTCCAGCTCGCGCTCGCGACCATCCTCACGCTGGACGCCCGGGAATAGCGGCGCCCCTCGCGGCCGCCCCTGTGGCCCTAGGAGGCATGGCGGCCCCGGTTGGTCAGGAGCTTGCTCCTGATCCCACCCCGAGGAGACGAGGAACCTGCGGCCCAGCTGACAAGGGCCAGGAGCGGAGGCGGTAGTCGCCCGCCTGCTGCCTCGCGAAGCAAAGGCGCTTCGCTCGTGCGGGCTCCTGGCCTACAACGACGGGTCACTGGGAAAGAGGTAGGCGATCAGGCTCTCAAGCTCCCGGAAATCCGGGATGATGATGTCCGCCCCGGCTCGGATCAGGCGTTCCCGTTTCCAGTGGTTGATGCCCGTGCGGCGCGCTTCGTCAGAGGCCACGCCTACCGCAATCCCGCCGGCCGCCTTTGTGTTCTCGATCTCCACGTAGCCATCGCCTACCCCCAGGAACTGGGGGCCGGCCAGTTGGTGCTGTTCCATGATGTCCGCTATCAGCTGCGCCTTGCTGAACTCCCAGTAGCGGTCGAGCGCCCCGAAGGCGCGCTCCGGGAAGAACTCGTCCAGACCCAACGCATGCGCCTCTCGCCGAACGTCGGCCAGGTCGGTCCCGCTCGCCAGGTACAATGTGACGCCCCGCTGTTGCAGTTCCCTCAGCAGTGCACGCGATCCGGGCACGCAGAAATCGTCGGGGTCAACGACCCCGCTCTCGAGTGCGGCCACCCGATCCTTGATGCGCTGCCAGAGGAGCGCCAGATAGGACCGCTTGTACTCCAGCGCAGACCGGGGGACACCGCCGCGCTTCGCGACCTCTTCGCACAGGCGCAGCATCTGGTAGATGGTCTGCTTCCCGGTCAGCTCCTCGACATAGGCGGTGACGACCTGCCGAACAACGGACTCGTCCTCGTGCTGCCGGGTTTCGGCTAGCACCTCGACCATCATCGGCACCATGATCTGCTGCCAACCCTCCCGGATGAGTGAGATGGTGCCGTCGAAGTCGAAGAGCGCGGACCGAATGCAGCCTCGCGTTAGCTGGCGATTGATGATCTCAATGGGCAAGACAACTCACCTCGCGCGCATTCCGCACGCGGAATGCGCAGGCCTCGCGCGCCGTTCCGGCCTGTCGTGGACCCGACCCCTCCACCCTTTCAGTTCTCTCCATGAGAGTTCAACGCATCGCTTCCCTCTCATTCCAGGGGGACCAGGAAAGGGGGTCCAGAAACGGACGCCGGCGCCTGCCCCGGCCGGCCCCTCCTGTTCTCGCTGGCGGCGGGGAACAGCCGTCCGCTTGGCGAAGAGTGGACGCAGGCTGCCGCACGACCGAGGTGTAGGGTCCAGGCGGGCCTGCCCGCTCTAGGCGGGTCCCGGCTGGCAATGGGGCGGGCACGCGAGGCGAACGGAGGAGACCATGAGAGCGGTTGATGTTCACGAGTTCTTTCGGGGCGTAGGCACTTGGATGGATTGGTCGAAGACGGTGGACGGATTCCGCTTCGGAGACCCCGAGACCGAAGTGACGGGGATCGCCGTCGCCTGGAAGCCGTACTGGTCAGACCTGAAGCGCGCCAGGGAACTGGGCTGCAACCTTTTCGTGGGACATGAGTCCATCTTCCGGGAGGGCCCCATGCAGCCCCGCGACGAGTCCGAGTTCGCCCAGGAGTTGGAGCAGCCCAAGCTCGCCTGGCTCCGAGAGAGCGGGCTGGTAGTCTACCGCTGTCACGACCTGTGGGACATGATGCCCGGGATCGGCGTGCGGGATAGCTGGGCGCGCGGGCTCGGGTTCGAGGGTGAGCCCCTCGGAGTAAGTGGCTTCTGCAGGATCGAGGACGTCTCGGGACATACCTTCGGATCGCTGTCCGCGCAGATCGCCGAGCGAGTCAAACCCCTGGGGCAGCAAGCTGTGCTCGCGGTCGGCGATGAGGACCAACCGGTCACGCGCCTGGCTCTCGGGAGCGGCGCCTCCACGCTGGCGGAGATGGTCGGACTCGGGGCCGATGTCTGGCTTGGATACGATGACTACTTCCGGCAGGTGCGCGACGGAGCGCTCTTCAGGGACATCGGTATGCCCTACCTGGTAGTGAACCACGGTACCCTGGAGGAGTGGGGAGTCAGGAACCTGGGGGACTACCTCAGGGCCCACTTCCCCTCCATCCCGGTCCACTTCCTCCCACAGGGATGCATCTACCGCATAGTGCGCTGAAGACCGAAGCTGTAGGGCGGGCATTCCCATGCCCGCCGCCGCCGGAGGCTCATGTGGAAGAGAGCAACACGATGATCGGCAAGCCGTCCGCGATGTCGTCACGGGAGAGGGTGCTTGCGGCGATCAGACGCCAGCCGGTGGACTACGTTCCCTGTGCTCCGCTCTTCAACCCCCTCTATGCAGCGCAGCGGCGCGGCAGGGCCTGGAACTTCCCCTGGGATCCGTCGAGCGATGGCGTGGAATACCTGGTCACGGTCCTGGGAGTGGACCCCGTGATCGGGGACTGGTGGCTGGGATGGATCTACCCTGACGATAGTGTGAAGTCGCGCGTATGGCAGGAGGGGGCGCTTCTCCACAAAGCCTATGACACGCCTTCGGGAGTGTTGCACGCCGCCATCGCGTTCAACGAGCTCTGGCCCTTCGGGCAGGACATCCCCTTCTTTCACGACTTCTTGGGGCACTACGTCGAGCCCTGGCTGAAGAGTGAGCCCGACCTGGCATGTCTTCGGCACATTCTTCTGCCCCCGCGAACGCAAGAGCAGGTCGCTCAGGTCCGCGCCGCATTCAGAGCCAGGAAGGCCCTCGCTGACCGGTTCCAGCTTGCCACCACCGCGACCGTGGGATCGGGGCTGACGAGCGCTCTGTGGATGTTCGGCGCACAGGGCCTGGGCCTGCTGACTCTCGACGACCCCGGGTTGGTGCAGGCCTACCTCGATCTCGCGCACCAGTGGGCGCTGCCGATGATCGAAATCCTGCTGGACTGCGGCGTGGACATCATACAACGAACCGGGTTCTATGAGACCTCCGACTACTACAGTCCGGCGATGCTGGAGCGCTTTCTCGGCGAGGCCCTCCGCCAGGAGATCGAGATCGTCCACCAAGCAGGACGTCCCTACTCCTATATCCTCTACAGCGGCGTCATGCCGATGCTCGATTACCTCGCTCGCCTCGACTTCGACTGCATGTCTTCGCTGGATATCGCCTTCGACAATGTGGACCTGCTGGCGGTGAACGCGAAGCTCGGCGACCGCAGGAGCTTCTGGACCGGGCCGAGCAACACGTTCCACATGTACGCAACAGACCCCGAGGTCGTCCGGCAGGCCGTCCGCGACGTGTTCGCCGCTTTCGGCCGGACCGGTCTCATCATCACTGCGTGCTCCTCGGCACACCCAATGATGCCGTGGGAGAGCACGCTGGCCATGGTTGATGAGTGGAAGAAGCTGCGGTAGACCGGCTGCGCAGCAACCGCGCAGCCCGCGCTGTTCCGAACCATCCGGATCTCTAGGAGGCGCGCTCGTGAGATCATCCCAGCGGGGGCTGCGTCCGCCACGGCGGACCGCAGCCGGAGATGGCGCTGCTGCTCATGCTGCCGAGCTGCATAGGAAGGCGATCGTCATAGACTGCCACTCCGACATCCTGATGCCGATCGCGGACGGCCTCGTCAGGCTGGGGACGCAGGTCGCGATCCCCGACCCCGCGCACTGGAAGCCTCCGTTTGAGCTGGTGGGCAACCCGTCCTACGACTACGGGTGGCCGCTCAACGACTACTTCGGCTGCATAGGCCAATACAGCCTCCCACAGTTCGTGGCCGGCGGGCTGACGGCGCAGGTGTGCGCGATCTTCGTGGAAGACCACCAACTGGACCGCGCTCTCAGGCGAAGCCTGGAGATGGTCTACTGGCTGCATCGCGAGGCGAAGGACAACGCGGGCTTCGAGATCGTCAGGACCGTGGCCGACATTCACAGGCTCAAGCGGGAGGGCCAGTGCGGAGGCATCCTGGCCCTGGAGGGGCTCGAGCCCCTGGGGCAGGACCTGAAGCTGCTGGACCTCTTCTACGAACTCGGTCTGCGCATGGCGTCCTTGACCCACAACCGGAGGAACTACTTCGCAGACGGAACGCAGCATCACGTGAAGACGGGCGGACTCACGGACATGGGCAAGCAGGCGGTGAGGCGCATGAACGAGATGGGCATCGTCGTTGATGTCGGCCACATAGACCAGGCGGGGTTCCTCGAGACCCTGGAGATCTGCACGGCGCCGGTGGTCCTCTCCCACCGCAGCCCGAGGAAGTTCTTCCCGCTCAAGGCCGAGGATAGCCCCCTGCATCCCGGCTACGACGTATCCCGTGGCCGAGAGCGTCTCGAGGCCCTGGCCCGGAACGGCGGCGTCTTTGGGGTCTTCTTCCTGGACAACAAGAGCGTTGATGATGTGATCGCGGATATCGAGTACGTGATCGAGTTGGTCGGCCCCGACCACGTGGGACTCGGGTCCGACCTCTACGGTCTCCAGACCGCGCCCGAGGGGCTAGAGGATATGTCCAAGGTCCCGGTTCTCACGGAGCGGCTGGTGCAGCGCGGCCACTCCGACGAGGTGATCCTCAAGTTCCTTGGCGGGAACTTCATGCGGGTGTTCGAGCAGGCGTGGAGAGCTTGAGCAGGAGCGGTCGCGCCCGACCACGATAGGCTGAGCGCCGACAGTGCCAACCGCGCACCTCCCCTCGACCAACATGCTGAAGTGGACCGGACGATGACGCGGACGCCGTTAGCCCCGGTAGGCCTCGTTCAGCGCCTCCCCGAAGGCGGCGATCGCATAGTCAATCTCCTCCTCAGTGTGGGCGAGCGACTCGTACATCACCGGGAACGGGATGATGCCGCGCCGGTATAGACCGCGGAACAGCTCGGTCTGGTAGCCCGCCGGATCGTGGCGGGTGGAGGCCGGGCGACTCCGATCGCCGGCCTCCGCCGAACCAGCGGCGAACTGCATCTGCGGGCAGACCGGCAGGCCGAGCAGGCGGAAGGGGATGCTCTGGCGGGCCGCTGCCTCGTTGATCCCGGTCTGGAGGCGCTCCGCCAGCTCCCACAGGCGGCCGATCACGTCCTGGTCGCGGTAGATGCCCAGCACGACCTCGGAGGCCGCCAGAGACACCGCCTCGCCTCCATAGGTGATCGAGATGCTGGGCCACTGCTCCATTATCTCCCGTCGCCCAACTACTGCCGCCAGCGGATAGCCGTTGGCCATGCCCTTGGCAAAGGCCGCCAGGTCGGGAGTGACTCCGTAGTATTCGTGGATGCCGCCTCGGCGCACACGGAAGCCGGTGACGATCTCGTCTACCACCAGCAGAACGCCATGGCGCTGAGTGAGTTCTCTGACGTCGGCCAGGAACGGGTCGCACGGGTGCATCCCCGGCGTCGGCTGCGGCTGCCGACGCCGCAGCCGGGCATAGTCGCCGGAGATGCAGACGCAGGCCGTCTCCTTTCCATGCGCCGCCAGATACTCGGCATACGGCTCGACGCAGCCGTAGGGGAGATTGACGAAGAGAGCGCGCAGGGCATCGGGCTGTGTGTCGTCCATGTTGAGACACCAGCCATGGTACCCGCAGGTGACGATCCGGTCTCGACGGGTGAAATGGCGCGCCAGCCGCGTCGCGGCGTACATCGCCTCGCCGCCGCCCTTGAAGAAGCGCACCATCTCGGCGCACGGCACCAGCTCGACTATGAGCTGCGCCACCCGGCGCTCCAGGTCAATGGGCAGTGATGTCAGGACGCCACGATCAACCTGCTCCTTCGCCGCTCGATCCACGAGCGGATGGCCGTAGCCCAGGGTGATGGGGCCGCAGCCAAGCCGGAAGTCAATGTACTCATTGCCGTCCGCGTCCCACACCCGGCTGCCGCGGGCCCGGTCTGCTTGCGCTGGTTGGTCATCCGCAAGCGCCGCGGAAGGCCGTTTCGAGTTCGTGCCCGTGCCCCAGGGCAGCACCTCGCACGCCTCCCGGTACTGCCGCCAGGAACGCGCTACGCCATGCCGTCGACTTCCGAGGTGCGATAGGTCGCTCATCCTGCTCTCCGCTGGCGAATGTCAGTTGCTCTTCGCCAAGCGAGCACACCTCCCTACCGCACGGCCATCTGTCCTGAAGCAGGCAACCAGGCCCGTACCACACCCGCGCATTCCGCCAACAGCGCGGGCGGGCCCCGCCACCCGGTCGGGGGAATGCGCGCCTCCGAGCTGGACCTGCGGCAGGGCTTGCCCGCCACACGGCCGGCAGGGCTCGCGGAACACAAACCGAATGGCCCAGCCTCGAGGAGCGTGGCATGGCGGAGCGACCATCGGACGACGCGCGCATTCCTCCCACAACCCTGGCCCGTCCCTCCCGCGGGTCGGGGGAATGCGCGGGTGCTGAGAGGCTGGGCACAGCCCTTCTGCTCCTGATCTGCTGTCTCCCGTGTGCAGCACCCGCGCCCGCTTGGGGCGGGCGCGCCTCATCTGCTCAGCACGCGCCAGCCGGCGCTGCGCTCCGGAGCCAGTTGATACTCCCGAGGACCGCGCCTGCCGCCAGGCCGGAGCTCGTGCCCCAGACCGGCCAGATATGCAATCTCACCAGTGTTGCCTTCAGCCCTGATGGCCGCATCGTCGCCGCCGCCTCCGTCGGGCAGGTCACGCTCTGGGACACATCCCTCGAGAAGCTGCGGTACGTATTCCGCGGCCATAAGGACTATGTCTGGAGCGTCGCCTTCAGTCCTGACGGGCAGGTCATCGCCTCGGCCGGCAACGATGGAGTGATCCTCTGGCAGCCAGCGACGGGACAGATCCTGCGTCGGCTTACCGCGCACAGCGCGCTCGTCAGCAGTGTCGCATTCAGCCCGGACGGCCGCATTCTGGCCTCCGGCGGGTGGGACGGGAGGATCATCCTGTGGAATGTCGCGACGGCCCAGGCCATCCGCGCACTCCCGGCCTACTCCACCTGTCTGGCTTTCAGCCCTGACGGCAGCGTTTTGGCTTCGGGCGGCTATCCGCTCGACACCTGTCCGATGGTCCTGCAGACCCCTCCGCCAGCCAAGACCTGGAGGGGCGTGACTCTATGGAAGGTGGCTACAGGCAAGCGCGTGAAGGCGCTGGGCGCATCCGCCGCTTGGCTCGCCTTCAGCCCTGACGGGAAGACCCTGGCGACAAACACCGGCCCTCCGCACGAGTCCCCGAGAGCCACAGACCCTCCCTTCCCCGCGCGGCCCACCGACGGATCCGTGGTTCTGTGGGATGTCGGCTCGGGCGCCGCTCGCCGCGTCCTCAAAGCGCCGGCCCGGCGAGCCGGCGACCGGGAGTACCCGGCCTACGAGACCGGCTGCGTCTTCAGGCCGGGCGGAGAGCAACTGCTGGTCGGCACCGAGGCTGGAGATGTTCTGGTCTGGGATCTGACCGGGAGAGGTCCCAAAGTGACAACCATCGCCGCCACCAGGACGAGCGCGGTGGCCTGCAGCCCGGACGGGAGCACGCTGGCCTGTGCCAACGCGTCCGACGCTTCCGGCGAACTCGCCCTGGTGGACCTGGCGCGCACCAGGCTCCGCGCGACTCTTCAGTGCAGATCGTGGCAGATGACGAGTCTCGCCTTCAGCCCGGATGGGCGGGACCTGCTCGCGATAGAGGGTAACGCCGTGGAGGTCTGGGACCTGGCTACTGGTCAGTTGCGCCGCGAGCTGGTGAGCCACGACCCCGCGACAGGCTTCCTGACCCAGTACGCCGGCACTGCCATCTACAGCGCGGATGGCTCCCTCATCGCCGCCGCGGGCCCCGGCGATGACCTTGATCTTGCACTCCTCCTATGGGACGCCCATACGGGTGAGCTCCGGCGATCCCTTCCCGGCCCCGCGGCAGCGGGCACGACCACGGCAGGAGGTTCGCAGGGCCACCCAACATGGCGGGGAGCGGCCGGCACCCTCCGGTTCTCGGAGAGTGGAGAGACCGTGGTCTTCTGCGACTACCTTGGGGGCGTCACCTGGGACCTGGTCACCGGGGCCGCGTCGAGCCTGGGCCTGCCCGAATCCGATGTGCATTGCCTTGACCCTGAAGGCAGATACGCCGCACTTGGCCGGGGTCAGGACGTCAGCATCTGGGACGTCCACCGCGACCAACTGGTCGCCACGTTGGCGGGGATCATCTCTGGCCGGGCGAGCTCCCTTGACCTGAGCCCCGAAGCACGGCTCCTCGCGGTCGGTTCCTCCGATGGCGCCGTCGCGGTGTGGGAAGTCGCATCCAAGCGGCGCCTGGCCCAGCTCTGTACGGAGCCTCCAGGCAGTGCACCTACCAAGGCCTTCTCCTTGGTTACCTTCAGTGCCGATGCCTCGCTCCTGGCCTTTGCCACCCGGCGAAGCGCGGGTCTGTGGGACTGGAGGACCGGAACCGTGGTGCGCGAGCTGAAGGACTGGTCTCACCAGACACGCCGGCTCGTGTGGAGCCCCGACGCCAGCAGGCTCGCAACGCCTCTGATGCTCGGCCCCACTGCTATCTGGGATGCCAAGACCGGCAGGCAGTTGGTCACCCTCATACCGATCGTGGGTGAGCGAGGGGCCGATGTGACCAACTGGGTGGTGACCACGCCCGAGGGCTACTATGACTGCTCCTCTCCCTCCACGGCCATCGTCTGGCGCATCGGTGAGTACATCTACCCCTTCGACCAGTTCGAGGAGAAGTTCCGCCGGCCCGACCTGGTGAGACGGGCCTTGGCCGGTGAGGACATCTCCGCTGCGCCCGCGTTGGACGGCACCCAGATCCCGCCGAACATCGCCTTCACCTCCCCGGAGTATGGTGCCGAGGTAACGGGACCATCGGCGAGCGTGATGATCGAAGCCGCGGGGGTGAGGTCCATCAGCTCGGTGGAGCTGTGGGTGAACGGCCGTCCGGCGTCCCCGCAGGTTGCTGCCGCGCTGCAGGCGCACCCCTCGGACGGGCTCGTGCAGCGCTTTGCGGTGACGGTGCCTTTGCCCGCTGGCGAGCCCACGGTGCGCCTGCGCGCCCTGGCCTATGACTCGGAACGGCTGCGCAGCCAGCCGGCCGAACTCTACCTGCGCCGCCCAGGAGTGCGGCAACAGCCGGCCAAGCTCTATCTGCTCTCGACCGGGATCAGCAACTACCGGAACCCGGCCTGGAATACCTTGCGGTACGCAGATGCCGATGCCCGGGCCTTTGCTGATGCCTTCGTCAAGCAGCAGGGGGTCCAGTATGCCAATGTCGAGCAGCGCGTCCTCACCAACGAGAATGCACGGCTGTCGGACCTCAAGTTCGCCTTGCGCTGGCTCAAGGACAGCGCAGCCGAGGGCGATGTGGCGGTGGTATTCATGGCCGGCCATGGCGTGGCGCGAGCCGACGGGTACTACTTCCTCTGCTACGACAGCGAGGGGGGCGATCCGGCGAACACGGCCTTGCCCTGGCAGGACTTCGTGAGTCTGCTGCGGGAGGTGCGGGCGAAACGGCTGCTGGTATTCGTGGACACCTGCCATGCCGGCTTCGTCACATCCGCGGGGGCTGCGGAGCAACCCCGCAGCCGGGGCTTCCGCACCGCCGACACCATGGTCGAGCAGTTGAACCGGCAGGCGGGCGCCCTGGTGTTCTCGGCCAGCCGCGGGGAGGAGGTGTCGTTGGAGGGGGCCGACTGGGGCCATGGCGCTTTCACCAAGGCACTGCTGGAAGGACTGGCGGGGAAGGCCGACACCACACCCGCGCATTCCCCCCGGGGAATGCGCTCGTCCTCCGACTCCGAGGTCAGCCTGGAGGAACTGCAGGCTTTCGTGGCGGCCCGTGTCGCGCAGCTCACTGCCAACCGGCAGCATCCCTACGTCGCCCGCCTCCAGGGGCTGGAGCCCGACGCCGTTATCGCCCGGGTCCCGTAGGGCAGGAGCCCATGTCCGCCGTAGCTTCAGCGAAGGCGACTGCCTCCTGCCCCGTGCCCTGCAGCCCCCGCCCCCGGTCGCCCGCTGACCCCTTCGCGAAGCCAGACCCGCGCATTTCCCACCAGGGAAATGCGCGGGCAATGCTTTCCGAGCGCTGCCACTCGTGTCTCCCCTTCGGATGCTACTCTGCGAAGTGCCTACTCCGCCGAAGTGGCTTTCGGCTACGAAGGCTGGAAGCGACTTCGCTACGAAGCACGAGCTTGGGTCTATCCGCCTCCGGCTGGTTCGAGACATTCATCACTCGGCCGGGGAAGAACATCAAGCAGAATCTCTCTCTTCTCCGCCACCTTCAGCCGAAGTCGCAGGAAGCCCGAGGCGAGGATAGCGGCCACTTCGGCCCGCCGCGCGGCCGGGGTCATCATGTCTGGGTCCGGTAGGTGATCCATGGGTGCTCTCCTCCGGGCCGTTACATACGGGAAGGCGTTCGAGAACGTCGGGCGGGCAGCATGGGCGGATCGGAAGGGGAGGGGAATGGGGCCGACACAGCCCTCCAGTTAGCCCCACAAGTCAGCTGCGAAGGGACCTCGGGGATTCGGGAGTGAGCGGGGAGAAGGAACCTCAGATCGTTCGCACCAACATACGCGTGACCTCAAAGTGATGGCGCCGGATGGCCTGAGCGGCCTCGTCGGATGACAGGAAAACCAGGAAGGCGGCCGCAGCGAGGGGATGGGGAGCCCCGACGAGAGGCGTGGCGGTGTACGCGATGGGGCCGCCGCGGTAGCGCGTCCCATCGGTGCATTGGTAACTGCTTGCGGCATACTCGGAGGCGAGATCGGGTGAGCCGAGGTTGATCTCCGTCGGCAGCGTCACATACGGCAGACCAGCCTCTTCCGCCTGATTCCGGTAGGCAAAGGCGATGTCAATCTCCCCCCGCTGCAACATCCCCGTCAGTTCAGCAGGGTCGAAGAGCTGTTCCGGATTCCGTGGAGAGCCAGCGACTGCGGCGACGAGGCCCGGCACCCCGAATCTCCTCTCCGCCAACTGGAGCACGAAGAGCGTACGGTATCCTTTGGGGTCGGCGTCAGGATCGGGGCGGCCCATCCGGTGGCCTGCCTTGAGGAGCCTAAGCCATCCTGCCTCATCGTGTGCGGCGGCTCGCATCTCCTCAGCCGCGGGCGACGTGCTGCTATATGCCAGCACCAACTCGTTCGTCGCGAACACCAGATACCACTCCGCGACCTCCTCGCCCGGCCGCATAAGTTCTATCTCGTTGACTGCAGCGTCCGCGCTCAGCAACAGATCGGCCCGAACCAGATGCTGGCGAAGCTGCGTTGCCCATTGCCGCGAGCCGCCTCCGCGGCCGGCACAACGGTAGCCCGTCAAGCGCTCGAAGCGAGGAAGCAGGTCCTCGGCCACCAGACTCTCCAGTGAGCCGGCGTAGAGAATCACCAGGTCTCGCTCTGAAGATACAGTGCTCACTTGCGTCCGATCCCCGCAATCATGAACAAGGCAATGACCAGCAGCGCGGCCGCAAAGACGCGCTTGAGCGCGGTGGCGTTGATGCGGTGGGTGTAGGTCGCCCCCAGTCGCGCCAGAGGTACCCCGAGAAGCATCATCGCGCCTGCCGCTAGCAGGTTGACATAACCGATGGAGAAGCGCGGCAGATCCGGAATCCCCAGGCCGTTGATCATGTAACCAAGGGCGCCGAACAGCGCGCCCGCGGTCTGCACGAAGGTAGAGATGCCTACTACTTGACGCATCGGATACCGCAAGATGCTCACCAGCGCAATCGTCGTGAACACCGCTCCTCCCAGACCCACCAGGGACGCAGCGAAGCCGATCACCAGGCCAAGCGGGAAAAGCAGACCCAAGGAGAGCTGCGGCGGACAGCGGCTCTCATCCTCTCGGCGCGCGATCATGTTGGCAGCGACCGCGATGATCGCGACCCCAAAGAGCATGCGTAGCAGGCTTCCTGGGAGATGGCTTGCCACCGTTGACCCGGCCAAAGCGCCGATGACGCTTGTAGCAGCGAGGGGCAGCACAATCGGCCATTGACCTGTCAAATGCCTCTGATGAACGGTGAAGCCGGTCAGCGCAGTCACCGAGCCAACGACCAGGTTCGTCCCGAAAGCCATCTTCACCGCCAGATCGGGAGACGAGCCGATGGCGCTGAAGACCAACACCAGTGCTGGGATCATGAAGGAGCCGCCGCCGATGCCCAGCAATCCGGAGAGGAACCCAATGACCCCTCCAATGAGCATGAGCAGGGCAAGCACTGGTGCTGAGAACATACGGGACTCTCTTGATCATCGTACCAGTGAGGCAAGGCACGACTCCGCACCAGTATATATCTCGCACACCACGAGTACAACGTCATCTGAACTGAGAACTGAGTTGACTACGCCACCTCAGCGTGGTGTCACTCATTCGTCTCTTCCCCGACTGCGGTTTGACACATTCGTCCCTGAGTGCGCTAGGGCCGTCAGGGGGCTTCGCCTCGACTTCGCTGGCGGCAGGCTGCTCGCACAGATCCACCTATGGCGGATGGCATCACCTCGGGGTCCAGCTCGTTGCGCGCGCGAGATTGTCCTTCCGCGATGGTGGGCGCGAAACGCCCGCGCCGGGGTGGCAAACCGGATAAGGTTCGAAAGTGTCGGAATCCTACTCCATACGTGACTTTCGAACTGCTCAAACAGCCATGCGAAAAAGCAAGCAAATTGCTGGATTTCTCTACATGTGGACGAGGTAGGTCGAGTCCACATGTTTCAGAGAAGGAGAGAGCGAGGAGGCCGTTTCAAGGGGATTTGGCGGCCGAAAGAGGGCAACTCGTCCACATGTTTCGGGCGCACGGAAACGCGGAAAAGTCAGGCAATTACACGACAAAAACCGCCTCCGGTGGAGGCGGTCTTGGACGCGAGAGAGACGGTTCCACCTGGGAACGATGGTGGAGGCGGTGGGAATCGAACCCAGGTCCGGTCGGCCGCGGCTGCGGGGCCTGAGGGCACTCTCCGGCGACCAGGCCCTTCGCCAGACCCGCGCATTTCCCGCCGGGGAAATGCGCCCGTTGCGCTTCGCTCGTGCGGGCTCCCGCGCCAGTACGTCATTCCTCCAGCCCGAACACCCCGGCCGCGGTGCCGCCGAGGACCCAGTCCAGCTCATCTTCGGACAATCCCGCCGAGCGGAACTTGGTCATCTCCGTCTCCGCGTTGTCGGCGTGGTCCGATCCGAACATCACCCGACTTGCCCCAAGTTGAAGCACCCACGATCTGACCTGGAAGCCTCCTACCCAGCTCGGCTCCAGGAACACGTTGGCATGTCGCGCGGCGACCAATCCGGCCTCTCCCGAGAGAATGGATCCGCCTGCGTGGGCGAGGACTATCATAAGACCGGGATGCTCATCGGCGATGGGACCCAGCAGGGAGGGAGCAGCCCATGGGATGCCGGCTCCGGTATGGACCATCACGGGCACCCGCAGCGCCTGCGCCAGATCGAAGGCGCGGCGGCCATGCCGACCGAGGGGATTCACGGCGTGGGCAAGGGGGTGCATCTTGATGCCCACAAACCCAAGTTCCTTCACGCAGCGCTCGACTTCCGCCTGGTACGCCTCCGCTGGCAGGTGAGGATTCGGGTTAGCGATGCCGCGGAACCGCCGGGGGTGACGCGCGACCAGGTCCGCAATCGCGTCGTGCTGTCTTTGAACGCCCGGCAGGTCGTGCTCAGTCCCCGGCTGCACCAGGGTGACATCAATGCCATTCTGCGATTGGCTCTGCAGGAGTTCGGACTCCGTGAAGTCCTCGTCGAAGATCCCGTCGTATCCAAGATGGGCATGAGCGTCAACGATCATCAGATCTCTCCGGTGTGCGGCTTGCCCGGCGCGGCGGGCAGCAGGCCCACCCCCGTCAGGCGTTTCGTCCTTCGCTTCGGCCTAGTGCATCCCCTCCCGTGCTGAACTTCGCCAGAGGAGGTAAGGGCGGGATGCGGTAGCTGAGGGTTATGAAGCGCGAGGCGCGCATTCCCCGACAACGTTAGGCCGGCCACCCGGCGGGTCGGGGGAGTGCGCGGGCGCTGAAGGAGATGGTATGGCGGTTGATTCCGGCCGCGGACATTCCGTCGTCGAACCTTATCTTCCCGCCATCGGGAAGAGGCGTGAGGAGATCACCACTCCCGCGCTGTTGCTCGATGTCGAGGCGGCGAGAGCGAACATCAGGCGGATGGCGCAGCGGCTGACCGGCCCGACCAAGCTCCGCCCGCACGCCAAGCTCCACAAGTGTCCGCAGATCGCGAAGTGGCAACTCGAGGCCGGCGCCATTGGCATCACTGTCGCGACCGTGTGGGAGGCTGCGGCCCTGGCGAGGGAGGGGATCAGGGAGCTGCTCATCGCGAACCAGGTGGTGGGCCCGCGGAAGGTGCAGCAGGCCGCGGCGACGGCGCGGGAGGCATCGCTGCTGGTCGCCGTGGACGACTGCGCAAATGCCGAGGCCCTCTCCCGTGCCGCCCGCGAGGCTGGAAGCCAGATCGGCGTGCTGATAGATGTGGATACCGGCATGAACCGGTGTGGCGTGCGATCCCTCGAGGAAGCGCTGCACGTCGGAGTGTGCGTCAGCGAGCTGCCTGGCTTGCGCTTGCACGGAGTGACCGGATATGAGGGCCATTGCGTGCTCGAACCAGATCGGGCCGCTCGCACGGAGAAAGCGAAGCGCGCCATGGACTACCTGCTAAGCGTCGTTGACGGGCTGGCCCGGGCCGGACATCCCATGGACATTGTCTCCGCCGGTGGAACCGGAACCTATGACATCACCGGCATGGACCCCCGAGTCACCGAGATCCAGGCCGGGAGCTATGTCTTCATGGATGTAGGGCGCCTCACCATCGTGCCGGAGTTTGCCCCCGCTCTCACCGTGCTCTGCACAGTCCTAAGCAGACACGGAGCCAGGGCCGTGCTCGATGGCGGCCGGAAGACCGTCGGCTCGGAGCTGGCCCTTCCCAGAGTTGTGGGAGTCGAGGCCACGACCCGCGCCGTGAACGAGGAGCATCTCCTGCTCGACGTCTCCCCCGACTCCCCGTTGCGAGTGGGGGACGCCGTGGAGGTGATCCCGGGCTACGCGCCTACTACCGTCAACCTTCACGAGGTATACCATGTGATGAAAGGTGACGTCGTTCAAGACATCTGGCCGGTTGTGGCCCGGGGAGCGGGAAGGGGATGATGAGACCTCTACGTTTCGCTGTGCTTGGCAGCCGCTTTTGGGCTCAGTTTCAGATCGCCGCCTGGCGTGAGTTGCCAGGCGCGGAACTGGTCGCAATCTACAACCGGACACGAGAACGGGCGGAGGAGACGGCGAAGAGGTTCGACATACCGGCCGTGTACGACGACGTGGAGGCCATGTTTGCGAAGGAGAAGCTCGACTTCGTGGACATCATCACACACCCGAGCACCTTCAGCCACTTCGTTCCCCTGGCCGCGAAGCACCACATCCCAGTCATCTGCCAGAAGCCCATGGCGCCCGACCTGAAGACAGCGAGAGATATGGTCCGCATCTGTCGGGAGGCGGGTGTCCCCTTCCTGGTGCATGAGAACTGGCGCTGGCAGCCCCAGATTCGCGAGCTCAAGCGCACCATGGATGAGGCCGACGTGGGCAGGCCGTTCCGAGCCCGCATCATGTACTCATCGAACCACCCGGTGTTTGTCAGCGAACCTCATCTGCGCGATCTCGAGCAGTTCATGCTCACGGACATGGGC
>Ga0315281_10003684_pt1 | contig 22411 bp, 16 predicted proteins | sample YL17G07_0_MG_FD_204540 | JGI IMG/M metagenome (GOLD analysis project Ga0315281, IMG submission 204540) | Sediment microbial communities from Yellowstone Lake, YNP, Wyoming, USA - YL17G07_0 | ecosystem: Environmental > Aquatic > Freshwater > Lake > Sediment | place: USA: Wyoming | collected... | reverse complement strand
GGGCCGCGCCTCGGCATGGCCCTGGTGGCCGCCGCCGGACCATTTTCCAATCTCAGCATGGCGCTCATCGCCGCCATTCCCTTCCGTCTCGGCCTGCTTAATGTCCGCGCCACTTTTAGCAACGGCGGTAATTTTCTTCCTTCGCCCGCGTTTTTCCTAGGCGACTTCATCTTCCTGAATATCATCCTCATGCTGTTCAATCTCATTCCCATCGTCCCGCTCGACGGCTCGAAAATTCTGCGCGGGTTCGCGCCCCGCGAATGGGACTCGGCGCTGGCCGTGCTGGAACAATGGGGGCCGTTCCTGCTCATGGCGCTCGTCTTCCTCGGACGCGGCCTCTTCAGCCTCATCATCGGCCCGCCCGCCAATTTTCTTTATAAAACAATCCTCGGATTCTAATCATGCCTCTCCGCCTCGCCCTCTTCGGACTCAACCGCCTCGGCGGCTCGCTCGCCGCCGCGCTGAATGCCCGCGCCGAACTGCAAGTCGTTGGCTTCGACAACAACCCGGATACCGCGCGCATCGCGCAGAGTCGCGGCCTTCTCAAACGCATCGAGTGGACGCTCCCCAACACCGTGGACGGCGCGGATCTGGTGTTGATCGCCCAGCCCCTCGCCGAACAGCGCGAGACGCTCACCGTCATCGCCCCGCATCTGCGTGAGGGTTGCGTCGTCGCCAGCGTTAGTTCCCTCCTCTTGCCGCCGATTGAATGGGCGAAAGAACTGCTCCCGCCGGGACGCTACTTTGTGGCCTGTCATCCGGCGCTTAACCCGGCGCAACTGTTTGACGGGGAGACGGGCTTGGACGCGGCCCGCGCGGACTTGTTCACCAAAGGGCTGTGGGCGCTGGCCCCCGCGCCGGACTGCGCCCCCGAGGCGCTCAAACTCCTGAGCGATCTTGCGGCCCTCGCGGGGGCCACGCCCTACTTCGTTGACCCCGCCGAACACGACGGCGTGATGGGCGGCGCGGACGCCCTCCCCACCCTGCTCGCCTGGTCGCTCATGCTCACTGCCACGCTGTCCCCCGGCTGGCAGGAAATGCGCAAACTCGCCGACCGGAACTTCGCCATCGCTACCGCGCCGCTCGCCGACCCCGCCACGCTGGCTTTCAATCGCGAGAGCGTTTTGCGCCACCTCGACTCGGCCCTCGCCGAACTCAAAGACTTGCGCGAGTTGATCGCCTCCGGCAACACCGCCGCGCTGGAGACCGCCCTCGCCGACGCTCAAGCCCGCCGCGCCCAATGGCTCGCCGACCGCCACAAGGGCAACTGGGACGCGCCGGAGAAGAAGGTGGACATCCCCACCGTCGGCGACAACATGGGGCGGTTGTTCATGGGGAATTTATTTGGAAAGATGAAAGGGGAGAAGAAAGAGTAAGGAGTATGCCCTTCGTCTACATCGTCCGCTGTTCCGACGACACCCTCTACACCGGCTGGGCGGTAAATGTTGAAGCCCGCATAAAAGTCCACAACGCCGGGCGCGGGGCCAAATACACCCAGGCCCGCCGCCCCCTCACCCTGCTCTACTCCGAAGAACTCCCCACCCGCGCCGACGCTATGAAACGCGAACGCGCAATCAAACGCCTGCCGCGCGCAAAAAAATTGGCGCTGTGCCAACCCGCAAAACGGATAAAGCGCGTCCGCTCCCGTTAAACCCTCCGGGAATAACAACTGTATAATCCCAAGCAATACACAATACGCCAATACCCAATGTGCAATAGTGTGTATTCAGTCTTGAGTATTGGGTATTCCTCCGAGGGCCTCATGTCCACTAAAACCGATTGGATTTCCCAAGAACTCGACTCTCTCAAACAGCAAGGCCTCTACAACACCATTCGCACGCTCAGTTCTCCGCAAGGCGCGTGGCTCACCGTAGACGGCCAGCACGTCCTCAACTTTTGCTCCAACAATTACCTCGGCCTCGCCAATCACCCCAAACTCGTGCAGGCCGTGCAAGACGCAGTGAAGCAATACGGCGTCGGCCCGGCGGCGGTGCGCTCGATTGCGGGGACGATGAGTCTGCACCTCGAACTCGAACAACGCCTGGCCGCGTTCAAAGGCGTCGAGGCCGCCATCACGTTTCAATCCGGTTTCACCGCCAACCTCGCCACCATCCCCGCGCTCGTCGGCAAGGAAGACGTCATCTTCTCCGACCGCCTCAACCACGCCTCCATCATTGACGGTTGTCGTCTCTCCGGCGCGAAGATCGTGGCCTACGACCACAACTCGCCCGCCAGTCTCAAGGAAGTCATCGCCGCCGAGAAGAAAAATAATTACCGCCGCGCGCTCATCGTCACCGATGGCGTCTTCAGCATGGACGGCGACATCGCGCCGCTCCCCGAGATCGCCGCAATCGCCGAAGCCGAAGACCTCCTGCTCATGGTGGACGACGCGCACGGCGAGGGCGTGCTGGGGCGCGGCGGGCGCGGCATCGTGGACCATTTCCACCTGCACGGCAAAGTGGATGTCGAGGTCGGCACGATGTCCAAAGCCTTCGGCGTCGTCGGCGGCTTGGTGGCGGGCAACAAAACGGTGATTGAATGGTTGCGCCAGCGCGGGCGGCCTTTCCTCTTCTCCTCCGCCGTCACCGTGCCCGACGCCGCCGCCTGCCTCGCCGCGTTGGACTTGCTCGAAGCCTCCACCGAACTCGTGGACCGCCTGTGGGCCAACGCCCAATACTTCAAGGCCGAGATGAAACGGCTGGGCTTCGACACGGGCCTCAGCGCCACGCCCATCACACCCGTCATGCTCGGCGAAGCGCAACTCGCGCAACAATTCAGCCGCGCGCTCTTCGAGAACGGCGTGTTTGCCATGGCGATTGGCTTCCCCACCGTCGCCAAAGGCAAAGCCCGTATCCGCGTCATGCTCTCCGCCGCCCACAGCCGCGACGATTTGGATAAGGGTCTGGAGGCGTTTAGCAAAGTGGGCAAGGAGTTGGGAGTGGTTGCGTAGCATCATCAATATGCCTCATTCTTTCGAGCAATCCCAGGACGAAATCGCCCGGCTGGTTAAGCACTTCGCCGCCAATCGGGCGACGTACGTTGCCCCGGCCTACAAAGAAGCCCACGCCCGCCAGGAATTTATTGACCCGCTGTTTGTGGCGCTGAATTGGGACGTGCCGAACCGCCAGCAGGCCGCGCCCGATTACCGCGAAGTCATCATCGAAGACTCGTTGGACATTGAAGGCCAAAAGAAAGCCCCCGATTACGCTTTTCGCGTGGGGCGCGAGCGCAAGTTTTTTGCCGAAGCCAAAAAGCCGGGCGTCAATATCAAAGCCGATCCGGTACCCGCCTATCAACTGCGGCGCTATGCGTGGAGCGCCAAACTGCCGCTATCGCTCCTCACCGATTTTGAAGAGTTAGCCGTTTACGATTGCCGCATTCGCCCCGCCGAGAAAGACAAGCCCGGCGTGGCGCGGGTGAACTACGTGACCTGCGAGGAATACGCCGACCGCTGGCGTGAAGTTTGGGATGTTTTCTCGCGGGAGGCCATCTGGGGTGGCTCTTTTGACCAGTTCACCCAAACGAGCAAAGGCAAACGCGGCACCTCGGAAGTAGATGCCGAGTTTCTCAAAGAGATTGAAGGCTGGCGGGAGGCGCTGGCTAAAAACATCGCCCTGCGCAATCCGCGCCTGACGATTGACGAATTGAACGACGCGGTTCAGCGCCTCATTGACCGCATCATCTTTTTGCGGATGGCTGAGGCCCGGGGTATTGAAGAATACGGGCGGCTACAACGCCTGGCCCTCACTCCACCCCCCTCTCCCGCTGGGAGAGGGGCCGGGGGTGAGGGTATCTACGCCGAACTGCTCGCTTTATCCCGACAGGCCGACGCTAAATACAACTCCGGCCTGTTCGACTTTTCCAAAACGGGCGACCAGGTAACGCCCCGCTTGGTGGTAGACGACAAAGCCCTCAAGCCAATTCTGGCGGATTTATATTACCCACAATCGCCGTACGAGTTCAGCGTCTTGCCCGCCGAAATTCTGGGGAATGTTTACGAGCAATTTCTGGGAAAAGTCATCCGGCTCACGGCGGCGCATCAGGCCAAAGTCGAAGAAAAGCCCGAAGTCAAGAAAGCGGGCGGCGTCTACTACACCCCGGCGTACATCGTTGAGTACATCGTCCAGCACACAGTCGGCCAACAGATTGAAGGCAAAAGCCCCAAGCAACTCAAAGGCTTTCGCGTGCTGGATATGGCCTGCGGCTCCGGGTCTTTTCTGCTCGGCGCTTATCAATACCTGCTGGACTATTATCAGAAGTGGTACGCCGAACACGATCCCCACAAGCACGCCGGGGCCATCCGGCCACAGGGGGAAACGTGGCGGCTGACCACGGCCGAGAAAAAGCGCCTGCTCGTCGAACACCTCTTTGGGGTGGACATTGACCGGCAAGCGGTGGAAGTCACCAAGTTGAGTCTCTTGCTCAAAGTGCTCGAAGGCGAAAGTGACGAGACCGTGGGCAAACAACTCCGGCTCTTGCAGGAGCGGGCTTTGCCCAACCTCGACCGCAATATCAAATGCGGCAACAGCCTGATCGGGCCGGATTACTTCTCCGGCCAACTCCTGCCCGACGCCGACGAACTGCGGCGCGTGAACCCCTTTGATTGGGCGGCGGAGTTTCCTGAGGTGTTTGCGGGACAGAAGTTCGCCCTCATCCCTGGCCCTTCCCCCGCTGGGGGAAGGGAGTCGCAGGCTGGAGAGTTCCCCTCTCCCAGCGGGAGAGGGGTTAGGGGTGAGGGAGAGTTTGCAGGCGGCTTCGATTGTGTGATTGGCAACCCGCCGTACATTCGTAGTCAATCACTTGGAGCAGAACAACGTGAATACTATAGCCAGAGATACCAATCTGCTACTGGCACATATGACATATATGTTTTGTTTGTTGAAGCGGCGCTTAAGTTGATACACGCGCACGCAAGGGCGGGTTTTATTTTGCCTAATAAATTCTTCACCACCGATTACGGGAATGGTCTCCGTCGGGTACTTGGGCGCAACAAGTTGGTTGAAAGAATCGTTGATTTTGAGGATGCCCAAATTTTTCTGGGGGCTGGCACATATACCAATCTTTTATTCTTGTCTAAAGAAGGTCAACAACCAGAATATGCACGGCTTGGCGAAGTCTATCGTCGTGAGGGACGCGTAGGTCTGGCGAAAGTCCTTGCTTCTTCTGAAATTTTGTTTGCGCCGATCAAATTAACAGATGATGGCGCAAGATGGACAATGGCGGCTGGTCATAGCGGCGGAATTTTGCTTCGCCTTCAAGAAACTTACCCAAGCTTTTCCAACTTGAAACCGCATATTTTCCAGGGTCTCAAAACCAGCGCCGACAAAGTCTTTCTGGTTAGGGTAGAAAAGCGTAAAAAGAACGTATGTGAAGTAATCACCGACTTGGATCAGAAGGTCACTATCGAGTCAGCCATACTTAAGCCCATTGTCAAAGGAGAGCGTGTACAAAGATATAGCATAGACGAGTCAGAGGAATCATTCATTCTTTACCCTTATCATGTTGATGCCGAAGGTAAAGCCACTTTAATGAGTCCCAAAGAACTTGAACAAAATTTTCCTCAGGCGTGGGAGTATTTGAATCAACACAGCAAAACTTTAGGCGCGCGAGATGGCGGAAAATGGGGCAAAAGAAGCGATTGGTATTGTTACGCACGAAGCCAAAATATCGGCGCGTTTCTTGGGAAAAAGATTTTAGTGCCTTACATGACGACAAGGCTTAGAGTAGCACCGGATGTCAATGGCAATTTGTTCTTCGTAAACATCACAACAGGCGGGTACGGACTCCGACTCAATGGGGAATATGAAGAATATTTCGTAAGCGGGCTCTTAAATTCAAAACTCTTTGATTATTGCATTCGCCAAATGACCAATCAATTTCGTGGAGGATATTTCGCAGTCAATAAGCAGGCATTGGAACGCCTTCCCTTTCGCCCTATCAACTTCACCGACTCCACCGACAAGGCCCGCCACGACAAAATGGTAACGCTCGTCGAACAAATGCTCGACCTGCACCAGCGCAAAGCCCAAGCCAAAGACGCCGCCGGGCAAGAGCGATTGCAACGCCTGATCGATTCAACCGACAAGCAGATTGACGCGCTGGTTTACGAATTGTACGGCTTGACGCCGGAAGAAATAGCGGTCGTGGAAAATGCGGGCAAACAAGGGACTTAAAGCCCTTTGTTTCCATGCTCTCAAAATCCGTGTCATCCGTGTCATCTGTGGTTTCAACCCACCTCGCGCAGGAGAAAACCATGCCGCCTCTCTCCGCCTCCGACCAACTCAAATGGAAATCACGCGCCGTGGACGTGATGCTGGCCATTGACCGCATCCGCGACACCGCCGCCGACGAGCGCGAACTCACCTCCGCCATTGTCACCACCCTCGCCGACGCGGTGGAGGCTGAACTCTGCCTGCTCTGCTTGCGCGACGACGACACCGGCGAACTGCAACTCCGCGCCGTGACCGACCGCGCCGCCGTGTTTGACGCGACGACCGAAGACGACCTGCGCGCCCTCGCGGAGAAAGCGGCGGCCCTCGCGGGCGCGGATTTCCTCAGCGCCGATCTCACCCTGCGCGACCGCCGCCACACGCACTGCCTCGCCGCCCCGCTCAGAGTTGGCAACGACAGCCTGGGCGCGCTCCTGCTCCTCAACGCCGACCACCCCTTCGACGGCGAAGAACAAACCCTCGTCAACGACGCCATCTCACAAATTGACTCGGCCATGCAACACGCGCGCACCCTGCGCGAACTGCGCCGCCGCCAGCGCGAACTCGAAACCATCTTCCGCATAGACCACATCCGCGACGAAGACCTGGAATTTCAAGCCATGCTCGACGCGGTGCTGGCCGAAGTCTGCCAGTCCATCGAGGCCGAGACAGGGTTCCTCATGCTCTACGACCGCGCGGGCCACGAACTCGAACTCCGCGCCGCCACCGACAAAAACCTCTTCGCCGCCGACGACGCGGCCCGCCTCATCCGCGCCGTCGCGGAGGAAGCCATTCAGACCGCTACCCTCGTCAACCGCACCCGTTTGGGTCAAGCGATTCGGGCAATCGTGGGCGTCCCCCTCATCCTCGAAGCGCGGCTCATCGGCGTGCTGGGCGTCGTCAACCGCAAAGGGCGCGAAGCCTTCACGCGCGCTGACCTCGAAATCCTGCGCGCCATCGGGGGACAGATGGACACCGCCATCTTCGAGAGCCTCGAAACCCAAAAAATGCGCGAGGCCTTTGGCCAATCCGTCGGCCCGCAGGTGATGAAGCGCCTGCTCGCCACCTCCGACCGCGACCTGCTCACCAGCGAGCGCCTGACCATTACCACGCTCTTCTCCGATATTCGCGGCTTCACGGCCATGTCCGAAAAACTGACGCCGGAGATTCTGCAAGCCATTCTCAACGACCATCTCTCGGCGCTGACGGATTTGGTGCTGGGCTACGAAGGGATGCTCGACAAATACGTGGGCGACTGCGTGATGGCGGTTTTCAATGCCCCCGAGCGCCAACCCGACCACGCGGCCCGCGCGGTGAAACTGGCCCTCGACATGCACGCCGCCCATCACGTGATCATGGCCAAGTGGCGCGACCGCGTGGCTCTGCCGCCCATCGGCATCGGCATCAGCACCGGCGAGACGATGATGGGCAACTTCGGCTCGGTGCGCCGCCTCGAATACACCGCCATTGGCCGCGACGTGAATCTGGCCTCGCGCCTGTGCGGCGCGGCCCTCGGCGACCAGACGCTTATCAGCGACGCGACCCACGCGCTCGTCAAAGATTTAGTCCTCACCGAAGAAGTCACCGGCTTGCACTTGAAAGGCATCGAAGAAGGCGTGAAGGCGTGGAGCGTGACGGGATTGAAATAACTCCCATCTCGCTTGAAAGGAGACCCTCATGAAACTCACCTGGTACGGTCACGCCACGATGTTGTTGGAAGTGAGCGGCAAACGCCTGCTCGTTGACCCGTTCTTCACCGGCAACCCAGTAGCCACGATTTCCGCCGCTCAAGCCTCCGCCGATTTCATCCTCATCTCGCACGGGCACGGCGACCACGTGGGGGATGCGGTCGCCATCGCCAAACGCACGGGCGCGCTCGTCATCAGTAATTTCGAGATCTGCAATTGGCTGGAGAATCAGGGCGTCAAAACCCACGCGCAACATTTGGGTGGCGGGCATCAGCATCCGTTTGGCTATCTCAAACTCACGCTGGCCCTGCACGGCTCGGCCCTGCCCGATGGCTCGTACGGCGGCAACCCGTGCGGGTTCCTGCTCACTACCGAAGGCAGGAAAATCTATCTCGCCTGTGACACCGGCTTGTTCGGGGATATGCAGTTGATCGGCGAAGAAGGGATTGATTTAGCGGTACTCCCCATCGGGGACAACTATACGATGGGGCCGGACGATGCCCTGCGGGCGGCAAAACTGATTCGGGCGCTGAACGTCATCCCGGTTCACTACAACACCTGGGATTTGCTCAAGCAGGATGCGGGCGGGTGGGCCAAGCGCGTCGAGGCCGAGACCGGCTCAAAAGTGGCGGTGCTGAAGCCGGGAGAAAGTTTTAGTTTGTAGGTTGACTTTGCCATTCCCCCCGCCCTATAATGATTTTGACACAGGAGACCTACCATGACCGAGCAAACCAGCAAGCACCCCCGACCGCTGAAAGACCTTATCCCCGACGAGGCGCTGGAGCACTTGAAAGCCGCGCACGCGGAGATGCACAAAAGTATGGAGACGTTGTTGCCGCCGGGCTTCATCGAACATCGCCGCGCCGCGCGCAAAGAAGTGCTCAAGGCCGCGCGCAGTGTGCTCGACGCCGCGCTGAAGAAGCTGGAGTCGGCAACGGACTCATAACGGACTAGCGGACCACCACCACCCACCCCAGCGCCACGGCCGCGCCTGCCAGCAACACCCCGCCGAAGAGCGTTTGCCCCGCCAGATAGACTTGCACCCCGCCCACCAGCAGAGCGGCGAAGATCATGCCCCCCGCCATCCGGCGCACCGCTAATTCCAACCGGCTCACCTCCTCCGCAATCTGCGGCACGCGCACCGAGAGTTCGCCGCGCTCCATTTGACCAAGAATAGAGTCCAAATGGGGCGGCACTCTCACCAGCGCCCCCAGCACTTTGCCCGCTTCGTCCAGCCAAAATTCCCAGCCCGTCGCCGCTTCCTCGGTCATCAACTTCTGCGCGAAAGGCGCGAGGCCTTCCCACACGTTGAAGTGCGGATTCATTCCGGTGCACATCCCGGAGAGAATCGCCACCGTGCGCCCGAGAAAAATAAGGTCTTCGGGAATCTGAAACGGCGCGGCATACATGAGTTCGCGGAATTCTTTGGCGAACTCGTGGATTTCGGCGTAACTGATGTTCCGCAGTTCGGCCATGCTCTTGCCCCAGAATTTTTCAAAGACTTTGGCTTCCGCTTTCTCCAGCAATTCCAAATCGGCGTGGGGGAGGAGAACCCCGAGCATTTGTGAGGCCTTGACCACCCGCGCCGCGTCGCGCGTGCCGACGGCGACGGCTAACTCGCGCAACCCCGCGCGCAAATTCGGCGGCACGCGGCCCACCATGCCGAAGTCTACGAAGATGAGTTGCCACTCCTCACTCCCTTCCCTCCTCTCCTGTCGAGCAGTCCCGACAGGAGAGGGGGGGAGGGGGGTGAGGCGAGACACGAAGAGATTCCCCGGATGCGGGTCGGCGTGAAAGAAGCCATCTTCAAAAATTTGGCGCAGATAAACTTCAAAGAGTCTTTGCGCGACTTCGGCGCGGTCTATCCCGGCGGCGGTGATGCCCGCGTAGTCGTTAATTTTTATCGCGTACACGTCTTCGAGCGTCAGCACCCGCCGGGTGGTGTGCGTCCAGACCACGCGCGGCACGCGCACGCCGGGATCGTCCTTGAAGTTCGCGGCGAAGGTCTCGGCGTTGCGGCCCTCGGCCAGGTAATCAATTTCTTCGTAGAGGGTGCGCGTGAACTCGGCCAGCAGAGCCGGCACGTCGGCGCGCTTGTGGATGGGCGGGTAATGCTCGAGCCAACGGCCTACCGTGCGCAGAGCCGCGAGGTCCGTGGCGATGAGTTGCTCAATGTTGGGGCGCTGGATTTTAACGACGACCGCCTCACCCCCTACCCCCGTCCCCTCCCCCCTCTCCATTTCTTTTGGAAATGGAGAGGGGGGAGGGGTGGCCGAAGGCCGGGGAGGGGGGTGAGGCAGTCTCGCCCGGTGCGCCTGCCCCAGCGAGGCCGCCGCGAGCGGCGTCTCCTCGAACTCGGCGAACTTCTCACTCAATGGCCCGCCCAGTTCGGCCTCGGCCAGCCGGCGGATGGCGGCGAAGTTTTCCGGCGGCACTTCGTCTTGCAAGCCCGCCAACTCCGCGGTGATCTCTTCGGGCAGAACGTCGAGGCGCGAAGAGAGGAATTGCCCGACCTTGATCAGCACGCCGCCCATCTGTAGCGCCAGCGCGCGGAACCGCACGGCGATGCGCCGCAATCGCTCGGAGCGCGTCCGCCGCGCCCAACCGCGCCCGCCCACGCGGGGGAGAACTAGTTCCCACCAGAGCAGGCTGGCGACGACGCGCGCGAAAAAGAAAACTATCCGACGATAACGGGAACGGAGCATTACTTTTGTTGCCGCAAAATCAGGAACCCGGCCACGCCCGCCGCGAGGAGCAGGAACATGATGCCCGCCGCGCCGAAGAGCGCCACGCGCAAACGCGCGCTACTGCCCGCGCCGCTCGTCGCCGCGCTGGCATTATCCGAACTATGTTGCGCGCCGAACTCGGTGTTGCCCAGCGACCCGGCGTCTAAGGGCAAGGGAATCGTGCTGGCCGTCGTGAGATTGAAGCCCTGCGGCGCGGCCGAGGAAACCGTATACGCCCCCGGCGGCAGATTGGTGAAGCAGTGCGGCTCGTTGACGCCATCGGTGGTGTAGGCCTGCACGGGCGCGCCGGTGGCCGAGTCCACGACGGTGAATTGCCCGCCCGCCACCAGACCCTCATTCGCATCGCGGCGGCCATTGCCATTGAGGTCCTCGAACATCATCGAGCAAATCGTCGCGGAGCCGGTCGTCGCCACTTGCGTGCCGCCGGAGTTCGGGGTCGCGCCTCCCGCGTCGGGCGCGATCGTCGGCGAGGCTTCAACTGGCGCAGTGGGCGCGGGAGGTTGCGTCGCCGCCCCGGCGGCCTTGCCGATGATGAGGCGCTGGCCGATACTGAGGATGTCGCTCGTCAGGCCGTTCATCGCCTTAATTTGATCCGGGGTCGTCCCGGCAATGCCGGCGATGCGCCAGAGCGTATCGCCGGATTGCACGACATAGACGATGTTGCCCTCAGCGTCCGCGGGGGGCACCGTGAAGGGGGTGAGCAGAATCGGCACGTTCGTCACGCCGGGGGCCGTTGTCGCGCCGGGCACGGGCGTATTGCCGCCGGTCGAGCCGGTGACAACCGTCAACGACACCTCATCAAAATAGGCCGACATGAATTGACGACTGGTCCCGCGATAATCGGCGGCGAGGATGACCGCTACCTTGCCCGCCGCGCCGACGGTGGCCTCCACCGACACCGACTGCCAGTTGCCATAAGGACTCATAATGCCCGACCAAACTACGGTCGGCAAAAATTGATTGCTATCACCATTCGGTTCAATGCCGACATACATCTTCGCCGTCGCGCTCGTATCGGCGGGCGCGGGCCACGGGTTTGACGAGGCCCACAGTTTGCCAAAAGCCGTGAGGCGCACGCGCGACCCGGCCGGCGCGGCCACCACCTGCTTCACGCCGCCGAACCACGGATCCCAACTGTTGATGATGCGCTGGGTGTTGACTCCGGCATAAATGTTTTCTTTCGCGTCGTTTTTGTTCAAGCTATCCACATTCCACGCCGGTTTAAAAGCGTAGTTGAACGTGCCATCCGCGGGTTTGGCGCTCTCGGCCCACCACGGCAACCAATTGGCCGCGCCCGTGTCGCCCCCGGTAGCCTCGAAGCCGCTGTTGGTGACGAGATTCGCTTGCGCCTGCGGCGCGGCCTCGGCCACCGACAAACTCAACCCCACGAGCAGTAATAGGGTCAATAGATGCAACACAGTTTTCCTGGTCATACTCGCCTTCCTCACACAATAAAGTTCGCGGATTTCACGGAGTGACATCCACGAAATCCGCGCCCAAGTTCAACCGCAAACGTTCCCCGGTGAGTGGATTATACAACCCAATGATTAACTTGGGCCGAATGTCCGGGTCAAGTTCCAACTCGCGCGCCTCGGCCACAAAATCGCCGGGGCGCCACCACGACGTGGGATACAGCCCCTCCGCCGGGACGCCATCCGATTGAGCGAGGACGAAACCATCCGGGGCGATGGCCTGCGCGAAGACGTGATACTCGCCCCCCGGCGTTGGGCCCGCGCCCCACACGATTTCCAGCCTCAGCCCGCTCGGGGTGCGCGTGACCGAGGCGGATTGCACCCCGAGGCCGTTCGTGAACGTCGCGCGCCACGCCCCGGCTGGCGCGGGGAGGGCGGCATACGCGCTATAGAATGAATACGGCTCGGCGTCGAAATCATTCTTGAACAGCGGCCCGGCGCGCGCGGTGATGAGCGAACCCGGCGGGAGAACCGCGAGCGCCTCGCGCAACTGCGCTTGATAGGGCCAGACAAACAGCGCGGCTCCCGGAGTCGGCGCGAGCGGCGTCCCCTCGTCGAAAACGGTCACCCGCGCCGGGTCGCGCGTCAAAAACTGCGTCTCGGTGTAATACGTCCAATAGCGGCGGTCCACAAAAACCGGCGCGCTCGTCGCGTTAATCTCCTCCGCGAGTTTTGTCCCCGCCATTTCAAAAGAATAAAACAACTGCGGGTCGTGGGCATACGTCCCGAAATAAGCGCGGGCCGTGATCAGGAAATTGGCCGCGAGCGCGAGGCTGGCCAGGAGCGCGCCCCACCTGTTTTTTAGGCGGCGTATCACAGCCTCCACCCCCAGCGCTGGCAGAAAGCTCACGAAAGGCAGAATGCCCGCCGCGCGCAAAAAATACGGCGCTTCGACGGTGAGGATGGTGGGGAGGAGGAGGACGGCCATCCAGATGAAGGTGAAGGCCAGACCGGCCGGGTCTGAAAGTGCGTCACGCGCCTGCCCCCGCACGGGGGTGAAGCGTGATCTACGAAACATTTGATACAAACCCATGACCACTCCGACCGCCGCGAACACGCCGATCACCGGATCGAAGAACGGCCTCCCCGGAATGTTCTGCCGGGGGCGCGAGGCGTAATCACCCGTGAACCAGAACATCCCCAGCGTCGAAAACAAATTGCGCGCCAACTCGGGCAGGGCCTGGGCGTGGCTCAAGATTGAAATCTCGGTCGTGCGTTGAAAAAAAACTTGCGGGAACTGCCCCGCGTAAACGAGCAAGGGCAACGCGACGACTAAAGCCGCGAGGCCTAGACGCAGAAATGAACGAGAGAACTTGCGCCAGTTCTGCGCCCGCCCGCTGAGCCAGAGATAAATTGCGAAGAGACCAAGCGCAATGGGCGTGAGCCGCGCTGCGACATAAGTATAGAAAGTCAATCCATACAACGCGCCCCCCGCCATCTCCAGCCGCCAATCTCTCCGCTTAAGCCCCAGCCACAGCGCCCCCACCGCCAGCGCCGCCACGAGCGGCAAAATCCCCGCCCGAAACCCGAGGCGGCTGAGGGCCACGGGATAAAACGTGAACGCCGTCACCGCCGCGCCGAGGAGCGCGATGCGCCGCTGGAAGAGCGCGCGCCCCAAAAAATAAGTCGCGGGAATAAGCAGGGTGCCAATGAACGCGGCGGGCAAGCGCACCGCCCACGCCGTGCGCCCGAAGATTTTTATCGAGAGCGCGAGCAAGTAAATGAACAGCGGCTCGCGCCCGTTGTTGGCCGGAAAGTAAATGGCGTAATGGCCGTCGAGGACGCTCACCGCGTCGAGCGCGTAAAAGCCCTCGTCGTGGTACAGGCCGGGCGGGAGCGAATGCAATTGCCACACGCGCAAGACAAAGCCAAGAAAGCAGACAAGCAAAAGCAACGCCCATTCCGAGGGGAATGGGCGGGGAGCAGAGACCCGAAGTTGTCGAGGTTCAGTCTGCATCACAGGTCAACGTCTGCCAAACTATGGCTCAGGCGGCGGTCCGGCATCCGGAGGAATGGGAGGGCCATTAGGAATCTGCCGCAGGTAATCGCACGAAACAAACTGCACGTCTTCCCACACGTGGCCTTCGGCGGTGAAAGTCGGGATGTCTTTTATCCAACGCTTCAAATCGTTTTCTAAACGATAAATGTGCGGACTGGCCTCGCACTTGAGCAAAACGTGTAACGGGCGGTCATCGGGAAATTGTTTCAAGAAAGAGTCGTCCACCAGATGAACGTCGTCCCACACGTAGCCGTAGTGTTGAAACGCGTCCAACGAACTGACCCAGCGTTTGTGATTGTTTTCAATGACGAAGACTTCCGGCCCACTGCCTTTGAGCAACAGGCCGTCCCGGATAATCAGGGCTTGCCGGTCGGGCAAGGCGCGGGCGAGGGCTAACCCGTTGAAGAGGGGCAGGTTAATCACAATCAAAATGACGAGCAAGCCCAGAGCCAGCAGGCGCAAGATGTGCGCGAGGTAATAGCCCGTGACGGGTTGCGCGGCCAATTCGGTGAACTCGGCCAGTCGTTCTTTTTCGGCTTTCGATAATGGCTCCGCGGGCCGGGCCAGTTTTGCAAATTCGTCCGCCGTGAGCGGGAGCGTGGTGAGGGCCGGGAGGGGAGCCGGGGCTTCGGGCGGGGCCGGTGGTGGAGGTGGCGCAACCGGCGGCTCGGGCGCAGGCGATGGCGGAGGAACAGGCTGAGGCGGGCGAGGCTCAACCGGCTCGGATTTCTCAAGCCCCATTTGTCTGGCCTGTCGCGTCAGAACATCGCGCAACATGGCGAGGATGAGGTCTTCGGGAGAAGGGGGCCGCTGTTCGGGCATAGTGGCTTACCGCACGACAAAAAAGCCCAGCACTTCGCCGAGGGAAGCAAAGATGTTGGTGTAGAAATTGCCCCCCAGCCCGCGAAACAACTCAAACGGCAGGCCGGGCGCGCCAAAGAAAGGCCGCAACGTCCACGCCAATTGACTGCCGACGAAAGCGTACAGCAAAATCCAGATACGCATGATGCGACTGCGGGCGCGCGCGCCGCGCCGGTCGTGGGCGGTGAGCATCCAGATGCCCTGACTCAACTGCCAAATCCCGATCCAGCCCGCGATGACAAAGACGGCGACGTTCAGCAGTTTGAAGAATTGATACTGGCTGGAGGTGATGAGGAAAAATAGCACGACGGGCGCAAAGCCCAGCAAGACAATCGAAGTGACGGTAATCGCGGCAAGCAACAGCGCAAAATTCTGCCCGAGGTTGAGCGAGGACTCGAAGATGGTGTTGAAGAAATAAAGCGTGGGCAAGCAGATCACCAGCGTCAGCAAAAAAAGGAGAGGCAGTTTCACCGCCGAGGCGAAGGCTTGCCAGATGGAATGTTCCGAGCCGATGACCGCGCCGAAGATGGCGAAGAAAATGGTGGAGCATACCAGCATGGCTTGAATCTTGTGGCGCAGTTCCACGCCATCGCGGATTTCGGCGAAGAAACGATAGCGGTTGCGCATGAGGGTTTCCACCTCGCTGAACAAACCCAGGCGGGAGGGAGGAGAGGCAGGTTGAGGAGTCATTTTGTGTATAAGAGGTTAGACCGCCACCAGACTCAATTCATCCACGTACCACGCGCCTAGCGGCAACGGCCAGCGCCCGCGCACTTCCACGGTCACTTCGGCGCGCTCAGTGGAGGCGGTGAATTCGAGAGCGAGCGGAGTGTAGCGGCCAAAGGGCACGTCGCGCCCGGTCTTCCAGCCGGAGTCGAAGAGGAGGTTGACGCAATTGGCCGTGAGGCGCACTTCGCCGGTGAGCGGGTCGGCGGCGTAGGCGAGTTGGGGATGCGTGCGGACGATTAAATCCGGGAGGAGGCTGACGGTGAGGCGATAGCGCGTCCCGGCGGTGAGGCCCGTAACCGTTTGGGACAGCCGCGCCCACATGGGGGATGCGGTCCCGCACACTTTCCACGCGTACGCGCCGCCCGCAAACACGCGCTGGCGGTCACTCGGCGCGACGGAGCGGCTATTGATGAGCGCAGTGATGGGTTTGCCCCACGGCGCCGTCTGTTTGGATTCGAGCGGTGTGGCCGAATCACAGCATGAGAATTGCCACTCGGTCGGGATGGCAAGTTCGCGGGTGTCGTCGTGGAAGTAGGCTGTGCCGGTTTCGAAACTGGCGTTGAAGAGGAGATTGCCGTGTTGAACGGCGCGCGGGGTTTCAGGGCCGGTGGGGATGGCGATCGTAGGTAGGGGCGCGGTCACCGCGCCTGGGGGTGCGGGTAAGGGCGCGGGCGGAGTAACCCCGCCTTTACCGATGGGTGAGGGCTCGGGCGCGACGGCAACGGGTTGGGGTTGCGAATCGGCGAGGGTGCGGGAGGCGCGGATGTGGTCGGCAAGGCGTTGCGGGATGTCGGTTCCGGCCAGGGCGGCGAGGTCGAGGGCCGCGCCGAGGACGTAGTTGTCTTGTTGCAATTCGCCGTCGTAGGCAATGAATTGTTCGAGGGTCAGTGAGTCCGCTAGAGTGAGGATAAGCGGCAGGTTGCCGAATTCGTTAGGGGTCAGGTAATCGTCGTAAATTTTTCGGTAGTCAAGCGAGGCGAGGGAGGTGTGGAGGCCGAGAAATCCCTCGTGGCGGTCGGCGGCGTCGAGGGCCGGGGTGAAGGCGAGCCAGAGTTCGGGGTCGGGCGTGCCGCTGGCAAAGTTGCCGATGATGCCGCGCAAGTCCAAGTCGGCGAGGAGGCGGAGACGCTCGGCTTCAAAGGCGGCGTACCATGCCATCATGAGCATTTGCGTGGGGTCGCTGGCGTCGGTGAGGCCGGAGAGGGTCGGGCCGGCCCAGATGCGGATGAGGCGGTTGGTCTGATAAACGTCGCGTTGGCTTTCGACGTATTCGCGCGCGGCGGTGTCGGGGCGAGTCTCACCTGTGCCTGCGGCACTGGCGCGGGCAGACTCACCCGTACTCACGCCGAAGAGAAGCAGGTCGGCGCGGAGGGTGAGGAGGTCGGCGGCGAGGTTGAGAGAACCGGCGAGGGTCACGGCGCGGCATCCGGCTTCGACGAGCAGGCGCAAATCGGGGTGGTCGCCGAGGCTGTGCGGGAAGAGTTTGCTGGGCATGGGGGGATTATACTGCGAGGCGAGTATAAGTAAAAAGTAAGCAGAAGGCAGTTCTCTACTTACTGCATACTGCCTTCTGCCTTCCGCTTTCCGCCTTCCCCTTTCCGCTTTCCGCCTTCCACTTTCTGCTTTCCGCCTTCCACTTTCTGCTTTACACTCTCCCCTATGCGTGTCCTCATGCTTTCCAAAGCCTGCGTCGTCGGCGCGTACCAGCGCAAACTGGAGGAGATGGCGGCGTGTCCGGATATCCAATTCACCGTGGCCGTGCCGCCTGAATGGCGCGACGAGCGCGGTGTTCAGAAGTTAGAGAGGGTTTTTACAAAAGGTTATGAGTTAGTGGTTATTCCCATGGCTTTCAACGGCAGTTTTCATCTGCACTATTACTCACGTCTCGGCGAACTGCTGAACCGCGCGCGCCCCGACCTTTTACACATTGACGAAGAGCCGTACAACCTCGCCACCTTCCATGCCCTCCGCCTCGCGCGAAAGCGCGGAATCAAAACGCTGTTCTTCTCGTGGCAAAACATCTTGCGGCAATATCCATTTCCGTTCAATTTCATCGAGCGCTACGTCTTGCAAAACATAGATGCGGCGATTGCAGGGAATGAGGCGGCGCGCGAGGTGTGGCGGGCGAAGGGGTATAAGGGACCGATAAGTGTCATCCCGCAGTTTGGCATTGACCCGGATATATTCAAGCCTCACCCCCTAACCCCCTCTCCTGTTCCGGTAGTTCTGGAACAGGAGAGGGGGGAGGGTGGCGCAACCCGTCCCCCCGAGCGAAGCGAGCGGGGGAAGCGCCGGGTGGGGGGTGAGGATTTCGTCATTGGCTACGCCGGGCGTTTGGTCAAAGAAAAAGGCGTGGATTTGCTCATCACGGCGTTGGCGCAATTGCCGACGGCGCGCCTGCTCATCGCCGGTTCGGGGCCAGAGCGCAAACGCTTAGAGTCGCTCGCTCGACAACTCGGCTTGCATGAGCGCGTCACCTTCACTGCCATCACCTCCACGCAAATGTCCGACTTCTACAACCAACTCGATTGCCTCGTCGTCCCCTCGCGCACCCTGCCAAACTGGAAGGAGCAATTTGGCCGCGTGCTGGTGGAGGCGATGGCCTGCGGCGTGCCGGTGATTGGCTCGGACTCCGGCGAAATCCCCAACGTGGTCGGCGAGGCAGGATTAATTTTTCACGAGGGTGATTCGGAGGGTTTGGTGAACCGATTGCGCGAGGTGATGAGTGAGGCCGGGTTGCGCGAGCGTTTGGCGCGTGAGGGGCGCGAGCGGGTGGTAGCACGGTTTACGCAGAGGCGGGTGGCGGAGGAGACGGTGAGGGTGTATCGGGAAATGTTGAAAGTTTCTTTGCCTGTGCTAGAATGAATGGCGAGGCGTTGAAATGTCCGATTTGTCTGTCCCCATCACGATTGCGGTCTCACCCGAAGTAGCGCAGGATTTGCCCGCCGATCCCGACACGCGCGCGGAAGTGCTGGCGCTGGGTTTGCAACAGTGGCATATCCGCCAAGCGTTGGACGCCTATCAGCGAGGGGAAGGGACGCTGGCCTACGCGGCGCAACGCGCGGGCGTTTCCATTCGTCAAATCATCCCGTTGGCGTACGCCTATGGCCTGACTCCGCGCGTGGATCCAGTTTGGCTCTCCAGCCGGTTAACGCCTGACCAAGCCACGCGGCTATGATGGTCATCGCCGACACGGGGCCATTACTGGCGCTAGCCAAAGTTCAAGCCCTCGACCTGCTCAAAAATCTCTATCAACAAGTTATCACGAGCCCCACCGTTTACGCCGAGGCGGTTACGGCTGGACACGCTTTGGGCGCAGTGGATGCGGAATTACTAGAAGTTGCTTATCAAAGTGGCCTGTTGGCGGTGCGCTCTCCCACGCTGGTCAGCCTGCCGCACGTGGAGTTCTTGCACAGCGGCGAATCCGAAAGCATTCGTCTCGCCATTGAGTTGCGCGCCGATTGGTTGCTGATGGATGATTATGACGCACGACAAATCGCGCAGAAAAATTTTCAGGCCGCGAGCGTCTCGACGAACATCAAGGGTACTTTAGGCGTCATCCTGTCAGCGGCCCAAACGGCTATTATCTCGACTGAGCAAGCCATTGAAATTATCCAAGCCCTCAAAAGTCGGCCTGATGTGTGGCTCGCCCCGGCGCTGTGCGAGGCGGTTATTGAAACGCTCAAACACGGAGGGTAAGTAGAACTGGGTGGCAGAGGAGACAGTCAGAGTAACAGACAAATAAACGGGAGCAGGCTTTCACAACCTGCTCCCATTTTTTTCGTTGCTTTCCGGTGAGCGAATCAGTGTTTCAGCATTTCATCCAGAAAGCGTAAAGGTTTGGGCAACAGCGGATGAACTGGCTTCTGCGTCGGTGCATTGCCCGTGTTCGTGAAGTTCACCCAGCGCGACTCATACGAGATGCCATAGCCGCCATCCGGGCTATAGACCTTAATCTCCCACCAATACCAATCCTGATCGCTCGCGTTGAAACCATCCGGGAGGCTGTTCAGCGTGAAGGCACCAGTATAGCCCACCACGGCATAAGCATAGCCATCGTAGGGGTCATGCAAGTCGAACTCATAAATGTCGGACGGCGTGGCCGGGCGCGGCGTCCACTGGAAGGTGTACGGTAGAGAGATGCTGTCACTGTCATTCGGCGCGACCAGCGCGATGTTGGCCAGGTCAAAGTTGCCGATATTAACTTCTTCGCTACCATAAGCCGTCAACTCGCGTGTGCCCCACACCCACAGGCGGTTGGGCATGGCCCCAGCGCCAGCGGTGTTCTGGTAACGCACGTAGTATTCCTGCCCGGCGGCCAGGTTAGGCTCGTTGAGGAATTGATATGAGCCATCATTGGCTGTAGTTGTGCTGGCCAGGGTGGACCAATTGGCACCGTCGTAGAAGCGCAGTAGAAGCGCCACCCCCGCGGCAGACGCGCCGTTTTCGGTCACATAGCCAAAGATGCGGCGGGGTATGGGACGTGGGCGGTGAATCGAAGCTAGGAAAGTTTGCTTGATTGGGTTGTTGTTAGGGTCAAACTCGAAAGCGCCGATATCACACCGCCCTATACGAGGTATACCACGTTGGTCAGTGGTCAGAAGATTGCCCTGCTGATCTTGGCAGCCATTGGGATTGCCGGCATCAATTGCCGGGCTACCGGGCAATAATGGTCGCGTCCCCGGCGTGCCTACCAGAGCGGGCCACAATTTTGGATTGACATTAAGCAAATCGCCAGTAGTGGTGTTGAAGGTGCAACCCGCCGTATTCCCAATGAGATTGTAACCTGAACTCCCAATCGTGCCGCCGCAATCCCGGCTAGTCCCGGAAGTTGCCACATTACCGGCCAGGATGCTGTTCTGCAAGGTCACAGTGCCATTAGTAATGTCGTTGTAAATGCCACCGATGTTGGAGCCGCCTGTGTTGCCACTGACGGTGCTGTTGTTCAGGGTCAACGTGCCACCAGAAGAGTTGTAGATACCGCCGATGTTGGAGCCGGTGTTGCCGCTGACAGTGCTGTTGTTCAGGGTCAACGTGCCGCCGCTGTGGAAGCCGCCGCCGAAGCTGGCCGTGTTGCCGCGGAAGGTCGAGCCCGTCACCGTCACCATTGTCGGGCCCTCGAAGTACGCGCCGCCGCCACCGTAGAGACTTATGGCTGTGTTGTCGCTGAAGGTCGTGCCCGTCACCGTCACCGTCGCCGCGCCGCTGAAGTCCGCGCCGCCGCCGGAACTGGCCGTGTTGCCGTGAAAGGTCGTGCCCGTCACGGTCACTGTCGCCATCGCCGTGCCGTGGAAGTACGCGCCGCCGCCGTCGCCGATGGGTGCCGTGTTGTCTTGGAAGGTCGTGCCCGTCACCATCACCGTCCCCGCGTCGTAGAAGTACGCGCCGCCGCCACCGCTATAGCCAGAACTGACCGTGTTGCTGTAGAAGATCGTGTCCGCCACTGTCACTGTCGCCCTGCCGTAGAAGTACGCGCCGCCGCCGGAGTAGGCCGCGTTCCTGACAAAGGCCGTGTTCGACATGACCACCGGCCCGGCCGCTAGTAGTCCTCCGCCATTGTCATTCGTTGCGTTGCCATTGCGCACCGTCAGGTTGAGCAGGGTCAGGGTCACGCCCGTTGTCGGCACGTGCAGGGCCCGGTCCAGATTGTTGGCATTGATAATCGTCGTCGCCATGTCCGCGCCATCGAGCGTCAGCGGGCTGGTGATGTCCAGGTCGCCGGTGGTGTTGGCATCCTCGCCCGCGCCCGCCAGCGTCAAGATGTACGTCCCGGCCGGGAGAACAATCGTATCCCTGCCACCGCCAGCCGAGCAGACATCCACCGCTATGTTGGTGTTAGCAGCCTGCACCGCTTCACGCAGGGAGCAGTCGCCATCCTGGTTGAGTTCGTCATTGGTCGTCGTAACGGTAATGGGCATCAAGGGAGTGATGGTCACCCAAGTGCTGGCGCTGGCGCTCCCTAGAGAGTTCGTCCCAGTCACAGTGGCTGTGTATAACCCGGCCATCATGTAAGCGTGCCGGAGGTTGTCACCCACCCCGGTCTGCCCATCCCCGAAGTTCCAAAAATATCGAATGCCGGTGCCCGCGCTAAAGGTGGCGGTAAAGCTGACGTCTGTCGTAGTGGTTTTAGGGCTGTCATTGTTGGCCGCCAAGCCGCTGATAGCTGCATCCGCGCCGGAATATTCGTCGTAGCCAATATCAAAGCCCGCGCCCAGCGGACGCGCGTCGCCCTCAAAGTCGCTGGTCACGCCCGCGTTGGCGCCGTTATTAATCGCCGTGCTGGCACCGCTCAATGTGTAGGATGTGGTGTTGACAAAGGCCGCCGGTCCGATAATTGAATTGCCCCCGCTGACTATCATGCCGCTGTAGGCCTGGGTCACGCCAGAAAACAGATTGTAGTTCTCGTTCAACACGCCGCCCGCGCGCTCCAAGCCGACGCTATACGAGGCGACAATCGTATTCGTGATGTTCACCGTGCCGGCCCCTACATATACTGCCGAGCCGCTCTCGACTGTGGCCGAAGAGGCGATGGTGACGTGCCGCAGATTCACGATAGCATTGGCGTCTAAATTTAAGACATACAGCCCGGCCCCCTGATTGGGATTGTCGCGATTGGCGGCAAACAGGGTGTTCACAAAATCGCCCCTCGCCATGTCCGCGCCGATGAAACACACACCGCCCCCGTAGGCGCTGGTTGTGTTGCTGT
>Ga0315281_10003682_pt1 | contig 22415 bp, 19 predicted proteins | sample YL17G07_0_MG_FD_204540 | JGI IMG/M metagenome (GOLD analysis project Ga0315281, IMG submission 204540) | Sediment microbial communities from Yellowstone Lake, YNP, Wyoming, USA - YL17G07_0 | ecosystem: Environmental > Aquatic > Freshwater > Lake > Sediment | place: USA: Wyoming | collected... | reverse complement strand
AACGACAGGCCCGTTCAGATCGAGATCGGGCCGGGCAGGGGAACGACGCTGATGCTACTGGCCAAGTTATTTGAGCAACACAACTTTCTCGGCATCGAATGGGCCAGGGAATTCTATAGGTATGCCGCCCGCCGAATAGCCCATTGGAAGATCGACAACGTCAGGATGCTGCGCACCGATGCCCGCGAATTCATCATTGATCGCGTGCCGACGGCAAGCGTCTCGGCGATCCATGCCTATTTTCCCGACCCCTGGCCAAAAGAGCGGCATCACAAACGGCGATTGTTCATTGACGAATTCTGCCGAAACGCCGCTCGCGTGTTGATCACCGGCGGGAAGATCCTTGTTGCCACCGACCATGAGGAATACTTCGGTCAGATTCGTAAAACCCTTTTGGCGGTGCCCGCTCTGCGTGAAGGTGATGCCGACGTGTTGCACGGCGTATCGCTGGCGGGGCTGACCAGCAACTATGAAGCGAAATTCGTCAAAGCGGGACGAAACGTCTTCCGCCTGGCGGCTGAGAAGGTAGAATAATCAATTGGGAATGATGTCCGTACGAGGCGGATGACAGGAGCAAGACGATGGCGACGGTGAAGGTATTGGTGCTGCGAACAGCCGGGATCAACTGCGATCTCGAAACGGTTTTTGCCTTTGAGCAGGCGGGGGCCAAGCCGGAGTTGGTGCATGTCAATCGGCTGCTGGCTGAGCCGGGACTGCTCGATGATTTTCAGATATTAACGATCCCCGGCGGATTCAGCTATGGCGACGACATCTCCGCGGGAAAGATCTTCGCCGTTCAACTTCGGCACGATCTGGGCGGCCGGCTGGCGGACTTTGTCGGCAAGGACAAGCTCGTCCTGGGCATCTGCAACGGTTTTCAGGTGTTGGTCAAGGCAGGACTGCTGCCGGAGGTCCGGATCACGTCCGATTACCGGCAACTGGCCACCCTCACCGATAACGACAGCGGCAAATTCGAGGATCGCTGGATCCATCTGAAATCGTTCAGCCGCCGCTGTGTGTTCATCGAGCCTGGACGAATGATCTACCTGCCGATCGCCCACGGCGAGGGAAAATTCGTGCCTCGCGACGAGCCGGTCTTGCAGCGTTTGCGCGAGAATGATCAGATCGTTTTCCGGTACGTTGATCCGACCGGCCATCCGGGCCTCTATCCGACTAACCCGAACGGCTCGATCGACGATATCGCGGGCATCTGCGATCCGACGGGCCGGGTCCTCGGCCTGATGCCTCACCCCGAGCGACACGTCCAGCGAACCCAGCATCCGCATTGGACCCGCCTGGCCGAAGGCATCGAACCCGACGGAAGAATCGTATTCAATCACGCGGTCAACTATTTCAGTTAGCGCGCCGCACGGACGTCTTTCGCCGGAAATGTGACAATCCACTCAAACCTTACACCGCCCGGGTCTGGCTGACCATTTCATGCCGATGGACGAACAGTTCGCCGACCTTTTCCCAGTTGACCACGTTCCACCACGCGTCGATATAGTCGCTGCGGCGGTTCTGGTATTTCAGGTAATAGGCGTGCTCCCAGACATCGAGGCCAAGGATCGGAACATGACCCTGCATGATTGGTGAATCCTGGTTCGGCGTGCTGAGGACCACCAGCCGGTCGGCACTGTCGAGGCATAGCCAGGCCCAGCCGCTTCCGAAACGGCTCAGCGCCGTCTTGCTGAACAATTCCCTGAAGCTGGCAAAATCCGTAAAACTCGACCGGATAGCATCGCCCAGCGGACCGCTCGGCTCACCGCCTTTGTTGCGGCCCATGATCTGCCAGAACAGGCTGTGATTAAGATGTCCACCGCCGTGATTCCTGACGCCCTGACGAATGTCGTCAGGCACGAGTCGGATGTCGGAGATGATGTCTTCCAGCGTCCTGGACGCCAGTTCATCGCGACCGTCCAGCAGTTTGTTGAGATTGGTCACGTAGCCGGCGTGATGGCGCGTATGGTGGATTTCCATCGTCCTGGCATCGATGTAAGGCTCGAGAGCGTCGTACGCATAAGGTAAAGATGGAAGTTCGAATTTCATGAGTTGGACTCCTTTTTCAAAAGAAAGCCCAGGTGTTGACGTGTTCATTCAGTATGTGGATTCTACGCCGGCAATCAGTCCGAAATGGGATGATCTTCGTCAACTGCTGCGAATGGGCAATCTGTGAGAACCGGTCAAGAAAGCAGGGCCATCAGCGCACCAGCCAGCAGGATAAAAAGGCATGCGGGCAGCAGCTTGACAATGATCTTGCCCAATGGAGCGTCGAAATAACTGACGGAAAGTGCCAAACACAGATGGACGGGCGTCACCATCAGCCCGCAGATCAGGCCGGAGAACGCCAGGGTTTCCAGACCCATTCGCGTCTGGGCGCCGGTGCCGATGAACGCGATCAGGAACGGAAACGTAATCGCCACCGTCGGCATCGTCAGGCCGGTCAGAAAGGCGACCAAAAAGGGCATCGCGAAAATGACAAACCAGTAGGGAATGTTTTCACGGGTCAGAAACGCCACCACGTCGCCGACGGCGCCGCCCGCTTCAAGAACGAGTTTGAACAGCAACGCCCCCAGGATCAGCAAGACAAAGTCCGGCTCAGATGCCGCCTTGAACGCGGTGCCCCAATCTCGAAGGGCGACTTTGTGAAGCAACAGGAACGCGATGATCCCGATCAGTATACCGATCGCGCACGGGATATTGGCAGCAGCATAGAGCGCCGCCGCCAAGGCGATTGGCCAGGTGGCGTGCACAAAATTCCGAAGATCGTCGCGGAAGCGGTTCTTCGCCGTCGCTTGAGGATTCCTGGGCGGGATCCCGGTCAGCAACAGAAAGAGCACCCCGCCCGTCAGCCCGAGGAGCATGATGGGCAGGTTGTGCGAGATCAGCACAAACGCTGTCACGCCGAACATGCCCTGGATCAGCGGCACCGCCGGAAACAGCGGCCAGATGGTTTCCCACTGATGTCGAAAGAAGAAATTGATCGCCGCCAGATGATGACGCTTGACGCCGATCTTGTCGCCCAAATCGCGGACCATCGGAGCAGAGAGCATAATCCCGCCGGGCGTCGGAAGCATGCCCATCATCAGCGGGATGGCCGCCAGGGCAACTCGCCGACTCCTGAACAGTCCCTGCAGGGCAGGCACCAGCCGCTCGGAAACCCCCGTCAGGGTCATCGCCTGGCCAAGCACATTGACCAGCAGCACCAGCGCGGTCAGCGTGACAAAGAGATACCCCGTCGTCTGAGCCACCGGTTTGTCCTGCCATTCAACGAGGAGGGTAGCCCATATCCTTGCCGGCGTGACCTGCAGTAGTGCAGCCAGGGCAAACGCTGAAAGAACCATCGCCCGGCCAAGTTTCACTCTCAAGCGTAACAGGACCACCAGAAACGTCAGTGACAGTCCCATGACAATTAACGCGTACATTCATTCTCTTCCGTCTACGAAGTGCGGCCGATGCATCTGCCGCTATGGGTACGCACTCTACCGAACGTGACCCGTTGTCGCAAGAGTCTGGCCTTGGAAAGCACAAAACCCGAAGTCGCCTCCCCTCTCCGAACGAGTTTCAAGCATTGGCTCGACGCTTGCTTGCCTAGCTTTCCATTGCCAGCTATCCCCCGCTTCTCCCAAATTACCTGAATCACTTGGAGTGGATCCTTGCAGAAACGTCTACGCAAGACGATAATGCATAGACGTTCGCCAGGCCCAAGCTTTTTGGGGGAGACACGAGATGAAGAATCAAGGGCATCATCAACTCTTATTCGTATGGGTGGCCGTCTTGGCAGTCTTGGCAACGGTGCCGCCCGGCGGTTGTAACAAGGCTCAGGAGCAACCTGCCAACCCAACGACCACACCGCAGACGGCCGAATCCTCCACCCAGCCGTCGGTCAGTTCGGAAGAAGCGGTGCTGGCGGGAAGCGTAGTTGACGGCGCGGGCAAAGGGCTGTCGGGAATCCGCGTCGGCTGCTGGTACCTTCTACACGATGACTTCTGGTATCCGGCTGCAGCCGTCGACAAACACGGTAACCCCGTCGGTCCGGCTGAGACATTGACCGATGCAGAAGGGAGATACGAGATAGCCGTCAAGCCGCAGTCCAAGTACAGGGTGGACACAATTGACCGCAAATACACTCGAACAACAAGCGACTGGTACGATGGGGTCGCCGGCAAACGCACCGAAATTAGGCCCCTGACGGTCCAGGCATACGTAATCTGCCGGGGAAGGATCGTCTTTGAGGATGGCCGCCCGGCGGCAAATCTTCCGTATGCTTACGGTTCTCGCCGTTCCACACCCGATGCCCTGGACAGCCCCCCCAAGACGAACACAGCGGGCCAGTTCACGGCAGATCAGCTTCTGCCGGATGAGCCGTTCTCGTTGTTCCTCTTGCCTGAAACGAACGTCATGTGCGTCTGGAAGCTGCTCGATCCGAACTCCGGCACGGTAGAGTTGACGGCTCGTCGAAACAATTTCGTGGAGCTGCCATCCGACTGGGCCACCCGCGGGACCGCGTGGGCGTTGTCTCTTGACCTTGTTTCCGCGAAGGACTCACGCATTCGATTCTCGCTGAACGACCTTGACGGCAACACAGTGTCTCTTGACCAGCCAAGATTCAAAGGCAAGGCCGTCATCGTCGCACTGTGCGGTTCATGGTGCGACGGCTGCCGCCAGGAAGTTCCGTATCTCATGCAGGCCAAGCGCACGTACGGCTCGGAAGGCCTCGAGATTCTGGGCATCGCATTTGAACGTGGCACTGAAGAGGAACAGCTTGCCGGCGCCCGCAGGTTTGCCAGCCAAACCGGCGCAGACTATCCGATCCTTCTCGGCGGGAGCACCGGCCACGACCATGTGATGTCCGTCATCGTCGGATTGGAGAACTTCTCGGGGTATCCCACAACAATCTTCATCGGTCGTAACGGGCGAGTCACCCACCTGCGGTCGGGGTTCTGGGCGAGTAATTCCAAGGCGCATGAGGAATGGGAGCGTGCGCAGCTTGCGATGCATATACGGCAGGCCCTGGCGGCGACGGAATCCGCTGAGCATACAGCCTCAACCAAGGGGCTGTCGTACGGCAGGGTTGATGAGTAGCGAGCGGCCAGGGGCGGCCTAACCCTCCCACCAAGTGCCGAACAGCGGGCGCTCTCATCAATCAGGCGTTTCCGTTAACTTGAGCCGAGGGCTAATTCCGTCGGATTGATTTTGGCTCCCCTTTCCGATCGACATTGTTAACCGGTACCGGCTCTCAGCGGTGAGAGTCCGAGAGTTTGGACCGAGCGGGGCCAAAAGTGGTGTTTTGCGGTTAACGGGCGGAGAGGATGCAGGGTTCCGGGGTCCGGGCAAGATTCGCAAAAGCTTTTGTGACAGCGTGATATGTGCGCGGCCGCTGGCGGTCGCTTCGCGCAAACAAGAAGCCCGTATTCTGTTCGATACAGGCTTATACCTCGGACCGTTCGCCCCCGGGTGAACGAGCGGTATGGGCGGAGTTGCCGTTGGCTCTTGAATTCAAGGCACAACGCGGGCGCTGCAGGGTCGGTCGTTCCGCCCAAAGCGGGACGATCGATCTACGGTGAAAAAAACGGATGGAAAAGGTTGGAAAGGTTCAGGTCTTCTTCATGCTGACAATCCTCCACTGTCTTCCAAAGAGTTACCAGAAGACGCTTACGCAGACGACGCCGAAGGGTATCGTTGCTCATCTGATCGGCTGAGGGAGTTTGGCGAGGCATGCGGCATGCATCAAGTGATACTGCCCAATTGTCGCTGAGCATTGAACAATTCGCATGTTACAGCCAAGAGGCGATGTTCGTTGAACTTGGCGGGGGTTTAAGGTAAGAATAACAGAAGCAGCGAGCCGCCACAGATAGCAAAGGCAAGGGCCTCCGGCAAGGATGTGTTTTGTCCTATAAGCGCAATAATTATGTGTCGAGGCGTGCGAGCGTTCTTCACGGCGGCTGACGGCGGCCGGCGGAAGATGGCGGCCAGGTCCGACGTCTTGCCGTTGCCTCGGATAATAAAAGGAACAGAAGCAAACATGAATATCTGGCGGATAGAGATTGAGCGACGTGAAGGCTTTAGTGACCCCCATGCCCAGGCCGTGTTGCATGAGTTGGCGGATTTCGGCATCACTACGGTGAGAAATCTGCTTCATCGCAGAATTTTTCTGATCGGGGCCGAGGTTGACCGCACCCAGATGGAGCAACTGACCCAGGAGCTGCTGGTCGACGGGGCCAACGAACGTGCAAAGATAGACTTGAACGCCCCGCCAATCAAAGACGGCGGCGACGGCCGGACAATTATCGAAGTTCACCTTCGTCCGGGTGTGATGGACCCGGTGGCCATTTCGACACGTCAGGCGATTGAGAAGCTCGGATTGCCCGTAAGGGACGTGCGTACGGCTCGGATGTATGTCTTTGAAGGCAATCTGAGCGATCAGCAAAAGGCGCTGATCGGTTCGCGAATACTTGCCAACGACTGTATCGAGCAGGTGGTGCTCGGATCAGCCGGGTCCATGCCGTCGCCCGAACTGCCGGAGTATACGCTGGACGTCCGTCGCGTACCGATCCGGGAATTGAGCGACGAGGACTTGCTCGATCTTTCCAGGCGATCGGATCTCTTCCTGAACGTTTTGGAGATGCGGGCGATCCAGGAGTATTTTCGACGAATGGGTCGCGAGCCGAGCGATATCGAACTGGAAACACTGGCTCAGACCTGGTCGGAGCATTGCGTCCACAAAACGTTCAAGAGCGACGTCGACTATACCGGCCCCGACGGTCGCCGACGCATAAAGAATCTGTTCAAGTCGACGATCGTTAAAGCCACCAAAGAGCTTGCCCGGCCGTGGTGCATCAGCGTGTTCAAGGACAACGCGGGCATCATCGAATTCGACGAGACGCAGGCGGTATGTTTCAAGGTCGAAACGCACAATCATCCTTCGGCCATTGAGCCTTACGGCGGGGCGGCGACGGGCATCGGCGGTGTGGTGCGCGATCCACTGGGCACCGGATTGGGCGCCAAACCGATTGCCAACACCAATGTTTTCTGTTTTGCGAAGCCGGATTTCAAGCTTGAGGATCTGCCCGCCGGGGTGCTGCACCCGCGGAAGGTGTTCAAGGGTGTGGTGTCCGGCGTGCGGGATTACGGCAACCGGATGGGAATCCCAACCGTCAATGGAGCGATCTGGTTTGACAATCGGTATCTGGGTAATCCGCTGGTATACTGCGGCAATGTCGGGTTGATCCCGAAAGACAAGTGTTTCGGCGAAGCCCGACCGGGAGATTGGGTGGTTGTGGTCGGCGGTCGGACCGGGCGTGACGGCATTCACGGGGCAACGTTCAGTTCGGGAGAGCTGACCGATCGTTCGGACGAAGAATTCAGCCATGCGGTCCAGATCGGCAATGCGATCACCGAAAAAAAGATGGCCGACGTCATCCTCCAGGCCCGCGATTGGCCCGCCGGGCCACTGTATCACGCAATCACGGATTGCGGAGCGGGAGGTCTCTCCAGTGCAATCGGCGAAATGGGGGCCCAGATCGGTGCAGAGATTGATCTGGAAAAAGTTCCTTTGAAATATCATGGCCTGCGCTACGACGAAATCTGGATAAGCGAGGCCCAGGAGCGGATGGTTCTGGCGGTGTCACCCGAGAACTGGCCGACCCTCAAATCGATTTTCGATGCCGAGGACATCGAAGCCACCGTAATCGGTGTGTTTGCGGACCATAAGCAGCTTGTCTTGCGCTATGAGGGAACACAAGTCGGCGGGTTGGAAATGGATTTTTTGCACGAGGGTGTGCCCCAGCCGGTCAAGAAAGCCACCTGGCAGCCAAAGAGCTATCCCGAGCCGACGGACGGCGCGGCAGATCCAGGGGCCATGTTGCATCGACTGTTGGGACAATACAATATCGCCAGTAAGGAGTGGGTGATTCGGCAGTACGACCACGAAGTCCAGGGTGGATCGGTGATAAAGCCCCTGTTGGGTGTCGCCAACGATGGGCCGTCCGACGCGGCGGTGATTCGGCCGGTGCTGGGGTCGGACCGCGGGCTGGCGATCGGTTGCGGGCTTAATCCCAATTTCGGTGAGATCGATCCATATTGGATGGCGGCGTGCTGCATCGATGAAGCCGTGCGCAACGTGGTGGCCGTTGGAGGCGATCCATCGAGATGCGCGATTTTGGATAATTTCTGCTGGGGCAATTGTGATGATCCTGAGAAGATGGGAGCACTGGTACGTGCGGCTCAGGGGTGTTTGGCGGCGGCCAAGGGGCTTCGCGTGCCGTTTATCTCGGGCAAGGATTCGCTGAATAACGAATTCGTCACCGAACAGGGCGAGCGGATCGCCATTCCTGGAACGCTGCTCATCAGCGCAATTGCCGTTGTCCCTGACGTAACTCGTTGTGTTACAATGGACTTAAAGCAGCCGGGAAATCTGATCTATCTGATAGGTTCGACCCAGCCGGAGCTGGGCGGGTCGCACTATTGGTCGATTCTGGGTTACGTGGGCAACAGCGTGCCGCAAGTCGATCTGGAACTCGCTCGGCGGATATACCAAGTGACGCATCGGCTGATTGCGGCGAAACTGCTCCGAAGTTGTCACGATTGTTCGGAGGGAGGCTTGGGCGTGGCGCTGGCCGAAATGGCGTTTTCAGGCGGGTGGGGCATGAATATCGATCTTGGCGGGTTGGCGGCGGCGTCAGGAATCGGCCTGGATCGGCCCGATTGGCTGTTGTTCAGTGAATCGACCAGTCGGTTTGTGGTCGAAGTCCGTCCGGAAGACGAAAAACGGTTTCTTGCGATGACTTCAAGAGTGCCCACGTGCGAGCTGGGACACGTAACAGAGGTGGGCCAGGTGTGCATTCTTGGATCCGGTGGGAGGCAAATCCTGTGTGAAACCCTTGAGGCCCTGAAGAATAGCTGGAAAACCCCGATAGTCTATTGATCGTATACAAGAGGTGTGTAGAATCAGTTAATAGTTTGCTTGGTTTGTACAACGGCGTTGCCGGCCAACCTGAAGGGAGGTATCAATAATGAAACTGCAGCGGTCTACCATAGTGGGAGGAGCCGTGGGCTTCATCTTTGCTGTTCTTGTGGTCGGGTATATGAATCTACCGCCGATGTTGGTCAGTGCGGTGGGCACACAACCGGCTGCGAAAGTGATTGAGCCGCTGGCTCCTGAAGACTTGGCGGCGGTCGAGCGGATCAGCCGGGTGTTCAATCACGTTGCTCAAACCGTCAACGGCTCGGTGGTACATATTCAGTCAGTCACCGAAGCAAGAATGGTCAACCCAGGGAGCGAGTTCTTTGAAGGGCCTGATCTGCCGTTTCGTTTCCGCCAGCCACCCGGGATGCCCAGCCCGTCACCCCGGATGCCCCGTCCGCCACAGGTGGGATTGGGCAGCGGCGTGGTCATCGGATCGGACGGATATGTCGTGACCAACTACCATGTGGTCAAAGACGCCAAGATCAAGGTCATCCTGAGCGACGGGCAATCCTACGAGCCGGAATGGGTGCATGTAGACCGGCCGACGGACTTGGCCCTGATCAAAATTCCTGTCACAGGGCTTAGCGCTCTCGAATTCGCCGACTCTGATGAAGTGAAGGTCGGCGACATCGTTCTGGCAGTGGGCAACCCGTTCGGGCTGGATAATACGGTGACGCAGGGGATCATCAGTTATCTGGGTCGCGGGCAAAGCTACTATTCCAGTTATATCCAGACGGACGCCGCCATAAACCCAGGGAATTCGGGCGGTCCGTTGGTAAATGTTCGAGGCAAGATCATCGGAATCAACACGTTGATTGTAACCCGGACGGCATCGTTCGCGGGAATTGGCTTGGCCATACCTGCCAACCGGGTCAAGTTTGTCACCGATGTGTTGAAGACGTCGGAAAAGGTGACCCGAAGCTATCTTGGGATTGGGTTGAACCAGAATTTCAACTTGCCTTTGGCCAGGACGTTCGGCCTGAGCAGTGCGGAAGGTGCTCTGGTCGATCGGGTTATGGAAAACTCTCCTGCCAGTAAGGCAGGCCTCCAAGTCGGCGATGTGATTTTGATGTTGAACGGCAGCAAGGTCAAAGACGGGCTGGAGCTTCAGAGAATCGTCAGCCAGAGCTTGCCGGGCAAAGAGGTCAAGGTCGAACTCTGGCGGGAGGGCAAAGCCATGACGTTCACCGTTCAACTCGAGGAGATGCCTCAGAACTTTTTTGAAACAGGCTCGGACGAAGAACCCTTCACCGAGCAGGCGCCCGGTGAGGTCAAACTCGCATCGCTGGGCATCGCGGTGGCCACCCTCGACAATGACTTGGCGGAACAATTCAACCAGCACAGCTACAAGGGAGCGGTGGTGATCGACATCGAGCCTAACAGCGAAGCTGCCCGATTGGGCCTTCAGGTCGGCGACCTGATCACCAAGGCTCAGAATCAGGATATCCGGACGGCGGAAGAGCTGGTGGAGGCCGTCAAGGAACGAGCCGCGGAAGGCGGAATCCGTTTATATGTCCGCTCGCCCAAAGGTCAGACGCGGTTCATCTTCGTGCCGATAAAATAGCATATCAGTTTATGCCTGTACGCATAACAGTCCAAGGTAACTTGCGATACTCCAAAAACGCAGGGACGTTAAGGGTCCGGAAAGAACAAGACTCTCAAATTGGCCGGTTGCTTGAAGGACAACGTAAGAACGTCAGTGCGGGGCGGCGCCAGTGGCTGCGGGAAGCTCATCCAGGCAACTGAGATCGCTTCGTCGTCCGTCTGCTTCGGCAGGCTCCGGCTGATCGTCGCCGCCGTCTGGCAGCGGCTCGCTCCGACCGCGCGGGCCCTGCGGCACCGCAACTACAAGCTGTTCTTCTTCGGCCAGGGCATGTCGCTCATCGGCACGTGGATGCAGCGGATTGCGCTGGGGTGGCTGGTCTATCGCTTGACCGGATCGGAGATGCTGTTGGGCGTGGTGGGTTTCGCCGGTCAGATACCCACGTTTCTGATCGCTCCGTTTGCCGGGGTATTGGCCGACCGCACCGATCGCCGCAAGTTGCTCGTAGTAACGCAGGTTCTGGCGATGCTCCAGGCATTCGTATTGGCCGGCCTGACGCTCGGCGGCGCCGTGGCGACCGGGCATATCATCGTGCTCAGCGCCGTGCTGGGCGTGATCAACGCATTTGACATCCCCATCCGCCAGTCGTTCGTTGTGGAGATGCTGGAGTCTCGCCAGGATCTGCCGAACGCCATCGCGCTCAATTCGTTTCTGGTCAATGGCGCGCGCCTGGTCGGACCGTCGTTGGCGGGTCTGTTGATCGCGGGTGTCGGCGAGGGCATCTGTTTCCTGCTCAATGGCATGACCTTCCTCGCCGTTATTGCAGCGCTGCTGGCCATGCGGCTCAATCCGGTCACGCGCCACGCCGGCAAATCGCACGTCCTGCACAATCTTCGGGAGGGGCTTGTTTATGCCTTCCACGTCGTGCCGATCCGCGCGATCCTGCTGCTGTTGGCAACGATAAGCCTGTTGGGTACGTCCTACAGCGTGCTGATGCCGGTCTTCGCCAAGGACATCCTCCACGGCGGGCCGAAGACCTTAGGATTCCTGATGGCCGCCGGCGGCATAGGCGCGATAGCCGGTGCTGTGTTCCTCGCCTCACGCAAAACCGTGCGAGGCTTGGGGCGGGTGGTCGCATTAGCCGCCGCCCTGTTCGGAGCCGCCCTGATCGCGTTCAGCTATTCCCGAAACTTGTATCTCTCGCTCGGTTTGATGGCGGTGGCAGGCTTCGGCATGATGGTCCAGTTCGCCTCCAGCAATTCGCTCATACAGACGATCGTGGACGACGACAAGCGCGGAAGGGTCATGAGTTTGTACGTAATGGCCTTGATGGGCATGGGGCCTTTCGGAAGCCTGCTGGCCGGGTGGTTGGCCGGCGTGCTCGGCCCGCCGGCGGCGGTGGCTATCGGCGGCGCCGGATGCATCGTGGCGGCTGGGTTGTTCGCCACCCGCCTGCCCCTGTTGGGCAGACTCGTCCATCCGACCTACATCAAGCTCGGCCTCGTCCCCAGCCAACCCGAAAACGAGAACGGCTCACCACTCGGCGTGAGCTCCCCGTGGGAACTCAGACTGTAACCCGTATTGTCTTCCGCCGCCCGACCGCTACGGAATGAGCTCCCAGCGAGCGCCTCGGCCTCTGCCGACGAGACGGACTTTCCCCTGGTTCTTCAACTCTGCAAGCACCTTCTTGATGAGCTGCGGGCTGGCTGCCGGCAATTGAGCCGCCAAATCGCCCAGCGTGAACTGCTCCACCTGCGCGAGGATGATCTGCCGCGCAAGCTCGCTCTTGGCCGGACGGGCATCGGTCGATTCCACCTGCCGTTCAAATTCCCTGTAGGCGCGGCGCAGCACGCTCAGAAAATAGTTCCACCAGGGGATGATCTTGTTCCTGCCTTCGTGCCATCCCCGTGAACAGTCAGCCAAGACGCTGTAATAGTCTTCCTTGCTCTGCTCGACAAGGCGTTCCAGGCTGATATACCGCGCGACCTGGAAACCGTGGGACTGGAGCAAGAGCGTCGTCGCGAGTCGGGACACTCGGCCGTTCCCGTCGCGGAACGGATGGATGCACAAGAGGTCGAACACAAAGGTGGCGACGACCAACAGCGGAGGAACCCGTTCGTCGTCGCATGCCTTGCCGTAGTTCCGGCAAAGCGCCTCCATGATCTTCGGGGTGTTCTTAGCCGACGTGGGAACAAACCGAACCTTCCGCTCACCGTTGGGCAAAATCTGGATGATCTCGTTGTCCCGGCGCTTCCACTGCCCCGCATCGCCGGACAAGCCTCCATGGGCGAGGGCGTGAAGGCGCTGAATGACCGCCGGCGTAGCCGAGACCAGGCGCTTGCGCGAGAATATCCAGTCCAGCGCTTGACGGTAACCGGCGAGTTCTTCCTCCGAACGGTTCCGGGGCTTGGCCTTTCCAACGACCACCGGGCGAAGCCGGTCCGCCGCGATCGTCACCCCTTCGATCCGGTTCGACGACTCGGCGCTCTGAACGATAGCCTGCTCTCGCAGAACGTCGAGGACTTCGGGTTTCTGCCTGATCCAGAGGTCCTGCTTGCCCCGGGCTTCCATGCAGGCGCCGAGAAGCCAGCCCGTGCCGATGGGGATCGATGTCTCGGTTAGTTTCTTTGGGTCCAGAGAAAGCATAGCCAAGCACCTCCTCGTATGAGTAGCCTAATAATAGCCTATTTGGCTTCCGGTAGCCAATTCTTTTTTTCACGCGTTGAACGACTTCTCACTGATGTCGGGTGGCATGGCGATACGCCGAAGGTGGATGGCCGTGTCTTTCTCCTGCAGCGAACATGCCCAGGCTTTTAGCCAGGGCATGCCACCCAGCCATTTGCCGGTTTCCCCCGCTGTTGATGCGGTTTGCACGGTGCTCTTCAAGGAAGTTTTCAGTGCAAGTTTCGGTGAAGACGCTTGGCCCTCCGCTTAGGCGAGTCCGCCACGCAGGATCAGGCTTTTCACAATGGGACAATTTTGTTATGCCTTCAAAGGAAGTCAGGTATAATAGCATCGCAACGCAGGGATTGTTCGGGCAAGGGAATACCGTCATGACCATGATCTATGCCCATGACTTTGACCGTGGCGCAGGTGCGGCTTGCAAGCCCCGTGGATGGGCGATGAAACGGAAAAGAGGGTTTTGTGCGGATCAGGAACCGGTGTTCCGCATCTTATGCGGGTCGATCTAATCAATGTTGGGCGCAGATCATACAAAGTAACAATCGGGCAATTTGGGTATTAGCCGATGAAAGATGTTGATGATTGGGTAGAACTCAAAAGCACCCTGAGACTTTTTACTATATGGGCTGTTACTACCGTTATTGACTCTTCATTCCTAGCCCTTTGGGTAACTATTCAATGGTTAGTGGGCAGTAAAGTTGTCACTCCTTTAGTTCTTGCTGGGATTGACAGGTTCGTTCTTTATATTTTTCAAGTGTTGTTTGCTATCTCAACACTTGCTCCCGTTGGTATCACAATATATCGAGACATTAGAATTATGATGTTACGAACGCAACGAAGAATACGTCGGGAAATCGAAATTGGTGAGACGCATGAATCAGAATAATTCCGATGGAAATGAAAACAACGATAAAGGCAGTCAACTGTTGAAGGGAACCATACACCTTTTTGTGACTGGCTTGGGAGCTTTCTCCGCAATTGTCCTTACCAGCATGTTACTGCTAATAATATGGCTAACCCCTCAAATCGGAATAATCAAGTTTATCTACTTCTTTATACCTCTAGCAATCGCGCTTTGGATATATAGTACCCTGACAACCGAGATTCCTAGTGGCAAAGTTAGCTATAGATTGCGACATATTGTTAAACGCTTCTTTGATGTTATATTATCGTCACTGCAACTGTTTCTTGCAAGTCCCCTTATGATTTTGCTAGCATTAGCGATAAAACTGGACTCACCAGGGCCAATATTCTATCGATCCAAGCGAGTTGGTCAATACGGCCGATTATTTGATATATACCTGTTTCGCACGAAATGCGGTGCTCCAGCAGAATCTCCGACAACCCGAATCGGGAATTTTCTACTTCGCTTATCACTAGATCGGTTGCCAATGTTGTATAACGTGCTTGAGGGAGAATTAAGTATAGTCGGCCCTTACCCTCGACAACCGAATAACCTTGAAAACACATTGGACACGAAGAAGCGGATTCTCTTATTCAGACCTGGAATGACAGGGGCATGGCAAATTTCAAATATTCAAAAATCAGATTTACAAGGAGGAATTGCTCTCGATTTAGAATATATTGAAAAATGGACACTGTTACTTGATTTTCAAATACTCTTCAAAACTGTAATAGTTGTACTCTTAAACAGGAATAAATAAGGAAAACCGCGCCCAACAACCGACTCAACCTGACCGGGCTAAGGTTGCGCGATTCAGGCGTTCTGAGGCAGCAGAGGTGGCTTTGGTGGCCGCGTGCCCATAACGCTCATTGTTCGGTAAGGGACAACGCAAATGGAACCGTTATTTGTAATCATCGGGCTTATCATCTTGGTTGTGGTGATCCGCCTGATCGCCGGATCCTTCGATGGTGATCGTGTTGAGAGATATGTAAAGGCGAATGGGTGGGAGCTTGTCGATCGAAGTTGGGATCCCTTTGGTCCAGGGTGGTTTGGCGAGAAGGATTCCCGCATCTACCAAATCGTGTATCGGGACCACCAGGGTAGCTTGCATCGGGCGCATGTTAAGACCTCGATGCTGAGCGGGGTTTATCTTACCAACGATCAGATCGTGGAGGAGGCCAGCGCTCCAGCGAAAGCGCGCGAGGAGTTGCTGGCAGAGGAGAACAAACGGTTGAGAAACCGAATTAGGGAACTTGAAGAACGAAAGACCTGACCGAACAACGCCTTGCTGCGTCGCCTGATGCCCACGGCGCGCACTCGGCCGTTTTCCAAACCCGCTTGCCGCCTCCCGTAGCGAGCCAGCAGAAACGCAGCTACGCTTTTTGTCCCGCCGCCTTCAGTTCCGCCATCAACACCGCCTGCTCGCCCCGCAACATCGCCTCCCATTCTGCCAAGAGCGACAGCGCCGCCAGGTTGCGCTCCAGCCGCTGGACCACCCCAACCGTATTCGGCAGCCGACTCTTCCGCAACCGCTCCTCCAGCGTCTTCAACTCGCCGACCCCGTCGTCCTTTTCCTTCAACCGCGCCATATCTCTTTGCCCCATCGTCATCCCCCTATCTCCGTGCCCGGATCATATCTCGTCAAAAAACGCACAACTTTCAACTTGAATGTCTTTCGCAACAAATTAGAATACCAGCTAGATACACATAAATAAATCACGTGCGTGGAGGAAGTCAAGAGGTATTACACGATCGTGTATATATTTTCTTCCTTGGCCCAACGCTTGGCTTTCCTCCCGGCCGTTTGATTGCAGCTCTTAATCTCTACTCGGTTGCGGGATTTGCTTCCCAGGGTAGCCCGAATGAATGCCTCATCGCCACGAAAAACCGATCGCCTTCAACAGCCAGACAAGCGGCCTGATCTCTGTAAGCGTTTGCATACGCTTCGGTTGCGACACTATGGTCCGCGAGGAAAGGCGAACTTCGCCAAAGCCCTCCGCCTGCCGCTGAGCACGTATTGCACGTACGAGAGCTGCCGCCTTGCACCCGCGGACATCCTCGCACGTGCCACCGAACTGACCGGCTGTGATCTCGAGTGGCTGCTTACCGGTAAGATCGGCCGGATCAATACCGATAACCTCAGCCCCGAAGAGACTGGGGCGGTCGAGCGGATGGCAAGACTGATCGCAGGTCGTCCCGAAGCCCGACAGGCATTGGAAGCGTTGGTCGATCTACTGAGCAAAGGTGCTGGCGAAAATGTAACGTCCGATAATATGCGCCAGGCCCCGCCAAAACAGCCGCCCATTCAGTTGACGGACAGGGTTCTCGCTCCGATTGTCGGACGGACAGCGGCGGGTCATCTTGCCTTCTGGCGGGAAGAAGAGGAGCTGGCGGGACTCAGAGATCTACGATCGTTGGCTGAGGCGGTCTTGGCGGGCGAGGGCGAATCCATGTTCGAGACCGAAATTACGACCGCCGGCCCGCCGTATGCCAAGGCTGGGTCCGCCGCCGTGGTTGCGTTTGCGGAGTCCCGTCAGATCGGCGATGTCCTTGTCAACGGCGTCGTTGTGCTGGGCACACGGAAGCTTGGAAGACGGCTGGTGGCCGTCGAAATCGACGGTGAGAGCATGGAGAGCGTTTTGTACGGCGGCGATTATATCCTGGTCGATACGGACCAGCCCGCGGCGTCGGGGGAGATCGCATTGGTGAGGGTGGAAGGACAGATAGGAACGACGTGCAAGATTTTCCTGCCCGAGGGTGATAAAGTCCGTTTGATCCCAGCGAATGCGGCTTACGAGACGGCTGTGGTCAAAAAGGATCAGATCCGATGGGCGTGTCGCGTGGTCGGAGCGGTTCGTCGCTCAACCAGCCGTTAATGGCCGCCGAAGGTCTTGTTCCACGTGGAACAAGGCAACGGCGAGACGATCTGAACGATCGCTGTTCCACGTGGAACAAACCTACTCATCGCCGATCGCCGCGAGCAGATCCCGAGCCGAATAGATACCCGGCAAGAGGATCTGCCTGCCCTCCGGTTGAAAGACCACCGTGAACGGGGGCGCATCCCGACCCGTCCATTCCCTCAGCTTCATGCCTGCAAACGTGTCATCCTCGGTAAGATCGCCCCGCAACAGCACCACCTTACGGTTCTTGATCGCCTGGATCACCTCGCTGTTATGGAACACCAATAGCTCCACCACGCGGCAATTCAGACACCAATCCGCGGTAAATTCCACAAGATAAGGCTGGCCGGAGCGCTCCGCTGCTGCCAGCGTGTACGGTGTCAACGGCTCCCAACGGAGCATCACCTTACTAGGACGAAACACAAGAAAGCCAATGAGGACCAAGAAAGCCGCGGCTCCAAGCTTCGCGAGTCTTGTTTTTTGAGTCGGTCCAGCTTGCCAAAGCCTACCCCACAGCCAGACGACTGCCGCGAACAGCACGGAATACAACATTGCCGCCAGCAGCATCGCATCCGGCAGGGCCGAGACGAGGAACGCCGCCACGCCGAGGAGCACAAAGCCCATCGCCTGCTTGAACAGTTCGGACCATCTGCCCGAGGTCGGCATCTTCTGCACCCAGCCTGGGCAGCTTGCCAGCACGGCGTATGGCGTCGCCATTCCCACTCCAATTGCCGCAAACACGATCAGGGTCACGGGGGCGGATTGGAGCTGCGCCCAAGCGACGGCACCGCCCAGCAGGCCAAAGCTGCATGGCGTGGACAGGATGCCGGCCAGCATTCCCATCAGAAATCCACTCGCATAGCTGGTTGCGCGCGGTGATCGGGCTCTGATAAAGGCCGGCGCCTGAATCTGGTACGCATCAAACATGCCCAAAGCCAGCCAGATCAGCAGGAGAGCGGTCCCCACGAGAAACAATGGACTGCGGAAGTGTTGGCCCCAACTGAGCGCCTGGTGAAGCACCACTGCCCCGATCCCGATGGCCATGAAGAACGCCAGAATGCCGAAGCAAAATGACAGGCTGAGGCCAATAATCGACCGGCGCTGTTCCTGTGCGTCGTGAACGAGCTGAAGCACCTTTATCGGGATCACCGGCAGCACACACGGCATGATGTTCAGTATCATTCCTGCGAGAAACGCGACGACCAGGGACAAAACAAAAGGCACGTCCTGTAGATCGAACTCAGTAAAGAGAAAGCTTACCTTTGTACCATAGCCTGCAGCCGTGGACGGCCTGCTGGTTGGCTGGGTCGGTGTAGCGGCGACTATGGTCGGACCATCTTTCAGCGGTTGTGTTACTACACTAGTAGTAGTGGCTACTATATGTATCGTCGTTCTCAGCGTTGTCTTTTCGGGAGGCAGGCAGAGGCTGGCTGAGCACGCTTGATAGGACAGGAGCACCGTGATCGGATAGTCGGCCAAGTGGGTGTCCGCAGGCAGGCGCCCTGTGACGGTGATATCGACCGCGTGGGTGGTCGGGTCCGGAGCGATGACCTTCAGCACGGTGTCGAGAAAATTAAGTGTCGACGCGGGGGGAAAGCGAGGCGGTAGGTCCCATAATATAGGCCCTGCTTCTATGATGCGGAGCTTTGTCCCGAACTCGACGTCGGGCGCGTAGACGTGAAAGCCCGGAGCGAGCGGGATGCGAACGGTTAAGGTCACTTCCTGGCCTGGCTGAGCTGGGTCAGGCGTGATCTGCACCTGTGGCGGACCAAGCTGCTGGGCAGCGACGGGGGAGACAGACAGGATGGCCATGATGGCCGACGTCAGCAACGAAAGGAGCTTGGAGGGCAGTACGGTAACAGGCGACATTTTGATTCACCCACCGAACACGCTGGCTTTATTAAAGGTTCAATGTTAAACTGTTATTGTAGACACCGAGTTACGAGATTGCCAGAGGCAATCAGCTCACGTTTAGCCGGGGTAGGCACAGCTCAAGATACGACCCGCGAAAGACATGCCCTCGCAGGCGGTTTTGCTTGGCATCAGGAAGCGTCCACTAAGTAAGGGGGGAGCTATTTGCTGGTGCGATATACAGCATCAGTGATTACCTTTGTTTTTGTCGGTACGGAGGCCCAGAGTGTCGTGAACGAAGTCTGGAGCTAAGCGCAGTTGTTGATGGGATGGCCAGGCGCGTAGAGGAGAGAACCATGATTGCCCCAATGGCCGAGCCTCGGGAAGGGGGGCAGGTGAAGTCGGTGCTCACGACGGGTGACGTTGCATACATCTGCAACGTTGCCCCACGAACCGTGAGCAAGTGGTTTGACAGCGGCCAATTGAAGGGATATCGGATCCCCGGCTCGCGCGACCGGCGTATTCCCCGTGATGAACTGATTCGCTTCATGCGAGCCCACGGGATACCCTTGGGAAATCTTGGTGTGGTGCGGCGAGCGATTTTGATCATTGATACGGACGTGAAGCGACATCGAGAGTTTACGGAGCGAGTGGGAAAACGGGGGATTGAGGTGAAGGTGGTGGACAACTGTCTGGCGGCGGGGGCACAACTGGCATGGTTGATCCCGGCAGTTGTCGTGATCAATCTGACGTCCGTGTTTGAGCCGATGCGGGTTGCCGAATGGATCAGAGCCGAGCCTTGGACTCGAACGGTTCGATTGGTCGGTTTAGCGACGCGGAAGAAACTCCACGAAGAGCAGCAGAAACTGCTGCCGGCAGGCTTTGATACGATTCTGCCGGTCGATTGCGACCTGGGCGAGATTATCGCATTGATCGGTGAGCAACGGGGAAAGTAACCCCATGAAAAGCTGCTCCTTTCTGCCTTTCGGCGTATATCTTCCCGAAAGTATACAGAACCCGGAGCAGCCTTTCGTGAATAGGGTGGTTCGGGAAGCGCCCGCGTATGAGAAGCATATTTGCGACAGCAACGCATTACCTGCAAACGCCGCGTTGGCCATGGGTTGGCGAGACCGGAAATGGAAAACCCGGTAATCTCTGCGTAATTTTTATTTTTATTCGGCAGTATTTCGGGCGTATAATGTGGGGCGTAACCGGGTGTGATGTTCATGGCGGGTCAACGACCCGCGATATACGGTTTGTGCTTGGTTTTTCATGTTCAGGCGTACCACGCGCATCGGTATTCTGAACGATTCTTCGAGGCAGGGCCGATGCGCAGCCTGTAGACCAGGCATAAAGAATCTTCTCGGATTCTTCTGAGCGTACCAACTAATTAAAGATGAGCTTTTACTCCCCCGAAACAAATGTTACTATTCTTGATAAAGTATGGTGATCCATTTCTGGAAGGATAAACAAAATGGCTAAGAAAGAATCTGTCAGAAAATATTCTGAGAATAGAGACAAGGTTACACGAAAAGCAGAACCCCTGAAGGTCGTGAAAACGGGTCAAGAAATCACGTTCGAGTACATAAAGAGTAATTATTTTAGAGTTATACATGTTGATGGTGCCCACGGTGGGATCACGCCCAAGGCCCGAGGTATACAAATGGCTTTTTTTTGCGAGCGACAGCCTATACCGCAAGAAGAGACATTTCTGGTCGAAGAAGGACGGCTGGAAGGACCAACTGATAGGAAAGGGCGAACTGGCATTATTCGAGAAGTTGAAGTTGAAGTCGTAATGGATTTGCCAACGGCCAAAGCCATTAAGGACTGGCTCCAGAGTAGAATTGATCAAATAGATGAATTACAATCGCAGGGAGGAGGCAGATGAACAGACAGATATGGACTGTAGAAAAAAGTTCTCCTGTGTTTGACCTTGAAGACTATTTCAGACCGGTTAGAGGGCGGGCTTCCGAGATGACTCGTCCGTACGTAGCCTGGTACATCGTTCCCCCAGTTTCAGGCCAATGGGCGGAGGAATGCGAAGGGCAAGATGAAATGGCGCAACGTTTTCAGAAATTGGCACAGGCCTGGGAGAACGACACGATTAACCTTTCTTCTGTTGATGAGATCGTAGGAGACGCTGCATATCAAGAACTTGTCGCTATGGGAGAACAGATTATTCCGTTGGTCTTCGAGAAGATGGAAGGCGAACCCAGTTTATGGTTCCTCCTGCTAAGCGACATAACAGGAGAAAACCCAGTTCCCGCAAGAGATCGAGGAGATGTGGCGGCGATGGCCAGAGCATGGAAGCGATGGGGAAAGCGGAATGGATATCGTTAATCCGGGAAAGTTCTTCGAAGACTTTCCCCGGCTCAAGGGCCGTCCAAGGGATTTCAGGGAAACCAGTAAGGCAACCCCGCGTTACAACTGCATCGCGTGGGCTATGGGTGACGACAGCCGTTGCTGGTGGCCTAGTCGTGGGTTTTACTGGCCTCCGAATTGCCGTCCAAAGACGACGATCAACGAATTCAAGAAGGCTTTTGCCACGCGTCAATATAAGCCCTGCGAGAACGGTGAACTTGAAGAAGGGTATGAGAAAATTGCCTTATATGCTCTCAAACAAAGGCCTACCCATGCGGCGAGACAGTTGAAAAATGGGCGATGGACCAGCAAACTGGGTGGAAACGTGGATATTGAGCACGGCCGCCCCGAAGACTTGGAAGAGGGAGTATATGGTAAAGTTGTTTGCTACTTCCGTCGTCGCTCATCAGACACCCGCGCGGAGTAAACCCCTTCATAAATCCCTTTCTTCATGCTCCTGGCTGCCGCAACTCGTATCCATGACAAACCGTCCTTGGCACAATAGTCTATTTGATTTTGGTATCTTCGCTCTTTCCTCTCGAGGAGGAAGAAGCCAGGCTGGGGCAGAGGCCCGAGCGTTGGGCTTTGGAACAGATTCACCACGGCGGGTCATTTAGCCGGCCCTGCCGCTTGCACGGCGCAGCCGCCGGATGGATAATACCCCTGACGACAATCAACTCGATATCGTCTGGTATATGGATATTCTCAGGCGTTGTTAGAAAAGGTGTGACGGAATGAAGATCGTTGTGCTCGATGGGTATACGCTGAATCCCGGCGACTTGAATTGGGAGGGACTGAAACGGCTCGGCGATTTGACGGTGTATGACCGTACGCCGAAAGAACAGATCGTTGAGCGCTCGCTGGCTGCGAGAATTGTTCTGACAAACAAGACACCGTTGACGGCGGAGACATTGTGGCAGCTGCCGGACCTGAAATACATTGGAGTATTGGCAACGGGGTACAACGTTGTGGACGTAAAGGCGGCAGCGGAGCGGGGGATTGTGGTGACCAACGTGCCGACCTACGGAACAAGTTCGGTGGCTCAGATGACCTTCGCGCTGCTGCTGGAATTGTGCCATCACGTTCAGGCTCACAGCGACGCGGTGCGACGAGGAGACTGGTCGCTGGGCAAGGATTTTTGCTTCTGGAACCATCCCCTGGTTGAGTTGGCTGGCAAAACGATGGGGATTATCGGCTTCGGGCGTA
>Ga0315281_10003681_pt1 | contig 22424 bp, 27 predicted proteins | sample YL17G07_0_MG_FD_204540 | JGI IMG/M metagenome (GOLD analysis project Ga0315281, IMG submission 204540) | Sediment microbial communities from Yellowstone Lake, YNP, Wyoming, USA - YL17G07_0 | ecosystem: Environmental > Aquatic > Freshwater > Lake > Sediment | place: USA: Wyoming | collected... | reverse complement strand
TCACGTCCGGGTCCATCGACAGCATGCTCGTCAACTACACCCCGCTCAAGAGGAAGCGCGAGAAGGACGAGCACGCGCCCTACGCCTCCTCCATGCCCGACCGGGCCGTCATCGTCACCTGCAACATTGTCCGGCGGCTCTTTCCCGGTTCGAAGATCGCGATCGGCGGTATCGAAGCCTCTCTCCGGCGCTTCGCCCACTACGATTATTGGGACGATAAGGTCCGTCGCTCCATCCTCCTGGATTCGCGGGCGGACATCCTCGTCTACGGGCCCGGCGAGCTCCAGGCCATCTCGATCGCGGCCCGGCTCGACCGGGGCGAGGATCTGGACGGGATCGCGGGGACGTGTGTCGTCCGTTCGGACCTCCCGCCCGGTTTCGTGGAACTCCCGTCCTTCGAGGAGGTGAACGTGGACCCGGGGAAATTCTGTGAGGCCCAGAATTCCTTCTCCAACCGCCGCGACCTGGCACAATCTCACGCCGGCCGGTTTGTCCTTCAATACGCGGCGCCCGAATACACTCCCGAGGATCTGGACTGGGTCTACGGCCTGCCCTATTCGCGAAAGGTCCCCAAGGACTTCCCGGAGTTCGAGATGGCGAAGTTTTCGGTCGTCACCCATCGGGGATGTTTCGGCCGATGCTCCTTCTGCGCTCTGTCCCTCCACCAGGGCGTCCGCATCGTATCCCGGAGCGAGGCGTCCATCCTGGACGAGGTCCGCCGCCTGACGAAGCACCCGGAATTCAAAGGGTATATCGATGACCTGGGAGGGCCGACGGCCAACATGTACGGGATGGATTGCCGATCGCCCTGCCGGGGAAAAGAATGCCTGTCCTGTCCGCGCCTTGACCGAAGCCACCGCCGCCTCATCGAACTGATGCGGAAGGCGCGGGCCGTCCCCGGGGTCAAGAAGGTCTTCGTCCGGAGCGGCATCCGCCACGACCTGGCCCTGGAGAGCGAGGAATACGTCCGGGAGCTTTCCGAACATCATGTCTCGGGGCTCCTGAAGATCGCCCCCGAGCACGTCTCGCCGCGGGTTCTGCGGCTCATGAACAAGGCCGGCCGGCCGCTGGAAGAGTTTCGGCGACTCTTCCGGCGCATTGACCAGGGCCGCGGGCAGCACCTCAAATATTATTTCATGGTCGCTCACCCCGGGACGACGGACGCGGACGCCCGTGCCCTCGCCCGGACCGTCAGGCGCCTGGAGGAAGAAGGGGAGAAGCCGGTCGAGGGCGTCCAGATCTTCACCCCCACCCCTATGACCCGTTCGACCTGCATGTACCACACAGGGAAGGACCCTGTGACCGGAGAGAAGGTTTATGTGCCGCTCACATACGCCGAAAAGAAGGCGCAGAAGCGAATGCTCCAACCGGCCTCCTCTGTTCTGGGGCGAAAAGGCCGGGGCACACCCTGCGCAGGTTGACAGGAACCGCTTTTCAAGTTATAAAAGGTCCTCTTTCGCATCATGAAAAGAAGTATTGTTTTTTGCCTGTTTTTTGCGATGGCCGCAAGCCCGGCCTTCGTCCTGCAAAAGTCCGCGGCCCGTCCTCCATCGTCTTCCAAGGTCCAGGCAGTCCCTGCAACCAAGGAAGAGAAGTTGGCCGCCCTCGAAGAGGCCGTGCGCAAAAGGGTCAAGGTCTTCCGGGGGGAGATCGGTCTGGTTATTAGAGACCTGGACACCGACTGGACCTTTCAGATCAATCCCGACAAACTCTTCCCGGCGGCCAGCATGGTCAAGGTCCCCATCATGGCGGCCTGCCTGAAGGCGGCTGAAGAAGGCCGGCTTTCCTTACAGGATGACTTGAAATTGAAGAGGTCGGACAAGGCCACGGGCTCGGGGGTCCTGCGAAGGAGGGCGATGGGGTCGGCCTACACGATCGAACAGCTTGTCGAGCTTATGGTGACCCACAGCGACAACACGGCCGCGAACATGCTTATCGACCTTCTGGGCTTCGACTACCTCAACCGGACCTTCAGGGAGATGGGGCTTGAACGGACCAACCTCTCCCGGAAGATGATGGATTTCCGCTCCCGCGACAAGGGCATCGAGAACTACACTTCGGCCCGGGAAATGGCGGACATCCTGGAGATGATCTATCGCAAGGGATGCGTGGATTCCTCGGTCTCCGAGAGATCGCTGGAGTTGCTCAAGTCGCAGAAGGTCAATGACCGTATCCCCAAGCTTTTGCCGAAGGACACCATCGTGGCCCACAAGACGGGATTGGAGCGGCAGGTCTGCCATGACGCCGGGATCGTCTTCACGGACAACGGAAACTTCCTGATCAGCGTGTTCACGAGATCGACCAGCGGCTCGAGGACCGCCAAACGGTTTATCTCCAGCGTTTCGTTGCTCGCCTATACGGTCTACAAGCCGACCCGGACAAAAACGATCCCCGCGAACTAGCCTCCTATTCAGTGCTCTGGGCCACTCCCAAAGGTGCACAGACCTCAACCAGCGCTGCTCGCAAGTGCTTGTGCTCGCCATCGAAGACCGGTGTGCACTGCGACAATTTCCCTTCACCCATCCGCAATTTGGCCGCGAATGCCATGCAGGTCTGCTCGCCGCAGAGCTTGCAGTTCGTCCGGGGCAAACGCTTGTAGATTTCGAGCACCGGCGGTTTCGACCGCATCTCATGCGACGGCGTGATCGAAGCCCTGCGCGCCCATGTTTCGTTGATCCGAACGCGGACCTCTTCCAGCAGGCGCCAGGCATCCACGATCTCGTCCGCTTTTCCCATTGCGATCCGCCGCGCAGACAGTGTCACCAGGCGGTATCCCTCCATGAAGGTGAGGCTGGGGCCGTCGGCGTTGTAGCAGGCCTGCCGCATTTCCGCGTTCAGGTATGGGAGCACATCTGTCAGATCACCGGATAAGTGCGCCACTAACCGTACTTTGGTCTCGTCCGCCATGCACGGCCCGAAGAACATGATGGCCGCCTCGCCGAAGATATCCTCGGCGAACTCCTTGCGAACCGGCACACGGCAAGACGCAGGCCGATACTCCGTCCAACCGGCGATGGTGATGCGCGGGGCAGCCTCCTGAATGGCCGCCAATCCGCCCGCCTCCGTCACCAAAGCCGGCGCCGGCGGAACCGCAGCCGAGCGCAGTCCGGCGGCATCGAGCAACGCCCTGGCTTTCTCCAACTCGCCCGTACGCGGGAAGACTACGATCAGTTCCATCACCTCACGCTGAACCTGCTGTCACGGACGCAACAACGTCATCGACTCCGCCACCGCCGCCATCCAGCCTATCACCACAATCCCGCCGTCCACCACCACCGGCGTCCGCATCACGCCTAACTTGGCGATTTCGGTCAGCGAGCATGCGTCTTGCGGTCCATAATTTCTTATTTGGTAATTTAACCAAGTACGCAAGTTCTTGTCAACCATGGGACTCCGCGAGCGGTGGGGCGGTTGACAGATCGCTGCGAATAATATATGAATATATGTTCATATATCGATAGGGAAACAAAATGAAAGACATGCTCAAGGTTTTTAAGGCCCTCTCGGACGCGACGCGCCTGAGGCTTGTCCTGCTCCTCATGGAGCGGGACCTCTGCGTTTGCGAGCTCGTCTTCATCCTAAAAATGGAGCAGTCCCGGATCTCCCATCAGCTCCGGGTCCTCAGGGACGCGGACCTGGTCGAGGACATCCGAGAGGGTCGGTGGATGATTTACCGGATTCCCGGGGACGCGCGCGGTTTCCTGGAAGCGATCCTCGACGGAGAGCTGAAGTCCCGGTTCGGGGGCTCCTCCGAGATCCACGAAGATTCCAAAAGAGTTGTAGTTTGCATTAAGGAAAACATCCGGGCTAAAACCTGCGCCGCCGGCGGTTCCGATGCTCGGCGCTGACACGGACGAAAGCCCCCTGAGCATGGAAAACGAAAAAAGGGATGGAAGAATGGAAAAAACAAGGGTCCTTTTCATTTGCACGCACAATTCGGCCCGCTCGCAGATGGCCGAAGGCCTTATGAACGGCCTATACGGCGACCGCTTTCGGGCGTTCTCGGCGGGCACCGAGGCCACCGTGGTCCGGCCTGAGGCGATCAAGGTCATGGCTGAGATCGGCATCGACATCAGCTCCCATCGCTCGAAAAGTGTCGACGAGTTCATGGACCGGCGGTTCGATCATGTCGTGATGGTCTGCGATAACGCCGCGCGGGATTGTCCGTTCTTCCCCGGCGGCAAGGACACCATTCACCACGCCTTCAAGGACCCGGCGGCGTGCGAAGGCACCGAGGAAGAAATCCTTGATTGTTTCCGCCTCTGCCGGGATGATATCCGGCGGTGGATCGAAGAGATGTTCGGCGTGCGCGGAGATATCAAAAGCCCGAGCGGTCCCCTTTTGAAATCCTGAGGAGTCGCCGTTATGAAAGAGATGAAAATATTGCTGGTCCTTCTGGCCGTCTTCCTGGCGGCCTACTTCATCCCGTTTTCCCAAGTGGCCGTCCAGAACGCCCTCCTGGAAGCGTTCCTCATGGTCCAGGAATACGCCAGGCTTCACGTCATTTCCTGCCTCGTCCCGGCCTTTTTTATCGCCGGGGCGATTTCCGTCTTCGTTCGGAAAGAATCGGTCATCCGCTATCTGGGGCCTCGGGCGAACAAGTTCTTATCCTACAGCGTGGCTTCGGTCTCTGGGGCCATCCTGGCCGTTTGCTCCTGCACGGTGCTCCCCCTGTTCGCGGGGATCTATACGCGTGGCGCCGGCATCGGACCGGCGACGGCCTTCCTCTATTCCGGGCCGGCTATCAACGTCCTGGCCATCATCATGACGGCCAAGGTCCTGGGCTGGAAGATCGGCCTGGCCCGGGTCCTCGGGGCCGTCGGCTTCTCGGTCATCATCGGCCTGCTGATGCAGATCATCTTTCCCAAGCACGATGAACCGGCTCGCAATGGCGCGGGGTTCACGGCGGAGGGGGACGGCGCGGAGGAGAGACCCCTATGGAAGACGGCCCTGCATATCGGGGCGATGGTCGGCATCCTGGTCTTCATGAACTGGGCGAAGAGCGACCCGTCGGTCAAGGTCTGGTACTTCGTTTACCAAGCGAAATGGATCATCACGGCCGTTTTCGCCGCTGCCCTGACCTGGATGATCGTGAAGTGGTTCAAGAAGGATGAACTCAAGGAGTGGACGTCTTCCACATGGATCTTCGCCAAGCAGATCCTTCCCCTTCTTCTGGGAGGCGTGATGCTGGCCGGATTCCTCTTGGGGCGCCCCGGCCACGAGGGGATTATCCCGGGCTCCGCTATTGCGGGTTTGGTCGGGGGGAATGGTTTGTGGGCGAACTTCTTCGCTTCGGTATCGGGAGCTCTGATGTATTTCGCGACCCTGACCGAAGTTCCCATTCTCCAGGGCTTACTGGGGTCGGGCATGGGCCAGGGACCGGCTTTGGCGCTCCTGCTGGCCGGTCCGGCCCTCTCCCTTCCGAGCATGATCGTCATCGGCAAGATCATGGGCGCGAAAAAGGCGCTCGTTTACATATTCCTCGTCGTTGCTATGGCCACGGTGACGGGGATGATATTCGGTACGATCGTTCATTGAGCTGCCGCGTCGCGGCCGGCCTGTAACCGCGGGCCCGTAGTCTCAGGCTTTAGCCTGCGTTGTTAAAAAAGATTTGGCAAGGAGGCGAACATGGAAATCAAAATACTTGGACCCGGATGTCCCCGATGCGGGGAGCTTGAACGGCGGACGAAGAATGTCCTGGCCGAACTCAATGTCGCTGCGGACGTCGAAAAGGTCACCGACATCAAAAAGATCATGGCCTACGGGATCCTCTCGACTCCGGGCCTCGTCATCAACGGCAAGGTCAAGAGCTCCGGCCGCATCCCGCGTCCCGAAGAGATCAAAACCTGGATTCTGGAGAGAACCTGAGGGCCGCGCGGATGGCCGTGCGAAAGAAAGATGAGCGTGTGATGATGCATCACCTTTTGGCGAAGCTTGTGACGTACTCCACGACGGGACTAACGAAGTCGGTTTTTTTCGAAGCGGGCCGCCTCAAGGCCCAAGTGATGGGCCTGGAGAGGGATTAAGGGAATGTTCACTGAAGTCCTCTGGATTCTCGCGGCCGGACTGCTGGCCTTTTCTTTCCTGAAAAACCGAGGGAAGACAAAAAACGCCCTGCGATTTTCATGGAAATATTTCGAAGGGATGGCCCTTCCAGTCCTTGCGACGGTCTGGACGATCGGCCTTCTCCTCGCGTTCCTGACCCCCCACGTCATCGCCCGAACGATCGGTCCGGAGTCGGGGGCCTGGGGTGTGATGGCGGCCGCCGTTCTCGGATCCGTTGTTTTGATCCCGGCCTTCATTGCGTTCCCTTTAGCCGGAGCCATCCTAAGCCAGGGGGCAAGCATCAGTGCGGTTGCGGCGTTCGTGACGACCCTGGTCATGGTCGGGATCCTGACCGCTCCCCTTGAGGCGAAATTCTTTGGCTGGCGGTTCACCCTTTGGCGGAACGGCCTCAGTTTCGTCTTCGCGCTCGCCATCGCCTTTATGATGGGGAGGATTCTGTGACAAAGAAAAGGAACCTCATGCCGGGGGTCCTCCTCGGACTGGCCATCGGGACGTTCATCTTGTTCGTCCTCGACCGCGGCAAAGGTGTTTCGGCGGCGCTGACGGCGAAGCGGTATCTGGTTGAGATGCTCTCCATCCTGCCCCCCATCCTCGTGCTTCTCGGCCTTTTCGAATCCTGGGTGCCAAAGACATGGGTGGAAAAAGCGATGGGCCCGGGCTCGGGGACGAGGGGCGCCGCGGTCTCCGTCTTGGTCGGCACGGCAGCCATGGGCCCCCTTTATGCCGCTTTTCCGGTCGGGCTGGCCCTCCTAAAGAAAGGGGCGAGTCTGTTCAACCTGTGCGTTTTTCTTTGCGTCTGGGCCTCGATCAAGATCCCCATGATCCTGTTTGAAGTGAAGTTCCTGGGCGCGGATTTCGCGATCCTGCGGCTGGCCTTGACGGTTCCCTGCATCCTGGCCCTGAGCGGCCTCGTGAACATCATTCTTGGAAGGAGCGCATTCCTTGAAGCAAAATAAAACAATCATTCTGATCTTTGTCCTTGTTCTGGCAGTCTGTTGCGGGGGAGAAGCCGGCCCGGACCACAACCCCTCCTCGGCGCCGCCGGACGCCGGGCAGGCGTCGAGAACGCCGGATGACGGCAAGGTCCTGGTCACGAACCGGCTGGACATCGATTTTTCCAAACACCTCATCACGTTCATCGAGCTCGGTGCCGACCGGTGCATTCCCTGCAAGGCCATGCAGCCGATCATGAAGGAGATCGCTGAGACCTACGCCGACCGGGTCCAGGTCGTCTTCTACGACGTCTGGAAGGACCCCGAGCCGGCCCGAAAATACGGGATCCAACTTATCCCGACCCAGGTTTTCATCGACCAAAAGGGCAACGAGGTTTTCCGCCACGTCGGGTTTTTCCCCAAGGAAGAGGTCCTCGCCCTCCTGAAGAAGCACGGGGTCCACTGAGGCGGAAGAGACATGGAACGTCTTTTCGGGGATTTACAGCAGATTCTCCAGCACAGCCCCTGGCTGGCGGTCGTCGCCGTTTTCTTCGGCGGCATAACAACGGCCCTGAATCCCTGCGTCCTGGCCATGGTCCCGCTCCTGATGAGTGTGATCGCTGGAAACAGGGAGACCACGACCGTGAGGCGGTCGCTCGTCTTTTCCCTGTTCTTTGTCCTCGGCCTGGCCTTGACGTTCACGACGCTGGGCCTCATCTCAGGACTGATGGGCCGGATGTTCGGGGACGTCGGGAGGTTCTGGAAGTACGCGGTGGCGGGCGTCTGCCTGCTGATGGGGCTTCACCTGTTGGGCGCTATTAAATGGAACTTGCCCGTCCCCTCCGGGATCCGGGTGAAAAAGCAGGGCCATATCGGTGCTTTCCTGCTGGGACTTCTCTTCGGCATCGTCTCGACGCCGTGTGCGGTTCCCATCCTGGCCGTGCTCCTCGCCTTCGTGGCGGAGAGGGGGAATATCATTTACGGCGGTTTCCTTCTCTTCGTCTATGCTCTGGGCCATTCGGTTCTCGTCCTTGTAGCGGGGACATCGGTCGGCGCGGCCAAAGGGCTTCTCGAATCGAAAGGCTTGCGCAAGGCCCATGCCGTCATCCAGAAGGTCGCCGGCGTCCTGATCATCGGCATTGGGCTATATTTTCTGCTGGGGAGAGGATGAGCGGGGAAGGGGGTGACGCCGTCATGAACGAAAAAATGGAAGCCGCGAAAAAACAATGTTTTCCCAAGGATTTCCGCCGGATCATGAGGGCGCTCCAGGGGTTGACGGAAGAGGATATCCAGGCCCCGGTTCCAGCCATGAAGGAAAGGATCTTGAAATCGACCGAAACGTCTCCTCTCGAATTGTTCGAAGCGGTCTTCGATGAAGTCAATTCCGGCTGGAGGGCATCCCCATCCTGTCCCGTCAACGTGGATCGGCGCCATTTCGTCGTTCCCGGGGTTCTGATCGCCTCTTTGAGAAACCTGGGCTATGAATTCGGCGACCGCGATGTCGAGGAGGCCATGTCCCGCGGCGGAAAGCTGGTCTTGAGCGATTTCACCGAAGAGGGCATGGCCATGATGGCTGACATTCACGGTCGATCCGGAGAGAAACACGAGGCGAGTTCCGTCCGCCTGTCGGACGTCGGGAATTATCTGGAAGACAGTCGTTTTCATCGCCCGTAAAAAATAAGCCTCGCCTCCTGCCTTCCGGCATGGTTTTTGCGGCGTCGGCCAAGCCGTTGGTCGGAATGCCGCTCGACCGGGTCGCGGCGATGATCCTTGTGGCCTGGATCGGCGATGCCGACTCACGCAATCTGACGGGCAGGCAAGACATCGCACGCCGCAACGCAGGTCAACCCGCTGGTCCTACTGTCATGTGTGAAACAAATGGCGGGGGTTGCGCAACGAGGAGCTTGACAAATATGCCCGTAAGGTTTATTATGTCTTATGTGCATATGCGTATGAACACAATTAATGATCCTGTTCAAATCCGCTGCATATATGATCTTTTAACATCAGGAGGATCCATGATCGAAATTATAGACAGGGCCACGCAAATATTCTCCTCGCATGAAGGCCGCAACGGTCATTCCTGTGGAGGCTGTTGATATGGAAAATTATTTGAAAGTCCTGAAAGCCCTCACCGATGAAACGCGCCTGCGCATCATCAATCTGCTTTATGAGCGTGAGCTTTGCGTATGCGACATTAGGGATATTCTCGGCACAACCCAGACAAGAATATCGCGGCACCTGGCCTGCTTAAGAAATGCCGATCTTGTGCGGGACAGGAAAATCGCCCAGTGGTCTTTTTATACCCTCAACAGATCCCGCGGGCTGAAACATGTCGATGAACTCGTGCACGGTGTGCTAAGGAGCCTTGACGTTTATCGGCATGATTTGGACCTCCTTAAAAAGAAGGAAAAGGCCGGCGACTGTCAAACGAGTGTTGCGATAAAAAGGAGCATTTTATGAAGATCATCGAAATATACGAGCCGCCCTTGTGCTGCCCCACCGGCGTATGCGGGCCTGCTCCGGATCCGGAACTTGCCACCCTGCAGGATGCGGTCATGAAGCTGAAAAAGGCGGGACATTCGGTGGAACGGATTGCCATAAACCAGCAGCCCATGAGGGTCATGAATAACCCCGTCGTCAAGGCTATCCTACTTTCAGAGGGAAAGGAATCGCTGCCCATCACTCTCGTCGAAGGAAAATTGGTCATCAAAGGCCGATATCCGAAATATGAAGAACTTCTAAAAGAGGTGATCTAAATGCCAACGTATGAATATCTCTGCCGGCGGTGCGCCCATGTCTTTGAAAAAAGGATGACGATAGAAGAAAAAAAGAACGCGAAGACGACCTGTCCGAATTGCGGCTCCGAAGACGTCCGACAACAATTTTTTGGAGTGAACTTCTTCGGGAAGAAAACTGGGGCCGGAGGGCCATCCGGCGGGTGCTGCGGTGGCGGCGGAACCGGCTGTTGCTGACAAGAGAATATCCATTGAACATTAAGCTATATGAAGGAGGTTCAAGTGACTGACAAACGAACGGATTCAACCGGTCGGGTTGCTGAACTGAATTTACAGCTGCTCCGGAAGTTATTCAGCGGCAAGTCCGCCCTGAACGTGGGGGTTCGCCTGTGGGATGGGACGCGCTGGCCGGATGACCAACCGCGCCCGGCGACTCTCGTGCTCAACCATCCCGGCGCTTTGCGCAGCATGTTCTTGCCGGGAACGGAGGTTGGCCTTGGTGAAGCCTATTTATATGATGACTTCGATGTCGAAGGAGATCTGGAAACCGTTTTCGGTCTGGCCGAAGAATTAGCTCAGGATGCCGTCGGCGTTCTTGCCAAGGTACGCGCCGCAAGGGATTTGCTGAAACTGCCCTCCGGGGCAGGACGCAAACCCGGCCGGCGCGGCCCGGCGCAGCTCAAAGGGAAAAGCCACTCGATTGAGCGCGACCGTCGAGCGGTGACCTATCATTACGATGTCTCCAACGATTTTTACTCCCTGTGGCTCGACCGGCGCATGGTGTATTCAAGCGCCTTCTTCCAGGCCCCCGACGATGATTTGGATCGCGCTCAAGAAAGCAAACTGGACTACATTTGCCGCAAGCTGTGCCTGCGCCCCGGGCAACGCCTGCTGGACATCGGCTGTGGATGGGGCGGGTTAGTGATTTATGCCGCCCAACACTATGGCACGGACGCAACCGGGATCACCCTCAGCCAGCCACAGGCCGACCTGGCCAACGCCCGGATTGCCGAAGCCGGTCTAACCGGCCGCTGCCGCGTGAGGGTGTGTGATTACCGGGCCGTGGACGAGCCGGGCAGGTATGACGCTCTGGTCAGTGTGGGCATGTTCGAGCACGTGGGCGTAAAGCTGCTTCCGACTTACTTTTCCCGGGCCTGGGAGCTGCTCAAGCCCGGCGGCGTCTTCCTGAACCACGGGATTGCCAGGCGGGCCGACGAGAAACTCCGCAAAGAGCGTTCGTTCTCGGACGCCTACGTCTTTCCCGATGGTGAACTGACGCCCATCAGCACGAGCCTGCGGGCGGCTGAAGAAACCGGCTTTGAAGTCCGCGACGTGGAGAGCCTGCGCGAGCACTATGCCCTGACACTGCGCCACTGGGTGCGCCGGCTGGAAGCGCACCACGGCCAGGCCTTGCAGTGCGTGGATGAGCCGACGTACCGGGTCTGGCGCTTGTTCATGTCCGGCTCAGCCCACTTTTTCAAAGTCGGGCGCCTCAACGTTTACCAGGCGCTTCTCATCCGGCAGGGAGAGGCCGGCTACAGCGGCCAGCCTTTGACCCGCGCGGGCTGGTATTCCAGCAAGTCATAGAAGTTCGGTGATGGATGGTCAACCCAAAGAGGAGGGTTATCATGCCCCTGGATGAAAAGACAAGAGAGCTCGTGGCGCTGGGCGCGGCCATGGCCGGAAACTGCTTTCCATGCCTCCGGTACCACTATAAGAAATGCCGGGAGCTTGGGATTGCCGTTAATGATATGCGTGATGCGCTGGAGATGGCTAAGACCGTAAAAGAAGTGCCCATTAAAAACATTTACGAATTGGCGAATTCCTTGCTGGAGAGTGGAGAAGAAATCGATGACTGAATACCTGTTTTTTTCCGGAAAGGGCGGCGTGGGAAAAACCACGATGGCCGCCACGACGGCCGTTTACAACGCCATGCGGGGGAAAAAGACCCTGATCATTTCAACCGACCCGGCCAGCAACCTGGGAGACATCTTCGAAAAGCGGATCGGCCCCACCATCACGCCGATCCTTCCAAATCTCTCCGCCATGGACATCGATCCCGATGCCGCCGCGGAGGCCTACCGGGAAAAGGTCATCGGGCCGATGCGCGGCGTCATGCCCGACGACATCATGAAGGTCCTCGAGGAGCAGTTCCGCAGCGCCTGCACCATTGAGATCGCGGCCTTCGACCGGTTTACCGACTTTCTGGTCAACGAGGAATTCGATCTCGTCGTCTTTGACACGGCGCCCACCGGCCATACCATCCGCCTGCTGGAACTACCCGTGGACTGGTCGAAGCACATCGAGGAAAGCGCGAAGGGCTCCGGGCAGACCTGTATCGGCCCGGTGTCGTCCATTCAGGGCGCGAAGGAAAAATACGACCGGGCCATCGCCGTGATGCGGGAAGGTTCCCGCACCACGTTTTATCTCGTCCTGAAGCCGGAAAAGACCTCTTTGGCCGAGACCCTGCGCGCCCGCGACGAGCTGAACACGCTGGGCATACGAAATTTCCGCGTGATCGTGAACGGAATCTATCCGACAGAGGAGATCATCCACAGCCGCTACGCGAACCTGTCCGCCGTGCAGTCACGATATCTCGGGATGATCGAAAAAGCCCTGCCCTATCCTTCGAATAAAGTGGGCCTTCAAAGCGGCGAGATCAAGGGCCTGCGGGCCATCACGGACTTCGCCGGCGTCGTGTTCGAGGGGAAAGAAACCGCCGTCACGGAAAGCTTTCCTCAGCCGGGGACGTTTGATCAGTTCGCGGACGGCGATGCTCTGACCCATATCATCCAAAAAAAGCGCGACACGAGGATCGTGATCATCACCGGCAAGGGCGGCGTGGGAAAAACCGTGACCGCGTGCGCCGTGGCGGCCTATCTCGCGGGCAACCGGCAGAAGACGCTTCTTGTCACGACCGACCCGGCAGCCCACATCGGGCATGTGCTCGATGAACCGATCGGGGACATGATTGCGCGGACAAAGGCCCTTCCGCACCTGAGCGCCGCGCGCATCGATCAGAAAAAAAGCGTGGAAACTTATAAAAAGAAGATCATTGACGACGCGGTCCAGTCGGGATATTCCGAGGGCATGCTCATCGCGCTCAAGGAGGAACTGGAGTCGCCCTGTACGGAAGAGATGGCCGTCTTCGAAGAATTTGCGGGCGTCGTTGAAAACGGCGATTTCGATACCATCGTGTTCGATACGGCGCCGACCGGGCACACGCTCAGGCTCCTGGAGCTCCCCTTTGATTATGCGCGGCAGGTGGAACTAATGGTCCAAATCAAAAAGGAGGGAGGCGCCGCCGATAAAGCGCAGAGAAGGCTCGAGTCGCTTCTTGGAAAGCTCAAAGACCCCGGCGCCACCGCGTTCATGCTTGTCTTTTATCCCGAGTACACGCCGATCCATGAAGCCAAACGAACATTGGATGATTTGAGCCTAGCCGGCATAAGCGTTCAGGCTGTGATCGCGAACAATGTGCTCGAGAACGGGGATAAAGATTCGGACTTTTTCCACAGACGGGCCGAGATGCAGCAGCACTACCTGGAAATCGCCAAAAAGCTGTTCCAATTGCCCGTCTTCAAGATTCCGATGTTCGATGATGAAATCATCGGACTGCCGAAATTGAAGCAGGTCGCGGAATCGCTGTTCCAGAGGGAATGCTGTCCCCAAGGGCCGGCGGTGAATTGAAAATCCGATTTAAAGGAGAAGCGGTGGAACTCAGGGAAAATATCAAGGACGGTCGTTAACGGGCGTCGACGGCAACGGGATAGGCATATGGCAGAAGCAGTATCAAGAAAACTCTCTTTTCTTGACCGGTATCTCACATTGTGGATTTTTCTGGCGATGGCAGCCGGCGTGGGGATGGGATACCTCGTTCCCTCGACAGCGGCATTCTGGAACCGGTTCCAGACGGGAACGACCAATATTCCCATCGCCATAGGGCTTATATTGATGATGTACCCGCCCCTGGCAAAAGTTAAATATGAGGAACTGGGCGATGTCTTTAAAAACTGGAAAGTGCTCGGCCTTTCACTGGTCCAGAACTGGATCGTGGGCCCGGTCCTGATGTTCATCTTGGCTGTCACTTTCCTGGGAAATTATCCCGAATATATGGTGGGCCTTATCTTGATCGGACTCGCGCGATGCATCGCCATGGTGATCGTGTGGAACGACCTGGCCAAAGGCGACTCCGAATATGCCGCCGGGCTTGTCGCTTTCAACAGTGTTTTTCAAGTCCTTTTTTTCAGCGTTTACGCGTGGGTTTTCATCACCAAGCTGCCCCCGCTCTTTGGCCGCAGCGGCAGCGTGGTGAATATCACCATCGGTCAGATTGCGGAAAGCGTCTTTATTTACCTGGGCATTCCGTTCCTTGCCGGGATGATCACCCGCTTTACCCTCATCAAGGTCAAAGGCAAGGAATGGTACCAGACGAAATTCATCCCAAGAATCAGCCCGATCACGCTCATCGCACTCCTCTTCACCATCATTGTCATGTTCAGCCTGAAGGGCGAGTACATTGTCAAGATACCCCTCGATGTCGTTCGGATCGCTGTTCCGCTCCTCATTTATTTCGTGGTGATGTTTCTTTTGAGCTTCTTTATGAGCAAGAAGATCGGGGCCGGGTATCCGATCTCGGCGACCCTCTCTTTTACGGCGGCCAGCAACAATTTCGAACTGGCCATCGCCGTTGCCGTGGCGGTCTTCGGCATCAACTCGGGTGTGGCATTCGCCGCGGTCATCGGGCCGCTTGTGGAGGTGCCGGTGCTTATCGGGCTGGTGAACGTGGCGCTGTATTTCAAGAAGAGATACTTCCGCATTGAAGAAACAGCGATGGAAACATAAGGAGGATGATCATGTTCAAGACTATCGTTTTAGCGACGGATTTATCGCCGGCCTCGAATGCCCTGGTGGAATGCGTCATCGGATTAAAAAGGCTCGGCGTGAAAAAGGTCCTTCTCACCTACGCCTTGGGGATACGGTATCTTGACGATCTCAAATACCTCATCGCGTCGAAGGTCGAACCCTTCCTGCTCGAGCAGAAAAAGAAACTCGAAGCCCAGGGACTTAATGCGGATATCGAACTGGCGCCGGGCATACCATCGGAGGAGATTCACCGGGTTGCGGACGAGAAGGACGCTTCGCTGATTGTCATGGGATCTCACGGTGAAAGCATGGCGGATCATGTGCTGTTCAAATTCGGCGGCACCGCCTCGGAAGTTCTCCATAGTTTTACGCGGCCTCTTTTGCTGGTCAAAACCCGCATCGTGAAAAATGCCGGTGAAACCTGCGTTGAGGTTTCATGCTCGGACTTCCTGAAAAATATCCTCTACTGCACCGATTTTTCCGACACCGCCCAGCGGGCCTTCGATCGTGTTGAAAAGATGGTTGAAAGCGGGTGTCCATCGGTCACCATCATGCACGTGCAAGACAAAACAAAGATCGATAAACATCTCTCGCACAAACTCGATGAATTCAACAAGATCGACGCGGGAAGAATCGAGATGCTGAGGGAGCGGCTTGCGAAAAAGGGAGCGAGCCGCATCCAGGTGAAAATTCCCTATGGGATACCGACAGCGGAAATTCTGGACGAAGCCGCAACCGGAAACTATTCGCTCATCGTCATGGGCAGCCAGGGAAAGGGATACATCCGTGAAATATTCCTCGGCAGCGTGAGCCATAATATCGCTAGGAATGCCGGCGTATCCCTGCTGCTGATACCGGCCATCCGATAAAAGCTAAATTTCAGCATATGTTAATGGGGCCGAGCGAATCGCACGGACCAAATAGAAGGGAGTACTCCCAAGATGTCCATGGATGATTTGGAAGGCAGAAAACAGTTATTGAAACTCTCTGGACTCCGAAGAGGACGGATCCTGGATGTGGGGATGGGAGACTGCGGGTGCATGTCTTTATATCTGGCCAAACGAGGATTTGACGTTACCGGCATTGACTCTTCCTCGTGGGCGATTCATAAAAGCAGAAAAGATGTCGGGGGCAAGAAGCTGAAAGGCTCTTTTCAGGCAAGGCGAATGAATGCTGTAAAGACGCCGTTTGAAGAAGAGAGCTTTGACGCTGTTTTTTCTTATCATTCTCTGCACCACATGAAAAATATGCCCGAAGCCATAAATGAGATGTTTCGAGTATGCAAGACGGGAGGGTTGGTCGTGATTTCAGATCTTCATGCCAGAGGCAGAAGAGAGTATGAGCATAAACCCGACAAGAAATTTCTCTCGAATATCGAAAGACAATTGAAGAAACACGCCAAATCGATCAAGAAGGGAAAGACAGATATTAATGAGATGTTTGTTTGTGAAAAGAAATGATTTATCGGCTAAACTGTGATAATTTTCCTGCGTGCTCAACAAGGGAGATTCATCGCCCAATGCGGATATTCAACATGCGGCGGAAAAACGAAACTCCTTCTAAGTATGCTTATAGGCAATGCGTTTCAGGTAGAAATATAGCAAGCTGCCGATCGGAATGACGTCGCTCATCGGGATATTGCACGAATCATGTTTGTCATCCAGACCGGCGGAGGATCTGTTCCGAGGGATGAAGGTAGATCGCCTTGACGGCCGCGGGCAGGACTCCGGTCCCTGGCCACATTTTCCACATTCGAACCGAATAGTGGGATGCCGGATTTTAAGTCGCAAGGAAGCTTCGGGAAGGGTGACTGGCTCTTCTCGGGTCTGTAGGATGGATGCGGCTCGCGCTCGACGTTCCAGCTCCATCTCACGGCAATTGATAAACCGCCCGGCGGTTTTCCGGTGATTAGCTCTTGACAACTTGGCCATATTGCCATATACTTTCTTGATCGGAGGCAATAATGAAAGAGACCGACACCTTCCGCAAGCAAGCCCAGTTGCTGAAGGTCCTAGCTAACGAGGCAAGGCTGACGATCGTGGATCGCTTGGCTAAGGGAGAATGCTCCGTGGGCGAACTTACCGGCCTCATCGGCCTGGACCTCTCAACGGTTTCCAAGCACCTGGCGCTGCTCAGGGCCCATGGCCTCGTTCGCGATCGGCGGGACGGAAATGTCGTTTATTACGAATTGATCATGCCCTGTGTTTTGAACTTCTTCGCCTGCGCCACCCAGGTATTGAAGGAAAGGTCGGGACGATGAGATCTCCGGTCGAAGCCGCGGCGAGGCGCCTGGTTGAGATCTTGGGCATCGACACCGAAATCCCAAACATTGAACAAAGCCTCAATTTTTCCCTCGGATGCTATGGCTGCCGCGAGGCGACCGACCTCGGTCCGAACGAATCCGTTCTCGGCTTCCCGGGGGCGCGGCTCGAACCGCTGCTCGCTGCGCTTGATTCCCTTGCGAACAAAGCCGTCGGGCGCTCACGAGCGAAAGCGGTCTTCGAGAATCTTAATAAAAAGGAGAGTCCTCATGAATAACGACACGAAGTTGACATCCATCGAATTGCTGCGGGTGATTTCGCCCGACGGGGCCAAGACTTACTTGGAGCATCGGGCGGCCATTCGCGAAAAGAGGAGGTTTACATTGAAGAGGTTCGCTATATTTGCTGCAGCTCTTGTTTTATCCGGCGCCGTGGGCGCCTCCGGCCAGACATTTGACCGGCGCGTGTCGGAGGCCCGGCGGCACATGCGCGCCGCATGCCAGGGAGTGCAACGCCTCTTCCAAACGGCCCCCAACGCACCGGCTGGGTTGAAAGAGACAACGGCCCGCGATGTGGCCGACGCCGAAGTCCTTTGGACGTCTATCGCCGAAGAATTCGCTCGCGCAGTGCCCGAAGGGTACGCGGGCGATCCGTCCTGGTCCCAGAGGCTGGAAGACGTGCGTTTGGATCTTTCCCGCATGCGGAAGGAAATTGCCGCGGGCGAATGGCGGCCCGCCTTTCTTTCCTGCGCTCATGCGTGCAACTGGATAACGACCATGCACGAGGCTAATGGGGTGATCCTGGCGATCGACACGATGGCCGCGCTGCGCAAGAAGGTCATGTTCGCCAGGGGCCTTCTGACAGCAGGGAAGCCGGACAATGCTCGGGCTCTGATCAAAGAGATCTTGGCCGCCCGGGATGCCGTTTTGCTGGCCCCGCCTCCGGTCACCTCAAACCGCGAAGCATACCTGGAGGCTCTGCCGGAGCTTTCGCGTTCGGCCGACGCCATGGCCGAGACGGTCCGCGCCGGATCCGACATGAAAAAGGCCCTTGAGGCCCTGGCGGTGCTCGTGGAGCGCGTCTATGAGCTGGCGATCTAGCCCGGGCGCGGCGCTGACCGCCTTTGCGGTGTTCGCTTTGACGTGTCTGACGGCCGCGGCCGGTGAGAGGACTCCGGTCGCCAGGCCGATGACGCTGTCCGAGTGCATTCAAGAGGCGCTCGTCAATAATCCGGCGCTGAGCGCCGACGCTGCCCGCACATCCGCCACGGGTCACGCGGCCGAAGCCGCCCGCGCAGCGCGCTTCCCGAGGCTGGATCTGGCTTCAGACTACAGCTATTCGGACCGGCCGCAAAGGCTCGCGCAGCCGAGCTACCAAGGCGAAGTCTTGCGTTATGACAATAATATCGCCCAAGCGGTGGCCGAAGTCCGCGTTCCGCTCTTCTCCGGCGGCCGCCTTGTGGCCCGGCAACGGGCAGCGGAACTGGCCGCCGCCGCAAGCCGGTTCGATCTTTTTAGTTCCCGTCAGGACCTGATCCTTAACGTGACGGCCGCCTACTTAGCGGCGGCGGAGCAAAAAATCTTCATGGACGCGATCAACGCTTCGCTGGAAGCCCTGAAGGAGCAGGAGAAGGTTGCCGGCGTCATGAAGGAGGTGGGACGGATCGCGCCCCTGGACCTGCTCAAGGTCGAAGTCCGGGTCGCGGCCGTCGAACAACATCGCTCTAAAGCCGAGAGGGACCGCGACTTGATCTCTTTGCATTTGGCGGTACTGCTGGGGCGAGACCTCCGGGAGCCTCTGCCCCTGGTCGTCGGCATTCCGACGTTGCCGCCTCTGGAGATCTCTGATAGGGAAACCCTCCTCGACGAAGCGGCCGCCCGGCGTCCCGAACTCAATGCTTTGCACCAAGAAGTCGCCCGGCGTCAGGCCGAACTGGCTCAGGTGAACGCGGAACGGTGGCCGAGCTTGGAAGCCTTCGGCCGTTGGACCGCCCGTAGCGTCGTCCTTCCTGCCAGCGCTCCGATCCCCGCCTATCAAGACTTTTTCATGGGAGGGCTGACTCTTAAGGTGCCCTTATGGACGAGCGGAGAGCTAGGAGCCCGGCGACGCCAGGCCCAGGCTCTTTTAATAGAAGCCCAGAAGCGCCGACGGGCAGGTCTGCTATATGTGACGGAACAGGTTCTCCGGGAGGCCGCGGCCTTGGCCGAGGCCTCCGACCGAGAGGGCGTCGCCCTCAAAGCGGCGGAGCAGGCTCGGAAGGCCTTCGAGATCGAACGAACGAACTACGGTTTGGGTCGAGGCGCCGTCAACGATGTCCTGGACGCCCAGGCGGCGCTTCTGGAAGCCGATCTGGCCCTCGCCGAGGCGCGTCACGATGTCGTTTATGCCACGGTGAGTCTGGCCCGGGCGGCGGGCCGCGACCTTGAAAAGGCGCTGATCGCGCGAAAGGAAGGCGAATGATGAGAGTCCCGATCCGTTCCCTCGTAATTTGGGCCCTGGCCGCGGCGGTGACGATTCCCGGCTGCTCGCGCAAGGCCGAACAACCTTTGAAACCGGCCGTTGTGGTCGTGGCAAAGGAGATCTCCAGGCACGCCGTCCGTTCGGAGTTGATGCTCACGGGGACGATCGAACCGGACCGGTCCGCGCGGCTGGCCGCCCAAGTGGATGGAGAAATCATCGCGCTCGAAGTCCGTGAAGGCGACGCCGTCCGGGGCGGGCAGGTCCTGGTCCGGATCGATCCTTCGCGGCTCGCCGCGGCCCTGGAAGAGTCGCATGCGGACCGGCTCGCCGCTCAGGCGGAGATGGAGGACGCGCGCCGGGTGTTGGAAAGAGACCGGGAGCTCTACGAACGCCAAGGGATCAGCAAAGAACGCCTGGAGAGATCCGAAACCGAGGTTCGGCGTCTCGAGGCGGCCGAGATGCGGGCCCGGGCGAAGATATCCGGCTTGGAGGCTCAACTTGCGGATACCGAGGTCAAGGCGCCTTTCGACGGTTACATCCTCGAACGCGGCGCCGAGCTGGGTGATGTCGTGAAGAACGGAACCCCTCTGCTCGCCGTGGCTTCGCGGACGCTCCACGCCCTTGTCCCGGTTTCAGAGATCGCTCTCGGCTGTCTTGCCGAAGGTCACGAAGTCAGGCTCCGGCCGGACGCGGGAACGAACGCCGACGGCTGCAAAGGTCTCATCAAGCGGATCCGACCGCAGATCGACCCAGCCACCCGGACGGCGGACGTCGAGGTTGTGCCCGGACCTGGAACCTGCGATGTCCGCTGGCTGCCGGGGATGCTCGTCCGGGCGACCTTCACGCTTGCCGAGCGGCATGACGTGCTCGCTGTCCCTGCCGAAGCGGTCGCGATCCGGCCGGATGGCAGCCGGACCGTGTTCGTCGTGGAAGGCGATATCGCGCGGCAACGTAAGGTTGCGACCGGACTCGAAGGAGGCGGGTGGGTCGAGCTCACCGAGGGCGTTCAGGAAGGGGACAAAATTGTCCTTCGGGGATTCGAGAAGCTCAAGGATGGCATTCCGGTGACCCTTTCAGGGAAAGGGCCGAAGCCGCCCAAGTCCGGCGGAGCGACAAGTCAAGCGGAAGGCCCGGACCGATGAGCATCACCCGGACTGCCCTGTCCCGCCCCGTCGCCTTGGTCGTTCTCGTAGCCGCGGTCTTCATGTTGGGCGTGTTCGGACTCTTGACGCTTCCCGTGGATTATCTCCCCGACATCACCTACCCGATGGTGAAGATCCACATCTACTGGCGGGGCGCCACCCCGGAAGAGATCGATACCAACATCGCCGATCCCCTGGAGCGGGTCATGGCGACCGTCGACCGCCTGGACTACCTTGAGTCCACGACGACGGAGGGGATGTACACGCTTCTCGTGAACTTCCGCTACGGTACGAACGTGGATGTCGCCTACCAGGACGTGATGGCCGCCTACGGCCGCGTCACGCGGGAGCTGCCCAAGGATATAGACCCGCCCATTATCATGAAGGCCGATCCTTCGCAGCTCCCCGTCATGGAGGTAACGCTTTCCTCCCCCGAACGCAGTCTCGTCTGGCTCCGGGACTGGGCCGACAACTGGCTCCAGGACCGGTTGACGACGGTGGAAGGAACGGCCGGCGCGGAGATTGTCGGAGGACTGAAGCGGGAGATCCGGATCCATCTCGACCCCGACCGCCTGCGCGGCATGGGCTTGACGCCCGCGCAGGTCGGCAAAGCGCTGCAGCTTTCGAACCTCGAAACGTTCGCCGGGCGGGTCACCGTCGAGACGCGGGAGATCATCGCCCGGACGATGGGTGAATTCGAGAATCTCGAAGAGATCCGCAACGTCGCCGTGGCCCTCGGCTTCGGCGGGAAGATCGTCTATGTCCGCGACGTGGCCACCGTCGAAGACAGTCACGAGGAAGCGCGGATCATCACGCGTTTCAACGGGGACCCCTGTGTCAAGTTGGCCGTGCTCAAGCAGGCCGAGGCCAATACCGTCGAGGTGGCCCGGGCGGTGAATCGGCGGCTCGAAGAGCTGCGCGACATCATTCCCCCGGACATCCATTTCGGGGTTGTCGAGAACCAGGCCGATTACATCATGGCGGCCATCAAGAGCGTCCGGGATTCCGCCTTGATCGCCGCGGTCCTCGTCATCCTGGTGGTCTACGCGTTCTTGGGGCGGTTCCGCCAGGTGGCCGTCATGGTCGTCGCCCTGCCCCTCACCGTGCTCGCCAACTTTTTCCTCATGAAAATCGCCGGGTTTTCGCTCAATATTTTCTCTCTCGGCGGGCTGGTGGTGGCCATGGGGGTGGTCATCGACAACTCGATCGTCGTGGTGGAGAACATCACCCGTAAGGCCGAGGGGGGCGAAGCGGCCGGCGCGCCCATGGAAGGGACCCGCCAGGTCGCCGGGGCCGTCCTGGCCGCGACGCTGACGTTTCTGTCGCTGTTTCTGCCGTTCCTTCTCGTCCCGGGTCTGACGGCCCTGCTTTTCCGCGAGCTCGTCTTCGTCGTGGCCGGCATCCTCATCGTATCCCTCGTGACGGCCTTGACCGTGACCCCCTCGGCCGCGCGTTTCTTCGGAGTTCACACCTCGGGCCGGCGGGGCGCCGCCGTCATGGAACGGCTGATGGGGCGGTTGGCCGGCGCGTATAAGCGCTGGCTCAGCCGTTTGCTTAAGGTCCCGTACCTTGTGATCGCGGCGACGCTTCTCCTTTTCGTGATGAGCCTCGTCATGCTCGGCCGGGTGGGGTCTGAACTCCTCCCCAAAGTTGACGACGGCCGGGTCATGGTCAAGGTGTTGATGCCGGCGGGGACTTCGGTCGTCGAGATGGACCGGATCCAAGCCGCCATCGAGGAGAATATCCAGGGTTTGCCGGAGATCGAAAGCATCTTCAGCCTCGCCGGGGGCCGGGTGTGGGGTCTCGCCACCCTCGAGGTCGCTTATGAAGGAGAGGTGGACATCCAGCTCGTGCCGAAGAGCCGGAGAAAAATCTCCACTGCGGCATTCGTCAAAAAAATCGGGCCCCTGGCCCGGCAGGTCCCCGCGCCGGGAGGGCGGGTCAACGTCATGCAGATGA
>Ga0315281_10003680_pt1 | contig 22426 bp, 22 predicted proteins | sample YL17G07_0_MG_FD_204540 | JGI IMG/M metagenome (GOLD analysis project Ga0315281, IMG submission 204540) | Sediment microbial communities from Yellowstone Lake, YNP, Wyoming, USA - YL17G07_0 | ecosystem: Environmental > Aquatic > Freshwater > Lake > Sediment | place: USA: Wyoming | collected... | reverse complement strand
GCCTCGCCGTCTCGCTGCACGCGCCCGACGCCGCCCTGCGCGAGCGCCTCATCCCCACCGCCCACCGCTTCCCGCTCGGCGACATCCTCGATGCCTGCCGCGACTACACCGCGAACACCGGCCGCCGCGTCACCTTCGAGTACTGCCTGATGAGCGGCGTCAACGACTCGCTGCCGCAGGCGCGCGCGCTGGCCGAGGCGCTCAGCGGCATCCTCTGCCACGTCAACCTCATCCCCGTCAACCCCACGCCCGACGACAGCATCCGCCGCCCGGTCCGCACGAAGTCGATCGCCTTCCAGCACGAGCTGACGGCGCGCGGCATCGCCTGCACCGTACGCGTCGAGAAGGGCGTCGAGATCAGTGCCGCCTGCGGCCAGCTCCGCGGCGAAGCCGCCGCGCTCGAGCTGACCGCCGCGCCGCGCCGCGCGCGATGAGCCGCCTCGCCGCGCGCGCCGCGCTCATCGCGGCCGCCGCGCTCTGCGCCGTTGCGCTCATCGCCTGCAACAACACCGGCCTTTCCCGCGCCCCCCGCGCCGTCTTCAGCCAGCTCGCCTGCCAGGACCTCAACGGCGACTTCCGCATCAACGAGCTGGACGCCGCCGATCCCTCGAAGCTGCCCGACTTCAACGCCGACGGCGTGCGCGACGACAGCGACGCCGCCTTCTTCCGCGGCATCGACATCCCGCTCGACGAGGCGCGCGCCGCCGCCGCCTGCAAGGGCGGCTCGTCCAGCGCGCCCGAGTACGCCGTCGCCCACGGCTACTTCAAGTCGGCCGAGGTCACCTGCGGCCGCGACGACAGCGCCGTCCTGCTCGTCGGCGTCGGCGGCGGCGTCGTCAACCTCAAGGACCGCGCCGACGCGGCCGGCGTCCGCGCCATCATCGACGGCATCCAGAAGGCCTACGACGACCGCGGCACGCAGACCATCGCCGTGCTCGCCGGCCCCGCCATCGCCGGCGCGCAGAACGTCCACGGCGCGATGGAGCAGTGGCTCACCCACGCCGTCCAGGTCTACCTGGACCGCTACCCATGCATCCGCATCCTGCTGCTCGGCCACAGCCATGGCGCCGTCACCGCCGACGTCGTCGCCTCGCACCTCGAATCGTTCTACGCCAGCCGGATCATCGAGGTCGTCGACGTGGACCGCGTCGACGTGCTGTACACCGGCGACACGCTCTCGCGGCCGAAGCGCGCGCACGTCTTCAACATCTACGAGCACAACCCCGGCGCGCTCCAGGGCGCTCCCTACGACGCGCCGAACGTCGAGAACTGGGACGCCTCGGGCGAGCAGGCCCCGAGAGACGGCGACCGCGGCGGCCCGCTCGCCCCGGTCGACCACACCACCATCGACAACTCCGTCTCCGTGAAGCAGCGCATCGTCGACGACGTGATGACTCACTCGTAGGGTCTGGACGCCGCGACACCCCGCCTCGCCTCACAAGATCGAGAGGCCGTAGATTCCGCCGCACGCCGTCCGGCGTTCTCAGCGCCGGGCCGTATGCACGTGCGTCCCAGCGCGGACGATACCCAACGGCGAGCGGGGGCGGAACGCGCCACTCGCTTCGCAGGGTGGATCTCGTGTCGACTGCCGGTCGTTCGACTGCAGCGGCCTCGCGCTAGGGGGAGACGTCAACAATGCCGGGCATCGCTAACGTGTATCGTCGAATCAAGATTGGACCCAAACTCATCGGACTCTTCCTCGCCATCGGCATTGTGCCCGTGGCGATCGTCGGGTTCATAAGCTACACGCGCGCCTCCTCGGCGCTCTCGAACGACGCAGGCAAGGCGCAGGCCGAGTTGGCCTACAACGCCAGCGACAAGGTCGACCGTAACCTGTTCGAGCGCTACGGCGACGTGCAAGCGTTCGCCAAGAGCGACCCGGCCAAGTCGATGGATCCGGCCCGCCTGAAGGTCTGGATGGACACCATGATGGGGACCTACACACCCATCTACAACCTGATGGTCGTCGCCGACGCCAGCGGGAAGATCGTCGCCGTGAACGGTGTCGATCTTGATGGCAAGCCGATTTCGTCCGAGTCACTCGTCGGAACAGACGTGAAATCCGACGACTGGTTCCAGAAGGCGGCCAGCGGCAACCTGAAGGACGGCGCGACGTACGTCGAGAGTCTGCACACAGATGCGCTCATGGCCCGCGTCTACGGCGAGGGTTCGAAGTCGTTCGCCATGAACTTCACCTATCCCATCAAGGACGACCAGGGCAAGATCGTGGGTGTCTGGACCAATCGCTTCAACTGGAGCGTGCTGGAGACGATCCTCAGCGACGTCCTCAAGCGCGTGCACGAGGGCGGCGCGAAGAGCACGAAGCTGAGCGTCCTCAGTGCCGACGGCACGCTCCTCGCCTCGGATGATCCCGCCGCCGTGCTCAAGGAGAAGTTCGGAAACGATGCCGTCGTGACGCGCGTCAGCCAGGACGGCGCCTCCGGGAATGTCGCCGGCAAGTCGAGTTCGTCTTCGCCCGACCAGTTCCTCGGCTTCTTTCACGAGGCCGGATACTCCGTCTACCCTGGCCTGGGCTGGGGCTTCGTCGCCGCGCAGGACAAGAGCGAAGCGATCGCATCGGCGAGTTCGCTCGGCCGGACCATCCTGATCGCCGTCGTCGTGATGGGACTGGTCATCGCTGCCGTCGCGTTCGTCATCTCGAAGACGTTCTCCGGCCCCATCTCGTCGCTCGTGCAACGGCTGAAGAGCCTCCAGGAGCACGAGGTCGTGGACATTGGGCGGGGCATCGCGGCCATGGCCAAAGGCGACCTGAGCGCCGACGTGTCGCCAACAACCGTACCCGTCGCAAACAGCGCGAGCGATGAGCTCGGGCAGGCCGCCGACGCAGTGAACACCATCGTTGAGAATCTCGCGGGCGCCATCACTGAGTACAACCAGACGCGGCACTCGCTGAGCGACCTGATGCGGCAGATCCAGAGCTCGGCGGAGCAGGTGAACACGGCGCAGCGCGAGCTGAGCCAGAGCGCGGACCAGGCGGCGCAGGCGACACAGCAGATCGCCCAGACCACCAACCAGGTGGCCGAGGGCACGAACCAGACCGCGAAGTCCGTGCAGGACGTGAGCGCGTCGATGAACCAGCTCGACACCACGATCGCCCAGGTGACGGACGGCGCCGAGCAGACCTCCCGCAGCGTCCGCGACGTCAACGCCTCGGTGGACGAGCTGAAGAGCTCCGCGCGCACCCTGGAGGAGACCGCCAAGGCGAAGGTGGCGAAGGCCGCCGACGCCATGGCGAGCAACGCCCAGGACGCGGCGACCGGGGCCAAGGCGGCCTCGGACACGGCGCAGGACGGCGCCGAGATGGTGCAGAAGACGATCGACGGCATGGCGCGGATCAAGGGCACCGTGGACCAGGCAGCCGACGAGATCGCCAAGCTGGGGGAGCGGAGCGCCGAGATCGGCAACATCGTGGCCGTGATCGATGACATCGCCGCCCAGACCAACCTGCTGGCGCTCAACGCCGCCATCGAGGCGGCCCGGGCCGGCGAGCAGGGCCGCGGCTTCGCCGTGGTGGCGGACGAAGTGCGCAAGCTGGCCGAGCGGGTCGCCGGCGCTACCAAGGAGATCTCGGGGCTCATCGGCGGCATCCAGCGGTCCGTGGAGAGCAGCGTGAAGGTGATGGCCGAGGGCGCGACCGAGACCGAGGCCGGGGCTCGGGTGGCCGGCGAGGCGGGGGCGGCGCTGGGCCGGATCCTGCAGGCGGTGGAGGTCGTGAACGGGCAGATGCAGCTGATCGCCAGCGGGTCCGAGGACCTGCGGACGGCGGGCGGCGAGATGGTGACCGTAATCGCGACGGTGCGGGACGTGATCGAGAACGTCGTGGAGAACGTGGGCGGGATCGCCAGCATCTCGGAGCAGAACGCGGCGGCGACGGCGCAGATGCGCGGGACGGCGAAGGGCGTGGGCGAGGCGATCGAGAGCATCGCCGGCGTGGCGGAGCAGAACTCCGCGGCGACGGAGGAAGTCTCGGCGTCGAGCGAAGAGATGACGGCGCAGGTGGAGGAAGTGACGGCGGCGGCGCACGCGCTGGGCGCCATCGCGGACGACTTGCTGGGCCGTGTGTCGGAGTTCAAGCTGGCGACGGACGGAGCGGGCAAGCAGCCGGTACAACTGCGGCCCGAGCAGCGGCGCGCCGCGTAGGCGAACTGAGACTACTGACATGACAGAGGGGTCGCTCTTGTGAGCGGCCCCTCTCGGTGTCCCGTCCCTTGTGGCCGCTTCGCGCTACGGCTTGGCCGACTTCGCCGCCGCGGCACCCGCCGCCGCCGCGGCCCCGGTCGCCGGTACGGCGCCCGCTGCCGGCACGGCGCCCGGCACTGCCGCGACTTCTTCCACCACGACGACACGCGGCGACGCCACGCGCGCCACGACCACGTCCGGGTCGGTGTGGATCGTCAGCCGCGACGCGTCGATCGCGAGGTCCTTCACGTGCAGCGACTCATCCAGCTGCGTGATCCGGCTCACGTCAACCTCGAACTGCGTCGGGATGTCCGCCGGCAGCGCCTCGACCGAGATGCGCTCCAGCGTCTGCAGCAGCACGCCGCCGAACGTCGTCACCGCGTCCGACACGCCCACCAGCACGACGGGCACGTCGGTCCGCATCTTCTCCGTCATCGACACCTGGAAGAAGTCCAGGTGCAGGAGCTGGCCCGTCACCGCGTCCCGCGAAACCTCCCGCACGACGACCGTGCGCGGCGCTGACTCGCCCGCCACGTTGAGGTTGATGATCGCGTTGCGCGTGATGCCGCGCAGCAGGTGCGTCAGCTCCGCCGTGTCCGCCTGCACCGCCTGCGACTCGAGCTTGTGCCCGAAGACGTTGGCCGGCGTCACGCCCGTGCGGCGCAGCTGCGCCACCTTCTTGCCCAGCACCGTCCGCGGCGCCACCTGTAGTTCGCTGTTCGCCATGTTTCCGTCCCTGTCCTACCGGCGGCGCAATCGCCGCAATATGCCGATGCCCGCCACTGCGCCCAGCCCGAAGGCGAACGCCGCAGCCGGCGTGATGACGTTCTTCGCGTCTCCCTCCACGCTCCGCGCAAAGAGGAACGCCACTCCGCTGTCCTTCAGCCGCACGTGCTCGCCGATCACGGCCAACGACGCGCAGTCCCGCATGTGGATGTCCGCCGCGCGCACGCTCAGCACGGCGCTCTCCGCCACGTCCATCTGCTCGCCCCGGACGTGCTGCGCCGCTGCCTGCCGCAGCTCGACGCGCTCACCCTCGACGTTGCGCACGGCGCTCTGGTCTATCTCGACGCTGTCGCCGGAGACCGACGCGATCACGCTGCCGGATTCGTGGCTCATACGGAACCTCCTGGGACGCGGGAATACCGGGAGACCCAAGGGAGGGTATCAGAGCGCCCGTGAGCCGGTCAAATCACGGATTGAGCGAGCTATCGACGCCCGCTATCGGTCCAGCAGCGCCGCGACCCCCGGAAGCTCGCGCCCCTCCAGGAACTCCAGCGACGCGCCGCCCCCCGTCGAGACGTGCGCGTACCGGTCCGCGAGCCCCAGCTCCGTCACCATCGCCACCGTCTCGCCGCCGCCGATCACGACCGTCGCGTCCAGCTTCGCCAGGAAGCGCGCCACGTCGTGCGAGCCGTGCGCGAACGCCGCCCACTCCGCCACGCCGAGCGGCCCGTTCCAGACCACCGTCTTCATGCCCGCCAGCTTCGCCTCGTAGTCCGCCACCGTCCGCGGCCCCACGTCCAGGATCATCCAGCCGTCCGGCACCGCACCCACGTCGACCGTGCGCGATGCCGCATCCGCCGCGAACCGCTCCGCCACCACCGCGTCCACCGGCAGCCCCAGCACCACGCCCCGCTTCGCCGCCTCGGCGATGACGCCGCGTGCCGTCTCCATCTGGTCGTCTTCGACGAGCGACGCGCCCACCCCGACGCCCTGCGCCTTCAGGAACGTGCTCGCCATCCCGCCGCCGATCAGCAGCGTGCTCACCTTCGACAGCAAGTGCTGCAGCACCGCGATCTTCGAGCTGATCTTCGCCCCGCCGATGATCGCTGCCACCGGCGGCTGCGGCTCGCTCACCACCCGGCCCAGGTAGTCGATCTCCTTCTCCATCAGGAAGCCCGCGACCGCCGGCAGCTGCGCCGCCACGCCCGCCGTGCTCGCGTGCGCGCGGTGCGCCGTCCCGAACGCGTCGTTCACGTACACGTCGGCGAACGCCGCGAGCTGCCGCGCCAGCTCCGGGTCGTTCTTCTCCTCACCCGGCTCGAACCGCACGTTCTCCAGCATCGCCACGCCGCCCGGCGCCAGCGCCGCCACCGCCGCCCGCGCCGACGCGCCCACGACGTCCGTCGCGCACGCCACCGGCGCGCCGATCAGCTCCGCCAGCCGCGCGGCCACCGGCGCCAGCCGCGCCGACTCCACCACCTTGCCGTCCGGCCGCCCCAGGTGCGACACCAGCACCACCTTCGCGCCGTGCTCGCGCAGGTAGGCGATCGTCGGCAGCGCAGCCCGGATGCGCGTGTCGTCCAGGATGCGCTTCGTCTCCTTGTCGATCGGCACGTTGAAGTCCACGCGCACGAGCACGCGCTTCCCGTCGATGTCGATGTCGCGGATCGTCTTCTTGTTCACGTCGTCTCCGTCGCGCGCCTCACGCGCCTGTCATCTCGCCTTCGCTTCGGCTCACGCGCTCCGATGCACGAAGAACGCCGCCAGCGCCTCGATGTCCGCTCGCCGCTCCGGGTCCAGCCGCAGCGGCCGCAGCGCCTCCAGCGCCGACGCCGCGTACCCCTCCGCCGTCGCCGTCGAGACCGCGCGCGCGTCCGCCGACGCCAGCAGCGCCAGCACCGCCCGCACGTCGTCCTCGTTCAGCCAATCCTGCGCGTAGACGCGCTCCAGCTCGGCGCGGCCCGTGGCGTCCAAGTGATCGAACGCGTACACCACCGGATACGACTTCTTGCGCGACCGGATATCGTCCGCCACCGGCTTTCCGGTCACCGACTCCTCGCCCCAGATCCCCAGCACGTCGTCCTGCACCTGGAACGCCAGCCCCAGCAGCCGCCCGCACGCGCCCAGCGCCGCCGCCGTCACATCGTCCGCGCCGCCCGCGATCGCCCCGATCGCCGCCGACGCGCCCAGCAGCGCCGCCGTCTTGCCCGCGATCATGGCCTCGTACTCCGCCTGCGTCACGCGCGCCCGCGTCTCGAAGCCGATGTCCGCGTACTGGCCCTCGCACAGCTCCACGCACGCCTCGTCCAGCGTCCGAACGGCCCGAAGCACGCGCTCCGCCGGCACGCCAGCGCCCTCCATATCGAGCAGCGCCCGCCGCGCCAGCACGAAGAGCCCGTCGCCCGTGTTGATCGCCTGCGCCACGCCCGCCACGCGCCACACCGTCGCGCGGCCATGCCGCGTCTCGCTCCCGTCCTCGATGTCGTCGTGGATCAGCGTGAAGTTGTGCAGCAGCTCGATCGCCGCCGCCGCCGGCATCGCCGCGCGCGCGTCCCCGCCGGCCGCCTCGCAGCAGATCAGGCACAGCGCCGGCCGCAGCATCTTGCCGCCCGCCGCGGCGATCGCGTTGCCGGCCGCGTCCTCCCAGCCCAGGTGATAGCGCATCAGCGCGATGTGGCCGATGCCCGGACGCTCCAGCGCCGCCCGCATCGCCGCCACCACCGGCGCGCGGTAGCGCGACAGCGCCGCCTCCACGCGCGCCGGATCGAGCGGCGGCAGCGCGCGCGCCGTCACCGGTCGCCCCGCTGCGCGCGCATCGGCGCGGCGTGCCGCAGTCGCAGGTTCGAGGGCATCGGCGCACCTTTCCGCGGCATCCTAGATCAGGGCTGCAACGCCGGCCAGCGCCGCCTCCAGCTCCGCGCGTGTCACCGCGCCGTCGCGCAGCACGCGCACCCGCGCCGCGTCCGTGCAGTCCACCAGCGTCGACGGCCGCCCCGTCGCCGCCACCGCCGCATCGACGACCAGGTCCACCGCGTCGCCGAGCTGCGCCCGCACCTCGGCCGCCGTGTGGCACTCGTCGCCGCCCGCGCGATTGGCGCTGGTCCCCGTCAGCGGGCCCAGCTGCAGCGCCAGTTCGCGGATCACCGCGTCGCCCGGCACCCGCACCGCGATCGTCTCGCCGCCCGCCGCCGCACGCGTCGCGAACGCCGGCTTCCGCCTCAGCACCATCGTCAGCGCCCCCGGCCAGAACGCCGCCGCCAGCGCCCGCGCCGGCGCCGTCAGCTCCGCGATCAGCTCCGCCTGCTCCGTCGAGCCGACGAAGATCGGCAGCGCCTGCCCCGCGTCGCGGCCCTTGATCTCGTAGATGCGCGCCACCGCCGCCCCGTCCGTGGCGACGGCGCACAGGCCGTACACCGTATCGGTCGGCAGTGCGACGATGCCGCCCGAGCGCAGGACGACGGCGGCGTGGCGGTACTGCTGGTTCTCGTCCAAACGCTTATGTCGATGAACAGTAACTGTTGACCGGTGGAAGCTGCGCCGGTACACTCAGGGCACCTCACCCCGCACGCACAGGATACGACATGGCTGAGAAACCAACTTCCCGCCGGGTACGCGCCTCGGGCGACGCCGAGGTTTCCACGTACCTCGAGATCGCGCGCGAGAAGATCGGCGAATCGCCCGCCGAGCGCACGCCGCCTGTCCCGCTGCCGCCCGAAGCCGTCATCGTCATCGACTTCGGCTCCCAGTTCTCGATGCTCATTGCCCGCCGCGTGCGCGAGTGCCGCGTCTACTGCGAGCTGGTGCCTCCCGACACGGCCTGGGAGAAGATCGAGAAGCTGAAGCCGCGCGGCGTCATCCTCTCCGGCGGCCCCGCCAGCGTCTACGAGATGGGCGCGCCGACGATCCCTGCCTGGGTCTTCGAGCAGAACTTGCCGATCCTGGGCATCTGCTACGGCATGCAGGCCATGGCGCACCAGCTCGGCGGCAAGGTCGCCCCCTCCGACAAGCGCGAGTACGGCCACGCCGTCGTCCACCAGGGCGATGTCGAGTCGCCGATCTTCTCCGATCTGCCGCCCTCCATGCCGGTCTGGATGTCGCACGGCGACCGTATCACCCAGCTCCCGCCCGGCTTCCAGTCGATCGCCTACTCCGATAACTCGCCGCTCGCCGCCATGTCCGACGGCAAGAGCATGATCGCCATCCAGTTCCACCCCGAGGTGGTCCACACGCCCCACGGCAAGCAGCTGCTGGAGAACTTCCTCTACAAGGTCTGCGGCTGCCGCGGCGACTGGACCCCCGGCAACTTCGTCGCCGACAGCATCAACCGCATCCGCAAGCAGGTCGGCGACGGCCGCGTCATCTGCGCGCTCTCCGGCGGCGTCGATTCCGCCGTCGCCGCCGCGCTCGTGCACCGCGCCGTCGGCGATCAGCTCACCTGCATCTTCGTCGACAACGGCCTGATGCGCCGCGACGAGCCCGCGCGCGTCGTCGAGGTCTTCGAACGCAACATGGAGATCCCGCTCGTCCACGTCGACGCCGCCGACCGCTTCCTCGGCCAGCTCCGCGGCATCACCGACCCGGAGCAGAAGCGCCGCATCGTCGGCGAGACCTTCATCCGCGTCTTCGAGGCCGAGGCCGACAAGCTCGGCGAGGTCAACTTCATCACCCAGGGCACTACGTACCCTGACGTGATCGAGAGCGCCACCGGCCACGGCAACGCCGTGAAGATCAAGACGCACCACAACGTCGGCGGCCTCCCGAAAGAGATGACCTTCGACCTGATCGAGCCACTCCGCTACCTGTTCAAGGACGAGGTGCGCCAGGTCGGCTCCGCGCTCGGCCTCCCGGACGAGATGGTCTTCCGCCAGCCGTTCCCCGGCCCCGGCCTCGCCATCCGCATCATCGGCGAGGTGACGCCCGAGCGCGTCGCCGTCCTGCAGGCGGCCGACTGGATCGTCATGAACGAGATCAAGAAAGCCAAGCTCTACGGCGAGCTCTGGCAGTCGTTCGCCGTGCTCACCGACACCCGCTCGGTCGGCGTGATGGGCGACTACCGCACCTACGGCCACGTCGTCGCGCTCCGCGCCGTCACCGCCGAGGACGCCATGACCGCAGACTGGGCCCGCCTTCCCTACGAGGTGCTGGCCCGCATCAGCAGCCGCATCGTCAACGAGGTCCCCGGCGTCAACCGCGTCGTCTACGACATCACGTCGAAGCCGCCGGGCACCATCGAGTGGGAGTAGCGCCGTGACTACCGAGCGCGCGCACAGCACCAACGGGCACGGCCCGCAAGAGCCGCAGATCTACACGTACGACCCGCGCCGTGGCCGCCGTGCCGTCCGCCCCGCGAGGCTGCTGCTGCCCATCCTGCTCGTCCTCGGCGTCATCGCCCTTCTCCGCCACTTCGAGCAGAGCACCGCCGGCTGATGGACGTGCTGCTGATCGGCTCCGGCGCGCGGGAACACGCCATCGCGTGGAAGCTGCGGCAGTCGCCGCGCCTCGGCGCGCTCTGCGTCGCGCCCGGCAACGCCGGTATCGCCGCGATCGCCGACGTCCTCCCGCTCGCCATCCCGAAGCCCTACGCGCCCGCCGACGAGGTAGCCGCCTTCGGCGACGCCGTCGTCGCCATCGCCCGCCAGCGCCGCGTCGACCTCGTCGTCGTCGCGCCCGACGATCCGCTCGCCCTCGGCCTGGTCGACCGCCTCGAAGCCGCCGGCATCGCCGCGTTCGGCCCCACGCGGGCCGCGGCCCGCATCGAATCGTCCAAGTCCTTCGCAAAAGACCTCATGCGCCACCACGGCATCCCCATGGGCGAAGTCGCGCGCTTCGACGACTTTGACGCCGCCCGCGCCTACGTCGAGTCGCGCCCGTGCGAGGTCGTCGTCAAGGCCGACGGCCTCATCGCCGGCAAGGGCACCGTCGTCCCCGCCTCGCGCGAAGAAGCGATCGAAGTGCTGCGCTCGATGCTCGTCGACGGCGCGATGGGCGCCGCCGGGCGCAGCGTCGTCGTCGAGGACATGCTGACGGGCCGCGAGACTTCCGCCCACGCGTTCAGCGACGGCAAGACCGTCGCCCACATGCCCTTCTCCTGCGACCACAAGGCGGTCTTCGACGGCAACCGCGGCCCCAACACCGGCGGCATGGGCGTCTACAGCCCGCCCGCCTGGCTCGACGCCGCTACCGCCGAGACGATCCGCCGCGACGTCACCGAGGCCGCCGTGCGCGCGATGGCCGCCGAGGGCACGCCCTTCAAGGGCGTCCTCTATCCCGGCATCTTCGTCACGCCCAACGGCCCCCGCGTCATCGAGTTCAACGCGCGATTCGGCGACCCCGAGGCTGAGGCGCTGCTGCCCCGCCTCGAATCCGACCTGCTGGAGATCATGCTCGCCGTCGTCAACGGCACGCTCGACCGCGTCGACGTGCGCTGGAGCGCCGACGCCTCGCTCACCGTCATGCTCGCGTCCGGCGGCTACCCCGGCTCCTACGAAACCGGCAAGCCGATAGACGGCCTCGACGATCTCGACCGCGACATCATCGTCTTCCACGCCGGCACCAGGCGCGACGACAGCGGCCGCCTCGTCACGAACGGCGGCCGCGTCCTGGCCGTCACCGCGACCGCGCCCACCATGGCCGCCGCGCGCGAGAAGGTCTACCGCAACATCCAGCGCATCCGCTTCGACGGCATGCACTACCGCAGCGACATCGGAGCCAGCGAGGTGGCGATCAACGTATGAGCGCACTTGTAGCCGTTTTGATGGGGTCGAAGTCGGACATGGAAGTCATGCAGTCCTGCATGGACACGCTCACGCAGTTCAAGATCGAGCACGAGGTGCACGTCATGTCCGCGCACCGCACGCCCGATAAGGTCCGCGACTACGTCTCGTCCGCCCGCGACCGCGGCATCCAGGTGATCATCGCCGCCGCCGGCGGCGCTGCCGCGCTGCCCGGCGTCTGCAAGTCGTACACCGCCCTGCCCGTCATCGGCGTGCCCCTGCCGTCGAGCGACCTCAAGGGCATCGACGCCCTCTACTCCATCGTGCAGATGCCGCCCGGCATGCCCGTCGCCACCGTCGCCGTCGGCGCCTGGGGCGCCCGCAACGCCGCCACCCTCGCCGCCGAGATCCTCGCCCTCAGCCATAGCGACATCCGCGAGGCGTACGACGCCTACCGCAAGAAGCTGGCGTCCGGATAGACTGCGCCGTCCAGCGCACAGCTCCTGGCCGCCGTTATGTAGAGCCATCGGCCCGCGCCCACCGGCGCCGCCGCACGAGGACACGATGATCGAACGCTACTCTCGCCCCGCCATGGCGCGGATCTGGACCGACGCCGGCAAGCTCGACCGCTGGCTCGCCGTCGAGATCGCCGTCGTCGACGCCTGGGCCCAGGCCGGCCGCATCCCCCTCGCCGACGCCGAGAAGGTCCGCCGCGCCCGCTACGATATCGACGACATCGCCCGCTACCAGGCCGAGACGCACCACGACGTCACCGCCTTCCTCAAGTCCGTCGCCGACAGCCTCGGCGAAGAGGGACGCTGGGTCCACCTCGGCCTCACCTCGCAGGATGTCTGGGACACCGCCACCGCGCTGCAGCTCCGCGACTCCGCCGCAATCCTCGAACAAGATCTCGCTGCGCTGCGCGAGGCCGTCGAGCGCCGCGCCGTCGAGTACAAGGACACCATCTGCATCGGCCGCACCCACGGCGTGCACGCCGAGCCGACGACCTTCGGCCTCAAGCTGGCAGGCTGGGTCTCCGAGATTCGCCGCGCCCAGTCGCGTCTCGCCGACGCGAAGGCGCAGGTCGCCTTCGGCAAGATCAGCGGCGCCGTCGGCTCGCACGCCACCGTCCCACCCGACGTCGAGGACAAGGTCTGCGCGCGCCTCGGCATCGCCGTCGAGCCGATCAGCACGCAGGTCGTGCCCCGCGACCGCCACGCGCAGTTCGTCGGCACGCTCGCCCTCATCGGCGCGTCGCTCGAGCGGATGGCGCAGGAGATCCGCCACCTCCAGCGCACCGAGGTGCTCGAAGCCGAGGAGCCGTTCAGCGAGGGCCAGACCGGCTCCAGCGCCATGCCGCACAAGCGCAACCCGGAGCTCTGCGAGCGCATCTGCGGCCTCGCGCGCGTCCTGCGCGGCTACGCCGTCACGTCGCTCGAAAACGTCGCCCTCTGGCACGAGCGCGACATCTCGCACTCCTCCACCGAGCGCATCACCCTGCCCGACTCCTGCATCCTGCTCGACTACATGCTCGACATGTTCACCGGCATCGTGCGCGGCCTCAACGTCTACCCGCAGCGCATGCGCGAGAACCTGGAACTCACGCAGGGCCTCGTCTTCTCGCAGCGCGTCCTGCTCGCCCTCATCGAGACCGGCCTCTCGCGCCAGGACGCCTACGCCATCGTGCAGCGCAACTCCATGCGCGCCTGGAAGGAGCGCGTCCCCTTCCGCGGCCTGCTCGAGACCGACACGGACGTGTCGTCGCGCCTCGACGCCGCGAAGCTCGACGAGATCTTCGACTACAGCGTCTACACCCGCCACGTCGATGACAGCTTCCGCCGCCTGGGGCTCTCGTAAGCATGGCACGTCAGCCCGTCGCCGACCTCCGCAAGCGCAGGAACTGGCCCGATATCGTCGGCGACGCCTGGCGCACGTACGCCGCGCACTTCGGCACGCTCTTCTCCATCGCGCTGATCAACGCGCCGGTGCAGATGCTCTCCGCCGTGGCGCTGTCCCGCACGAGCGACGCCGACACACGGCTGCTGGCGACGTCCGCCTTCCTGATCCCGCAGATCCTCGTCGCCATCATCGCCACCGCGGCCCTGATCCACGCCGTCAACGAGATCGCCGAGGGGCGCAAGCCCGAGTTCGGCTCAAGCATGGATGCGGCGCTCTCCCGCTTCCTCACCGTCCTCAAGACGAGTTTCCTCGCGGGCATATTGGCGATGCTCTCGGTGATCTTCGTCGTCTACTTCGTGGTGCGCTGGGCGTTCAGCACGCAAGCAGTGATGATCGAAGGCAAGCGGAACTGGGCGGCGCTGGACGCCAGTTCATCGATCGTCAAGGGCTACTGGTGGCGGACCCTGGGCATCATGCTGGTGATCGGCATGCTCTCGATCGGCCCGTCCATCATCGCCGGCCCTGCGGCATTGCTGCCGCCGCTGCCGTCGGCCACGATCCTCGGCCTCGTCACCGCTCTCACCACGCCGCTCGTCATCACCGCCCAGACGCTGCTGTACTACGACCTGAAAGCGAGGAGCGCGCCCGATGTCCCTACTGATGGAGTCCCCACTGCCGAACCGGACGTACCGCGGGAAGGTCCGTGACACCTACGATCTCGGCGACCGCCTGCTGATCGTCGCCACCGACCGCCTCTCGGCGTTCGACGTCATCCTGCCCACCGGCATCCCCGACAAGGGCAAGGTGCTCAGCCAGATGTCCGCCTGGTGGTTCGATCGCACGAAGGGCGTCGTCCCCAACCACTTCATCCGCCTCGCCGACGGCACCGCCGACGACGAGCTCCCCTTCGCCCTGCCGCCCGAGCTGATCGGCCGCGCCACCATCGCCCGCAAGGCGAAGCGCGTCGACGCCGAGTGCATCGTCCGCGGCTACCTCGCCGGCTCCGCCTGGGCCGAGTACAAGCAGTACGGCACCGTCAACGGCGTCCGCCTGGAGAAGGGCATGCTGGAGAGCCAGCAGCTCTCCGAGCCCATGTTCACGCCCACGACCAAGGCCGACGAGGGGCACGACGAGCCGATGACCTTCTCCGACCTCATGCAGGAGGTCGGCCCCGAGGCCGCGCAGGTGCTGCGGCTCCGCAGCGTCGCGCTCTACAACTTCGCGGCGCAGTACGCCCGCGAGCGCGGCATCATCATCGCCGACACGAAGTTCGAGTTCGGCTGGATCGACGGCGAGCTCCACGTCATCGACGAGATGCTCACGCCCGACAGCAGCCGCTTCTGGTCCGTCGCCGACTTCAAGCCCGGCGCGTCGCAGCCCAGCTTCGACAAGCAGTACGTGCGCGACTGGCTTACGCAGTCCGGCTGGAACAAGGAGCCGCCCGCGCCCGCCCTGCCCGACGACATCGTCCGCGGCACGAGCGACCGCTACCGCGAGGCCTACCGCCTCCTCACCGGCCAGGAAGTCCGATAGAAGCCCGTGCCGTCGCGGGGAAGCCGTAGTGGAGGAGCTTCAGCGGGAATGATCGGCTTGACACACTAACCGCTGGACGCGAGAAGGAAGCGGCAGTTCTCTTTACTGGGTGCTGGCAGCAGCCTTCAGGGCAGCGAAAAACGGTGGCGAGATCTCGCCGAACTGGGCCTCGTGTTCGGCTACCTTCTGAGCCAACAGGATCGCCAACTGCTTTGCGTGACCGGGTGAGAAGAAGACCGTTGCGACCTTCTTCATGTTCGCCCCGTCGGGGGTTGTCTCAAGCTGCCCGAGGACAAGGACGATATCGATGGGTGAGGCCAAGATCGCAATCGAACTGGCATAGATAGCTGGTGCGTCAGGGTTGGCGCTGAAGGCTTGGATGACTGCCTCGATATTGGCAGAGCCTCTGATGGCAGCGCTTACGGTCTTCTTCTTTGCGGCAGGTTTCTTGTTAGGCAACGTACTGCACTCCTGTCCGAGTTACCAATTCGTCGTTGCGTTGTGTGAGCACCCCATCGTCAATGGTGGCTGTCTCATTCGTGCTTCCTGCACTCATCTCGGGTACTCCTGACCACGTCGATCCGGCACCGCTGCAAGAGTGCCCAAACACGTCGTTCACCGTATACGTCGCCATCTGGCGCAGGAGACGATCATCGAGACGGCCAGGAATGGAGAACTCCTCTGAGGCAGACCGAGATGGCACGCGGTTAGCGAGGCGATAGAACGCCTCGAAGGCAATTACTAGCGAAACATCAAAGGCCGCCGCCAAACGGCGAAGAGTTGCGACGTTGTAGCTGTCGTACCCGTTGAGGTACGCCGAGATTTGAGATTGACCCATATCCGCGCGTTCGGCCAACTCTTGTTGCGTCCAGCCACGATCTTCCTGCATGACGCGAAGCTGGAACGCAATCGTATTCTTGGAATCTGCTGCGACGAGTCCTTCGGCGTACTCCTTGCTCGCCAACAGACGCTTTGCCAGTTCGCTCCGACTAGACATGCGTAACCGTCCCTGCCTCTCCGTTCTCGACCATGATTCGCCGGCGCACGGCGAGATCCTGACTTGCTGCCTGAATACCCTTGTTCTGGTTCTTGCAAACCGCAGAGCAGAGCGTCACTTGCCCAGCGACCGGCCCGCGGAACCCAAAGATCCTATACGGCACTCGCACCTTCACCCGAAATTCCAAGATGCCCCGATACTTCGGTCCATGCAGGGGCACCACCCAAGGCCGTTGCCAACGTTCAGGGAGAACGGCGAGGATCGGAAACATCGAGTCGTATTCCGCACGCACTTCCTTCGGCTGCTCAGAGAGCCACTGATCAATCACGCTCTCCCCACGGTGGACGAAATCCCTGAACTCAACGAGTTGTGGCATCAGTATATATCAAGAATTCTGTATACGCATCGGGCTTCCCCTATGGTATCAAAAATTTCTGATATACTCCGGCGGGGCAGGGAAGTCATGCGTAGGTAAGTCCCCGGGACAGGTCAGCTAGGATTGGCCCCCTCGTACCTGTCCCGGGGCTCGAATGATCGGAGGATGCCATGGTGCGCATCCTCATAGTCTGAGGCGGGAGCCCCTTCGGGGACTTTCGCCGTTTATACTGTACCCCATGGACACCAAGCCGAAACAGTACGCGAAGCCCCTCGATCTGTCGGGCCGCGACTTCAACGAAGTCCTGCAACGTCTCATAGACGCTGGCCCCATGCCCGCTAAGAAGGCTCCCCGGCGTTCTTCCCCACGTACCAGTCCAGCCGCCCCGAAACGTTCTCCAAGAGCGCGTTGAACCGTTCCGCATCGGTTATGTGGCGGGTGTTGTGCCGGAAGGCGTACTCCTGCACGTACTGGTTCAAGTAGCCCGCGTCAACGTGGTGGTACGTCCCCACCAGCCCACGCTTGAGGATCGCCCAGAACGATTCGATGCCCTGTGTGTGGACTTCGCCGCGCACGTACTCGCTCTTGTGGCGGATCACGTCGTGCGGCAGCAGTTGATTTATCCGGTTGTAGATTATGTGCTCGTCGGTCATGAGCCGGGAGTTCTCGCGGTCGATGTGGTGAAACATCGTGCGCTCGATTTCCTGCTGAGAGACCTTCTTCATGACACGCGCCCGCACGCGCCCATCGCGTTCCCGTATGCCGAACACTGGCGTCTTGTTGGCCCAGGCTTCGGTTATCCGCTCGCTCATGTTCATCTTCGCAGAGCGGTGCAACACGCACGACGCGGCCGCGGCACCATGCCGCGCCCCCCGTGCGACTGCCGCACCGCGCCGCTTACTTCTTGTCTTCGAGCTTCTCGATCCGCGCGTACAGGTCCCAGTCCACCACCATGTGGGTCACGACCGGTACCGCCACGATCCCCAGCGCCAGCACGATGCCGCCGATGATCGCCGTCACGCCGCTGTCGTTCGCCGCGCCGATCGCCAGCACGATCGCCCCCGCCGCCGCCGCGAGCAGCGGCGGCACCGTCATCGCGTGCCCCTCTTCGCCCTTCGCCAGCCATGCCAGAATGCGCCTCATCGGTCACCCTTTCGATATGTCGCGCCGTCGCGGTCCCTGCGTCGTCGTAGCCGATCCCTGTGGCGATCCGCTCCGAAGAGCGGCCACGGGCCCCTGCCTGCCTTCAGAACCTAGAGCTAACGCCGCTAAGATGCAACCACCAACTGTGAGGCAGCCTCGCGCTTGCCCCCACGGGCGCGGCCGGTATCCTGCCAGCGATGTACCTCGCACGCGTCTACGTCACCCTCAAGCCCACCGTCAACGACCCCCCCGGACTGACCATCCGCGGCGGACTGCACGCGCTCGGCTTCGCCAGCGTCCGGTCCGTCCGCTCCGGCAAGTACATGGAGATCCGCCTCGACGCCCCCTCCCGCGCCGACGCCGACGCGCAGGTCGCCGAGATGTGCCGCAAGCTCCTCGCCAACCCCGTCATCGAAGACTTCCGCTTCGAGATCGAAGAATCCCCCGCCCCCTGACATCCGGTCCCGCACGCAAGAAGAAAGCCCCCGAAGGGGCTCTTTGCTGTCTGTTGTCTGCTGTCTGCTCGCGCGCAGCGCTACCCAATCCTCCCCTTCGTGCTCGGCGACGCGCCGCCCAGCCGCGGCTCGATCCGTGTCGCGGCGCACAACGCCCGTCCCAGCGCCTTGCACATCGCCTCCGCGCGGTGGTGGTCGTTCTCGCCCGCCAGCACGCGCGCGTGCAGCGTCAACTTCGCCTCCGCCGCGATCGAACCCAGCAGGTGCTCTACCAGCGACGCCGGAAGCTCGCCGATGCGGTCCAGCGTCCACGTCACGTCCACCGCGCAGAACGGGCGCCCGCTCACGTCGACCGCCACCGAGGCCAGCGCCTCGTCCAGTGGCACTAGCGCGTCCGCCATCCGCACGATGCCCCGCCGGTCGCCCAGCGCGCGGTCCAGCGCCTGCCCGATCGCGATCCCCACGTCCTCGACCGTGTGGTGCTCGTCGACGTGCAAGTCGCCCGTCGCCGTCACCGCCAGGTCGAACAGCCCGTGCTTGCCGATCTGCTCCACCAGGTGATCGAGCATCCCGATGCCCGTCTTCGCGGACGAGCGGCCGCTGCCGTCGAGGTCCAGCGTCACCTCGACCCGCGTCTCCTTCGTCTCGCGTACAACCGTTGCGGTGCGTGCGGCGTCAGCGGCCAAGTTCTGCTCCGATCTCGCGCAGCGCGCGCACCAGCGGCTCGTTGTGCCGCTCCAGCCCCGCGCTGATGCGCAGGTGGTTGCGCAGCATGGGCGTATCGAAATATCGCACGAAGATGCCCCGCCGCGCGAGCCGCGACTTGACCTCGACCGCGTCCACGCCCTCCAGCCGGCACAGCAGGAAGTTCGCCTCCGACGGATACGGCGTGATCCAGCCGATCTCCGCCAGCATCGCCGCCATCCGGTCCCGCGCGCCCGTGATCTCGCACGCCCGCTCGTCCAGCAGCGCCCGGTCCTCCAGCGACGCGATCATCGCCACGCCCGCAGCCACGTTCAGGTTATACGGCTGCTTGATCGTCATCAGCACCGGCGCCAGCACCTTCGACATCACGCCGTAGCCCGCCCGCAAGCCCGCCAGCCCGCCCCACTTACTGAACGTCCGCAGCACCACCAGGTTCTCGTGCTGCTCCACCAACCGCGCCGCCGACGGGCTGCCGCCGCCGTGCTGCCCCGCAAACTCGATGTACGCTTCGTCCAGCACTACCAGCAGCCGCGTCGCCAGCAGCCGGTCCAGCTCCTCGCGCGACAGCCGGTTGCCCGTCGGATTGTTCGGCGACGCCAGAAAGATCAGCTTCGCCCCTGCCGCCGCCCGCTCGATGCCCGCCACGTCCAGAGCGAAGCTCTCCAGCCGTGGCACGTCGATCACCCGCCCGCCCGCAATCTCCGTCGAGAACGGGTACATCCCGAACGTCGGCGCGCAGTTGATCACCCCGTCGCCCGGCCCGATCACCGCCCGCATGATCAGATCGATCAGGTCGTCGCTGCCCAGCCCGCAGACGATGCGCTCCGCCCCGACCCCCACGTACCCCGACAGCGCCTCGCGCACACGCCGCTGGTCCGGGTCCGGGTAGATGTGGTAGCCGCGCTCCGACGCGATCGCCGCCAGCGCGCGCGGCGACGGCCCGAACGGGTTCTCGTTGCCGTCCAGCTTGATCACGTCGTCCGGCGCGATGCCGTACCGCTCCGCCAGCACGTCCGTCGGCTCGATCGGCACGTAGCCCGGCAGTTCCAGCAGGTCCGGCCGGATCAGCGCGCGCACGTCGAACGGCTCCGTGCTCACTTCGCTCCCTCCGGCTCGCCGCCGTCCAGCCGCAGCTCGATGCTCCGCGCGTGCGCCGTGAACCCCTCCGCCCGCGCGATCAGCGCCGCCGCAGGCCCCGCCTCGCGCAGCCGCGCCGCGTCCACCGCCACCACGCTCGTCACCTTCAGGAAGTCGTGCACGCCCAGCGGCGACGCATAGCGCGCCGCGCCCGACGTCGGCATCACGTGGCTCGGCCCGGCCGTGTAGTCGCCCAGCGACTCCGGCGCGTCGTCGCCGACGAAGATGCCGCCCGCGTTCCGCACCGTCTTCGCGACCGCCACCGCGTCGCGCACCAGCAGGCACATGTGCTCCGGCGCGTACTCGCTGCCCAGCGCCACTGCCTCTTCGATGCTACCCACGATCACGGCGCCGCCCCGCGCGTCGAACGACGTGCGCGCGATCGCCTCGCGGACCAGCAGCTTCAGCTGCCGCTCAACCTCCGCGCCGATCGCCTCCGCGACCGCCAGCGACGTCGTGATCAGGATCGGCGTCGCCAGCTCGTCGTGCTCCGCCTGCGCCAGCAGGTCCGCCGCCGCGAACATCGGGTCCGCCGTCTCGTCCGCGATCACGATCGTCTCGCTCGGCCCGTACAGCGCGTCGATGCCGACGCTGCCGAACACCTCGCGCTTGGCGATCGTCACGAAGATGTTGCCCGGCCCGACGATCTTGTCCACCCGCGGCACCGTCTGTGTCCCGTACGCCAGCGCCCCGATCGCCTCCGCGCCGCCCGCCGCGAACACGCGGTCCACGCCCGCGATGTCAGCCGCCACCAGCTTCAGCGGCGAGACGATCCCGTCCCGCGCCGCCGGGCTCATCATGACCAGCTCATCGACGCCCGCCACCTTCGCCGGGATGCCCGTCATCAGCACCGACGACGGGTACACCGCGCCCGGGCTCGTCGGCACGTACATGCCCACCCGCTCGATCGCCCGCACCTGCATCCCCACGCCGCGCTCGCTGAACGACCGCGACGAGTGCGCGCGCTGCAGCTCGTGGTACGCGCGGATGTGCCCCGCCGCCTCGCGCAGCGCCGCCACCAGCGCCCCGTCGACCTGCGCGTACGACGCATCGATCTCCGCGCGCGGCACCTCGAACGACGTGCGCTCGATGCCCGTGAACGCCTTCGAGTAGCGCGCCACCGCCGCGTCGCCCTCCCGCCGCACGTCGTCCAGCACGCGGCGCACCTGCTGCTCGACCGGCAGGTCCGCGCCGAAGATCGCCGCGTTCTTCTCGCGGATCGCGGCGGGCAGCTCCGTCTCGCCCAGCGGCTGGCGGCGCAGCAGTGTGCGGCGCCCTTCATCGGCGCCGTGGACGATCCTCACGACAGGTACTCCTTCATCGCGCGCCGCGCCTTCTCTTTCGAATCGTGCAGGTACTCGCGGATCCGCTCCTCGCCGATCCGCTCGATCGTGCCGCGCAGCAGCTCGTCCGCCTGCTGCTCCAGCCACCCGGCCACGGCCTCCTCGCCCTCGACGCCGACCGCGCTCAGCTGGTGCGTCAGCATCCGCGCGAAGCTCGGCGGCCGCATCACGATCTGCGTCTGCAGATCGCGCCACCGCACCAGATCCTCGCGCGCGATGAAGTCCACCGCGAACTCGGCCGACGTCTCGCCCAGCGCGCGCTGGATCTCGCCCAGCGCCGGCGCGTCCTCGCGCTCCTGCATGTCGAGATGGTACAGCAGCAGCCGGTCCATCACGTTCGCCATCAGCTCATCGCCGAACTTCGATCCCGCGCCGAAGAACGGCCGGTAGATCTCGCAGATGTACGCCTCGTCCATGATCAGGTGCGAGATATAGCCCGCCATGAATGCGGCCGTTGGCGCGTCCAACGACGCGGCATCGCACAGCGACGGCTGCTCTTGCAGCATCCGTACCACGCCGTCCTGCGCGCCGAACTCGTCCAGTGCGAAGAAGTGCGTCCGCTCGCGGTCCCAGCGCGTCAGCGCCCGGATGTCCGGCGTCGTCGCGCCCAGGTAGTACGCCCCGCGCTCGCTATCGACCGCGGCCGAGCCGAGATCCGCCGCCAGTTCGCGCGCGACCGTCATGTGCAGCCCCAGCAGCGGCATGGCTCACGCTCCCCCGCCCGCGCCCACCGGCTCGGCCGCGCCCAGGCGCAGCCGCTCCACCAGCGCGTCGAACAGCGGCCCTAGCGCGCCCGCCGGCCGCTGCTTGTGCGCGATCACGCAGTTCGTCGACTCGAAGAACCGCTCCAGCACCGTCAGCTTGTTCGCCCGCACGCTCGATCCCGTCTCGATGCCCTCGATCAGGATCTCCGCGTCCTCCGGCACGAACCCCTCCGACGCCCCCGCGATCGGGATCACGCTGTAGCGGCCGAAGTGCCGATCCCGCGCGAAGTGGTCCGCGATGTTCGGGTACTCGCTCGCCACGCGGATCGGCGCGTCCGACTTCGCCCGCCACTCCCGCAGCGCCCCCGCCACCGTGTCCGCCTGCACATCCTTCACGATCGCCGCCAGCGCGTACTTCGAGCGCCGCAGGTCGATGATCTCCTCCACCGGGCTCGACGGGAACTGCACCAGGTGGTCGAACAGCCAGTCCCGCCC
>Ga0315281_10003679_pt1 | contig 22427 bp, 23 predicted proteins | sample YL17G07_0_MG_FD_204540 | JGI IMG/M metagenome (GOLD analysis project Ga0315281, IMG submission 204540) | Sediment microbial communities from Yellowstone Lake, YNP, Wyoming, USA - YL17G07_0 | ecosystem: Environmental > Aquatic > Freshwater > Lake > Sediment | place: USA: Wyoming | collected... | reverse complement strand
ATTTTCAGATCCCTTCTCCCCTCAGAGGGAGAAGGTGAGGATGAGGGGTGGTTGTAGACGGCAAAAATCATTCGTCCCCTCACCTTAATCCTCTCCCGCAAGGGGAGAGGAAACATGATGGGATAAATTCTTGTTGTATTATCAATGCAAAAACCTTAACTAAACGGCATTGTTATTAAACCTAATCCCTGATAAGCCTCAGGGCTTCTTCGCGCGCATTGCGGTCAACGTCTAGAATATCCTCTATGGCCGGGGTTGTTTTCACCCGGTGTCGCGCCATAACACCCTCAATGATACCCGGTATTTCCGGGAATTTTATCTCTTCATTCAAAAATGCCTTCACGGCGACTTCGTTAGCCGCGTTCATCACGGCCGGCATTGTTCCTCCGGTCCGTCCGGCGTCAAGCGCCAGGCGCAGGCACGGGAAACGGCGGAAGTCGGGCCGGTCGAACTCAAGACAGCCGATCCTCGACAGATCGAGCTGCTTGACCGGCGACGGGCAGCGCGCGGGATACAACAGCGCATGCTGTATGGGCAGCCGCATGTCCGGGTTCGACAACTGTGCTATAACCGAGCCGTCAACGTATTCAACCAGGGAATGGACTATGGATTGCGGATGAATGACGATATCAATCTGTTTGAACGGCATTGCGAACAGGTGGTGCGCCTCGATGGCCTCGAGACCCTTGTTCATCAGGGTTGCGGAATCGATAGTGATCTTCGGCCCCATGCTCCATGTCGGATGCGCAAGCGCCGTGCGCACATTTATGGATGACGGACGAACCCTGGAGCGGTAAAACGGCCCGCCGGATGCGGTCAGAATGATACGTTTAACGCATCGCGGTGGTTCGTTCTTCAGACACTGAAAAATGGCCGAGTGCTCGCTGTCTACCGGCAGGATTCTGACGCCCCGTTTTCGTGCCGCCGCCATTACGATATCGCCTGCGACGACCAGCGCTTCCTTGTTGGCCAGGGCAATGTCTTTTCCACTGCGAATGGCGCTGATGACGGGTTCAAGGCCGATCGCCCCCACCACTGCCGAGAGGACAAGGTTCGCCGAGGGATGCCGGGCAACCTCGTTCAGCCCCTCCCTTCCAAAACATATATGTGTCGCTATACCATTCCGCCTGCACCACGCGCGCAATTCTTCGGCGCGGTCTTCTTCCCATACAGAGGCGATCCGCGGGCGGAATTCGGCGATCTGCTGTTTGATCAGCGAAATACTTGAATGCGCGGCAAGGCCGGTGATCTTAAGCAGGCGGGGCTGGGCGCGCACCACGTCGATCACTTGTCTGCCGATGGAACCGGTCGAACCGAGGATAGCAATACGCTTCATAAAATCACTTGATTATGGCCAGGTAGTAGTACAGCAGAGGAGCCGTAAACAGGAAGGAATCGAAACGGTCAAGCATTCCACCATGGCCGGGCAGCAGGTTCGCAGAATCCTTCACCCCCGCGTCCCGCTTCAACAACGATTCGGCCAGGTCCGAGAACTGCGAAACGATAGATATACCGAGGCCAAGGGCCGCGGACTCTGCCAGTCCGAATCCGTCCCGTAAGAATATCGTCCGGCAGAGCATGGCCGTGAGTATTCCGGTAATAACCCCGCCGATCGCCCCTTCCACGGTTTTTTTCGGACTCACCACGACAGCGAGGCTATGACGGCCGAAACGCCGCCCGATGGCATATGCGCCGGTATCAAGCATCCAGATGACAATGAACAGGAAAAAAATATACTGCATGCCGAACGGGCGAAGTCCCCGGATCAACATCAAATGCCCGAGAGCCCATGGGATAAGAAATGCTCCGAAAAATGTGACCGACATCCGCTCAATAGCCCGCTGAGCGCCGCTGCGAAACATCTCCCTGGCAAACAACGGCAGCAACACAATACTTAAGATCGCAACCGTTCCCTGGTTCTCTGCTGAGGCGCCGAGGCTGGTTCCGTTAAGAAAGATCGACAGGAAGATCGCAATTCCGATGAGCATGCCTACGACCGGCTGGCTTCCGTACTTCCCCTGCGCAACCAGCACGTAGTATTCACGCAGCGAGAGTAAAACTACAACAAACATCAGCAACAGGAAGGGAATGCCTCCCCAGTACACGGTGAGGATAATGAGCGGTATGCCAACAATGGCAGTGATCAGGCGAGGGAGCAACATGAAATAACCTTTTCTCGGCGCACTATCGTTTAGTTTTAAATGCCGCCGAAACGCCGTTCCCGTTTCTGGTAGTCGCGGATGGCGTCACAGAGATCATTCGTGGTAAAATCAGGCCACAGTGTCGGGGTAACGTACAACTCGCTATAGGCGAGTTGCCAGAGCATAAAATTGGATATCCGCATTTCACCGGAGGTGCGGATCAAAAGGTCGGGGTCCGGCTGGCCCGCGGTAAAGAGATGACCGGCAATGAGCTGCTCATTGACTTTCTTCGCGCCCTGCGCAAGCAGAGCATTGACGGCATGCACAATCTCCTGCCGTCCGCCGTAATTCAGAGCGAGGTTCAACAGCATCCCGCTGTTCTTCTCGGTCGCACGGACGGTGTTCCGCAGTTCTTCGTGCGCCGCCCGGGGCAATTGGGCTGTATCGCCGATGGCCCGCAAGCGAATGTTATTCTTCATCATGGCCGCCAACTCGCGCCGGAGATACGTGCGCAGGATGGACATGAGACCGCTGATCTCACCCTTCGGCCGCAGCCAGTTCTCCGTTGAAAACGCGTAGAGCGTCAGAACTTCGATCCCCATCCCGGCGCAGGCCTCGACTATCGTGCGGACCGTCTTAACCCCGGCACGGTGCCCGAAAATACGCGACAAACCGCGTTTCTTTGCCCAACGACCGTTGCCGTCCATGATAATGGCTATATGCCTGGGTAATCTTGCTGGATCGATAGTATTTGGCATGAAGAATCAGCCGACCGGAAACGTTCGGACGTTTCCTTACTTCCTGGTACCGCTGATACAACTCATCGGGCAGGCATCAGAACAGGCACCGCAGCTGGTGCACTTGAGCTCGTTAATCTTGTACTTATCGCCATCAAGGCCGATCGCACTCTGACCGCAGGAACCTTCACATACGCCGCACGCGGCACACTGGTCTACATCGATTTTGAATGACATGTTACACTCCCATTACTTCTTTTTCCTTGACTGACAGGACTTCCTCGATTTTCCTGATATAGCTGTCCGTTACCTTCTGCAGGTCGGCTTCCGCTTTTTTGCGGTCGTCTTCCGTAATCTGTTTATCTTTCTCAGCTTTTTTTATATTTTCAATTATCTGCCGCCGCTCGTTGCGCACCGAAACCTTGTACTCTTCCACCATCTTATGGATCGATTTGATGATGTCCTTCCGGCGCTCTTCCGTCAGCGACGGGATGGACAGGCGGACAACCTTGCCGTCGTTGATGGGTGTCAGCCCCAATTCGGACTTAAGTATGGCTTTTTCAATGTTGCCGATCTGGGAAACGTCCCACGGATGTATCTCTATGGTCCGCGCATCGGAGACGTTCAGGCTGCCTATCTGATTGAGAAGCATCGTCGTGCCGTAGCTTTCGACTTTCAATCCTTCGAGAAGGGTAACGCTCGCCCGGCCGGTGCGAATACCCGTAAAATCCAATTTCATCTTATCGATGGTTTTCTTCATCGGTTCTTCGCCGGCATTGATAATTGATTTCCACATCATAGTGCTCTCCCGATTTTCCGAATATCCCGGTGCTCTGTAAACTTAATTCTTAATAGCTGTAGTACACTGTCAAGTTAATTTTTGTTAGTTTTTTGTAGGGACTGTTCCCCGAACAGTCCGGCCGTTTGACGGCATAAAGCGGCGCGTTCGGGGAACGCGCCCTACGACTTCCTTGTGTTGTTATCATCGGAGTACCTGGAAGGTACGACTTCCTTAGATTATTGTCAATTGGAGTACCCGCTCTTGCGGGTACGACTTCCTTGTGTTGTTATCATCGGAGTACCTGGAAGGTACGACTTCCTTATGTTGCTATCATCGGAGTACCTGGAAGGTACATCACATTATTGAAATTCTACTTGACAGAGTACTAATGTAACAGTAATATCTTGTTGAAATTCCGTCTTTGCGAGCGTTAGCGAAGCAATCTCGATTTTGCTTGATAAAACAACCGGATTGCCGCGTCGCTTTGCTCCTCGCAATGACAAACAGGCCTGAAAAGCTGTTACTGTTACACTACACTAGTACCTGGGCATGTCCGGTCAAGCTTTCCCGGCAACCACGGTACCGACTGTCTCCCCGGCAAGCACCCGGGCGAGATTGCCTTTGCGGTAAAAGTCAAAAACAACGATCGCGATGTCGTTCTCCCTGCATAGCGAAAACGCTGACATATCCATTATCTTCAGGCGTTTTGCGATAGCTTCATCGAATGTAATGCGGCTATAGCGCGTAGCACGGGGGTTCTTTTTCGGGTCGTCGCTGTAGACGCCGTCCACCTGCGTCGCCTTAAGGATAACTTCGGCGTTCAGCTCGGCGGCGCGGAGCGCGGCGGTGGTATCGGTCGTAAAAAAAGGGTTCCCGGTTCCACCCGCCAGGATCACCATCCGTCCTTCTTCCAGGCAGGCAAGCGCCCGATCCCGGACATAGAACTCGGCGACCTTCGAAACATCGATTGCAGACTGGACGACTGCCGGTATACCGCGGCTGTTCAATGCCGCGCCGAGCGCCAGCGAATTCATGATGGTCGCAAGCATGCCCATGTTGTCAGCCGTGACCCGGTCGATCGCCTTTCCGGCGCCGCGCCATAAATTGCCCGCGCCGATGACAACCGCCAACTGCACTTTCTTATTATGAATTGAGGCAATCTCGTCAGCTACGGCATTCAGGTTCTGAATCTGTATGCCGGTCTCACCGCTTCCGGCAAGCGTTTCACCCGACAGTTTAAGCAGAACTCTTCGGTATTTCATTATTATTCTTCGCCGACACGGAAACGCGCAAAACGCCGCACAACGATATTCTCTCCGATTTTTGCGACGGCATTTGTCAGCAGGTTGCTTATTTTTTCCTTCCCGGACGTGTCACGGATGTGGGGCTGGTCAATAAGGCAGACCTGCGAATAAAACTTTTCGAGTTTCCCCTCGATGATCTTGTCCCACACCTTCTCCGGTTTTCCTTCTTCCTTGAGCTGGACGCGGTATATTTCTTTTTCCTTCTCGATCATCCCGGCCGGAACATCGTCCCGGCGCACATAGAGGGGGTTGGCAGCCGCGACCTGCATGGCGATCTCTTTGACCAGGTTCTGAAAATCATCGGTGCGGGCCACAAAATCCGTCTCACAATTGACTTCCACGAGGACGCCGAGCTTACCGCCGGCATGGATATAGGCGTGCACGAGGCCTTCTTTGGCCGTGCGGCTGGCTTTCTTAACGGCCGTCGCCATACCTTTTTCCCGAAGGTACTGTATGGCCTTGTCCAGATCGTCACCGGAAGCCGCCAGAGCGGCCTTGCAATCCATGATGCCCGCCCCGGTCATTGCGCGGAGTTTCTGTATTTGTTCAGCCGATGGACTCATTGTTCGTTACCTCGCTTTCACTTTTTAGTTCGGTGGATGGGATAACTTCAGGAGCCGGGGTGTTATCCGCCGGCGCCGGCACTGCGACCGGAGCGGCAGGCTTTTCTTCCTGTTTATTGAGAAGCCCTTTCCCTTCAAGGACGGCGTCGGCCACGAGGGAGCAGAAGAGTTTCACTGCACGGATTGCGTCATCGTTGCCCGGTATCGGATAGTCGATCTCGTCGGGGTTGCAGTTCGTATCGCATATAGCCACCACGGGTATTCCCAGCTTCCGCGCTTCCTGAACCGCGGTCCGCTCTTCGGATGGATCGACGATGAACACCAGTCCCGGCAACTCCTTCATGTCTTTAATGCCGTCAAGGAATTTAACCAGGCGCAGCCGTTCTTTTTCACGTTTAGACGATTCTTTTTTCGACAATATGTCGAAAAGGCCGTCGGATTTCATTTTTTCCAACTGCCGCAGGCGCGCGATGGATTTCTTGATGGTATCGAAGTTAGTGAGGGTTCCGCCAAGCCAGCGCTCGTTGACAAAGAAAGCGCCGCAACGCGTCGCTTCTTCCCTCAAGGGGGCCTGCGCCTGTTTCTTGGTGCCGATGAAGAGGATGGTTTTTCCTTCGGCGACGGAATCGCGGACGTACTTGTAGGCCTTCTTGAGTTCTTTGACGGTTTTCTGCAGGTCAACGATGTGTATCTTGTTGCGTGTGCCGAAAATGTATTTGGCCATTTTCGGGTTCCAGCGTCTGGTCTGATGACCGAAATGCACCCCTGCCTCAAGCAGGGCCTTCATGGAAATGTTAGACATCTATACCGCCTCCGTTGGTTTTTTTCCCGCCTTAGCGGGCCTCCGCTTCCTTCAACTCCCGTCCAGCCCTGCACGAGGCAGGGACCCCGGACAAAATCAGGAAGTGTGAGTATTTTTTGCAATTCAGCCCCGCCGGGCTGTGAACTACCGCCTCCAGCGGGACATCTCCCGTCTTAACTACGGCTTTCTCGCGGTCTATTGCACGACGGGATATTGAGTATTGTATTAAATTATGATAAAAATTTCAACTTATTTAAACCGCCTTACGAATGGCTTAAGGCTTCTCTTTGTTTTCGCCGGCTTGCGGGCCTTTCTTGAATCGGCTTTTTCATGAATATCGATGCCAAATATTTTGGCAGCGTCCAAATCTTCAATCACACGCGATGTCTTTTTCTCCGCTTTCTTAAGCATCTTCTTTGATTTATCCCGCAAAGCTTCCGCTATTAAATCGTCCATTTCAACTTTGCGCAGCAGGAAAAATAGTTTAGGATCATCATCCAGTTTTACCCCGACACCATACAGCGCGGCCGCTACATGCTTGCACATACTTGCCCAGTCCGGGCAACTACAACTGAATTTAATTTCTCCCGGCGACGGGAACAGCCCTTTCCCTTTTGCGGTAAATATCTCAATGAGATCACGGGGAAACCTGCCTTCGATAAGCTCCTGTAAAGATTCAATCTTTCCTTCGCAGTGTTTCTTTATTCCGTTCCAGGTTTTTTTGTCCAACGGCTTTATTTTTATTGATACTTTATAGGGATGCGAGGATGTGCCCTGCACAAGCGCTGTTACTTCCCCCGGGTTTATTTTAAAGTCCAAAACACAACCGTGCCTGATGTAACTGCGGCCTCTGCCGACCCTGTTTGAGTAATCCGCATACTTTTCAAGGTTTGCATTCCAGGCTTTGCCCCACCAGGAATGGGCAAGTTTGGTTCCCTGCAAAACCAGAGGTGTAATGCCGGGGTTTTTCTTCCTCAGGTGTTCCAGCTTTTTCCGCGCTTTTGCGCGTTTTTCACCAACGGAAACATAGCGTGGAAATCCTGAATAGTAATAGTATCCCATACTTTTATCAACCTCCTATTTTTGAAGCGAGAGCGTGAACAAATTCATCAACCTGGCATCGTTCATTTCCGTTATCCACGCCTCGCCTGAGCTTTGTATAATTTCGTTCGACAAATTCGCTTTTTCCTGCAGCATTGCGTCAATCTTTTCTTCCAGCGTACCCCTGGCAATGAACTTGTGAACTATCACATTCTTTTTCTGCCCTATCCGAAAAGCCCTGTCTGTTGCCTGGTTTTCAACTGCCGGGTTCCACCACCTGTCAAAATGAATAACATGGTTTGCCGCTGTCAGGTTTAAGCCGACACCGCCCGCTTTAATGGACAATACCATAAACGGAACGTATTCATGGCCCTGAAACTTTTCAACGATCTCTTTGCGTTTTTTAACGGGCGTGCCGCCGTGAAGAACCAAACCTTTATGCTCAAATATTGTTTCAAGGTATTCCTTGAGATGCGCAGTAATTTCCTTGAATTGCGTAAACACCAGAACCCTTTCCCTTTTTTCATAAATTGTCTCGCATATTTCGCGAAGCCTGAAGAATTTGCCGCTGTCAAGTTCGGCATATTCTTCTCTTCCCAGATATTGGTCCGGATGATTGCAAAGCTGCTTAAATTTCATAAGAGAAGCGAGGATCAGTCCTTTTCTCCCGATACCCCCGGTTTCATCTTCAAGCCTTGATTTCAGTTCTCCCACAAGACTATCGTAAAGAACAACCTGTTTTTTGCTTAAATCCGAATACACTTTCATCTCAACTTTATCAGGCAGATCGGAAATAACGGACTTATCTGTTTTTAACCTTCTTAAAATATACGGGGACGTAACTTGCTTCAGCTTTGCATACCCGCGCGAATCGTCTTTCAGACCCCTGGAAAAATCCGAAAACTCTTTATCGCTGCCAAGAAGCCCGGGGTTGAGAAAATCAAATAACGACCACAGGTCGCTCAACCGGTTTTCAACAGGCGTGCCGGTCATGATTATCCTGTTGTTTGCATCCAGATTTTTAACTGCTTTTGTCTGCTTTGTGCCCGGATTTTTAATGGCCTGAGCCTCATCCAAAATGACATAGTTCCATTTGTATGATGCAAGCCAATCATATTTTTTTGATAAAGAATATGTTGTTATTACCAGATCGTGTTTGTCTATGAAATCTTTATCCCTGGCAGTATCGTCATTGCGTGCTTCAAAAGACGGATGAGCTATGTAGTACTTCATTTCCGGCGAAAACCGCTTTATTTCGTCAACCCAGTTTGAAACCAGCGAAGCAGGCAGTACCAGAAGGCTGGCGGGCTTTTTTCCGTTTGCTTTAAGAGTATTCAAAAAAGCCAGCAGTTGTATGGTTTTCCCCAGCCCCATATCGTCCGCCAGGCAGGCGCCAAACTGCAAAGAATGCAGAAAATAAAGCCAGTTCAACCCTTTCTGCTGGTATGGCCGGAGTTCAGCGCGGAAGTTTTTCCCGGGGTGTACCGAATCTATCAGTTCAGGCTTGCGAAGTTTTTCCACAACAGATTTAAGCCACGTGCCGTTGGAAATACTGACCGTATCATCCGCAGCGATACCAAGATCTTTCTGCATGTTAAGCTGAAGATGCATGGCATCTTTTAAACTCAAATTGCCTTGTTCCATCAATGCTTGCGCTTTTTCATACGCTTCAAGCGCTTTTTTGAGTTTTTCAGGGTCAACCTCTACCCATTTCCCTTTGATAAACGCAAGCCCCGCTGATTCATTGAGCAGCTTTCTTGCCTCATCTTCCGAAAGCTCGCTGCCATTAAAAATAAGGCTTGCCTTAAAATCAAGAATCGAGTCCTTGCCCAGGAATGACGGAGAAGTATCGCCGATACGAATATCAACTTTTAAAGCGCTTGTCCTGTTTTTCCACCAGTCAGGAATCCGGCAAAGTATGCCGAATTTTTCGTAGACGGGAATTTCCTTCAACATGGCGAATGCGTCCCCGGCAGACAGCGCCAACGGATGGAATATCTCGCCGCTTTCAATGAGCCCGTCAACTATCCTGCTTTCTTTTGCGGACAGATAAACGGTGGATAAAAGTTCCAGCAGTTTCCTGCTGTTCTTTCCGTATTCGGCCAGGGCATGCTTTAAGGGTATATGTTGAGACTTCCCCTGCGCGTTTATGCCCGTAGAATAGGTCGCCAGAAAAGCAAAAGGAAAATCTTCTTTTTTACTCTCCACCAGATGAAAATATACCCGTCCGGCGAGATGAACCTCCGGGCTGAATGTTTTTATGAATTCATCAACTGAGCCTTTATGTTTTTTTACCCTACCCCTGAATGTTATGTTTAACTTTGACCAGAGGGATTCAAGAAAAGATGAGGTTACGTACTCCGCGCCAACCATGAATGGAAGCCGGGACAGAAAATCGTCAATCTCGCCGGTTGTTAAAATCAAATCCACCCGTTCCCGCAAAACTTCAAGATCGGGCGTCTGCGCAAGTTTTTTCGCGTACAACCCCGTTAGCTTTCTGAAATAATCCAAACTCGCCGATAACGACGCCGATTGATTGCAAAATCCCAGGATAAGAAGAAAGGAGCAAAAGTCTTCCCTGTATCTCTTATATAATTCGTTTTGCAGCAATTCCTGGTTCTTATGTACCGGGCCTTCGATTTCCTGCCATTCCAACTCCAGGCTTTGATCCGGCAAACAAGCAACGGTTAACTCTTTATACATTGTGTCTTTTCCTCAACTTTATAAACTTTTCACGGATGCGATATCTTTGAAGGCAACGACACGCACCTTGTCGTTTTCAACACAGCTGTCCGGTTAAATTTGCCGGTGTACCTTCCAGGTACTCCGATGATAAAAACCTAAGGAAGTCGTAGGGGCGGGTTTACCCGCCCGTTATCGTCGATACAAGACTGGACGGGCGGACAAGTCCGCCCCTACGAAGCACGAAGAAGCGATATAAAAACTGCATGTTACACTATTTGTTAGACGATACTTTAACCGGACAGCTGTGAAAAAAAATCCCACTTCTGCCTGCACGTGGAGTTACCGTAAACCGCGAAATTATGCCACCGCTTACCACCGACCGATTTATTGAGTTATTTTTCAAGGCTGACGACACCGTTCTCCAGCGTATTCTATCCGTAGGGGACGGGCCATAACGAAATTATTGTACTTTATGCAATGTTAAATATAAAGACCTGACCCCATGCTCCGCTGTTTCCCCGCAATCGTCGGAGCGGGGTAGTCAAGTGCATAAGCAGGTAAAGCTAAATAAACTCATTCAGGAAGGAAATTGCAGGTGTAACACGAACACCTTCGGGAGTTTTATAATCTTTTATACCGGCAGCGTGAATCTGCCAGGCGGGAACATCCTGAAATCTTGCTTTCAGGTACTTTAACCCCCTGCTTACAGCATCATCCGACCATTTGACTTCAACAAACATAATGGGTTTTTTGTCCTCAACAACAACAAAATCAACCTCTCTGCCGTCAATATCGCGAAAGTACCGCAATTCAATATCTCTTCCTTTTGTGTCTTCTTCAAAGTGAACCCACTTTAAGAGATGCGAAGCTACAAGGTTTTCAAATCTTTTCGACATATCGCTTACGAGCGTCCAGTCAAAATGATAATGCTTCTGTTCTTTTTTCACCGCCCGTATTTTCGGAGCGCCAAACGGCGACAACCTGAATATAGAATACATCCGCTCAAGAACATCAGTCCATTTTGAAAGGGTTTTATGGCTTACCTGCAGGTCCTCCCGTAAGGCATTTATTGAAAGCGGACTTCCCACAAGCTCCGGCAGCCGCATGACCAGGAGTTCAAGATTTCCCAAATCCTTTATATGTTCCAGAGAAACCACATCTTCTTTTAAAAATCTCTGCCGGTATTCCCTTGACCATCTCTTCGCTTCAATCTGGGATTTGCCCAAAAATGGCTCAGGAAAGCCCCCAAACTCCAACAGCTCCATCAAATCCTTTTTGTTTTTTATCCCCGCTTCTTTAACTGAGAGCGGATGAAGCCGCAAGTAGTGATATCTTCCCTGTAAAGAATCTCCGCCGAACCGGTAGATATCAAGACGGGCGCTTCCCGTAACAAGGATTTGTATCTCCTTTCCTGATTTATCATAAATACCTTTTAAATAGTTTCTCCATGAACGGTATTTGTGTATCTCGTCAAAAACAATTGTCTTTGAAACGGGCAGCTCCCTTTTTAAAATCTTCTCCCTGTGCTCGGCAATATCCCAGTTGAGATACCCGTTTTTATCAGGCAGTATTTGCTTGGCAAGCGTCGTTTTTCCCACTTGTCTGGGGCCGCCAAGAAATACCATTTTCGCCTTTAAATCTTTAACAATCTGTTCAGCAAGGTATCGTTTCATGATTTCTATGATACTATTTATTATGACAGGTGTCAAATATACTCGCGAGTTATTTAGACCGATATCAATTCCGCACCCCTGCCGTGCCTGCCTTGCGATGATCTTAGGGTTCGTTAAGAAATAAGTGTCCTATTTTGCCGAGAGGATTTTGGCCCGGGGCAAGGCGCGAAGAGCGAGCATACTCCGACGGGTATGTAAGCGATGAGCAACGCCGCCATGGGTCAAAAGCCTCCGGCAAAATCGAGACAGTTATTTCTTAACGAACCCTTAGGAAGCTGCTGCAATAAGTCACAGAAGTAATATGAAAGTAATGCCTGACACCGTTTTCTACAGTGTTATCTTAATAACTTAAGACCGTCCCTCATTTTCGATTTTCGCTCATTTTCGCTGACGCCGCTTCATTTTATCGGCTATCTTGAGCTCAATAACGGAACGCTGGAGATCCCGTTCCGCAAGGGCGAAACCGTGCTTGTCCTTTTTTTCTTTGACAAGTTGCTCCGCTTTCCGCCGGGCTTCTTCGGCCTTCTGTGCTTCGATGGCCTCCGAGCGGATGGCGTAGTCGGCCAGGACATTGATGCGGTTGCCGAGAACCTCAAGGAAGCCACCGCTGATAGTGATATATATCTCTTCTTTCCCACCACGCACCACGACCTCGCCGCCGGCAAGCTTCGCAAAAAGAGGCGTGTGGCTGGGCAGGACTGTTATCTCCCCTTGCGCGGTCGGCAGGGCAATCTCGCTGGCCGTATCTTTATAAATACTGCCTTCCGGCGATAGTATCTCGACATTCAACCGGTTGCGGGGGTTATTTTCCACTCTTTTTCAATGCCTCGTCAATCGTGCCGATCATGTAGAACACCTGTTCGGAAAGGTCATCGTACTTGCCCTCGATGATCCCCTTAAACCCTTCAATGGTCTCCTGAATCGTGACATATTTTCCGTCAAAACCCGTAAAGGTCTCGGCAACGAACATCGGCTGTGTCAGGAAACGCTGGATCTTGCGCGCGCGAGAAACCGTCAGCTTGTCTTCATCCGACAGTTCGTCGATACCGAGGATCGCGATGATGTCCTGCAGGTCTTTGTAGCGCTGAAGTATCCGCTTAACGGCGGAGGCGACATCATAATGGTCCTTCCCCACGACGTTGGGGTCAAGCAGCCGGGACGACGATGTCAAAGGGTTGACGGCCGGGTAGAGGCCCTGCTCTGAAATGGCGCGATCAAGCGTGATCGTGGCATCAAGATGCGCGAATATGGTGGCGGGCGCGGGATCCGTATAATCGTCCGCCGGCACGTAGATGGCCTGCACCGAGGTGATGGAACCCTTATCGGTCGAGGTGATGCGTTCCTCAAGCTCACCGATGTCCTGCGCCAGGTTCGGCTGGTAGCCGACAGCCGATGGCATGCGGCCCAGCAGCGCCGACACTTCGCTGCCCGCCTGGGCGAAACGGAAAATGTTATCTATAAAGAGGAGTACGTCCTCGTTTTTCTCATCCCGGAAGTATTCGGCCATGGCCAGCGCGGAAAGCGCCACCCGCAGGCGGTTGGCCGGCGGCTCGTTCATCTGTCCGAACACAAGCACGGTCTTGTCCAATACGTTCGATTCCTTCATTTCAAGCCACAGGTCCGTCCCCTCGCGGGTGCGTTCGCCAACACCGGCAAAGACCGAGTGGCCTTTATGGACCATGGCGATATTGCGGATAAGTTCTTTGACGATGACGGTCTTGCCCACGCCCGCGCCGCCGAATATGCCGATCTTGCCGCCTTTGGTAAAAGGCGATATCAGGTCTATAACCTTCAGGCCCGTCTCGAGTATTTCCGGTTTTGTCCGCTGTTCCGAGAGTTTCGGCGCCGCCCGGTGGATGGATTCCAGGTGAACCGTGGCAGCATCTACCGCGCCGAGGCCGTCAATGGGTTGGCCTAAAACGTTGAAAATGCGGCCCAGCGTCCCTTCTCCGACCGGGACCTGCAGGGGTTTATTTGTCCGCCGAACTCTGGTTCCGCGCTGCAGGCCGAACGTCGAGCCGAGCGCCAAAGCCCGGACTTCGAAATTCTCAAACTGGAACTCGGTCTCAAGCACCAGCGTTTCCCTGTTCTCCAAGTCGATGACCAGCCCTTCAAAAACGCCGGGGGTCTCACCGTTGAACCGGACGTCGACAACCGGCCCCTGGACCCGGATGACGACCCCTTCCCCGTTTACTGTTTTCTTTTCGTTCATATGCGTAACACCTCTAAAAAATCGAACTTATACAGATCCGTCATTGCGAACCCGAAGGGTGAAGCAATCTCGCTGTTAATCAAGTAAAGACGAGATTGCCGCGTCGCTTCGCTCCTCGCAATGACGCTCTTCTGGCGATTTTTGCGTAACATCGGCTAAGCCATCTGTCCGTTCGCAAGGTCTAGTATTTCGCCGGTTATCTTTTCCTGGCGCGAACGGTTATAGGAGCGCGTGAGAAACTCGCTTATTTCGCGGGCATTTTCCTTGGCATTCTGCATGGCCACCATACGCGCGGCCTGTTCCGCGGTAAAAGCCTGGATGAAAGCGTTATACAACCGCACCTCAATATAGTAAGGAAGCATATCCCGCAGGATGGACGCGGCGTCCGGCTCAAATATGTAGGGGACTTCTTCCTCGCGCTCAATCTCGACACCCGTGCCCTGCAATGGCTCGACCGGCAATAGTTTGAACAGCACCGGCACCTGGGAGAACATCGAACGAAATTCGGTGAACAATAAATACACTTCCGAAACCTTCTTTTCCAGGTACTGCCCGGTTATCACATCAAGAACAGGGTAGATAACCTCGTAGCGCGGGAAGGCGCTGCCGCCAACGAACGCGGCGAGCAATTCGAAGTCGCGCCGGACCGCGAAGCGTTCCACCTTCTTGCCCCGGGTCACCAAGCGCGTCGTTGCCGCTTCGAACTCAAGGAGTTTGCGGAACAGGTTCGCGTTCAACCCGCCGCAAAGCCCCTTGTCCGGCGAAATGGCGACCACCAGTTTCTTTTCCGCCTCATGACGCTGGATATAGGGGTGCTCGAAGGCGCGCACGTCCAGGTTGCCCAGTATCCGTTCAACGGTATCGGTGATCTTTTCCGCGTAGGGGCGGTTATGCTCGACCGCAGTCTGCGCCCGCTTGATTTTCGAGGCCGCTATCATCTCCATGGCCTTGGCGATCTGCGATATATTTTGTGAGGTCCGTATCCGTTTCTTGAGCTGTTGCAGGTTCTCGGCCATAATTCCTTAAACTATCGTTTTCGTAAATTCTTCTATGGCTTTCTTCAGTCCGGCCAGCGTTGCGTCGCTCATTTTCTGGCCGGTCTTGATCGTCGCGACCAGCTCTTTGTTCTGCATCTCGACGAAGCGCAGCATCTTTTCCTCTACCTCGCCGACCCGTTCAACGGGGACGCCGTCGAGAAGCCCGGCGATGGCTGCGTAGAGGCTGATGATCTCCGACACCTCGTCGTAAGGCCGGTACTGCGGCTGTTTCAGTATCTCGGTAATGCGTTTGCCGCGCTCGATGCGCTTCATGGTCTCTTCGTCAAGGTCGCTGCCGAACTGGGCAAAAGCCTGAAGTTCGCGAAACTGCGCATGTTCGATGCGCACCGGGCCCGATACCTGTTTCATCGCCCTGGACTGCGCCGCACCGCCGACACGCGAAACCGACAGCCCGGGGTTAATGGCCGGGCGAATGCCGGCGTTGAAGAGATCCGTCTCGAGATATATCTGGCCATCGGTGATAGAGATGACGTTAGTCGGGATATAGGCGGAAACGTCGTTCGCCTGCGTTTCAATGATGGGAAGCGCGGTCAGCGTTCCACCGCCTTTTTCGGGCGACAGGCGGGCCGCACGTTCGAGCAGCCGTGAATGGAGGTAAAAAATGTCGCCGGGATAGGCCTCTCGTCCGGCAGGACGGCGAATAAGAAGCGAAAGCTGCCGGTAGGACCAGGCATGTTTTGTAAGGTCGTCGTAAACGATCAGCACGTCATGGCCCCGGTCCATGAAGTATTCGCCTATGGCACAGGCGGAGAAAGGAGCTATATACTGGAGCGATGCGGGATCCGAAGCGCTGGCGGCGACGACAATGGTGTACTCCATCGCGCCTTCCTCTTCAAGCCGGGCAACGATCTGGGCAATGTTGCTCTTCTTCTGCCCGATGGAGCAATAAATGCAGATCATGCGCTTGAGGCCGAGATCGCATTTCTTTTGATTGATGATGGTATCAATGGCGATAGCCGTCTTGCCGGTGTTCCGGTCACCGATGATCAACTCGCGCTGTCCCCGTCCGATGGGGATCATGGCGTCGATGGCCTTGATCCCGGTCTTAACCGACCGGTCGACGGGGCGGCGTTCGATGATGCCCGGAGCGATTTTCTCGAGCGGGTACAGCGCTCCCGCCGGCTGAAGGGGCCGGGCGTCCAGCGCGATCCCCAATGGGTCGATAACGCGGCCGATCAGGTTGTCGGCAACACCCACCCCGAGTATTTTGCCCGTCGTGCGCACCTTCATGCCTTCGTGCACCCCGCCTCCGCCGGACAAAAGAATGATGGAAACGAAATCTTCGTCGAGATTCAGTATAAGGCCGCGGGTACCGTCTTCAAACCCGACCTCTTCGCCGAAACCCGCCTTCGACAGGCCGCTCGCCCGCACGATGCCGTCGCCGATAGATTCGACCACGCCCTGGTTGATCAGCTGGGGCGCCGTGTTGACGGCAAACAGCTTTTCTTCGATTTGTTTGATAAATTCTTCTGGTTTCATAGTTTTTGTTTTTGACCGATTGTTTGTTCGATCATGGTCCTTATATTCATATTGAGGACGTTGTCACCGTATTCTATCTGCAGTCCCGCGCCAAGCGCAGGGTCTGCGGCAAAGCGGATATCCTTACCCGCGAACAGCGCCGCGAGCCGTTCCTTGTCACCGGCATCCGGCACGACGGGCGTACTCACCAGGACGCGGCCGTCCCGGATCACGTTCCTCAAATACATCAAATAGCGCTTCATGTCGGACTTGGCCAGCTTCGTCAGCACGTAGGCGCTGACACTCTCGTTGACCTGCCCATCGGAGATGCTCATTCCGGCAAGTTGTTTGAGGACTCTATCGTTCATGATATTGGATGCTGCTCTCCCCGGTCGGCTTCGATCTGTCCGAGGGCCCGCTGCATGATCTTCGCCTTCTCGTCTTCCGAGAAGACGGACCGTATTACGTTGAGCAGGATGCGCTGCGAGAGTTCGACCGAGATGTTCCGCAGGTTCCCCTGCATCTTTTCCATCTCAAGAGTTGCCTGCGCCTGGGCCTGAGCGATGATTTTTTCGGATTCCACACGCGAATGGGCAACGATCTCCTGGCGCATCTGTTCCGCCATCTTGCGCGAGTTTTCGATGATGCCTTCGGCCTCGATTCGCGTTTCTTTAAGTATTCCCGAGGCGTCCCGCCGCGACTCTTCCATGAGGAGGCGCGCCCGGTCGGAATCTTCCAGCCCCTGTTTTATGCGGTTTTCCCGTTCCGCCAGCACGTTCAGGATTGGCTTGTAAAGGAACCGTTTAAAGACATAGAACAGAACCAGGAAGTTGACGACTTGTCCGATGAAAAGTTTCAGGTCAAACCCGAATTGGTTTAATATTTCCATACATTGTCCAAATTGCGTATTTTTCACCCTCACCTTTCATCCTCTCCCCTCGAGGGAGAGGAAAGAGGTGAGGGGCGGTTCATTCCAAATCTAATAGATGTTATCGTCGAAAACCAGATTCCCGATAAAAGATTTCGGGAATGACAAAAATCCAAGCGTGTCACTTCATAAACGCAAGAATAAGCGAATAGATAGCGATTGCTTCGGCAAACGCCATGCCGAGAAGCATTGAGGTAAGCACCTTGCCGCTTGCGTCAGGGTTGCGCCCTATCGCTTCCGCTGCCTTCGCGCCGATAAGACCGATGGCGATGGCGGGCCCGAAACCGCCGATGGCGATAATAAGACCGCCGGCTACTGTAAATGTCATGTATGTTCACCTCCCTCTGCATGGGGTTCTGTCAATATGCTCATAAAGATCATGGTCAACATGGCGAATACCAGCGCCTGCACGACCGCGACGATCATTTCCAGCGCCACAAACGGTATGGGAACAAGGAAAACACTGACAAGCGACGACGCCCGGCTCAACACTACTTCGCCCGCGAAGATGTTGCCGAAGAGACGGAACGAGAACGAGATCAGCTTGGTCAACTCGGACACAAGTTCCAAAAACCCGACGAACAGCAGAATGGGGCTTAAGGAAAAAAAATGTTTCAGATAATTCTTGACGCCCAGATAGCGCACGCTCAAGACGTGCGTTGCCAAAAGCGAGACAACGGCCAGGGCGAAGGTGGTATTGAAATCGCTCGACGGCACGCGCAAGAGCGGGATATATTCTTCACCCACCCGGATGCTCGGCAGTCCGTAACCCGGGATAAGCCCCAGGAAGTTGGCAAACAGAATAAAGAAGAAAAAACTCGCGAACCAGGGGAAAATACTCGCGGCCCGCGTTCCCGCAATCTCTTTTGTCACGGAATAGAAATAATCTATTATGATCTCAAATATGTTCTGCAGTTTGCCCGGCCGCAGCGCTATGCCTCTGTAGACAAGAAAAACGACCGCAAGCAGCACCGCGTCCGTCACGAGCGTCCCGGTTATGGTATTGGTTATCCGAAAGCCGAACAGGGTAAAGAGAGTTTCCGAACCTAATGGAATCATAGACCTGTAAAAATAACTGCTTCAAATGTATGAAATATATACCAAATAGAGGGTATTCTGTCAATGCAGGGGCGGGACATCTTGTCCGGCCGCAAAGATGAGGCTGCTTGCCGCCGGGGTCACTACGCCCGCATGCTGCTGGTCGAGCCCCATCAGAAAATCGGCAAGGGCATCCAGAATGGTGCGCAGGGTCTTCGGCTTAACCCGGGCCAGTTTTTCCCAGATCACAGGGATAAACGACAGTGACAGAGATGTCATCCGCGGGATGCGGTCAACCGAGAAATGGAAATATTTCAACGGCGAAAGTATCCACGCCAGCTCCTGGGAAAGTTTGGACGGTTCGCTGACGCCCATCCAGATACTGATAAAGATGAGGAACACAAGCCGCATGGCAAACAACGTCCCCTGATAAAGCCCCGGCTCGGTTATCGTTACCCACCGCCCGGCAAAAACAACGGGGCCGGCCGGCGAAAAGATTACCGGCAGCGCGAAACTGAAACAGATAACACCCCAGAGGCGGAACAACCTTCCGATCTTCATGGGCATGGTCTTGCGGTCAAACAGGATAAGCGCGGCGACTGCAAGGATAAGCACCGCGTACGCTTTCCAGGAATGCACAAACACGGTGCTCAGCACCATGCAGAATGCCGCCAGTATCTTCACCTTGTCCTTAAAGGCCAGCGCACCCGGCACGGGAATATTTTCATCCTCGCGTTCCAAAGAAAAGAAAGCATTGAGCTTGAACTCGGCGAAACGCGCCAGGACGTAGTTACTCGACCAGCCTACCACATAACCGCCGATTATCGCCGGCACCATGAGCAGCGGCGCGAGGGCAAAGACACCCTTGTGCCGCACCAGCCAGAAGTAAGCGACGGTAACTTCCGTAAGGTTATGCGTAACCGCGCCTGCAATGCTTATCGCGATTATCACGCGCCGCTGCCGCGTCCCAAACACAGCGTACATACCCGCCATTGCCGCGAAACTGACGATCGACCCGCACAGGCTCAGCATGAATCCCGGCGACAGGAATGTCCCGTTCGTAAGACTCGTAATGACCGGACGGAAGACCGCCACCTCAAATCCCGCCGGCGCACCGAACAGTACCAGCGCAACCAGGCTCGTAATGTTCGCAAGGCCGATCTTGATGCCCGGTACCGGCAGCGCGAAAAGGCCTTCGGCCAGTTGCAGAACGCTGCCGCAGGCGATCAAAAATGAAATTTGAGCTATGTTGCATTTTTTCATTTGATTGCCTGGCGTAATTACTTCTTATACCAATAATCGCGCTCAGCCATTAAGTAATCGTAAATCTTCTGCCCGATTATCTTATGCCCTTTTTCTGAAGGAAGGCTATAATCCCGGGAATTCCACCGCCAAGAGATATCGCCCAAATCAGGAAAATAACTGTAGAGATCGATACACCGTATGTCGTTCTTGTGAAACAACTCCTTCATTTCGGAGTACTTTTTTTGTTCAATTTCATGATATGGCTTTTTGAACAAAGGAATGATGGCGGTCACCAGTTTGACGTGGTTCCGTTCCGTTATATTCCTTATGCTCCGCAACATATTTTCTACCATTCCCTTGGGATTCTCAGGAGCGAAAAAATAATTAGGGAGGAGTGTATCCCTGTTAAGAGAACGGTGAATCGCAAAAATCAGATATCGGTAAGCATATGAATGGAAGAATAACGGCGCGCTGATTCTGAATGGGAACTCGTGCCTGCCCCGTACGAGGGGGTTCGAATAGGACATAAATGCTCCATCAGCGAACAAAGACACCACGGGTGCCTCCGCAAAATCATTTAAGCAAAACCCGATGATAACCATATCGGGATGATAGCGAAGCACTTTCTCTTTAAGCAGGTAATAATACTGGGACACGGAATATTCACCCACACCGCAATTCCAAACCTCAAATGTCGCGGGCAAGCCGGACTTATTCATAAGCCCTTCCAGATATTTTACATACCATCCCTGTTCGGTAATCGAATCCCCAAGCACAACAATGCGGTAAACGTTACTTTCCTTCCGCACCTCATACTCCCGGTCTGCAAACCCCTGTGAATTCAAGTGATAACCAGCACAGTTCATGGTATAATTCTTTGGATTAACTTGCCAGCCCAGCATCACATTCCCTGATGGCATAAATTCACCGCGACGGCGGTTCAATCCGGGATCGCAGCAAGGTTGTAGCTGAGCTTTATGGGTTAACCTGCACCATATTTCCAGAATGGCACCGCCGGCTAATAATACGCAAACCACACCACAAAATACAAGCAACAACTTTTTTCGAACATTCATTTCGTCCTCCTTAAGACGTTCGCCCCCTTCGGGGGTGCCCGGCGGCTCTAGTGGTTAGGTCGCCGCCGCTCTTCCGAAAGCCCCCCGTGCTTCCGGCCCAACTACTCCCTTACAAGGAAAAACCAGGTTTTCCCTTCGTACCCGCAAGAACGGGTACTCCGTTTATAAAAAGCCAATGAAGTCGTCGCTCCACTCCGTTCCGCTGACCCCTTTCTAAATCGATATTCAGTAAAACCGTCTTTAATACCCGAGTGCCTCTGCCACGAGTATGACGTAATACTCAGTGTACGTCGGCTTCTTCATCAGCGTCACGGCGATATTGCATATCCGTTCCGGAGAACTGCAGTCAACGCACTTGCCCGTTTCGGCGCACGGCGTCTTTTTTCCCAGCCGCTTCGCGTTGACCGGGGCCGTGTAACTGTCTATCCGCACACGTCCCGCGGCCTCGTCGGCCACGATCTTATTCCAGCCCGCCACCGCAATGACCTTTTTCGGCCCGTACAACATGGCCGCGGCACGGTTCCCGATACCGTCAACGAACATCAATTTCCCGTCCGCGGTGACAGCGTTCGGGCTGGCAATGAAAACATCGGCTAACAGCGATTGCCGCCGCAGCTTCAAAACCTCCGCACGCGGCATCCCGGGCTTCTGCGACAGCATCGCCTGCGCACGCTCCTCAAACTTTTCGATAAGGCCTATTTGATTTACAGTCACCGAACCTCCGAACCCGACTAATTCAGACGGCTCGACAAGATCAAGTATCCGCTGTACCGAAACCGCGGCGGTATCGGCAACGGTAACTATAAAGTTATTTTTCTGCAAGCGTTGGGCGACGCTTTCAAGAAGAATATGCCGGTGCCACTCCACATTATTGTCCATCGCAACTCCTATTCAATGATCCTGTATACTTCGGACAGATCCTTGCGTGCGGACGGGCCCGGGGCGACGGCCGGCTTACCCAGGGGGATAAGCGCCATCAGTTCGTCCTGCGGCTCAACCACCAGCGCCTCTTCCAGTTCTTTGCGCGCGATGAGCGGCCCCGTCATCCAGCAGGCGCCATAACCCATCGCGTGAGCCATGAGCAGCATGTTCTCGACGGCCGCCGCCGGCCCCTGCACGTCGGATGAGGAGCGGTTCTCAAGCGGAATATTGTAGCGGTCCATGATGCGCAGGTTTAGCGAGACGTACGGCTTTTTGACGACAGCTATAACCACCGGCGCGTCCGTGAAAAACATGTAAAAATTGCTATAGGCCATGAACTCCCGCCTGGCGCGGGGCGAGGTGATATTCCGGGCATAGCCCTCAACCCTGGAGCGGATAGCCGCGGCCATCTTCTCTTTTACCGCAGCCGAATAGATAGCCAGGAAAAACCAGTTCTGGGCATTGGCGCCTGAAGGCGCCCATCGGCCCGCCTCGATTATTTTTTCCACGTCCGCGCGCGGCACGGCCTCGGCAAGGAATTTGCGCACGCTACGCCGTGTATTAATGATAGTCATCAACTCTGCCGCATTCATCGTTTCTCCACTCAATTAACGTCACACACCTTTGACAGGATAACAGGAAATTTGCATAGGTAGGCGGTCGCCCGCTTTCCCTGCTACACCACCGTACGTACGGTCTTCCGTATACGGCGGTTCAGTTAGTTATACTTTCACAAAAGATTTTAATGGGCAAACTCCGATACG
>Ga0315281_10003678_pt1 | contig 22439 bp, 32 predicted proteins | sample YL17G07_0_MG_FD_204540 | JGI IMG/M metagenome (GOLD analysis project Ga0315281, IMG submission 204540) | Sediment microbial communities from Yellowstone Lake, YNP, Wyoming, USA - YL17G07_0 | ecosystem: Environmental > Aquatic > Freshwater > Lake > Sediment | place: USA: Wyoming | collected... | reverse complement strand
AAGAACGGATCGTTTTATCGTCAAAGACCGTAGAGAGAGGTTGTAGAAGCTATGGGACGTTCCATTAAAAAGGGTCCCTTCGTGGACAAGCATGTGATGGAGAAGGCCAATGAGGCAATCGACTCCAAAAGCCGCAAAGTGATTAAGACGTGGTCGCGGCGCTCGACGATCGTGCCGGAATTCGTGGGGCTGACCTTTGCCGTTCATAATGGACGCAAGTTCATCCCCGTCTATGTGACGGAGAATATGGTGGGCCACAAGTTGGGCGAGTTTTCGCCGACACGGCTGTTCAGAGGACATTCCGGCGCTCGTAAGGATGAAAAGTCGCCGGCCGCTCCTTCGAAGGCGTAAGGGTCGAAAAGACATTTATGAAACAGGTAAAAGCACATTTAAGGTATTTGAGAGTCGCTCCCCGCAAGGTTCGGTTGGTGGCGGACGCGGTCAGGGGGTTGCCGGTTCAGCAGGCGATCGACCTGTTGACCTTCGCCAGCAAATCCGCGGCTGTGGATATTTCGAAGTTGATTCGTTCGGCGGTGGCGAATGCCGATCACAAGGGCGGCATCGATATCGATCATTTGATTGTGAAGACCATATACGTGGATCAGGGGCCGATCATTCGGAGATTCTTGGCGCGAGCGCGCGGATCGGCTTCCCGGATCAACAAAAAGACGAGCCACATTACCGTCGTCTTAGAGGAGAAGTAGTGGGACAGAAGACGCATCCATACGGTTTCCGACTTGGAATTACTAAGCCTTGGTTGTCCCGTTGGTACAGCCGGAAGGATTATGCGAAGTTCGTCCGGGAAGACGTCAAGATTCGGAAGATGGTAAAGGAGAAGCTCTTCCATGCGGGTGTGGCTCGGATTGAGATCGAGCGCCGCGGCGGAACGGTGACTGTGAATATTTTCACGGCCCGGCCGGGATTGGTCATCGGCAAAAAAGGAACGGGCATCGATGCCCTTCGTATCGATTTGAACAAACTGGTCGGCAGCGAAGTTCAGGTTAACATTCATGAAGTGCGCAAGCCGGAACTGGATGCCCAGCTGGTCGCCGAGAACATCGCGATGCAGCTCGAGCGACGCATCGCCTTCCGCCGGGCGATGAAGAAGTCCGTGCAGTCCGCCCTCAAGTCCGGGGCGCCGGGCATCAAGATCATGTGCGCCGGACGTTTGGCGGGAGCCGAGATCGCAAGGACGGAATGGTACCGCGAAGGCCGCGTGCCTTTGCAGACCCTTCGCGCGGATATCGACTACGGCCAGGCGGAGGCCCTGACGACTTACGGAAAAATCGGCATCAAGTGTTGGATTTACAAAGGCGAAATCTTTAAAGAACGCATCAAGAAGGAACAGGCGGCCTAATGTTACAGCCGGCACGTACAAAGTACAGGAAAGTTCAAAAGGGACGCGTTCGCGGAATGGCGAAGCGGGGCACGCTCTTGAGCTTCGGCGAGTTTGGGATTCAGAGTCTGGAGCGGGGTCTTGTTACGTCGCGCCAGATCGAGGCCTGCCGTCTGGCGATCGCCCGTCTCATCAAGAAGGGCGGCAAGATCTGGATTCGGATTTTTCCGGACCGTCCGGTCACCAAGAAACCTGCCGAGACGCGCATGGGAAAAGGCAAAGGTCCCGTGGAAGGCTATGCGGCTGTTATCAAGCCGGGGCGTATGTTGTTTGAATTGGCTGGACTCGAGCCGGCTCTGGCAAAACAAGCTTTGAAACTGGCGTCCGATAAGTTGCCTGTGAAGACCCAATTTGTGACACGGGAGAAATTCCGATGAAGCCTGCGGAGATTCGTGAAAAGACAGAGGTTGAGTTGATGAAGCTCGAAGATAAACTGCGCCGTGAATTGGCGGCCATGCAGATGCAGGCGCGTGCCGGCCAATTGGCGGAAACCTCCAAAATCGGTTTGATGAAGAGGGACATCGCAAGAATCCTGTCGGTCCGAAACCAGAAGAAGCCGGAAGAAGGAAGGGCGAAGAAATGAGTGGTCACCGCAAAGTTCGAGAAGGCGTCGTCATCAGCAATAAGATGAATAAAACGGTCGTGGTGACCGTAGAACGGCGCGCCATGGATCCCATGTTCAAAAAGATCGTGAAGCACGTCAGGAAGTTCAAGGCTCACGATGAGAAGAATGAGTGTCATGTGGGAGACCGTGTTCAGTTGGTGGAAACCCGCCCCATTTCCAAAGAGAAGTGTTGGCGTGTTCAGAAAATCTTAGTCAAGGGCGTCATTTTTGAGAGCGAGAAGACGGCTGCTGTATGATACAGACTTCTACTATTTGCGATTCGGCGGATAATTCCGGGGCAAAGAAACTCATGTGCATCCGCGTCTTGGGCGGCTCCAGGAGGCGGTACGCGAGTTTGGGAGACGTGATTGTCGTCTCCGTCAAGGAAGCGTTGCCTCATGCGAAGATCAAGAAGGGCGACGTCAAGAGGGCGGTCATCGTCCGTACCGCGAAAGAAGTGCGGCGCTCGGACGGTTCCTACATCAAGTTTGACGATAATTCCGTCGTGTTGATTGATCTGGCCGGTGAGCCGTTGGGAACCCGCATCTTCGGTCCCGTCGCGAGAGAGCTGCGCGCGAAGAAATATACCAAGATCGTTTCATTGGCGCCGGAGGTTCTGTAGGGGCGACGCGTCTACGTCCTTACGAGGCAATCTATGATTAGAAAAAATGACATGGTCGTTGTGATCACGGGAAAATACAAGGGGAAGAAGGGCAAGGTCATTGCCGTACTTCGCGAGGCCGGACGCGCGCTGGTGGAAAAGCTGAATGTCGTGAAGCGCCACCAGAAGCCGACCCAAAAGCTGCCTCAGGGCGGCATCGTCGAAAAGGAAGCGAGCCTGGCTATCTCGAACCTGATGGTCTACTGTGCGAAGTGCAAGAGAGGCGTCCGTCACGGCGTGAAGGTCGAAAAAGACGGAAAGAAAAACCGCGTTTGCAAGAAGTGTGGAGAGAACGTTGGCCAGTGAAGAAACAAAAAAGGAAGCTCTGACTTCGGGTTATGAGGTCTTCTACAAGAAGATCTGCATACCGGCTTTAATCAAGGAGCGGGGCTATAAGAACGTCATGCAGGTTCCGCGCGTTGAGAAGGTCGTGATCTCGAGCTGCCTTAAAGAGGCGACGCAAGACAGCAAGGTCGTGGAGAAGGCGGTCGAAGAGGTCTCGCAGATCACGGGTCAGAAGCCCATCGTGACCAAGGCGAAGAAGTCGATCGCGAATTTCAAGCTTCGCAAGGGGATGCCCATCGGATGCGCGGTGACGCTTCGCAAACAGAAAATGTATGAGTTTTTAAATCGGCTGTTTAACGTCGTATTGCCCCGGTTTCGTGATTTTCGTGGAGTCTCCCCAAAGGGTTTCGACGGGCGCGGGAATTACACCTTGGGCATCCGCGAACAAATCGTTTTTCCAGAAATCAATTATGACCGCATCGACAAGATCCGCGGCATGAATATTACGATCGTGACCAGCGCGCGGACGGACGAAGAGGCGAGAGTGCTCCTCAAGCATATGGGGATGCCCTTTCGCGAAGCTTAACTACGGAGCCGAACAATAGTATGGCGAAACTTTCATTAATGGTGAAGGCCCAGAGGAAGCCCAAGTTCAAGGTAAGGGGCTATAACCGATGTCCTTTCTGCGGACGGCCGCGTGCCTTTCTCAGGCGTTTTGGGATGTGCCGCTTGTGTTTCCGCAAGAAGGCTTTGAACGGCGAGCTTCCCGGGGTCGCGAAAGCGAGTTGGTGATTATGTCGACGTCAACGGATCCGATAGCCGATCTCTTATCAAGAATTCGCAACGCCCAAATGGCGCGGCACGAAAGCGTGAGCGTCCCTCATTCGAAGATGAAGCTGGGCCTCGTCAAGGTGTTGTACGAGGAAGGCTACATCGGCCCCTATCGCGTGACGGACCTCGAGAGTGGAAGAAAACAAATTCAAATGACGCTCCGGTTCATCGGAAAACATCAGGGGCTCATCTCCGGTTTGGTCCGTCAGAGCAGACCCGGTCGTAGGGTTTATATTGGGTATAGCGACATTAAGCCTGTTCGCAGCGGGATGGGGATTACGATTCTGTCCACGCCGAAGGGGATTCTGACGGATCGTCAGGCTCGCGAGGAAAAGGTGGGCGGAGAGCTCTTATGTCGGGTGTGGTAACTGAGAAATGGGTGAATGACGTATGTCACGCGTAGGAAGAATGCCGGTTAAAATTCCTGATAAGGTGAAGGTCGCTCTTCAGGGTTCTGTTCTCAAAGTCGAGGGCCCCCTAGGCAAACTCGAATTGGGAATCGACCCTTTGATCGACGTCAAGATCGCGGACGGCCAGATCGTTGCGGCCCGCAGGGACGAGACTCAGAGCGCGCGCAGCCGGCACGGCTTGGTTAGGAACCTGATCCGCAACGCGGTTGAAGGCGTGAGCCAGGGATATAAGAAGGACTTGGACATCAACGGCGTCGGATTCCGGGCCGAAGTTAAAGGAAGTTCTTTGATGATGACCTTGGGTTACAGTCATGCCGTTGAGTTCCCGATTCCAACCGGCATCAAGATCGCCGTCGAGAAGCTGACTCACCTGACGGTTTCAGGATTTGCCAAGGACCTCGTTGGCGAGACGGCGGCTAAGATACGCAAGCTCCGTCTTCCGGAGCCTTATAAGGGCAAAGGCATTAAATACACCGAAGAGGTCATTCGGCGGAAGGTCGGAAAATCCGCTGTCGCCTCGGGTGGAGGAAAGTAGCGATGGCCTCTCGAAAGCAAATGGCTCGGGTCTACCGCAAGGAGAGGATCCGTAAAAAAATTCACGGTACGTCCGTACGGCCGCGTTTAGCGATCTCTCGCAGCGTGAAGCACCTCTACGCGCAAGTCATCAATGACGTGGATGGAAAGACGCTCTTGGGCCTTTCCACCAAGTCGAAGGACTTTGCGGCTCCTTAGGATGCAGGCAACGTTAAGGGCGCCAAAGCGTTGGGCAAGCTTGTGGCTGAGAAGGCCATTCAGAAGAACATCAAAGAAGTGGTTTTTGACCGCGGGGGTTGTCTCTATCATGGCCGCGTCAAGGCCTTCGCGGACGCGGCTCGGGAATCGGGACTTAAATTTTAAACGAGGTTGTGAATGGCATTTGATACGCAGTCACAGTTTATTGAACGCATCGTCCACGTCGCGCGCGTGGCCAAGGTCGTGAAGGGCGGACGGCGTTTCAGCTTTTCTGCCTTGGTGGTCGTGGGCGACGGGAAAGGGCAGGTCGGAATCGGCCATGGCAAGGCGATCGAGGTTCCCGATGCGATCCGCAAGGCGACGGAGCGCGCGAAGAAGACCATGGCGCATGTGTCGCTCAAGAACACGACGATTCCGCACGAAGTGACGGGCCGCTTTGGGGCGGCGACGGTTCTCCTGATGCCGGCCTCCGAAGGAACGGGCGTCATCGCGGGCGGCGCGGTGCGCGCGGTCGTGGAGTCCGCGGGCATTCACAACATTCTTACGAAATCGCTCGGTACGAGCAACCCTCATAATGTCCTCAAAGCGACGCTGAACGGATTGAATCAGTTGAGAAGCCGCGAGGATTATGAGCGGATGAAGAAGGCGAGTTAAGCGCCGCTCCTGCGGCACAGCGCTCGTTACGACGAGTAAAGGAAGCTAGCGATGGACTTGGGTTCACTCATCGCCCCGAGCGGGGCACGAAAAAAGAGAAAGCGTCTCGGCCGCGGAACCGGATCCGGCCACGGGAAAACCTCGACCAGAGGCCACAAGGGCCAAAAGGCCCGCGCGGGCGGTTACCACAAGCGCGGTTTCGAGGGAGGCCAAATGCCCTTGTCCCGGCGTTTGCCGAAGGTCGGATTTACGAATCCCTTTTCGAAGGTGTTCGCGATCGTCAACGTGGGGGACTTCAGCGAGCTTCCTCAGGGAACGGTCATCGACGAGAAGTTCCTGCATGAGCAAGGCTTTGTGAAGAAGAATCTCGATGGGATCAAGGTTTTGGGATTCGGCGAGCTCAAGGCGTCTCTCGTCTTCAAACTGACCCTCTTCAGCGAATCGGCAAAAAAGAAAATCCTGGCGGCCGGCGGAAAGATCGACGCGCCTGTACCCTCCGAGGTCAAGTAGTCATGCCCGGAGCCGCTCGCATCGCGAACATCGCTAGAATTCCTGAGCTGAGAAATCGCATACTCTTCACCCTCATGATGCTGGCGATCTACCGTATCGGCGTGTTTGTTCCCGCGCCGGGGGTCAATGTCGACGCTCTCCAAAAGTTTCTATCCTCAGGAACCGTTTTTGACCTCTTTAATCTTTTTTCAGGGGGCGCCCTCGAGAAGTTTTCCGTCTTTGCCCTCGGTATCATGCCGTACATCAGTGCATCCATCATCTTGCAACTCTTGACGGTTGTCGTGCCGACCCTCGAACGTCTTGCGAAGGAAGGCGAGCAGGGCCGGCGGAAGATCACCCAATATACGCGTTATGGGACGGTGGTGCTGTCGATGATCCAGGGTTTCGGCATTAGCTACGGTTTGGAGCAGCAGGGAGTCCTTCTTCCGGGCGTCGGAGGCATTCCTTTTTATATCCGCACGATGATGACCCTTGCCGCCGGCACCTGTTTTATCATGTGGCTAGGCGAACAAATCACCGAGCGCGGCATCGGGAACGGAATTTCCCTCGTGATCTTTTCAGGCATCGTGACGCGCATCCCGAGCGGTTTTCGTGATGCGTGGGCGACGAAGGATCAGTTCGCAGGTTTCTTTGGGTTTTTGCTCTTATTGGGATTTGTTTTTGCCATCATTGCCGTGATCATCTATTTTGAGCGCAGTCATCGCCGCATCCCCATTCAATACGCCAAGCGCATGGTCGGCCGGAAAATGTACGGCGGCCAGAGCACGCACCTTCCGCTGAAGCTCAACCAGGCCGGAGTCATTCCTCCGATTTTCGCGTCGTCCCTGATCCTCTTTCCGGCAACGATCGCGCAATTCAGCCACAGCGCGAAACTCCAGTCCTTGTCATCGCTCTTGGGGATCGGCTGGCTCCACATGGGGCTCTATATCAGCCTGATTATCTTCTTTACGTATTTTTACACGGCCGTGACCTTCAATCCGATGGACGTCTCCGACAATATTCGCAATCACGGAGGATTTGTCCCCGGAATTCGGCCGGGACAGAACACGTCCGACTATATTGATCGCATCTTGTCGCGGATTACCCTCGGCGGGGCTCTCTACATTGCGGGCATTTGTATCGTCCCGGAACTCTTGATCACCCAGTTCGGCATTCCCTCGAGCTTGGCGTCTACCTTCGGCGGAACCTCTCTCCTGATCGTCGTCGGCGTTGCCATGGACACCTTGGCCCAAATCGAGGCGCATCTTCTCTCGCGTCACTATGAAGGCTTGATGGGAGACAGCGGCGGCCGATTCCGAGGACGCAAATGAATTTGATTTTGTTGGGTCCGCCGGGGGCGGGCAAGGGGACTCAGTCCCGTAGGCTCTCTGACAATCTAAAAGTCCCCCAGATCTCGACCGGTGATCTTTTGCGGGCGGCGCGCGGGAACAGGACGACCTTGGGAATCAAGGCCGAAAGTTACATGACGGCCGGGCAGCTTGTTCCGGATAACCTAGTGACTGAAATGATCCGGGAGCGTTTGAAGCAGGCGGATTGCGGCCATGGCTATATTTTGGACGGTTTTCCCCGGACTTTGGCTCAGGCCGAAGCGCTCGATCGAATGATCGCCGCTGAGTCGGGAAAAGCGGCTCAGATTGATCGTGTGGTCAACATTGCCGTCGACCGGGAAGAGGTCATTCAGAGATTGTCGGGGCGGCGCCAGTGCCGCAAATGCACCGAGAATTATCATGCCCGATTCCATCCGCCGAAGACCGTCGGTGTTTGCGACCGGTGTGGCGGGGAGCTATTTCAGAGGGATGATGACCGGGAAGACGTCATTCGGCAGAGGCTGGAAGTTTACGAAAAGCAGACCCAGCCTCTGATCGCCTATTATGAGAAAATGGGCCTCTTGAGAAATGTGCGGGGGACGGGATCGATCGAGGAGATTTTTGGGGCGATTTTGAAGGCGGTGTCATGATTGTTCTTAAGTCACCGGAGGAGATTGAGAAGATGCGCCGTGCCTCGCGCATTGTAGCCGAGGTGATTCAGGAGTTGGAGCCGATCATACGTCCTGGCGCGACGACGGACGATCTTGATCGTCTGGCCGAGGAGTTGATGAAAAAAAAAGGATCGAAACCCGCCTTTAAGGGTTACCGGGGATATCCCCGGGTTTTGTGCACGTCGATCAATGAAAAAGTCGTCCATGGGATTCCATCGGACCGGGAGATATTGAAAGAGGGGGATATCATCGGCGTGGACTGCGGGGTCATCGTCGAAGGATTTTTTGGCGATTCGGCACGCACCTTTCCCGTGGGGGCGGTCGACGATGTCTCGAAGAGGCTGATGGAGGTGACTCGCGAGTCCCTCTATCAGGGGATTCGCCAAATGGTCTTGGGGAACCGGATACACGATATTTCGTGGGCGGTTCAGAAACACGTTGAAGAGGCCGGATTTTCAGTGGTGCGGGACTTCGTGGGGCATGGAATCGGCCGCAGCCTTCATGAAGAGCCCCAAGTCCCGAACTTCGGCAAGCCGGGTACGGGGGTGAGGCTGACCGCCGGCATGGTCTTGGCGATCGAGCCGATGGTGAACGTGGGCGGCCCCGAGGTGAGGCTCCTAGAAGATGGCTGGACGGCGGTCACGGCGGATGGTAGTAGATCCGCCCATTTTGAACATACGATCGCACTAACTGAAAAAGGATTCGAGATATTGAGCGAGTTATGAAAATACGATCATCCGTCAAAAAAATATGCAACAAGTGCAAAATCATCCGGCGCAAGGGCATCGTGATGATCATTTGCGAGAACCCGAAGCATAAGCAAAAGCAGGGATAATAGCGAGTGGAGCCCGGCTTTGCTGGGTTGAAGGAGCGGTGAATTTATGTGGTTTAACAGATGGGAGGGCGAGGGAGAGCGTTATCTCCCTCGCGTATAAATGGCACGCATCGCAGGCATCGACTTGCCGGGAAAAAAGAAGGTCGAGGTCGCCCTGACCTATATTTATGGGATCGGGTTGGCGACTTCGAACAGGATCTTGGAGAAGGTCGGGATCGATAAGAATCTCCCGGCGGAACAGTTAAGCGATCAGCAGATCGCCAAGATCCGCGAGGAGCTCGACCAAAATACCAAGGTGGAAGGAGATCTCCGCAAGGAGGTTTCGATGAACGTCAAGCGCCTCATGGACTTGGGCGCTTATCGCGGTTTGAGGCATCGGGCCAATCTGCCGTGCCGCGGCCAGCGGACGAACACCAATGCGCGGACGCGCAAAGGACGTCCGAGGATCGCCATCGCGGGCAAAAGAACAAGCGCACCGGCGGATGGGACGGCCGAAGAGGCCAAACCGGCGGAAGGCGTTGAGAAAAAACCGAAGAAGAAGAAAACCAAGAAGAACGTCCCCGTGGCCATCGTTCATATCCACGCATCGTTCAACAATACCGTCATAACGATTACGGATCTGGCGGGGAATACGTTGTCTTGGTCGTCGTCCGGAAGCAAGGGTTTCAAAGGCTCGCGAAAGAGCACGCCGTTCGCCGCGCAGATTGCCTCGGAGGATGCGGCGCGGAAGGCCTTCGACTGCGGCGTTCGTTCCGTTTCCGTCTTGGTGAAAGGTCCTGGCTCCGGCCGCGAATCCGCTTTGCGCGCCCTTTCCACGGTGGGACTCAAGGTGATGGCGATCAAGGACGTGACGCCGATTCCGCACAACGGATGTCGTCCGCCTAAAAAACGCAGGGTATAAAAAGGATGTAGGGGCGGATTTCGATCCGCCCTTTTAAGGAGGTTCTTTTGGCAAAGTACACAGACTCAGCATGCCGGATTTGCCGGCGCGAGGGGATCAAGCTCTTCTTGAAGGGGCAAAGATGCTTTACGGAGAAGTGCGCGATTGAGCGCCGGCAATACGCCCCCGGTCAGCACGGGGAAAAACGAACCAAGCTTTCCGAATACGGTGCGAAGCTCCGGGAAAAGCAAAAGGTGAAGCGTCTCTACGGTCTCATGGAGGGGCAATTCCGTAACTATTTTAAGAAGGCCGCCCGCACCAAGGGAATCACCGGCGAGCTGCTTTTGTTGAGCCTCGAGCGTCGTTTGGACAACATGGTCTATCGCATGGGCTTTTGCACGTCTCGGGCCGAGGCGCGGCAATTTGTTACGCACGGGCATTTTCGGGTCAATGACAAGAAAGTCACGATCCCTTCCTATTTGGTGGATCTCGGCGATAAGATTTCGCTCCGGGAAAAAAGCCGCCAGAATCCTCATGTGATAGAGGCCTTTGAAGAGATCGAACGGCGGGGACTGCCCACATGGCTGGAGTTGGACAAGAAGAATTTTATTGGGACGGTGAAGACCCTGCCGACCCGCGAGGAATTGACTCTGCCCATGCAGGAGCAGATGATCGTCGAGTTTTATTCGAAATAAATTGTAGGGGGCGACCCGCCGGGTCGCCCGTACCAGGAGGTATGATTTATGTATAGAAATTGGCGTAATCTCATTAAGCCGAAGTTCCTCGAGTTCGAAAAGGATTCCGGAACGGCGACCTATGGACGCTTTATCGCCCGGCCTTTGGAAAGAGGATTCGGGCAGACGCTGGGAAATGCGCTTCGACGCATCCTCCTGTCGTCCCTTCAAGGCGTGGCCATCACCAACGTGAAGATCGACGGCGTGTTGCATGAGTTCGGCACCATTCCGGGCGTCGTCGAGGACGTGAGCGACATCCTGTTGAACTTGAAGCAGGTGCGGCTTAAGCTTCACTCCGGCGATCAAGACACGATCCGTTTGGAAGCGAAAGGCGATCGTGAGGTCAAGGCGGGGGACATTCAGACCGGTGAGAGTGCCACCATCCTCAACCCCGATCTTCACATCGCGACCCTGAACGCGGACGGCAAACTCAAGCTGGAGATGTCGATCAAGTTGAACAAGGGCTATGCCCCTTCCGAGCGCAACAAGTCGGAGAAGGACCCCATTGGCATGATCGCCGTGGATTCTATTCATACACCGGTCACCAAGGTAAATTATACGGTCACGAACGCTCGCGTCGGTCAAATGACGGACTACGATCGTCTGTCTCTGGAAGTCTGGACGGACGGATCCGTGCAGCCGTCCGATGCCCTGGCATTTTCGGCAAAGATTCTGAAGGAACAGCTCCAGATCTTCATCAATTTTGAGGAAATTCCGGAGCCGATAATCGAAGAAGTGATTCCGGACAAGCCGGCCTTCAACGAGAATCTCAACCGCCGCGTGGATGAGCTGGAGCTTTCGGTCCGGTCGGCCAACTGTCTGCAGAATGCGAATATCCGCCACATCGGCGAGCTTTGCATCAAGACCGAGGCCGAGATGTTGAAGACCAAGAATTTCGGCCGTAAATCGCTCAATGAAATTAAGGAAATTCTGGCGGAGATGGGGCTGTCTCTCGGCATGAAGCTCGATGGATGGTCGGCGCCGACCGAAGAAGAAAAACCAAAAGACGAAATAGAATGAAATAGGGACGGACCGAACGTCCGCCTGGGAACTATATGAGACACCGTGTAGATCATCGAAAATTGGGACGTAGCACAAGCCACCGCAAGGCCCTTTTGAGGAATATGGTGACGTCATTGATTCTCTCCGAGAGGATCGAAACGACGCTGCCGAAGGCCAAGGAATTGCGCCGGATTGCGGATGAAATGATCACTTTGGGCAAGGAAGGAACGTTGCATGCCCGTCGTCAGGCGGCCGCGGTTCTTCAGGATCCAAGCGCCGTTCAGAAGCTTTTCAACGGGTTGGCGGCCCGCTTTGCGGACCGGCACGGCGGCTACACGCGGATCTATAAATTCGGATTTCGCCGCGGCGACGCCGCCGAGATGGCGGCGATTGAATATCTAGGTTATGTCCTTCCGGAACCCAAGCCCAAGAAGAGCGAGGTAGGCGAGGAGAAGAAGCCAGAGCCTAAGAAGGAAAAGAAGGTCGAAAAGCCTAAGGCCGAGAAGAAAGAGGCCAAGGCTGACGGGAAGGAAAAAACCTCCAAGGAAAAGAAGGCCAAAGCGGACAAACCGGGTAAGGAGTCCGGTAAGAAGTCCTCCTGGGGTCTTTTTGGAAAGAATAAAAAGAAATAGTAGAACGTCACTAAATGGAGATATAAATCAGCATTGTAAAAAAAGCCGCCCCGACCAAAGTCGGGGCGGCTTCTTTGCATCCGGATCATGACTGAAATCATGTGGACATCGGATTGTAACTGAGACTAGGTTAACTCCGGCTCATTAAGGGAATGTTGTTTTCTCGTCAAAACAAGGAGGGATCATGAGGCATAAGAACAGTTATCTAAAATCCCTGGGGATTTACGTCCTTGGGACATTAGCGCTGGGTGCGCTTCATTTGGGTGGACCGGCGGGATGCGGTAGTAGTAGCGCCGGAGGTGGCGGCGGGACCGGTAGCGGGACGGGAAATATTTCCTCCCTGACGGTAAGGGACGAGACAAGTACCGGTGACTTCACGCCGGCCGTGACCTACTATGCAACCACCGGCAACGGACTTGGAATTCGCGCGAACGGCGTCGATGTGAACGGGGATGGAACGCCCGGAACCGCGACGATTACGGGGACGACGGCGGAGGTCCTTGGCGCGGCCCTCATCGTCGATGGATCGAAGGATGCTACTGCTGCTGACCTCAAATGCATTAAGAAGGGTGTCGAAGACACAGGTATCGCGAGCACGATCGGCCTCGGGATCAGCCTGGATACGACTGCGAGCATGGGAAGTGAAGTAGGTCCCTTTGCGAGCGCCATAGCCAAATTGGCCTCGGATCTGACTGCGAAGGGATTTACTGGGGCGTTTTCCGGAATCACCAATGGCGACGCCTATGCGACGAAGGATACGAGCGGCTCAAGTTATACCGACGGCGTCTCGCAAGGGGACAAGGACGCGCCGCCATCCTTTGATACCGTTGAACGGCCCGATACGGGAACTAACCCCGTGTCCTCGTCTGATGAGGCGACGTTTTTCAACAAGGTGGCGGACGTTGTGGGAAGCGGTGATTCGGGCGGAGATTCCACGGAGAACTACCTGGGCTCCCTTCTCTTTCTTAATGACGAGGTTGCCTGGTCTTCCGAAACCCAAAAGATCCTGATCTCCGTGGGTGACAATTGTGCTCACACAGTAGGATCCGTCGCTGCTATGCCGGGCGGCGGCTTTGATCCTATTACCGATAAGTGGATGCCGCCTGCCAAGGCGGATGTTGAGGGACGCTTTACCAACGCCATTGTTCACGTCATCGGACCCGATGTGACGGGCGGCAGTTTTACGTGCGCGGATGGAAGTCTTGACTATAGTATGCAGGATCTTGCGACAAAGACCGGAGGTACGTTCACGGATATTGATACGTGCAGGGGAGGTAATGAGACGGCCTGTATCGATGCGTTTCTTGCGAAGCTCAACCTTTCGATCTCGGATCATTTCAACGAGTGTGACTACACAGGCACGGCGGGCGAGACCCTTGTGAGGTTTTGCTCGACCGTTGAAATGGATGATGGGACAACATTTAGTGCCGTAAAATGCACGACGCTGGCGTTGACGCTCCTCTAGAAGAGGCCGGTATTGTCCAAATAATAAGAAGGCCGCCCGGTCTTACGGCCGAGGCGGCCTTTTTTGTTGGAAAATCGGAGACTCCCCGCTATCATGACCCCTCTTCATGAAGACGAGATCTCTCCTCATACTGACGATCGCGGCGGGTCTTATTTATTTCGTTTATCTGGCCCATCGGGGATCCGGTTCGGCGATAGGGGCGAAGGCCTTCGATTTTTCTCTTCCCACGAAGACGGCGGCCGTCCGATTGAGCGACTTCCGGGGGCGATGGGTTTTGCTCAATTTTTGGGCGTCGTGGTGCCCTCCCTGCGTCGCTGAAATGCCGTCTCTTGAGGCCTTGAAAGACAAGATGGAAGGGCCCGATTTTAAGGTTCTTGCCGTAAGCGTTGACGAGGACGGCTGGAGTGCGGTCGATCGCTTTATGGCGAGGGTGCCTATCACGATGACGGTCCTTATCGATGCAAGAGGGGACGTTGCCTCCGCATACGGGGTTTTTGAGCTGCCTCAGACGTTTTTGATCGATCGGGAGGGCCGTATTAGAAGAGAATATCAGGGGCCGAAGGACTGGATGAGTCCGGAAGTCCTAGCCGAAATGGAGCGCTATGTCCGTGGGTCATAAAAAACGTCTGACGATCGTCGTTGCATTACTGATGGCATGCCATCTGGGATGCGCGAAGGATCTCGTTACCGGAAAGAAATCCTACAATTGGTTTTCCCTTCAGGAAGACATTCGTATGGGTGAAGACGTCATGAATACCCAGATCCGGTCTTTTAAGGATCATCAGAAGAAGATGGATGACGATGCGGATCCGGCGATGACGTCGCGGATTCGGAAGATCACGTCGCGGATCGGGGCGGTTTCGCACAATCCCTCGTTTCCCTACGAGGCTCACTATGCCGATGAAGACGTCGTCAATGCCTGGTGCGCGCCGGGCGGGAAGGTGATGGTTTACAGCGGGCTCTTTGAGGATAAGAAGGGGTTTGTGAAGACGGACAGCGACGATGAGTTGGCGGCCGTCTTGGGTCACGAGATCGCTCACGCGACGGCCCGTCATGTGACCGAGGCCATGAGCCGGAATTACACCCTGTCGACTCTGGGAAGCGTCGCCCTGTCGGCGATATCGTCCTCGGGGACCGGAGCGGTTCAGAACGTCTTCAGCCGCGCCCTGGTCGAGGGCGTCACTCTTTACATTCCCTTCTATAGCCGCACCAACGAGGAGGAGGCGGACCGGCTTGGGATCCTCTACGCGGCGAAAGCCGGATATAATCCGAAGGCCGCCGTCGATCTCTGGTATAGGGCCTGCCAAAAGAAGGGCGATCTCTACAGTATCTACAACTCGCATCCCTCCAATTGCCAGCGCGCCAAAGACCTGGAGAAACTCCTGCCCCAAGCCCAGGTCGAGTACGAAAAAGCCAAAAAGTAACGGATCATTTTGCGCAATGAATAAATTCATGCGCTAAAAGAACCTATAATTCCTTCGGAATTATGGAGCATTCTTTAGCCCCCGAATTTACCTTGGAAAATTATTGATTTTCCCAGGTACTTTAGTATTCGGCGGGCCCTTGACTCCAAATATGAAAACGATTATCAATTTCATTGAGGGACATCTCTTATGCCGTCAGACCAAAAGGTTGAAGCCTACAACGATTATCTTGAGCGGAAGGGGCTCAAGTCGACGCGCCAGCGCGATACCATCGTCCGGGAGTTTTTCCGGAGGCATCAACATCTGACGGTGGAAGAACTATGGGCTCGGGTGAAGCAGGTCGACGCCAAGATCGGTTATGCGACCGTCTACCGCACGTTGAAGCTCCTCACGGAATCGGGACTGGCGTTTAAAAGGGAGTTTGGCGGGGGGCATGCCCGTTTCGAGCACGTGACCGAGCATCACCATGATCATCTGATCTGTCTGGAATGCGGAAAGATTATCGAGTTCGAGAACGGTCAAATTGAGGAATTGCAGGAAAAAATATGCCGGAAATATAAGTTCCGTCTGATCAATCACAAAATGGAGCTCTACGGCTATTGCGAAGCCTGCAACCGGGAAAAAAATGAAGACTCTGCGAAAAGTTAGGGTTCACATTCTGCTACTCCTGTTTTTTGCGGTACTCCTCGCGTCTCCGAAAGGGCGCGCGGAGCCGCTGTCGGATGCGCAAAGGGCTCTTTCCTTGGTCGATTATATTGCGCGCGATTATACGTCGGGAGTGTCTCCCACGGGCGGGAAGATCGTTTCAAAAGACGAATATCAGGAAATGAGGGATCTCTCGGTCTTGGTGGGCGACTATGTCGGCAGGCTGAAGCCCGATTCCAAGAGTCCGATCCTTCGCTATGCGGGTGTTTTGCAATCCGACATCGGCACTAGGGTCTCTTTGGTTCAATTGCAAAAGGACGCCTCTCTCTTAAGAGAGGAGCTGATCCGGTCCTATTCCATTCCCACGTTTCCGCCGCTCCCGCCGAAGTTGCATCGTGGCAAGGAATTATTTGAGCAAACCTGCACGCCCTGTCACGGGATGGATGGAAGAGCGGAGACGGAGACCGCCAAACAGCTCAAACCGCCGCCTGCGGCCTTGGCGAATCCTAAGATCATTAAGACGATCTCCCCGCTTCAGGCCTTCAATACCATGACCTTCGGCTTGGAAAAGACCGCCATGCCGAGTTTTGCGATGTTTTCCGAAGAAGATCGCTGGGCGATCGCTTCCTATCTCTTTCTCTTGCGCTCCGATCTGCCTCCCGCGAACGGCGGCGGGCCGGTGATTCCGTGGCATCGGGCGATCGCCATGACGGACGCGGAGGTCGAAAAGGAGTTGAGCCAAAAGGGTTTAAAGGCGCCCGAAATCATGCAACAGCTGTCCGAGATTCGCCATCTTGTGGGTGCCGATGTGAGCGTGGCGGTCGGCCCCAAAGAGTCCCCGCAAAATTCACGCAAAGCCGCCGGGGCGATTCAGATGGCGATCGAAAAGGTTCGGGAGAGCTTGGAAAAAGATCGTCAAGGAGACCATCCGGCGGCTTTGGATTCGGCGGTTTCGGCTTATCTCGACGGGTTTGAAAAAGCGGAGGCGATCTTAAATGCGCTGAAAGGCCGCGAGCTGATTCAGGAAGTTGAAGGGCGGTTTGGGGCCTTTCGTGGCGTCTTACGCGAGGGGAAGGGTTCGCCCGGTCAGGTGGGTCAGGAGCTGATTCAGTCCTTGGAGAAAGCGAAGGGTCTGGTTGAGGAGTCGGGTTCCCTGTCCCCGCAAGTCGCCTTTCTGGGGGCCTTTTCAATCGTCGCGCGCGAAGGCGTGGAGGCGATTCTTCTCTTGGCGGTCATCCTCTCCATTCTGAGGGCCCCGGAATATCGGCGTCATCGCCGATCGGTGCATGCCAGTTGGTTGCTGGCGCTCCTTGCCGGAGCCCTGACCTGGGGGGTCGCTCATGAGCTCATTTCCGGTCAGGTGAGAGAGCAGATGGAAGGTTGGATCAGCCTTCTGGCGGCGGCTGTCTTGGTTTATGTGAGTTTTTGGCTCATCGCCAGACGGGATGCTGAAAAGTGGAAACGCTATCTGATAGGGAAAATTAAGGGATCGGGTCGATTCAGCTATTGGACGGTCGGCTCCATTGCCTTTCTTGCCGTCTATCGTGAGGCCTTTGAGACGGTTCTCTTCATCGAAGCCCTTCAATTGCAGGCGCCTCATCATACGATTGCTTTTTTGAGCGGCATCCTGGCGGGACTTGGGGTGCTCGGATTGATTGCTTGGATCATCTTCCGTCTGGGCAAGTTCATCCCCTTGAACACATTTTTCGGTTTGAGCGGTGGTTTTCTCTATTTCCTCGCCGTCGTCTTTGTCGGCCAGGGCGTTCATAGCCTTCAGGAGGCCAACCTCCTTTCGCAAACCTATATCCCTTTCGTGAGTCTAGGCGCTCTGGGCCTCTTTCCGTCGCTTGAGGGTTTGGCCGCTCAGGGCGTGCTCCTAATGGTCTTCCTCGGAAGCATCCTATGGCAGCAATGGGTGAAGGATCCGCAGGAGGAGTCGAAATTGGAGAAAGAGGTTACGCATGTGTCGGCCGAACTCTTGAGCATTCATGAACTCGGCGAGCATCTCCTGGAGCACCTGCGAGACCTCAAGGTGAAAGTCGGTCAGAGCCGGGCCTCGGAGGGAGTTCTGAAGGAGATCATCGGCCATACGGAGGATTTGGATCGGGAGATTCATCAGGTTATTTTGAGGTTGACCGAGATTTATTCGGAAATCCCTCAGAGGTTCATGGAGATCTATCGGGGAGTCGAGGAGTTGGATGGCGGCGAGGAGAGAGAAAAACTGCTCGCGCGGACCCGGGCGTTCCGGGCCCATCTCGAATCGCTCAAATAATAATGAGACGAAGTATCTTGACAAGGAGTGGCCAGGAATCTAGAAAGTCGGCATCGATATTGAAAATGATTCTCAATATCTCTGATAAAGCAAAGGAGATTTGCATGTCGAGAAACATCATGGAATGGATGGTTGTGTTGGTGGGTTGTAGTTTTATTTTTTGCGGGACCGCGGAAGCAAGGCGCCCTCAATCGCCGATCGAGCGCGAGGATGCCGCGGAGACCAGGATTGAGGGAGGACCGAAGATTCAGTCTTCAGACGAGGAGTTGGCGCAAGAAATGAATGACGAAGAAGGCCTGAAGCGGCTAGGGAACTTCGGTCGGTTCCACATCTTCGGTTACGGAGAGCTTCACTACAACGGCAAGATTGGCCCGACGGGAAATGAGATCGATTTTCACCGTCTCGTTCTGGGCGTAGGATACGACTTTACCGATTGGCTCAAGTTCCGCTCGGAACTGGACTTCGAGCACGCCTTTAAGGAACCCGAGTTGGAGTTCGCCTACCTCGACTTCCTGGTGAAGCGATGGGCCAATATCCGCTTGGGCGCCATCCTCGTTCCCATGGGCGTCATGAACCAGCATCATGAACCTCCGCTTTTTTACAGCGTTGAGCGGCCCGAGGTTTATCGGGTCATCATTCCCACCTCGTGGCAGGGAGCGGGCGTCGGGCTTCATGGGGATCTCCCCGGCGGCTTCGACTATGAGCTATATGGCCTGTCCAGCCTGACCGCCGTTAGACTCGACGATACGGGAGCGATCGATCAAAGTTTCAGCGGCAGCGAAGGGTTTCACGACGACCATAGCATCGGCGAAGCTCCCGGACGCGATTTCGGAGCGGCCGGACGTCTGCAATATAGAGGCGTCCAGGGTCTGCGGCTTGGGACCTCGTTCTTTGTGGGTAATACCGGGCAAGGCAATGGCGCGATCGGCGGCGGCCTACTCACCATGGTGGAAGGCGACGCGAAATACAGCTTTCAGGGCATCGATCTGGAGGGGGTCTTCGCTTTTACGAACCTGACGGACGCCGGCAACATCAACAACGTCCTCATCGCCGCGGACCCGACCTTCACCGACTTCGTCGCGAGCCAGATGATGGGCTGGTATGTGGAGGGAGCCTATCACGCCTTCCACCATCTCTTGCCCGACACGAAACACGATCTCGTCGTCTTTGGGCGTTTCGAGGACTTCAATACCCAGCACAAGATGCCGGCGGGTTTTTCGGCGGATCCGTCCAATGACCGGCGCACCGTCACGACGGGCATTTCCTATCTCCCTATCCCTCAGGTCGCCATTAAGGCCGATTACATGTTCAACTGGAACAGTGCCAATGCGGGTGTGGACCAATTCAATCTTGGGGTTGGGTTCTACTACTAAGTGTTGATCCCTCATCAAATGTTGGGTAGAGGATTTCGACGCATGTCGAGCTTCCTCATCTTTTGTTCGATCACCCTGGCAAGCCTGATCACCCTGACCGCGCACGCCCAGACTGTCTTCATGAAACCGGCCGAAGCCTTGAAGCAGATCTTCCATGACTCGAAAGAGGTGGTTCCGGATAAAAAGACGCTGACACCCGATCAGAAATCCTGCGCCGAAAAACTCTTGGGCGCGAAAATCGACAAATTGGATTGGGCCTTTCAGGTGGCGCGGACCGATCAGCGCATCGATGGCTATGCCGTCATCGATAATGAGATGGGGAAAACCGAACCCATCACATTCTTGACGGCGATCACCCCCCTGGGGGAGGTCAAAGAAGTCGAGGTTCTCGTCTACCGCGAACCGTACGGCAGCGAAATTCACGACGCGCGCTATTTGAAGCAATATAGAGGAAAGACGGCGAAAGATCCCGTGCGGGTGGGCGGCGACATCAGCAATATCTCGGGGGCGACGATTTCGTCCCGGTCGGTCGCCCTTGGCGTGAAGCGCGATCTGGCCATATGGAGTTGCGTCTATGGCCGGTGAGCCTTTTAGGCTCTCGCGTGCGGTTCTTTCGCTGAAAGTGTTGGCGACCTGCTGCGTGTTCGCATTGGCCGTCGGTTATTCCGTCTCGATGCTTCAGGTCTACAATCGCTCCCACTACAAGAAGGAAGAGGCGATTCTCCACTACCGGGGTTCTCCCGATCGCGACGGGCTTTCCATCCCGCAGAGCGATACGGAAATGATTTCGGTGGCCCACGTTCATACTTTCACTCAGCCGGCTATCCTGGGGATGATGGGATTGATGTTGGTCTTCACCGGCCTTTCGGAAGGAAGTAAATCGTTTTGGATCGTCCTATCTTTTTTGGGAAGTTTTGCAAAAAACGCCAGCCCGTGGCTGATTCGCGACGTCTCGCCCGGATTTATCTATCTCATGTATTTTGGGGGCGGTGCGATGTTTCTGAGTTTTGCGGCCATGGCGCTCGCCATCCTCATGGAAGTTTGGTCTCGGAAAAAATAAGGCCCGACGGATTTCTCCATCGGGCCTTTTAAGGGTGGAGACGAGGGGGATCGAACCCCTGACCTCCACAATGCCATTGTGGCGCTCTCCCAGCTGAGCTACGTCCCCTTTGGAATTAAGGGGAGATACTGCTCTCCCCTTAAGATCCCCATCTGGTATCAAAGATCTCACCGCTCACTTCATCCAGCAAAGCTGGATTTCGTTCGCTATGGGTCGATACTTTTAGCAAGCTTACCCGAGACTCTCAATAGAAAACTAGACCTTTATTCCCGATAAGGGCAGGGCGAGATGCCGTCGCAGCGTCTCGCCCTCCAAGAGGTTGTCTAGACGAAAGGGCTGAGCGTCGTTCTTGCCGCGAGGCCGCCCCTTTAAACTGAGCCCGTCGCCGACGGAAATGGTGTGTTTCCCGTACTGTTCGTTGATCTCATCGATCGCCTCGGAGGCGTTTTCTACCTTCAGGACCCTGAGGGGGTCTTCGAAAAGTCCGAATTGCAAATGCCCCGCCCTTTGAAGATCGGTCAGGACCACGCCCGTGGTGCGGTACAAGACGCCGGGCCGGACGAGTTGTTTGACCAAATCCCGGGCGATGGGGGTGAGCTCCAAAGTGGCGATGGTCGGTCGCGAAAGGATGGCTTGAGTCCCCGTATGCGTAAAGTCATTGTGGTGTCTCAGATAGACGGCGATCCGCTGCGCGACGAGGTCATAACGCCGGGCTTTGATGCAAGCGGATTCCAGGTTTCTTAAGAGTTGAGCCGTCACATAATCGAGGTCCGAAGAGGGCGGCGAGAAGGTTTTTGATTTTCCAATGCTCTGGTAGGTTTCTTTGGAATCCGTGCTCACCTTATAAATAGAGTCTCCTCGAAGCTCCTGCCACAGTTCGGCGCCGATTTTCCCCAACCTCTTTTGAACCACATCGAGAGGAAGGTTGACGAAATCGAGCGCGGTCCGAAGCCCCATCTTCTGGAGATAGGCCGTCGTATTGGGTCCGATCCCCCAGACCTTTTCCAAAGGGGTTCTATCCAAAAGGAGGTGAATCGAGCGCCCGGGAACGGGCGTGAAGCCGGAGGGCTTTCGGAACTTGGAGCCCAATTTTGCGATGGACTTGGAGAGGCTCACGCCGACCGAAACGGTAATCCCAAGCGAGCGTTCGACCTCCTTTTTGATCTTTTCGGCGATCATAGGATAGGAGCCGTGGTGCAGGCGGCGGAGCCCGGTCAAATCCGCAAAGGCTTCGTCGATGGAATATTCCTCCACCAACGGCGTAAACTCGCGCATGATCGCGAACATCTTTTTGGAAAATAGGCTGTAGCTCTCGTAATCCGACGGAAGCATCACGCAGTCGGGGCAGAGCTTCTTGACCTCGCTTAAGGGAACGCCCCGTTTGACGCCCCGGGCCTTGGCCTCGTAGCTGGCGGCCGCGACGATCCCGCGTTCGACGCCCGTGATCACCGGTTTGCCCTTGAGCTCGGGATGGATCGCCTGCTCGACGGATGCGAAAAAGCCGTCCCCGTCTAAGTGCAAAATGGCGCGAGGCCAAGAGTCGATTCGAATGGGTTTGAGAAAGTTCATTTATATCTCCTGACGACCGCCGCGATGACGCCGGCGATATTGAGTTCTTCTTTGGGATAGAGGACGGGGTATCTGGGATTGGCGGGGACGAGTTTGATCTGAGATCCTTCCTTCGAATAATATTTAAGCGTCCACTCGCGGTCGATTTCCGCCAAAACGACATCGCCATTTTTAGGGGACTTTCCCCTTTCAACGATGACGATATCGCCTGGCAAGATGCCGGCCTCGATCATGGAATCCCCCGAGACCTTGAGCATGAAACTCGCCTCGGGACGCCGGACCAAATAGTGATCCAACGTCATGGTATCGACGAGTTCTTCCTCCGCGGGGCTCGGGAAGCCCGCCTGGACATAGCCTAATAAGGAGATGCCGAAATGGGGGATGAGACGGCCCGTCTCATCCCTCTCCAGAATGCCCGCCGCGATGAGCTTGTCGGCCAGGCGATAGGCGGCCTGCTTGGAGGCGTACCGGAAAAGGACGGCGATCT
>Ga0315281_10003677_pt1 | contig 22439 bp, 15 predicted proteins | sample YL17G07_0_MG_FD_204540 | JGI IMG/M metagenome (GOLD analysis project Ga0315281, IMG submission 204540) | Sediment microbial communities from Yellowstone Lake, YNP, Wyoming, USA - YL17G07_0 | ecosystem: Environmental > Aquatic > Freshwater > Lake > Sediment | place: USA: Wyoming | collected... | reverse complement strand
GGATTCCGCCCGGGCGCGGTTTGAGATAGGCGAAGCTTACTCCAAAAAAGGCGATAACGCCCAGGCGGAGCGATGGAACAAAGAGGCGTTGAGCATCAACCCCCAGTACCTTCGCGCATATGAGGGGCTGAGCAAGGTTTACGAAAAGCAGGGGAAGATGGACCTTGCGATAAAGCTTATGGAGAAGGCCAGCGAGATAAGCCCCAACAACCCCCGCAGGCACCTTGAGATGGGCAAGCTTTTCTTTAAGTCCGGCGACAAGGAAAAAGGGGAGCGCGCCCTGCAACTTGCGATGAAAAACGCGGAGCACAACGCGGATATCAACACCGAGGTCGGCGAGGTTTACCTTGCGTCTGGGGAGGAGACTAAGGCGGCGGCGGCGTTCTCCAGCTCCCTTGGCATCAACGAGAACGTCCATGTGTACAACAGGCTTGGCATAGCCCTGCGTAAGAAATTCCAGTACGAGGAGGCGTTCAAAGTATACCTGAAAGCCATCAAGCTGGAGCCGGAGAACGAGGTTTTGTTCTTTAACATCGGCAGGCTCCGCATGGAGCAAGAGATGTTCAGCGACGCGGCGGAATATTTCAAGAAAGGCCTTGCATTGGATCCAGAGTTCGCCGAGTGCCAGGATATGTTAAAGAAGACCCTGGAGATGGCCGCCGCCAAAAAGCGGTAAGGCGTCGAGCGAAACCGAGCTTGAATGGCTAAAAAAAGGCGCACCGAGCTAGACATAGACAGCGAGTTTCTCGCAGAAAAGCCGGAGGAAGCCCCACCGCCGCCGGCGGCGGAGCCTCCCCCGCCTGAGCGCCCGGTCAAGGAGAAGCATCCAAAAAAGAAGATAAACAAGGTCAAGCTCCTTATCGTCGTCGCCTCCGGGATTGCGGCCATAACCCTTACCGTGGCTCTCGTGTGGCTTGCGGCGTCCATCTTCACCTCCGTCTCAAAACACAAGCCCGCCCCCACGCCGCCGCCACCGCCAAAACAGGAGGCCACGCCTGCCCCCGCCGTCTCGCTGGTCTATTCGCTTCAGCCTTTTTTCATTCCGCTAAAGGAAAAAGGACCCACCGAAAGCAAACTGGTGAAAGTCCAGTTCGAGCTGGAGATGGTTTCGCCTGAAACACAAAGAGACATGGACAGGAATATCATCCTGGTCAGGGAGAATATATATTTCATGCTCCAGAACAAGGGCAGAGCCGACTTTATGGACAAAGAAAAGCTGGCAAAGCTTGCGGTGGACGTGGCCATCGCGGTGAACCGGTCGCTTCAGTCCGGCGGCGTCTCCCGCGTGTTCATTACGGATATCCTGATAAACTGAGGCCGGGCTTTTATCCGGGGATTTTCCGGGATAAAAAACCGGAACCTCATAATTGTCTGTAAAGCGGGATTTGCGTCTGGTATTTTATACGGGGGTAGCCCTGCTTCGGCGGGATGGCCTCTGGCGGGCGTTCTTGGCGTCCACCCACCACTCCGGCTGGTAAACAATAAGTTGCTGATATGTCCGAAAACGACGACAACATCGAGATAATCCGCGATTTCGTCCAGGAAAGCCGTGACGCGCTAGAGAATCTGGAGCAGGCCGTCATCGAGCTAGGGCGGAATCCCGGCGACACCAAATCGCTCAACGTCATCTTCAGGCTGTTCCATTCGATGAAGGGGACAGCCGGTTTTCTTGGGTTCAAGAACATCTCCAGCGTCACCCACGCCGCCGAGAGCCTGCTGGACATGATCCGTTCCGGCCAGATGGAACTGATATTTCCCGACCACATAAACCTGCTGATCCAGGCGGCGGATTTCGCCAAGGACGCTCTCACCGAGCTGGAAAACACACTGGACGACAAGGCCCTTTCGGTGAAGGCGGAATGGCTTTCATCCATCCTTCATGAGGCGCTCGCCAAAAAGCCCACCGCCCAGGTTGCAGGGCCCAAGGAAGCGGAGCCTCCAATCATCGCCCAAAAAGAGAGTCCGCATACCAAGCCGGAAGAGGCCATGCCGCCGCAGAAAAGGATTGTGGCCGACCCACTGCTAGGGCCGGAAATGCTAGAGCGTTTCGCTCAGGAATCCGATGAATTGTTGCAGAAGTTTGAGCAGGACATGCTCGGATGGATAAAAGCGCCCACCGATATGGACGTGGTCTCCGAAGCGTTCAGGAACATCCATAGCTTTAAGGGCAATTGCGGCTTTTTCGGATTCGAGGATTTGGAGCGGCTCAGCCATCACATGGAAAGCCTGCTGAATATAATCAGGTCTGGCGGGCCGGTGGACCATTCATCCTCTGCGGAAGCCCTGCTTTCGCTGAAGGACACGCTCAGGAATTCCGTGGCGGACGTTTCCAGGGGCGGTGGCGGGCGGGTCAATGCGTTGGAGGAGAGCCTTAAGCTTTTAAAGGAAATATCGCAAGGCGCCAAACCTGCGCCCGGCGGGGCTTTGGGGGGCGGCCGCTTGGGCGAGATACTCGTCGCCGAAGGCGTGGTGACGAAAAACGACCTGAGCAGGGCGTTAGAGGCGCAGTCCAAGCCGCTCGGCGAGTTACTGGTGGATATGGGCATGGCCTCCCCCGACGCGGTGAGCAAGGCCCTAATCCAGCAGACCAAGGAAAAATCCAGTGAGGAGGGCAAGCCCAAGCAGGGACTCATCAAGAGGCAGGACATACGTGTTGACCTGGAGAAGCTCGACTCGCTGATCACCCTCATCGGCGAGCTGGTGATCGCCGAGAACATGATGGTCAACAACCCGGACCTGGCTGGGCTTTCGCTGGAGAACTTCAACAAGGCCGCCAAGCAGACCTCCAAAATAGTGCGGGAACTGCAGGAGCTTGCGATGCTGGTGCGCATGGTGCCGGTGTCGGGGCTGTTTCGCAGGATGATAAGGCTTGTGCACGACCTTTCCACAAAGTGCGGCAAGAAGGCCGACCTTGTCCTCTCCGGCGAAGAGACGGAGGTGGACAAGACAATAATCGAGATACTCACCGACCCGTTGGTCCACATGATCCGCAACTCCATAGACCATGGGATAGAGAACCCGCATGAACGCGCCCTCAACGGCAAGCCGGAGACGGGGTCGGTGCGGCTTTCCGCGAGCCACGAGGAGGGAGAGGTGTGGATCGTCGTGGAGGACGACGGCAAGGGCCTCAACAAAGGCAAGATACTGGCCAAAGCCAGCAAGCTTGGGCTGATCGGGGAGGACGTTTCGGAGTTGAGCGACAAGGAGGCGTTCAGTCTCATATTCCTGCCCGGTTTTTCCACCGCCGAGCAGGTGTCGGACGTGTCCGGGCGGGGCGTGGGCATGGACGTGGTCAAGCAGAACCTGGACAAGATAAATTGCAAAATAGACGTTTTCTCCCGGCCTGGGCAGGGGCTGAAGTTCACTATGAGAATACCGCTGACGCTTGCGATAATAGACGGGATGCTCATCCGTGTGGGAGGCTCCCGGTATATCCTGCCGATAATGTCCATAAAGGAGTCGTTCTGCCCGAAACCCTCAGCGATAACCGTCTCCACAGACGGGCAGGAACTGGTGCGGGTGCGGGAGGAGTTCATACCGGTGGTGCGGCTCCACGAGTTGCACAAGATAACGCCCGACAACGAGAACCTGGCCGAAGGGATACTTATAGTCCTGGACACGCAGTCCGGCGCCCTGGCCCTTTTCGTGGACGAGATACTCGGCCAGCAACAGACAGTCATAAAGAGCCTGTCAAAGTACATTTCCGATGTTGGCAGGGTGCGGGGCGTCTCCGGTTGCACAATTCTTGGCGACGGAGAGGTGTGTCTGATACTTGATGTGGGCGGGATTGTGGAGGCGACCCATAATCAGGCCGACATGTGGGCCGGGGCAGGCGCAAGATGACGACAAGGCGGAGGGTTGCGAAGACATGAGTGAGAGAGCCGGGAGCCTGGCCATGGACGAGGAAACGGACGATATGGAGTTGGATGAAGACTCCCAGAAGGACAAGTTCCTGACCTTCCGCATAGGAGCGGAGGTGTATGGAATGGATATCCGCCATGTCACGGAGATCATAGGCATCCAGAAAATAACCCGGATACCCGACATGCCAGACTATGTCGTGGGCGTGATAAACCTGCGCGGCACCGTTGTGCCTATCATTAACGTCCGGCGGCGGTTCGGCCTGCCACTGAAAGATTACGACACACGCACCTGCATAATCGTCGTCAATTTCAACGACACTTCGGTGGGGCTAATCGTGGATGAGATCAGCGAGGTTGTCACGATAACCGAAGACTGCATGGAACCGCCCCCCAGGGTCAACCGAGGCCCCAACAGCAGGTTCATCCAGGGCTTGGGCAAGGTTAACGATGAGGCCAGGATAATCCTGGACACCCATAAGATACTTTACGACGACGAGTCGGCCCGCTCAGGCGGGGCCGAGACGCAATGACCCGCGCAAGGCTGAAAGAACGCCGCGCCGCGCCGCGCCTGTTGCCGGGAGACCTTTGCATAAACCAGCGGATTCACAATTTTGTCGTCCTGAGCGCCAGCGAAGGACCTTGCATTCCCCTTCGTTCCATCGAAGCAGATGGCTCCAATATTGCAGGGGCGCATCGTGATGCGCCCGTCTTAAAGAAGGGCGGTTCACGAACCGCCCCTACCGTTGGAAGGGGAAGTGGACGCCCTCGGCTAACGGCTTATGCAAACCCATCCTTATCAGAGGGCTCCCCATCGTAAAGTATGGCGCCAAAAACTGTCCGCGTTCTCGTAGTAGACGACTCCCCCCTGGTGCGGGACATAATCGTACGCGGCCTTTCCGCCTATCCAGAGATAGAGGTGGTGGGATTGGCCGGCGACCCGTATGAGGCGCGGGACAAAATCGTGCAACTCAACCCGGACGTTGTCACCCTCGACGTGCAGATGCCAAGGATGGACGGGGTGGAGTTTCTCAGGAAGCTCATGCCGCAGTATCCGGTCCCGGTTGTGATGGTCAGTTCATTTACGCAGGACGGGGGCAGGATAACGCTTGAGGCGCTGGAGGCGGGAGCCGTGGATTTCGTGGCCAAACCCAGTTCCGGCGGGCCGTCGGGGTTGTCGGGAATGATCTCCGACCTTGCGGAAAAAATAATGGCCGCTTCAACCGTGAACGTCTCGCATTTAAAAAAAACCAGACAGCAAGGCGCCAGCCAATCCGATCCAGCCGCCCAGCCCGTCAAGGGTGGCCCTTCAGACGTGCTCATAGCCATCGGCGCGTCCACTGGCGGGACGGAGGCCGTAAGGGAGGCGCTGGCCCGTATTCCACAGGGGGCGCCGGGCGTGGTCGTCGTCCAGCATATGCCACCAGTCTTCACCAAGACGTTCGCCGACCGCCTCGACGGGTTGTGCGCCCTTAGCGTGCGGGAGGCTTCCGATGGCGACGTGGTCAATGACGGGGAGGCCCTTATCGCGCCGGGTGACATGCACCTGCGTATCGTCAAGGCGCAGGGCGTGTTCAAAGTGTCGCTTGACAAGGGGGAGAAAGTGAAGGGCCACCGCCCCTCCGTGGATGTGATGATGAGTTCTGTGGCCCAGGCGGCCGGGCGCAGGGCCGTGGGCGTGGTACTCACCGGCATGGGATCAGATGGCGCCAACGGCCTCAAGGATATGCGCCAGGCGGGAGCGCGCACATTGGCGCAGGACGAGGAGACATCCGTGGTCTTCGGGATGCCGCGCGAGGCGTTCGGGAATGGGGGGGCAGAGCGCCTGGTCCCGCTTGGGAATGTGGGCGCCACGGTCATGCGGCTGGTCTCCGAGATAGGGCGATGAGGGAGGCGAGGCGCAAGGCCGGGGCTGGGACGCCGGTCATCGGAATCACCGTGGACGCAAACTTCGGGAGGGATGACGAAAAACCGGAACCCGGAATTGGGGGGGGCGGAACCGCCGTGTTCTGGTTGAACAAAAGCTATGTTGACGCGGTCGAGGCGGCGGGAGGGATTCCCGTCCTCATACCCGTCATAACCTCGCCGAAGAAGATACGGCTATACCTTTCGATGATAGACGGCCTGATACTTTCAGGCGGCGATTTTGACATTGATCCGAAACTATATGGCGAAAAGCCGGTCCCGCAGATCGGAACGCTCAAGCCCGGACGTACGCTAATGGAAATGGCGCTTCTTAAGGGGGCTTTGAGGACAGGGATGCCGACGCTTGGCGTCTGCGGTGGGCTTCAAGCGATAAACGTGGCGTTGGGCGGCTCGTTGTGGCAGGACATACCGTCGCAAATCCCATCCGCGGTTAAACATTCCCAAAACCCGGAGCCTTCCACCAAACCGTCACATGAAGTCAGCGTCGTCCCAGGGTCGCTCCTTGCGGACATAGCGGGGGGCATACCGGTTTTGAAGGTGAACTCGACCCATCATCAGTGCGTGAAAAAGATTGGGAAGGGGCTTGTCGCCTCCTCAATATCCCCCGATGGGCTGGTGGAGAGCGTGGAGTTGAGAAACAGGGGGGAGCGGTTTATGCTTGGCGTGCAATGGCATCCGGAACGGCTTTGCGGATCCGACGAAACCAGCGCCCGCATATTCAGAAAGTTCGTGGACTCTGCGGCGGAATTCCGCAAGGAACGTTAGAAGGAGCTTTCCTCCCGCTCGTCTTCAAGCCGTTTAAGAGTGACCATGCCCCCTTCCCTGCGCGAGTGCGCGAAGTAGATCACCCCGCCCAATCCCAGGGATAAAGTGATCGCAACCGCGTGGTACATCACCGCCAGCTCCACCCCTTTGGCAGACCCAAACAGCGCAAACACGGCTCCAAAACCTATCTCGCCCACGCCCAGCCCGCCCGGAGCGGCGGGAATGGCGTTTATCAGGATGCACACAGGGATCACGAAAAGGAACTGCGCCACGGTAAGCTCGTTCAACTCCAGGGCCACGGCCAGGACCCAGATGGCTCCGTAAAGGAATAACTGGCCGAAGAAAGATATCCCGAAAGCGGCGAGCGCCAGGCCGGGGTTGTCTCCAAACCGCCTTACCGCAGAATATATTTTTTCCACCTTATCGCGGAATGGGACCACCTCCAGCGCCTTTTTCATGAAACGCGTCCTGCTTATGGAGTCGCTCATGGACAAAGCCCCTCCCACGCTGAACGCGGCGAACAGGCCGAAAATAAAGAGTATCAACGCCTGCACACCCCCGTTCCACCATGCCGGGCTTGAACCTGAAAGCGATACATAACCCCACACCACAGCGCCCGCCAATGTCGCCGTGAGAATCATCGTGTAAAGCCCCAGCAGGCGGTCGAAGATGACAGTGGCGACCAGGGCGGCTCTCTGGCTCTGCCCCTTGGCCAGATAGTACGCTTTTACGATGTCGCCTCCCACGGCTCCCGGCAGGGCGATGCTAAAGAACATGCCAATAAACGTAAGGTTGAACGCAGGGGCGAATGCGATATGCACGTCCACGGCCCACAAAAGCCAACGCCAACGCTCCACCGTAAAAAGAGCGAAGCAAAAGATAAGGACCAACGCCGCAACGACAAGGCCGGGCCGGGCGGCGGCAAGCCGGAGAATCGCAATATCAATCTTACCGGTCTTGTACAGCAGGGCGAATACTATCGCCACGACCGCCAGCTTTGCGATATCCCACAACAACCGGCGATTTATCAAATGCCCAACCGCATGCTGGCGGCCTCCCTGAAGTCATAAAGTGGGGAATTGTATCACGATAATAAGCTGTGATTGCGCCAAGCCGCCTTCACGTCCTATAATCACCATGCCCGATGGGATCGTCAGTAAGAAGCCTTTAACCGGATAGGGAGGAGACAGTTATGACCAAGTCTTTGGACATTCAAAGGTATCTCAAAGAAGGATGGGAGCTTTTCTCCCCCAACGCAGTAAACCTTATTGTCGTCACGCTTATTTTTGGAGTAGTCCATTTTGCCGCCAACCTCGTCCCATTCGCCGGCTTTCTGGTGACTGGCCCTATGACGGGCGGCATGTTCCTGGTCATTATGGACATTATGGAAGGCAGGCCTTTCAACGCGATGAGGGTTTTCGACGGGTTTAAAAACCTCGTGCCGCTCGTGCTGGTGGGGATACTGACCTCCATATTCACGATGATCGGGTTCGTCCTCCTGATAATACCTGGTTTCATCGTGATGGGGCTGTACCTGTTCCCGTACCTCTTCGTCGTTGACGAGGAGATGGACTTCTGGCAGGCGATGGAGGCCTCCCGCAAGATCGGCATGGACAACCTTGTCCAGGTAGCGCTCATGGCCGTGGTTCTCGCGGTTCTCAACCTGGCCGGATTGCTCGCGTTGGGTGTCGGCGTGTTGGTGACCATCCCGCTGTCCCTCTGCGCTGTGGCCAAGGCTTATGAGGATTTGAACGGGTTCAAGTCGCTTAAAATCTCGGCGCAACAAAATTTAAAGGTCGCGCCGCCGCCCCCTCCCGCGTCTCCGGTGTAAATATCCCTGTCTGCGCGAAGGGTTTTTATTGATGGGCCGCCTGTGCGCGGCCCGTCAAGTTTTGGCGGGTCATGTGATTTTCATCATATGACCTTTCGCCAAAGCGATTTATCTTCAGAACCAGTGGTTATTTCCCCATTATTTAAAAAAGGTTGAAATGGACAGATATACAAAGCTATTCATAAAAGCGTCGCTCATATACCTCGGCCTGGGAGTGTTCCTGGGAACGCACCTGGCCGTTTTCGAACATGCCAGGGCGGAGATAAGGTTCGTCCATGTGCATGTGATGCTGTTGGGCTTCATGGCGATGTTGATCTATGGCGTCGCCTACCACATCCTGCCCCGCTTTAACGCAAAACCGGTCACATACCCCGCCCTTATCCCCTTCCATTTCTGGCTGGCCAATATTGGCGTCGTGGGCCTTTCCGTGTTTTACATATTGGGAGGGTTCTGGGAATCTGGGGCGCCACGGGTGTTTTTCGGGCTGTTCGGGGTTGTAGAGGCCGTAGCCATAGCGATTTTCATACTCAACCTTTTCCCCGTGGTCATGGAAGACAAACCTCAAATGCCCGTCAAGGCTCCCGCGCCGGAGCCTTCTGCGGAGACGAAAACCACTGTACAGCAAACCCCCGCTTCCGCGCCTGTAAAGGTCTCCCCCGCCATGAAGATATCGGAGATACTGGAGCAGTGGCCTCATCTGGAGGAAGTGTTCTACGGGCATGGGCTGGAGAGCGTGGCCAATCCCGCCGCGCGTTCCACCGTGGGCAAGATGATTACGCTGGCCATGGCCGCAAAGAAAGCCGACAAAAACCTTTTCGAACTTATCGCGGCCCTCGAAGGCAAGACACTGCTTTCCACCAACGGGAATAGCGGCGGTTCCGCCTCGCCAAAAGCCTCCGCTGTATCCGCTGGAGGGGCGCCGTTTGATCGGGGCGATGTGGCCACGGCCAAAACAATGGTTGGCAGGCTTATTGAGGTTTATCCAGAGACCATGGTTGTATTCGAGAAACATTACGGCGCGTCATGCTTCACCTGCCCCGGCCAGAAAACAGAGTCGGTGGAACAGACCGCGCAGATGCATAACATGCCCCCGCAGGCGATACTCGACGAGATCAACGGGATAATCGGGGACGTCTTGAAGAAAGCCAGCTAGGTTTGGCCCGGCGCAGAGGCAGAGGCGCCTCAATCTCCGGCTAAAGTTGATTTGCGCTTGCGTTTCTTCACCTTCCCCCCTTGTGGGGGAAGGCTGGGATGAGGGGGTATTGAAAAATCTTTTTCACCCTCACCCTGCCCTCTCCCATCGAGGGAGAGGGTTGGAGAAGCCGCGTCAACCGCCTCATTTGTTAAAATCAGGGGGCGGGTTTCAAGCCCGCCCCATACAAATCAGAAATGGCTGAAGTCGTCGTCATCCAGTGAAATCACATCATTTGGATACTCGTTCTTCCGCGCCGTTTTTGCCCGGACATTTTCATGGCCTGCGCTGGGGCGGGTGGGCGCTCCGCCCTGCAGGGCGTATTCGCCGTATTTCTTGTCTTCTTTCTTTATATGTGTATCGAGCCACTCTATCAGGAAACCATAAAGCTTCATCACAGACTTGGAGCCGCCACCCTGGTAATCCTTGTACATGCGGGTCACCTGAGCCGCCAAATCCTCATGTTTTATCTTGTGGGCGGCGAAGCTGGGGAAGCCGATGCGTTTTAGGTACTCTTCCTCTTTGGCGAAGTGCGAGACGGCGTAGTCTATGAGGCCGTTAAGAATACTGCCCACAGCGTCCTTGTTCTTGCCAGTGCGTTCCGCTTCGCGCAACCCGGATATCATCGAAAACAACCTTTTGTGTTGCTCGTCCATCTCCGGCGCTCCCACGCCATAAATAGAAGGGTCCCACTTGATCCGCTCCAGGGTGAGGCTCTTTGCGGGCCGGGCCTTTTTATCCGCCGGGGGCAACGCCCCACGCAAGCGCGCCGGGGGCAATAATGCGCCTACGCCTTTAAGCTTGAACCGCGACAGCATGGCCCGCAACCTCAACGCGTTTTCCGACAGCTCCGCCGCCGCCGCCGCTGTCTGCTCCGATATCGCCGCGTTCCTCTGCGTCACCTTGTCTATCTCCACAACGCCGCGGTTGACCTCGTCTATCGCCAACGCCTGCTTGTTTGAGGCCTCCGCTATCTCATGCACAAGGTCCGCCGCCATTCTCACCTCCGACATGATCGTCCCCAGCGCCAGGGCGGTCTTGTCCGCTATCTCCGATCCCTTACGCGCCTTGCCCACCGAGCTTTCGATCATGTCCTCCGTTTCTTTGGCCGCCTGCGCGCTACGGGCCGCAAGACTGCGGACTTCCTCGGCGACCACCGCAAAACCCTTCCCGTGCTTCCCGGCGCGCGCCGCCTCGACAGCCGCGTTGAGGGCCAGCAGGTTCGTCTGGAACGCTATCTCGTCTATCACCTTTATGATTTTGAAGATGCTCTGGCTCGACTGGTTTATCTCCCCCATCGCAGAGACCATCTCGCCCATCCGCTCGTTACCCTCTTCTGCGGCGCGGCGGGAGTGTTCCGCAAGGCGGTTGGCCTCGCCTGCGTTGTCGGCGTTCTGGCGCGTCTGCGACGCTATCCCCGTCATCGAAGCGGTTATCTGTTCAAGCGCGGAGGCCTGTTGCGTCGAACCTTCCGACAACGCGTGGCTGGAGTCTGACACCTGCCTGGACCCCCCTGCGATCTGCTCCCCAGCCTCGCTTATCCCGGCGATCAGGTTGTTCAGGTCGTCCACCGTCTTTTTGAGAGCCCCCATGATGGCGTCGCGCTCGTCGCGCGGTGTGGCCTCCAGCGTAAGGTCGCCTTCCGACAAAAGCTCAAGGGCCGTCACCACCTCGTATTGCAGGTTGTCCGCGAACCCGTCCATCGCAGAGGCCATCTGGCCTATCTCGTCGCTTCGGCCCAGGTTGAGCCGGTTTTCCAGATGCCCCTTGCCCATCTCCTCTATCATCCCGATTACCAGGCCCATCGGCTGGGTTATCGCCCGCGTCACTATGATCGTCGGGATTATCCCCACCACCAACGCCATTAAAATGAGAATCGCAGACGCCGTCCCCGCCTCCGTGAACAACGTCTCGGCCCGGGCGTTTAGCCCGTTATCAGCCGCCGATGTCAATCCCCGCATTGTCGCGATGAGGGAAGACATTTTGTCGGACTCCATCTCCACCGCCGCCGTCTGCTCGACGATCCTTTTTACGAGGCCCTTGTACGCGTCGAAATCATTGTGGGTTTTTGTATAAAGAGCTTCGTCCTGTTTGTCCATGTAGGATTTTAACGCGTTGATATGGGCGCCAAAAGCGGAGAGGGCGTTGGCCATGCCTTCCACATTCGCAAGTTTTTTGTTCGAATTGAACTTGGCCCGGTAAAGCTCCACTTTATAGAAGTTCTTGGCGGCGTCGGCGGCGGGCCGGGCTTTCCCGGCGAACCCAAGCAGAGCCTTGGATGTCTCCTCCGCCAGGGCGTCGGCCTTGATGTTGGAGGCGTTCAATTCGTTATTGGCCGCCACCATAACATCAAAGCTCTTATGGTAGACCCGGACGCCATCCACTATTTTCCTGACCAGAGCAAGCTCCTGCGGCTGAATGTGGCTGTCCTTCTCGATGTTTTTCATGTCCATCTCGTACTTCTCCATGAGAGCGTTAATGACGCCTATTTGCAGTTGCGCGTACTTTTCGCTCTGCTTGCCGTAAAGCAGAAGGTTGCTCTGCGCCTTGTGAAGCTTGTTTATCATGATTTCAAGGTTCACAAAGGCGTCCTTGAGGGCGGAAACCCCTGTTATGCGCCCGATGTAGGTGTACCCGCACATGCCAAGGATCAACGCCAGGACCAGCAGGCTTCCGTGGCTGTTATAAAGCTTCATCCGCACGCTTGTGCGCCTGCCGGCGGCGCCGAAGGATATGGTCAGCGGAGCCACCACCAGCGCCGCCACTACGGCGATCACGCCCCAGAAAAACCATGAGAACGCGGGCTTGGCCAGCGCCTTGGCTCCTGCGGCCGGCTCTTCGTCTTTCTGATTGTCAACCCAGTCGGTGGCGAGGAATTTGACGATATTTTCATCCGCAATGCTTGGCACGGCGCTGGACACGCCGGGGTCTTGTCCCTGCTGGCTCCCGGCTCCCTGGGCTAAAGCGATGGATGGGGTAAGGGTAAGCAGGAAGAACAAAGCGGAAAACAATATCCCTCTCATTAACGCCTCGCATATGAAAGATGGGTAAGGACGGGGGCTCCACCGTGATTTTCTGGATTTCCCACAGGAAAAGTGGCCCAAAAAGACACTCGCCAAGTTCCCTAATCTACTTAATATTCCGGCGCAAATCAAGGTTTGGTTATGCAATCATTTTTCCTTCCGTAGGCGGTGGTGGTATATTCTCGTATAGGGTGAGGCGGGTTTAAAACCCGCCCTGCGAAGGAATTTCATCGTAAGGTTTTCCATCATGAAGATACTTGTCACCGGAAAGAGCGGCCAATTGGGCTGGGAGCTTGCGCGGACGTTGATGACGCTCGGCGATGTCGCCGTTGTTGGGCGGAGCCAGATGGATATGTCCAATCCAGACTCCGTGCGCGGCATTGTAAGGGCCGCAAGGCCGGACGTGATCGTCAATGCGGCGGCGTACACCGCCGTGGACAAGGCGGAGTCGGAAAAAGAGATGGCGATGGCGGTCAACGCCCGCGCTCCCGGCGTTATGGCCGAAGAGGCTAAAAAGACGGGCGCCCTGATGATCCACTATTCCACCGATTACGTTTTCGACGGCGGTAAAAAGACCGGCCCTTACACCGAGGATGACGAGGTCAACCCCATGAGCCAATATGGGATAACCAAGCTTGAAGGCGACAGGGCGGTAATGGCGTCTGGCGCGCGCTGTATAATATTCCGCTCAAGCTGGGTCTACGGCGGGCGCGGCAACAACTTTTTGCTGACGATGCTGAGGCTTGCGCGGGACAGGAGCGAAATAAAGGTGGTGGACGACCAGGCCGGCTCGCCCACATGGTGCCGGGCGATGGCCGAGGCCACGGCGCAAGTCACAGCGATGGTCACTGGCCGTGGTGGGGCTGTTTACGACGGCGCGTGGGGCATTTACAACATGACCTGCGGCGGGCAGGTGACGTGGCGGGGCTTTGCGTCGGCCATATTAGAAAAGACCGGCAGTCCCGCAAAAGCCATCCCCATCACCACAGAGCAATATCCAACGCCCGCTCGCAGGCCGGTGTATTCCGTCATGTCCATGAGGAAGCTGGAAAAATCGTTCGGTATCAACATGCCTCATTGGGAGAGGGCGCTGGACCTTTGCATCGAGGATATGCGGGATAAGCTGTGACGCAAAACTCTAGCGGATATCCCGGTGAACGGCGATCTCTGTCTAACGCTTAACAAGATAGCCCGGCGGGGTGAAGGAGCCATTCTTTTTCCTCCCCTTATCAGGGAACCTTTGCGTAACCGGTGCGCTAACAAAGGGCGCGGCAAGCGGCGCCCCTACAATCTCAATGTCATCCCAAAAGCAATTCTCCATCCTGCTATAATGAGCGGTGATTTATGGACCGTTTGAAAGGCAGGAAATGAACAGGCAGATTTTCAGGGAATACGACATCCGTGGCGTTATAGACATTGACCTAAAGCCGGAGATCATCCATTCGCTGGGACGGGCTTTTGGGACCACTGTCAAAAGGAACGGCGGCAAAAAGGTCTCCGTCGGTTTTGACGCAAGGCTCTCGTCGCCATCCCTTCACGAAAGCCTCACCAACGGCATCCGCGCCGCTGGGGTGGACGTGTTAAGCATCGGCCTTGTCCCCACTCCGCTTTTGTATTATTCGATATACCATCTGAGCGCCGACGGCGGCGTGATGATAACAGGCTCGCACAACCCGCCGGAGTTCAACGGGTTCAAGCTCAACCTTGGCAAGGGTTCCATATACGGCGCGGGGATACAGGCCCTGGCCGACCTTATCGAGAAGGACGATTTTGAGGCCGGCGCAGGCTCCATCGTGAAAGTGGACGTGATAGAAGACTATATAAAGATGGTCAAGTCCAAGATCACGCTTTCGCGCAAACCCCGCATCGTCATTGACGCTGGCAACGGTTGCGGCGGCATATTCGCCCCCCGGCTGATGAGGGAACTGGGTTGCGAGGTGATCGAGCTTTTCTGCGAAGTTGACGGCATGTTCCCAAACCACCATCCCGACCCGACTGTCCCCAAGAACCTGACGAGCCTTATCGCCAAGGTCAAGGAGGTCGGCGCGGATGCGGGCATAGGGTACGACGGCGACGCGGACAGGATAGGCGTGGTGGACGAGAGGGGCGGCATACTGTTCGGCGACCAGTTGATGATGATATTCGCGCGGGACATACTAACGCGCAAACCGGGGTCTGCGGTGGTTTACGACGTCAAATGCTCGCAGAACCTCGAAGACGACATCCGCAAACATGGCGGGCGGCCATTGATAAACGCCACGGGCCATTCGCTGATAAAGGCGCGGCTGGTCAAGGAAAACGCGGAGCTTGCCGGGGAGATGAGCGCGCATATCTTTTTCAAGGAAGACTATTACGGGTTTGACGACGCAATATTCGCCACGGCCCGTTTCGCAAGGATAATGTCCCAGACGGGCATGAAGGTGTCGGAGTTTCTAGCCGACACCCCGGTTGTTTACAACACTCCGGAGATCCGCGTGGATTGCCCCGACGACGTGAAGTTCGGCCTTGTCGCCGACATAACGGCGCACTTCAAGAAGACGCACGACGTGGTGGACATAGACGGGGCGCGGATACGCTTCGGCGACGGGTGGGGGTTGATACGCGCCTCCAACACCCAGCCAGTGCTTGTGCTACGGTTTGAGGCTCAAAGTGAAAAAAAGCTCGCCAGCATAAAAAAAGCTGTTCACGACAAGCTGGCGACTTATCCGGCGATGTCCGGCCTTGGCGGTTTCTAAACAGGTGCAAGACTCTCACACGGCTTATTCGGGAGATGCTTAAACCTCGCGCCGAATCGGAGTTCTTTTTCAGGCGGCTCCGCGGCAAAATCGCGATTTTCGCCATGCTCACCACCGTTGGGTGCGCCCTTATCGCCATGCGCCTGTGGCACCTGCAGGTCATGCAGTACACGACCTTGTCCACAAAGTCGGAAAGCAACCGCATTCGCGAGTTCACCATCGAGGGCCTTCGCGGGAAGATACAGGAGCGAAACGGCGTCACGCTGGTGGACAACAGGCCCGCGTTCTATCTTTCGGCGGTGCCGGAGGACATGGATGACCCGGATAAAGAGATAGGGTTCCTCGCCTCCAGGATGGGTATAGACGCCAAATCGTCGCTTGAGAATATAGGGGCGGCCAAGTCGTTCCAGACCGTCACGTTGAAGCGCGACCTGAGCCGCAACGAAGTGGCTTTTATAGAGGAACACAGGCTAGACCTGCCCGGCGTATTCATGGAGATCAAGCCCGTAAGAAGTTATGTGTATGGCGAGATGGCCGCGCATTTCCTGGGCTACCTTGGGGCCATCAGCGAGGGGCAACTTCTCAAGCCGGAGTTCGCCATGTTCTCGCGTAGCGATTTCATAGGCCAGGCCGGCGCGGAAAAGAGGTTCGAGAACGCCCTGCGCGGCGCAAAGGGGCTCAAGCGTTTGGAAGTGGACGCGGCCGGGCGGGAGATAAGCCATCTGGGAGACATCCCGCCGAAGGCCGGAGGGGATTTGCGGCTGACCCTCGATTTGGAGGCGCAGGCCGCCGCCGAGAAGGCCTTTGAGGGCAAGATGGGCGCGGCCATCGCGCTGGACCCGCAGACCGGGGAAACTCTCGCGTTCGTCTCCAAGCCGTCTTTCGACCCCAACAACTTCGCCTATGGGATAAACGCGGCGGAGTGGAAAAAGCTGGTGGAAGGCGAGTTTCATCCCCTCCAGAACCGCGCTATCCAGGGCCAGTATCCGCCCGGCTCCACATACAAGGTCGTCATGGCCGCCGCGGCTTTGCAGGAAGGGGTGATAACGCCCGCCACGACCTTTTACTGCCCCGGCCACTTCACTTTCGGCAACAAGACGTACCGTTGCTGGAAAAAGGAGGGGCATGGCTCGGTGAACGTGCACCTGGCGCTGGTGCAGTCGTGCGACGTTTTCTTTTACAACGTGGGGTTGAAGCTGGGAATAAACAAGGCCGCCGCGTATGTGAACGGCTTCGGGCTTGGCGAGAAATCCGGCATTGACCCGGCTACGGAAAAACCGGGGCTTATCCCCACGACCGGATGGAAAGAGCGCACCCGTAAAGAGAAATGGATACTCGGCGAGACGGTCTCCTGCGCCATCGGCCAGGGCTTTGTGCTGGTGACGCCCGTCCAGATGGCGCGCATGATCGCCGCCGTCGCCAACGGCGGGAAGCTGGTGACGCCAAGGATCGTGCGCGACGAGGTTGCGCGCGCGGGTGAAAAGGTCAGGACAGTCCCTGTGTCGCCGCAGAACCTGGAGATCGTCAGGGCGGCCCTTCGCGGCGTTATCAACGAACCTCATGGCACAGCGGGATCCCTGCGCAACGGGCCGTTCGAATATGCCGGAAAAACCGGCACCGCCCAGGTGCTCAAGATGAAACAGGGAGACTACACCAAAAGCCAGAACCTGGAATTCAAATACAGGGATCACGCATGGTTCGTGGCCTTTGCGCCGTTTGACAACCCGAAAATAGCCGTCGCCGTTATCGCCGAACACGCCGGTCATGGCGGCGAGGCGGCCGCCCCCATCGCGCGGGCCATAATGGACGCGTACCTGTCAAAAACAATTGCGCCTAAAAGCGCGGCGGCGCCCTCCAAAGAAGAGACCAAGGGATGAAGGGGGAGTATTTAACAAGAAGCCCGTTACGGAGTTTTGATTTCCTCCTTGCGGGATCCGCCTTGTTGCTGTGCGGCGTGGGCGCGCTGGCGATATACAGCGCCAATTTGCAGAGCGACTCCGCCTACATCAAAGACCTGTACCTGCGGCAGGGCGTCTGGATTGGCGTGGCGTTCGTGATGATGATCGTCGCCACCATGTTTGACTACCGGACATACGAGCGCATGGCGTGGCCGGTTTACTGGATAGGCGTAGCGTCGCTTACGTATGCGGGCGTCGCGGGCAGGACAGTCAGCGGCGCACAGAGATGGATTACGGCGGGCGGGTTAAACATCCAGCCGTCGGAGTTCATGAAGATCGGCATGATCCTTGTCGTCACAAGAATGCTCGACGACCTGGAGAAGGAAGGGGACCTTGTCCTGATGGAGCTGGTAAAACCTCTGGCGTTCACGCTGATACCGTTCCTGCTGGTCGCAAAACAACCGGACTTGGGGACGGCGATGATATACCTGGTCATATTCACAGGCATGGCGCTGTTTCACGGCATCAACAGGATGACGATAATAAAGACAGTCGCGGCTATGGCCGCGCTTGCGCCGATTGGGTGGTTCCTGCTCAAACCATACCAGAAAAACCGCATCCTCACACTGCTCAATCCAGAACTGGACCCGATGGGCAAGGGGTACCATATCATCCAGTCGAAAATAGCCATCGGCTCCGGCGGGTTGTGGGGCAAAGGGATTTTCGAGGGGAGCCAGAGCAAGCTTAACTTTTTGCCGGAGAAACACACGGACTTCATATTCTCCGTTATATCCGAGGAGGTGGGGTTCATCGGCTCGATAATTATAATTGCGATCTTTTTTTTCCTTATAATGAGGATCATAGAGGCCGCGCTTCACTCCCGCGACAAGTGCGGTTCGTTGATGGTGTGCGGCGTTGCGACGATGATAACTTTCAACTTCATTTACAACATAGGCATGACACTGGGGCTTTTTCCAATCGTGGGCGTGCCACTGCCGTTCATTTCATACGGCGGGTCGGCTATCGTCACCAACGCCATCGGCCTGGGGATCGTCCTCAACGTCTCGATGCGCAGGTTCAGCGTTGACTAGCCAGGGCGAAGACGGGTTCGCCCGGATCATCGAATCGGTTAAGAGGCCTTCGTCCTACATAGGCGCGGAGGTTAACAGCGTCAGGAAGGATCGCGCCTCCATCTGCGCATCCATCGCGCTGGCGTTCCCCGACCTGTACGACCTTGGCATGTCCCACGCGGGCCTGAAGATTCTCTATCACGTCATCAACGCGGCGCCCGACCTTGCGGCGGAACGGGTTTTCGCGCCGGACGAGGATTTCGCCGAAGCCCTCGCCCGTGAGGGGATACCCCTATGCTCGCTGGAGACCAAGACGCCGCTGGCGCAGTTCGACGTTTTGGGGTTCACCATCCCCTACGAACTGTCATACACCAACATCCTGTGGATGCTTGGCCTTGCCGGTATTCCATTGCGCACAGTGGACAGAGGGGACTTGGCCCCATTCGTCATCGCCGGGGGGGCGGGGGTGTACAACCCGGAGCCTATCGCTGATTTTTTCGATTTTTTCTTCATGGGCGACGGCGAGCGTGGCGCGGTGGAGATAATGAGGGCCGTGGCGGAAACAAAGGGCGAGGCGCGGGCCGACAGGTTAAAGAGATTCGCAAAAATACCCGGCGTTTACGTCCCCTCGTTTTTCAGCCCGGTGTACGATGCGGATGGGCGGATAGGGAAGATCACGCCTCTTGTCGCAGGATATGACAAAGTCACACGCGTATTCCTGCCCACACTATCGGAATCGCCACACCCGTTCGACGCCCCGACGCCTTTTGGCAAGCCTATCCATGACCGGCTCAATGTGGAGATAGACCGGGGTTGCACACAGGGTTGCAGGTTCTGCCAGGCAGGGACGACCTACCGCCCCGCCCGCGAACGCACTCCTGATGAAGTGGTGAAAATCATGGATGCCGCGCTTGAACAGACAGGGTACGACGAGGCTTCGCTCACGTCGTTAAGCGCGGGCGATTATTCGCGGATAGAGCATCTGCTCACCCGCCTGATGGACAGGTACGAGGACAGCCGGGTGTCGCTGTCCCTTCCTTCGCTTCGTTCGTCAACGGTGACAGACGGCATGATAACGCAGATAGGCAGGGTGGGGAAATCCGGGTTCACCATAACGGCGGAGGCTGGAAGCCAGCGGCTCCGAGACGTCCTTAATAAAAAGGTCGCCGAAGAGGACATACTTCGCGTTGCGACACAGCTTCTTGAGGGTGGATGGCAGTCGCTCAAGCTTTATTTCATGATCGGCCTTCCCACCGAGACGGATGAGGATGTGGATGGGATATTCACCCTTTCCGACCGGCTGGCGAGCCTTTCCGTGGGAAGAAAAACGTTCCGCAACATCAACGTGAGCGTCTCCAACTTCGTGCCCAAGCCTCACACGGCGTTCCAATGGTATGGGCAGGAGACCACCGAGGGCCTTCAAGCCAAAAAGGACCGGCTGTTCACGATGATAAAGAAGAACCGGCGCCTGACACTCAAGTGGCATAACTCGCGGATGAGCCATATGGAGGCCGCCTTCAGCCGTGGCGACAGAAGGCTTGGCGCCGTGGTGGAGGCCGCGTACAGGATGGGCCAGCGGATGGACGCATGGACGGAGCGGTTCAAGTTTGACGTATGGACGAAGGCGTTCGCCGAATGCGGGCTGGACTCGCGCCATTACGCCAACAGGACGTTCGGCCTGGACGACACCCTGCCGTGGGATCATATAGACACGGGCCTTTCCAAAAGGTATTTCCGCAAAGAGTGGGACAACGCGCTGGCCGGGGTCGTCACCGGCGACTGCAAGACCGACAAATGCCTGGCGTGCGGCATTGACCCGAAGAAATGTTTTTCCCCGTACGGGGCGGACTTTACGCCTGCGGAAAAACTGCCCTCAGTCCAGGCGCAGAGCGTGGGCGTTTACCGGCTCTATTTCCGCAAGACGGGGCTATGCCGGTTCCTCTCGCACCTGGAGCTAAGAAGCGTCCTCATCCGCGCGATCCGCCAGGCAGGTGTGGCGGTGAAATATTCCGAAGGCTTCTCGCCGCATCCCAAAATAACCTTCGGCCCGGCGCTCAAGCTGGGGGTGGAAAGCATGGAAGAGATCATAGACATCCACCTTTGCGGAGCCGTCAACACGCCGGAGTTATTGCAAAGGCTCAACGCCGCCCTGCCGGAAGGGATATCTTTTTCCAGCGCGGAACCGCTTGCCCCCGGCGCGAAAGGCCTTTCCTCCATTATCGCGGGCTTTGAGTATGACGTGATATTTGGCGGCGGTTTCGACCCTGCGATCCTGAAAGAGGTTGTGGGAAAGTTTAACTCTGCGCCTTCCGTTATTTTCAGGAAAGAAAAAGAGGGAGTGGTCAAAGAGACGCAGTTGAAGTCGGTGGTGTCGCCAATCAAGCTGGATGCGACGACCGGCTCTATTCGGATGAACGTGAAATTCGATCAGGTCAAAGGCTCCGCCCAGGCCAACGATGTCGTAAACTCGATGTTCCCCGGCGGCGCCCCGGCGTTCCATGTGGTGAAATTGAGAAATATTACGGAGTGGGCGTAGAGGGCGACTCGCCACACCACTTGCTTCCCCGTGGCCGCTAACCACGGATTCTTAATATCCCCCTCATCCTGGCCTTCTCCCGCCAGGGGCGAAGGTTAAAGAAAAGACCGGGAGCCAGGGACCCCGGCGAAGCGGGAGAGCGTCAAAAGACCCCGCCCCCTACTGTCAAGCATCCACACACCTCAATAGCCAATTTACAAAAACAGGTCACTGAAAATTGACACTTGGAGTTTCCAGTTTTGCGTAGCAGAAATGCTTGTCGCCACTAACATATTGATAACAATAGCTATATTCTTGCCGCATAGAAGCCTTTAGGTTCGTGGGTCTAAGTGGCGCCTAAGTTGCAATATGTATTTGTGAACGTAGAAAACAAATTGGAGTTTGGTTATGAGCAAGATACCCGTGATTCAATTCTCCCACTGGCTTTCCCTGTTTAAGGCCCTGATGGAAACTGAATATGGAATGGAGGTCGCTCACCCCATGTATCACGAGCTGGTACTGTACCGGAAGCTTTATGACACTGGCTGTTCACCCCGGATTGCGATTAACAGGCTGATGGAAAACGACACCTTTGCCCTGTGCGTTTCCGCTTTTTGATTTCACTTCCCTCTCCGCGCTTTTATAGCCAAAGTTATTTATACACGCTTGCCCAAGATTCTATAAATCCATTGTCAAAGCGGTTTTCTTCACGTTTCGCCGGAGTCGCCCGACCCCAGTCATAACCCTCGACGCAAGGAACCGTGGTCAGGCGGCCACGTGGAAGCGGAAAATTAACTGTCGCCCGGCGAGAATCAAATTCCCCTTACCCGGGAAACGGGTTCTAATAATTATCCCGCTTAGCCGCAACAGGCTCATCGTCGAGCAACATAAGCTGGGCGTCCATAGCCGGGGTTGTCACCGGGTAATTGCCGTCAAAACAGGCTTTGCAAAAGTCGTTCTCCCTGCCCTTCACCGCAGAAAGCATCCCCTCGATGGAAAGGTAGGCAAGCGAATCCGCATTCAGGAACCGCCTGATCTCCTCCACCTTGTAAGTGGACGCGATAAGGTCCGACCTTGCGGGCGTGTCTATGCCATAAAAACAGGAATGAATGGTCGGTGGCGATGATATACGCATATGCACCTCCCGCGCCCCGGCGTCACGGGCCATTTTTACAAGCTTGCGCGATGTGGTGCCGCGGACGATGGAGTCGTCAACCAGTATCACCCGTTTGCCCTCCATCACCTCCCGCACCGGGTTAAGCTTTATCTTAACCCCGAAGTGGCGGATGGATTGGGTGGGTTCGATGAACGTGCGGCCCACATAATGGTTCCTGATTATCCCCTTGTCGAACGGTATGCCAGACTGCTCCGAATATCCAAGCGCCGCCACTATGCCGGAGTCCGGCACAGGCACCACGCAATCGGCCTCCACGGGCGCCTCTTGCGCCAGCCTCCGGCCAAACTCTTTGCGCACCATGTGCACACTGTCGCCGAAGATGCGGGAGTCCGGCCTTGCGAAGTAGATATACTCGAATATGCAGTGCCTTTTCGGCGCCGGGGGGAACGGGAAGTGGCTGAACATCCCCTCCTCGTTCACCACCACCACCTCGCCGGGGGCGACCTC
>Ga0315281_10003676_pt1 | contig 22442 bp, 16 predicted proteins | sample YL17G07_0_MG_FD_204540 | JGI IMG/M metagenome (GOLD analysis project Ga0315281, IMG submission 204540) | Sediment microbial communities from Yellowstone Lake, YNP, Wyoming, USA - YL17G07_0 | ecosystem: Environmental > Aquatic > Freshwater > Lake > Sediment | place: USA: Wyoming | collected... | reverse complement strand
TAGAAAGTAATAATGCATTTCAGTACCTATCGCTACCTATCGGTGGTACCCGCTTCAATCTGACGGTATATCTGACGGTAGAAATCACAAGCGTTCCGGCAATAAAAAATATACCGTCAAGTAGAATTGTAGTGTGACGGTATAATTTTGGCGTAAGGGAGATCGCCAATGCTGTCCGACGCCACGCTCAGGAACATCAAACCAGAGGCTGCGAACTACAAACTCGCGGATCGAGACGGGATGTACGTGACCGTCACGCCGAAGGGAACGACCACCTTTCCCGGAAGCGGAGCTTGTGCGAATACAAACGCGGGCAGGCAAGCGATGAGTAAGAGCAGCAAGAACTTTGACATGATAGACTCCTTGCATACGAAGGCTGGCTCAGGCTGGCCTCAGCCGACCAATAACGTCCTTGAGTAACTGTATAGGGGAAATACTCTGTTGATTGTTGATAATTGTCATTGCCCGCCCCCCCGTCGGCTACCATCATTGCAAGAGCCTCAGATGCTGGTTGCGCGAGTTGCGTATTTCCGCGCCGAAAAGCGCGGCGTTGCTCCGGGCGGCGAACTGCAGGACTGGGTGGAAGCCGGAACGGAAGTGCCGCGGCTGACCGGCGGCGCGTAGCTCTGCGACAAACGCGGTTTAACTTATCGGAAAGGAAACTAATACATGAAACACTCAGTCTTGATTGCAGCGCTCGCCGCGCTGACCCTGGTAGGCTGCAGCAAGGAAGCTCCTCCGCCTCCCCCGCCGACTCCAATGAAAGCACCTGAAGTCGCGCCGCCGCCACCGCCGGCCGCGCCTGCTGCAGACGCCGCGAAAGACGCTTCCGCCCCCGCTCCTGCCGCGCCCGCTGAGGCAGCCAAGGACGAAACGAAGAAGTAGGTCTTCTCCAGGCAGGGGAAAAACCGGTCTTCAGACTGGCCCTTACGTAAGCGTGTTGATTTAGGACGCATGGTCCGCCGCAAACCTGCTCGGAGCTTGGCTCTCGGCCGGTTTGTCCTCGGCGGAGGTTTTTTCTTCACCCAATAGGCCGCCAATTCATGATGGGCACGGTCCTCAGTCAAATCATCAACGCGTTAGCGTACCGTACCGTAAAGGAGATAGTCATGACCAAGCCAAGAGTAGCCGTCAGCACGATGGACGCAATCCATGGCCGGCGATTGGTCCGCGCCTATCTTTGGGGATGAAGTTGACCAACTCGGTTTCGTCAGCTTCGACCAACTCGACGTAGCGCTTGACGACGTCGGCGGGGTCGAGTTGGTCGACTGTGATGCGCTTCACGAGCGAGTCCATGATCGCCACCTCTTCGGGGTCGGCGGTTTTGCGATCGAACCAGTCGCCCGGATCATTGGCCATACGGTCGTTGAAGCCGGTGGCGTACGGGCCCGGGTTAATGAGCGCGACATCGATGCCGAACGGCGCCAGCTCATTGCGGAGCACGCCACCCATCGCCTGCAGCGCGTGCTTGGTCATCGCATACGGCCCCGACCCGATACCGGCTCGAACGCCGGCGATCGACGACACAATCAGGATCCGGCCGGCGCGCTTGCGCTTCATCGCCGCCGCAACACGCTGGGTGATGGCGAACGTGCCGAAGACGTTGACCTCGAACACCGCGCGCAGCCGATCCATAGGAATACTGGCGAGGGGGCCGGTCTGGCCGAGGCCGGCATTGGCGATGAGCACGTCGAGGTCCCACTGGTCGACCGTCGCCACATCATCCGAATTCGTGATGTCGAGCTTGGCGACCGTCAACTCCCGGTGGGCGGCCGAGAGCTCGGCGGCCTGCCGGTCGGTCTCGACGGTGGCTATGACGGTGTGGCCGCGCCCGGCTAGTTGAACGGCAGCGAGGCGGCCGAAGCCGCTTCCGGCGCCGGTGATGAGCACGGTTTTTGACATGGGTTCTCCTGTATGATCAGACGATGTGGACGTCGAGCACGGTTTGTCGGCCGGCGTCGAACTGTTCGAGGGCGTTTTGCGGCGCAGGCCCGGTAATGGCAGGTACAATTGGTGAGTGGCTGGTAAGGCCAATAATACGCGCTGGAGCCTGGTTCCGCAGAGCGGATGCCCAATTGCCGGGGCGCCATACCTCCGTTTCTCGCCGCAAGTACAAACACCCGCGCGAGTCCGCCATCTGGCTCCGTCCCGGAGGGTGAAGGGCGTCCCTTCCGGACATTCCCTGACGTAAGGGTAGTAGGCTTTTGAGCCAGCACAGTAGTACCAAGACCCTTGGGTCTGTTGCTCCGAAGGTGCAAATTATCGCGCCCGTTATCTCTTTTTGCCGGGCGCGGAAACGACTGTTTTCGCCTGCGCTGGGATAAAGGGCGCCGCCGGTAGAACGGGGTTTTTCAGTTGCTTGGGTTTCTTGGCTTCACGATTACCTCGTTGTTGACCCTTGGTCATTCGAGTTCTCCTAAGAAGATGCGCATCCGGCCATGACCCAGCCGCTATCAGGTATCAACTTTACGCCGGGCGCCGGAAAAAGCAGTATATGCCAACCTGGGTATGGGCAACTACAAAATAAAGCCGCGATGGGCATGCGTTTGAGCGGCACCCAGCATGCTCATTATCGAGAGCGGCTCCGTATTGCTTCGCGAGCAGGCGGCGCACATCGTCCTTGTTGATGTCGACGCCGAAGAGATGGGAGATCTGCTGGGCGATGCACACACAGCCGCGATCGTGCGCAAGGCTGCACCGCTGAATGGCATAGACGTTACACTTTACGAATTCGCGCCCCACAGGTGCTGTGCAAGTAGCGTGCGGCCTCGAGCAGGAAGCACTTCGCCTCGAAGCGGGTGAAGCGCGGATAGTATTTGTCACTAACCCGGGCTCGATCTCCAGGAAAGCGCGCCGCCGACAACAGCCGGTGTCACGGTCAAACGCGCCACGCAATCCCGCCAGAAACAAAGGCCGCAGGACGATGGGGCCGCGCGGCGAGCGTTAGTTCGCTCCTGATTTACTGGCCATAGAGCGTGAGGCCAGTACGATCAAGCGGTGGTCAGGCTGCCATCAATTCGTTCAGACCCATCGCCGCCTGACTTAGCAATTCGCCATGCACAGTCGTGATATTGCTCGGCGCCAGCGATTATTTTAGCGGGTTATGGTTGCCCGGTTTTCGCTTGCGCGATTTTGTCAGGCGTGGTGCCGAATAACTGTTCGGTATGTAGCTTCACCTCGACGTAGTGTTCCTGGCGATCGTCGACCAGGAATATCGTCGGGTCGGGTTGCGCAACGCCATCCACGCTAACTCTCACCCTGGCATCCGCAGCGGGCGTTTGCCGGACGGTGATGTGATAGAGGGTTTCCCGGTAGCGGTAGTGCACCTCGAACGCCTGCCAACCGATCGGCAGGCAGGGCGCGAAACGCAATTTATTCACTGCCAATCTCAATCCCAACAGGGATTCCAGGATCAACCGGTACATCCAGCCGGCCGAACCGGTGTACCAAGTCCAGCCGCCGCGGCCGGTATGCGGCGCGACTGCATAGACGTCGGCAGCGACCACGTACGGTTCTACTTGGTAGGTGGCGATCGCCCGCGCGGTATTCGCATGGTTGACCGGGTTGATCATGGCCGTGAGTTCCCACGCGCGCTGGCTGTCGCCCATTGCGGCGAACGCCATCGCCATCCAGATCGCCCCGTGAGTGTACTGCCCGCCATTCTCTCGCACGCCCGGGACGTAGCCTTTGATATAGCCGGGGTTCAACGTCGACTTGTCGAACGGCGGGTCCAGCAACTGGATCAGCGCATGGTCCCGGCGCACGAGGCGCTTATCCACCGCTTCCATCGCCATGCGCGAGCGTCCGGCATCGCCCGCACCGGATAGCACCGACCAGCTTTGCGCAATCGAATCGATCTGGCACTCGGCGTTGCTCGCCGACCCCAGCGGCGCGCCGTCATCGAAGTAAGCGCGGCGGTACCACTCGCCATCCCAACCATGCTGCTCGATATTCCGGCGCACTTGCGCGGCCTCCTGTTGGCAACGCTCGACGAAGGTTGTATCACCGCGCATACGGGCAACCTCGCTAAACCGCATGAGCACTTCATACAGGAAAAAGCCCAGCCAGATGCTCTCGCCCTTGCCGTGCATGCCCACAATGTTCATGCCGTCGTTCCAGTCACCGGAGCCGATGAGCGGCAGGCCGTGCTCGCCAAAGCTGAGACCTCTCAGGATGGCTCGCACACCGTGTTGGTATAAACTGGCCGACTCTTCCGAGCGGCCGGGCAAGTCGTAATACGAGTCCTCTTCGGGGTTCACCGCTCGGCCGTCGAGGAAGGGTATGGGTTCATCCAGCACCCCGGTGTCGCCGGTGCTCAAAACATAGCGGCACATCGCCAACGGCAACCAGAGGTAATCATCCGAACAGTGCGTGCGCACGCCGCGATCAGAGGTGGGATGCCACCAATGCTGGACATCGCCTTCCCGGAACTGATGGGCCGCACAGCGGAGCAGATGCTCACGCACGAGCTTGGGCTCGGCATGGATAAGCGCCATCACGTCCTGCAGTTGATCGCGAAAACCGAAGGCACCGCCCGATTGATAGTATCCGGTGCGCGCCCACAGACGGCATGCCAGGGTTTGATACAAAAGCCAGCCGTTGGTCAGCACGTTGAGGGACTGATCGGGTGTCTCCACCTGCACTGCGCCGAGAGTACTGTTCCAGTACTGCCACACCGCTTCGAGCGCATTACGCGCCGCAGTCGATCCCCGGCAGCGCTGCACCAGCTTGCTGGCGTCATCAGAGCCTCGCCTTCCTGCGACGCCGAGCCTGAAGATGATCTCGCGCTCCTGCCCCTCGACCAACTCGAATGGGATTTGGAGCGCGGCGCAAGGATCCAAAGCCGCCCCCACCTTATTGGAAAGCTGCGACCGGGTCATCGCGGCCGGATTCCTGAGCGTGCCGTTGCGCCCGAGGAACTCGGTGCGGTCACCGCTGAAAGTCCGCGTCACCTCGTCCACATCGAAGAACGCAACCTGCTCGGCGAACTCGGTGTTGTAGGCGTTCCGCGCGCAGAGCGCGCCGCTGACCGGGTCGATTTCGGTGATCACATGCATGGCCGATTTCGGCCGCAGGTCTCCGAGCACCCATTCCACGTATCCCGTAGCGGAGAGCCGGCGCGATCGGCCTGACTCGTTGCGCACTTTCAACACCGAGAATTTGACCGCTGCGTCCAGGGCCACGTAAACCCACAACTCCGAGCGGATACCGTCCTCGGTGTGCTCAAAGACGCTGTAGCCGAAGCCGTGCCGGCTGACGTAAGGTGTGGCGCCGCGGCTGGGCAATGGCGTAGGCGACCAGAAGTGCCCGCTTTCTTCGTCACGGAGGTAAAAAGCTTCTCCGCTCGCATCGCTCACGGGGTCGTTGTGCCAGGGCGTGAGGCGGAACTCGTGGGCATTCTCGCTCCAGGTGTAGGCCATGCCGTTCTCGGAAATGACGGATCCGAAGTGCGGATTCGCCAGCACATTCACCCAGGGTGCCGGCGTCACTTGCCCGTGCGTGGTCGTGATTACGTACTCGTGCCCGTCAGGAGTGAAGCCTCCGAGCCCATTGAAGAACATCAGATCGCGGCGCGGCAACTCAGCGGCAGCCGGGAGTTCGGGACGGTAGGTTCGAGTTGGCACCAAGCGCGAGACCCGCTTCTCTATAAAGCCGCGACGGTCGGTCTGTTCTGCCCGCGAGACCCGCCTCTCTATAAAGCCGCGACGGTTGATCTGTTCCGCCAGCGCGCCACGACTGTCGGTGATGATGGCGCGCGCGACCGATTGGAGCAGAATGCGGTCCTCGTCCGATATCTGCTCCGCCCGCCGCACGAAGATTCCGCCGGGCCGGTCTATCACGTGTGCCTCGAGGCCTACGGCAATCAGGCCCATGATTTGGTCCTGGAGCAATTGCCGGTAGCCGGCGTGATCTTCATTCCAGATCACCAGGTCCACGGTGAGTCCCTTCAAGCGCCAGTAGGCGTGGGCCTGCACGAGTTGGCGTACCAGATCGATATTCGCTAGGTCGCCAATCTGCAGCAGCACGATCGGCAGATCGCCGGAAATGGCATAGCCCCATAAGCCGGATTGCCCGCGGCGGTTCTTGATGAGAACGCTCGCGTCGGCGCGCAGCGAGGAATTGGCGTAGATGACAGAACTGGCAAGGCGTCCATAGAGTTGCGCGTCGGCCTCGGTGGCATTGATTTGCCGCAGGGTCACCTGGCTATGTGTCCCCGCCAGTTCGAAAACCCGATCCGCAAGATGCCGATCCTGGTATTTCCCGACCAGGCTTAAGGCGGCGTCGCGGGTTTCGCCGATACCGGAAACCATATCGATCGTTGCCGATTGTTCCGGATCGAGGGTAATTCGATACTGGATCGCAACAATCGGGTCCAGCACCGAGCCCTGGCTGCCCGAGAGCGCCGCGGAATCGCTCATCGCTTGGGGAGCGGCGACGGTGCGTCCGCGGCCGATGAACCGCATGCGATCCGTTTCATAGGAAACCTCTGCGATCTCCGCCCCGTGCACGGCCATCAGGTGAAACATCCATGGCGCGTGCTCCTCGAGGGAGCGGGGCCGGCGCGTGCAGAGGATCGCCTGCCGCGCGGGGATGATCTCGGTCTGCACAAAGAGATTGCTGAACGCCGGATGCAGCGCGTCCGCGGCAGGTGCGGCGAGAACCACTTCAGCGTAACTCGTGACGTCAATCGTGCGACGGATCCGCGCGCGGTTAGTGATGTACACCCGGCGCAGTTCGATGTCGTCTTCCGGCGAAACAACGATTTCGGTATACATATCGAAATCGTGGTCGCGACGGCGAAACTCCGCCCGTCCCTCCGAGAAAATCGCTTCGTAGGTTTCCGCTCGTTTGAGCGTCGGCTGATGGGTATTCGACCAGAACACCCCGCTCGTCGTGTCGCGGATGTAACAGAACGTACCCCAGTTGTCGCAGGTCGTGTCTTCGCGCCAGCGTGTGACGGCGAGGTCTTTGCAGCGACTGTAACCGCCACCCGCGTTCGTTACCATCACGTGGTATCTGCCGTTCGACAACAACTGCACCTCCGGTATCGGAGTGTCGGCGCTTCTGAGTACGCGCACCGGCATCTCCGGACCGCTGGAAATCGCACGAATGTCGGAAAAGTCGGCAGTTTGTAAATAGAACGCCGTGGCCTTTGGAATTCGCTCCTGAAGCAACAACGTGGTCGCCTGGAACAGCGGGTCCGACTCGAACCGCTTCTGCATCGGACGGTCCAGGATCAGATAAGCGAGAGACAGAAAGTTCATGCCCTGGTGATGTGTCATGAACGACCGCACCACGGCGCTCGATTGTCCGCGTGGCAGACGTGATGGCGTGTAGTCGATCGCCTCGTAAAAGCCGTATTTTCCTTCCAGCCCTTCAGCGGCGAGCCGCTGCAGATTCAGGCACGCCGCCTCGGGCGCCACCATCAGCGCGAGCGCCGAGGCATACGGCGCAATGACCAAATCGTCCGCCAGTCCGCGTTTGAGCCCCAGGCCGGGCACGCCAAATGCGCGGTACTGATAGTTGAGACGAACGTCGACCGTGTTGTAGCCGGATTCCGACATGCCCCACGCTACGCCGCGCCGCTTCCCATACGCGATCTGTCGCTCCACCGCCGCCCGGCAGGTCTGGTCGAGCAGCGTGTTTTCGTACGTCGGCATCACCAGCAGCGGCATCAAGTACTCGAACATCGAACCGCTCCACGACAGGAGAATCGGTTCGCCACCGGCGGTCGTGAGCAGGCGCCCCAGGGCAAACCAGCTTTCCTGCGGCAATTGTCCCTGCGCAATCGCCACGAAACTGCATAGTCGCGCTTCGGACGCCAGCAGATCGTAGTAACTGGAGTCCCGGCGACGCTCACCGACGTTGTAGCCGATAGCCAGCAGATGACTCGCTTTGTCGTACAGGAAGTCATACTCCATGCGCGCAAGTTCGCTGGCTTGCAGCGCGAAGCTTTCAATCGCTGCAATCCGCTCGTTGGCGCGACCGCTTGCTGCCGTGATGGCGCGTCCAAGCTCATCCAGCCATCCGCTTTCCTCGGCTGTCGCATCCGCGTCGCGCCGACGCACGATTGCCGGCAGGAACTCGACCTCAAGTCTCGCCAGTTCGCGCAGCGTCGGGATTTCGCCGATGACGGTCAAATCGCCAAGCCCGCTCGGCGCGGGCGGCAGCAATAGCCACGGGGCGAGCAATGTCAGCTCATCGAGGGCGCTCCGACATTGCCGGGCCAGCGCCCGTGCCCACCACTTCGCTTCGTTCTCGGGCGCAGTAGCGGCGTCAACATCAATGCTGCCGGCCACCTCCGCCGCGGACGCCGCCAGCCGGTCAAGCCACCGCAGCGCCGCCGCGAGCGTGGCAGGCCGGGAATCGTAGGCAGTCTCCACATCCTTCTGGAGGTGAGCGAGTTGGGGAGAAGCGGCTTCTCCCGCAGCGTCCATCAGGATCATGAGGGTGTCGCTTAAGCCCTCAAACAATCGCGACCCCAGGATCTTGTTATCGGAAAGCGCGAGCAGCCCCGGCCGCAATGTCAGCAGATGGCCCGCGAGATTCCCGCTGTCCACCGACGAAATGTAGAGAGGTGGCAGCGGCTGCAGAGACTGCGTGTCGTACCAGTTGTAGAAGTGACCCTGGTGCCGTTCCAAGGCTGCCATCGTGTGGAGTGCGTTCGCCGTGCGCTCGATGAGTTGTCCGGCGGGAATGTAGCCGAAGTCGTACGCGGACAGATTCGCGAGCAGCGCAAGCCCCATGTTGGTCGGGGATGTGCGGTGCGCGACCATAGCAACGGGATGCTCCTGATAGTTATCCGGTGGCAGCCAATGATCTTCCGGACCGACGAAGGTCTCAAAGAACGCCCAGGTCTTGCGGGAAATCTTCTGGAGAAAAATGGTCTGGTCGGCCGTCAGCCGCGCCGCGCGGCGAGCGAGCGGCCGGCTGATCCACCAGGTGATCACGGGCGAGGCAAACCAGAGGAACAGTATCGGCCCGGCGACTGCCAGCGCAGCTGGCTTTGATGCGGTCAGATAGATCGCCGCGGCAATGGCGATAACGGGTGCGATCCACATTGACCGCCAAGAGGCGAGGAGGTTTGTGCGTCTGGTTGGGTCAACCTCGCGGTCGAACTCACGATCCAGTTCGCCCGACGGACTCCATTCCAGAAGTCGTTTGCGCGTGACCAGTATCCGCCAAACCGTGCGCACGATCGCGTCCAGACTGAAGAACGCCTCATACGGGAGGCATACGAGCGTAAATGCCGCCTGAGCGAAGCGCCGGCCGGCCGAGCGTACTGTGATGGCGAGATGCTGGCCCAGCAGCACATCGTCCGGTGTCTCGAAGATTTCCAAAATAGAGGCAATCAAGGGAGGAATCAGGATGATTCCGATCACCGCCAAGGTCCAAAACCAGGCCGGTGACAAGACCGTCCAGCCCAGTAGCAACAGGAGCGTCAACGCCAAAGGCGCGAGACTACGCCGCAGGTTGTCGAAGATCTTCCATTGGGACAGATCCGAGAGCGGATTCCTCTGGCGGCTGGCACCGGAGCCGGTGCTGTTGCCAGGTACGCGCGGCAACAACCACGATACAATCTGCCAATCCCCGCGTATCCAGCGGTGCCGACGACTCACGTCCGCGCTGTAGCGGGATGGATATTCCTCGTACAACTGCACATCGCTCAACAGTCCCGCCCGCGCGTAACAGCCTTCCAGTAAATCGTGACTGAGGATCCGGTTCTCGGGAAAGCGTCCCTTGAGCGCCCGCTCAAACGCATCAACGTCGTAGATCCCCTTGCCGATGAACGAGCCTTCACCGAATAAATCCTGGTAAACATCGGAGACGGCGCGCGTATACGGGTCGATGCCGGGCTCACTCGCGCACAGTCGCGCGTACCGCGACCGGTTTGTACCCGGCAGGCTCACGGCCATGCGTGGCTGCAGGATGCCGTACCCCTCACAGACGCGCTGCTTGTCTTCGTCGTAGCGCGCACGATTCAGCGGGTGCGCCATGGCTCCCACAAACTGCCACGCCGAATCGCGCGGTAGTTGCGTATCCGTGTCAAGGGTGATCACGTACTTGACGTTCGACAAGACTGCAGTCTCACCGACGACGAGCGAGAAGCGATCTTTTGAGCCCCCGCGCAGTAACGCATTGAAGTCGCCCAGCTTGCCGCGCTTGCGCTCGTAGCCCATCCAGATCCGCTCCCGCGGATTCCAACGGCGCGGACGATGAAGAAGGAAGAAAATGTCGATATTTACACTCCGGTACTTTTGATTCAGCTCTTCGATTCTCTTCTGCGCGAGCCGCAACAGCGGTTCGTCCTCCGGCAGCGTTTCCTCGTGCGCGTCTCGAAAATCAGTCAGCAGGCCGAAGTGCAGGTTTGCGTCCCGATTCGCCAGGAACCGGACTTCAAGCGCCTCGATCAGATCTTCGATGTTTTGAGTGCTTATGAGCATGGCCGGGATCACCGCCAGAGTGCGGGATTGCGACGGAATTCCTCCGGAAAAGTCCATGCGCGGCAGCAGATGCGGCGTCGCCAGCAACGTTGCCAGCCAGTTCGCCAGTGCGACCGCCAAATGACTTGCGCACAAAGCCGAGAGGATGCCAATCAGCGCGAGTATCCAGCCATCCAACCCGTTGGCATGAGCCCTGGCCAGTAAGATCCCGGTGAAGATCACCGTCATCAGCACAATCGTGCCGAGATAGAGTAGCAAAGAAAGCTGGCAGCTCATTCTCTGCAGAGCCTCGACGGAAGAAAGGTGCACCTCCGCCGCTCGTTCGAGCTGCGCCAGTCCCTTGTCGATCAGGTAGAACCCAACATGTGCCGCTCGATCGTCGCCGTCTTTCCTGGCCGCGCCCTCGTGCGCCAGTTGGATCGCTTTGCGCGCCACCTCGCTTTCGGACAGGCGGCTCGCTTTCGCTATCTTCTCCACCACGTGCCGGTAGCGATCACGGGTGGCAAAATCCATCCTGCCGTAGACCCCGTCCGGATCCTCCAGCATTTTCTGCTCGACCACGCTCATCGTCTCGACGAACTCGCGCCAGTCCATCGCCCCCAGAAAGCGGAGGCTGCCGATGCTGTTGCTGATTGAGACCTGGTCGGCGGCCTGTTTCTGGGTCTCCGACTGCACCAATTGCTCGATCGCCAAGCCGGACTCGGAAAGTCGCTGCTCAATCCAGGTGAGCGGCAATGCCAAAGCGGGGCTCTGGCCCTGTAACCGGCGCGCTAGTTCCGCGACAAACGAGCTCACCATGGGTGGGTCGGACCGCGCCATGTCCGCAATCACCAGAATCAGGTTCTTCGGGTCCTTCTCGGCGACCTCCATCATCTGATCTGCCCAGGAGTCGGCCAGGTCCCGGTCGATCGTGCCGGCGGCGATCCGAGCTGCAACGCGTCGGAGATTCTCGATCAGTGCCAGACGCAGCATGATAGGAATTGCCCACAATTCGCCTAACTTGAGCGCGGTGACCTTCTGGTAGGCCGCTACGAAACGGTTGAGACTTTCCGGGTCCACCCGTGCATCGCCGTGCGAGATCGCCTCCAGCGCGATGTCATACACGCGTGGCAGCCCAGCCGATGGGCCGTGAGCCAGGCGCGGTAGTTCCCGGCTGTAACCCTTGGGCAAGTGTCGCTTGGCCGTGCGAATCTGTTCTTCGATCAGATAGAAGTTGTCGAGCAGCCATTCCCCGGCCGGTGCAATCCGGCGGTTTTCCTTGACCGCCGTGGTCAGCAGGTCTCGGACTTTAATCAGAACGCCCTCATTTTCGGCCAGCCGCGCCAGCAGTTGGTCCGGAGCGCGTCCCGGACTCAACCGGTGCGTACCCGCCAGGGTCCTGCCATGCTGCTCCATCTGGTCTGCACTGAGCAGATCCAATCGCAGCGGCGGCTCTTCGCTCGCGTATTCGGACATCCAGCCGTTGCGCCGAAACAACGCGAGCAACTGGAGCAAACTTCGAAACACAGTCTTGCTGCTTATCTTCAATCGTCGAGCCTTTTTGCTTATCGTCACCGACAGTATCCATGGTTCCGCGCTGGAGGTACTGTCAAGTCAAAAGATAGCAGATTTGATGAGAGGATGAACTCATTCCACCCCTCGTTACCTCACTGAGTTAAGTCGTGCCGAACCCGGAAACACAACCAGGTGAAAATGTCTAAAGTGCCTTGAAAACGAGCCGACGCATCTTTTGGCCATACGGGATTAAGACCCTTGCCGCGGGGTCGTTTATTGCTTCGGCTTGGCTGGCTTCCGTATCGTCTCTGGCGGTTTCCTGGCGATCCTGCCTGGTCTGGTTTTGCCATGTGAACCTTTGAATAGCTTGCCCCTGAAAGAGCGCTTATCACCTTTGCCCATAGTCGATTCTCCACAAAATAAGCTCTGCTACCCGCCGCCGCACGGGCCTTGCCAAATCGGCCGCGGAGCGCGGAGTAAGTGAGCGCCTGGCCGCGTTCGTTGACCACCAAGGCGAGCGATCGGACCTTGAGTGTGCCCTTGCGCGCCGTGATCCGCGCGACGGTCTGGGCCAGTTCGCCGACGACCTCGATACGCAGTTTGGTGCCTGTCTTGACCGCTCCATGACGCGCGGCGTCCGTGGAGGTGCTTCGTCGAGGAGAGGAGGAGATCTCGCCGCGTCAGGCGGACACCGGCTCGCATTGTACCGAACGCGTGGGCTGCCCTGTCCCTGCGTTTCCCCCCCGCTGCATCAAATTACCTGCGGGACAGGACCGTAGGTGCCAGCCAGAAAGAGGCTGCGGACCGACCCAGAGCGAATTCGACCCCGACAAGTGGAGAAGCCCGTCGAGACTGAAAGACGGGCGCACGAGCGGGCAAATTTTCTCGGGCGTGGACATTAGGACGCTCCCAAGTACGAATCGATCAATGTTTGGGCGGCGCGAGCAACGTTCCTTGCCGGACCGCGCACCCCTAGAGTCTGGGTAGTGACCTGCGCGCCTTCCATTAGAAGAAACAAGTGATCGGCCAGCAACCCGGGCTCCCGGGCCCCCATTTGCTTGCACATTTGGGTAAGCCGTGCGCGGAGTTTCGTCTTGTGTGCCTCGATCACCTTTATTGCGGGGTGATCTTTCTCGGTGAGTTCCACCGCCGCATTCGCCATTGGGCAGCCTCGAGCCTTGGGATCGGCAACGTGTCTGGCTAATAGAGCAAAGGCGGCCTTGAGCTGCCTGCGAGGATCCTTGGGATGCCGGCTGGCCATCGTCTCCCACGTCTGCCAGAAATTGACATCATGGTCGCGCAGCCATTCAGCCACTAACTCATCTTTGGAAGGGAAATTTCTGTACAGGCTCATCTTGGTGGTATCGGCTTCTTCTGCAATCGTGTCCACTCCGACCGCGCGAATTCCCTTGCGATAGAAGAGCTCCGACGCCTTATCAAATATGCGCTTCCGGGCGCTTGGGCGGTTCAGGTCCCGCTTCTGGGGAGGCGATTTTCCATTGGTCTTGCGGTTCTTGGTCATGTCTAATCCCTGATTGACAGGAGAGTTACCGGTCAGTATCATAGCATGTGTTTCTCGTTGGAACCAGGTAGTATCTTTCGCTTGCGTTCGCAGTCAAAGGGATGGGAGCAATAGGGCAAACCGCGCCGGTTCCTCTGATTCTTCATGGCCACAGGAAAAGTAAGTGGCTAACAACTGGCCTTTAAGGAGGCAATCTCATGATGAAAATCCGTCCTTTACACGATCGTGTAATCGTCAAGCGCATTGAGGAAGAACGCAAGACTGCCGGCGGGATCGTCATTCCCGACAATGCCGCCGAGAAGCCCGATCAGGGCGAAGTGCTGGCGATCGGCACGGGCAAGGTGATGGACGACGGCAAAGTGCGCCCGCTCGCCGTCAAGGTCGGCGACCGCGTTCTGTTCGGCAAGTATTCAGGCTCCAGCGTGAAAATGGGTGGGGACGAACTACTAGTCATGCGCGAAGAAGACATCATGGGTGTAGTCACCCTCTAGTTCTAGCAAGCGATTTCAATTCAGGAGTGTAGAAACATGGCTGCTAAAGACGTACGTTTTCACGAAGACGCCCGGCACAAGATGCTGAATGGCGTCAACATCCTCGCTAACGCGGTCAAGGCCACGCTGGGGCCCAAGGGTCGCAACGTGATCCTTGAGCGATCCTACGGCGCCCCCACCATCACCAAGGACGGTGTCTCGGTCGCCAAGGAAATCGAGCTCAAGGACAAGCTCGAGAACATGGGCGCGCAGATGTTGAAGGAAGTCGCCTCCAAGACCTCCGATGTCGCCGGTGACGGCACCACGACCGCGACCGTGCTCGCCCAGGCGATCGTGCGCGAGGGAATGAAATACGTGGCCGCCGGAATGAACCCGATGGACCTCAAGCGCGGCATCGACAAGGCGGTCACCGCCGTCGTCGAGGAGCTGAAGAAGATTTCCAAGCCCTGCACCAGCAGCAAGGAAATCGCGCAGGTTGGCGCGATCTCCGCGAACGCCGACGAAGTGATCGGCAAGATCATCTCCGACGCGATGGACAAGGTCGGCAAGGAAGGTGTGATTACGGTCGAGGATGGCAAGGGCCTCGCTGACGAGCTGGAAGTCGTGGAAGGCATGCAGTTCGACCGCGGCTACTTGTCGCCGTACTTCATCAATAATCCGGAAAAGCTGATTACGGTTCTGGAGAATCCCTACGTGCTGCTGCACGACAAGAAAATCTCCAACATCCGCGACCTGCTGCCGCTGCTCGAACTGGTGGCAAAGGCCAGCCGACCGCTGCTGCTTATTGCGGAGGACGTCGATGGCGAGGCGCTGGCGACGCTGGTCGTGAACAACCTGCGCGGCATTCTCAAGACCTGCGCGGTGAAAGCGCCGGGGTTCGGCGACCGCCGCAAGGCCATGCTGGAAGACATCGCCATCCTCAGCGGCGCCACGGTCATTGCCGAGGAACTGGGCCTGACGCTCGAGAAGACCACGCTGAAGGACCTCGGCCAAGCCAAGCGAATCGAGATCGGCAAGGAAGAGACCACCATCATCGACGGAGCCGGTGATCACAAGGCGATCGGGGCGCGCGTGAAGAACATTCGCACCCAGATTGACGAAGCCACCAGCGACTACGACAAGGAGAAACTGCAGGAGCGCGTGGCGAAGCTTGCCGGCGGCGTCGCGTTGATCAAGGTTGGCGCCGCGACCGAAGTCGAGATGAAGGAGAAGAAGGCCCGAGTCGAGGACGCGATGCACGCGACCCGCGCGGCGGTCGAGGAAGGCATCGTCGCCGGCGGCGGCGTGGCACTCATCCGCGCCCGCGCCGTGCTGGATAAGATGAAGGCCGACAACGTTGATCAGGGAGCCGGCATCAAGATCGTGCAACGTGCGCTCGAGGAGCCGCTGCGCATCATCGTCGCCAACGCTGGCGCCGAGCCTGCGGTGGTGCTCAACAAGGTAGTCGAAGGCAAGGGCAACTTCGGCTTCAATGCCCAGACCGAGGAGTACGGCGACCTGGTGCAGATGGGCGTGGTCGACCCTACGAAGGTCGTGCGTTTCGCGCTGCAGAACGCTGCCTCGATCGCTGGGCTGATGCTCACCACCGACTGCATGGTGGCCGAGCTGGTCGAAGACAAGCCTGCTGGCGGCGGCATGGGCGGCATGGAAGGCATGGGCATGTAAGTCCGGCCGATTCAAGTCAGCTTCAGCAGCGCTCAATGACAATCAGGTCGCGAAGAAAGAAAATTGCACGAGACAGCCCGTTTTTTTCGCGTGAGAGGAGTTCCGCGGTTTCTTAGCGACCCCGACACCCCACCGGGTGTTGGGGTATTTTTGGTGCGCCCAGCATGGGCGCACTCTTGTGGGTGTAAGTCCCACCGTAAGCCGATCACGGCGAACGAAGCGAAGCGCAACTGCATGAGGGTGACCGAGTGTGGGAAGGAAGCGTGGAGCGAAACTGCGAGCCGATGAACAAGAACCGGATAGAAGGCGCTGCCTGGCAGGGCGAGCGGGCCAAAAACCGCGAAGCTCTCGTGATCAAGGCGAGGTGGCGTAGATCCGGCGGTTGTGCAGTGAAGGAGTGCGTTCTTACCTGGGGAGATCTCGCCTCATGGCTGAAAGGCTGACGTGGCAACACGGCGCGAGAAGTCAGCAGAGGCCGTAGTAGCTGCCTGGAAGGGGCGAAGGGCCAAAGGAATAGGAGAAGGTGCCCTGTGATTCTCGGCAATGGACTGTCTCAGATGTTCGCTATCGCGAAGCTCGCCGATCCGGTGCATAGGGTGAAGTCCGACGCACTACCGCAGCGAGAAACCAAATCCGGCGGCTCAGAGACAAGCATTTTCAGGCGGCGCGCAGAGATTTATCCCTGGACTCCGACCTCAACTATTTCAACCGCCCGGTGCGGACCCGCATGCCGGGTGGTGTGGGAGGGGTCGGTCAGGTAAACTGGCCGCCCCTATCCCGATTCTGCATCTGGCCGCACAGATCGCGCGACGGTGCCGTTTGACGAGTTGGGCGACGTGTTTGTCGGCTGCTCCGGCAGCTTCAGATTCGACCGGGCCGTCAAGATGCGGCACCCTGGCTGTCGGGTCTATTCGAACGACGTATCGCTCCTGACATGCAGCATCGGCGCGCTCGCGAAGGGGCGCGAGTTCGTGATCCGCTTCAAGCGTGAACTTGAGTTCGTCGAGGAAGCGATCGCCGGCCTGGATTTTCGCGGACGAGTCGCCGCCGTGATGGTGGCAGCCGCGATGGGCAAATTCACCGGCAAGAACGAGTACGCGCGAGCGCACTTCCGGCACTATCGGGATCGTTTCCGGCCGTTCGTGGACCAGGCGCTACCGAAGCTCGACGCGCTGGTCGCCGAGTTGGACATTGAGGATTTTTACGCTGGTTATTTCATCGCGCAGGCGGACCGCGCAGAGGCCAGCGGCGGTGGGGTAGCGTGCTTTGCGCCGATAGAACGCCGCTGACAGCGGGTATTGGATCGACATTCCGCAACGCACAAAATCCGCGGAACAGTTACGCGGTTGCGATCATTCTGCGACAGGCAGGAATTGACCCCAAGCTGCCCTTGCTCACTGAGTAGCTCGAATGTCCGGTTGCACCATAGAGCGGCCGTAGCCCGCAATAGGGCAATACCTCAGAGGAATGCCTTTCTGGGCTGCGACGCGAATGCATGCAAGCCGGTTTCGTCAGTAAGAACGTTCATTCCCGCCGCAGCGCATTGGCAACACGTGCCTCCGTCTCGAGCAGATCGTCTGCTGTGTTAGGCTTGTAGATCAGTTTGCTCACGCCAGCGGCGAGCGCTTTGGCTCGCAGTTTCTCAGTGATGTAGCCCGAAACCATGACGATGGGCAGATCGGGGCGAATCTCACGCAGCGCGCTCGCCACCTCCAGCCCCGACATGCCCGGCATGTTGTAGTCGGTCACCGCGAGATCGAATTGATCGGGGTTGGCTCGCGCCGCTGCGAGAGCCTCTCGCGGGTCGGTGTAGCCGCTCACGCGGTATAGACAAAAACTTATTCTTACGTCAGAGCTTCGAGCTTCCCGGAGCATGCTTCCTTTACAGTATCGCTAGCCTTTTCTTCCCCGGGCATCTTGGCCCAGCCGCCTTTTTCAAGGAAGGTACGTTTCGCAGAGTACTCCAACGCCTTAAATTCTTTGAGCCGCTCTTGATAATTCGGAGCATTGCTAAATTGAGCGACGCATATCGTCGTCCGAGCCGTCAAGACCGCCTCGTTGACTTTCCGTTCGGCACTGTCCTTGGTTAGCCAAAAGTCCATCCCGAAACCGATTGCCGGCGGGAGAGCGAGCCCAATAAACAGGGCAATCGCTAGGTTCTGGTATTTGTTTGTAGCTTCTGGTGTCATCTGCAATACCTCGCTGAAGTGTGGCAGTGCGGTCACTGCATAAGCAGCGTATGTGAACGGTGACAGGGAAGCCACTTCCGAGCACGGTGCAGCGTAAGTCTGCGCCTGCCGTAAGCTAGCGTCTGTACGGTAAGTACACATAATCCGGATATTCAGTTCCCATCCGGCGGTGTGTGCCTGCCAACCCGTATGTGTTCATTGTCCCCGTTATGCTGGCGGATGTTGGTCTTTCTGAATAGGTTGCTGTACGTCGCTGATTGGCGCGGACAAATCCGCAGCGGCCACCACGAACGCGGTAGCCGTCAAACTCAGGCTGTTACTGGGTCAATTCGGTGAGCAGGGAGCGGAGCAATTCTGACGAGCGCCGAGGAATGGACACCTGAACGGCGGGCGCGGCAATCGCAAGCAATACGGCGTTGGCGACCGTGGGGCACCACGAAAGGGCCGGTCACGCCAGAAGGTAAGGCGCGCTCGGCGATGCGCGGATTCAAAGGCAACTTGCGTCGGCAAATGAAGGCGCGCCGCCTTATTGAAAGCCTAATTTTCCGAGGACGCCCACGCTTTGGCTGAGGCCAGCGGTAGTCCAATTTTAAGCTTCATTATCCAGAAAACTGCGCCACTTCTCTGAACGCGACGGATGGCGCAGTTTTCTCAGCGCTTTCGCTTCAATCTGGCGTATGCGCTCGCGTGTGACGTCGAACTGCTTGCCGACTTCTTCGAGCGTGTGGTCGGTATTCATATCAATGCCGAAGCGCATGCGCAGTACCTTGGCTTCGCGTGGGGTAAGGAAGTCCAGCACTTCTTTGGTCGCGGCGCGCAAAGACCCGTACACGGCGGCATCCACTGGCGCCATGGTGGCCGCGTCTTCAATGAAATCGCCCAGGTGCGAATCGTCGTCGTCGCCGATCGGCGTCTCCATCGAAATCGTCGCCTTCGAGATCTTGCGGATCTTGCGGATCTTGTCCTCGGTCATTTCCATCTTCACCGCGAGAGTGGCCGGATCGGGCTCCTGCCCGGTCTCCTGCAGGATCTGGCGCGAGATGCGGTTCATCTTGTTGATGGTCTCGATCATGTGCACCGGAATGCGGATGGTGCGCGCCTGGTCGGCGATCGAGCGCGTGATCGCCTGGCGGATCCACCATGTGGCGTAGGTGGAGAACTTGTAGCCGCGGCGGTATTCGAACTTGTCCACCCCCTTCATCAGGCCGATGTTCCCTTCCTGGATCTGGTCGAGAAACTGCAGTCCGCGGTTGGTGTACTTCTTCGCGATCGAGATGACCAGGCGCAGGTTGGCTTCGGTCATTTCGCGCTTGGCGCGGCGTGCCTTGGCCTCGCCCGTGGACATCTGCTTGTTGATGTCTTTGAGATCCTTGAGCGGAATGCCGATCTTCGCCTGCAGGTTGAGAAGCTTCTGCTGGTTTTCCATGATCGCCGGCTGGTAGCGCGCAAGCTGGGTGCTGTAGGGATGGCGCGCGGCGATCTCGTTGCCCACCCACCTCAGGTTGGTTTCGTTGCCGGGGAACACCTTGATGAAGTGCGGGCGCGGCATGTTGCTCTTGGTCACGCAAAGCTGCTGGATGTGGCGCTCGTGCCGGCGCGTTTCCTCCACCAGACCGCGCAAGGCGTCGCACAGACGCTCGACGATGCGCGCGGAAAAACGGATGTGCATCAGTTCGGCGGAAATCTTGTCGCGGATTTTCAGATACTCCTTGCCGCGCGATCCGTACTTGGCCAGCGCCGATTTTTTCTTCTCGAACAGGCGATGGATGATGCCGAAGCGCGCCAGCGCGTCTTGCTTGAGCTGTTGCAGGCTTGCGGTGATCGCCGCGTTTTGCGCTTCTTCGTCGAGTTCCTCTTCTTCCTCGACCGCCACTTCCGCGAGTTCGGAGATCGGCTCGCCCTTGGCATTCACGTCAATGAGTTCGTCGACCAGTTCGTCGACTCGCATCTCGTCTCGCGATACCTTGCCGGCGAGCGCGAGGATTTCGGCGATAGTAGTGGGGCACGCGGAAATCGCCTGGATCATGTGCTTCAGCCCGTCTTCGATGCGCTTGGCGATTTCGATCTCACCTTCGCGAGTGAGCAACTTGACCGAGCCCATCTCTCGCATGTACATGCGCACCGGGTCTGTGGTTCGACCGAACTCGGGATCGACTGTGGATAGCGCGGCCTCGGCTTCTTCCTCGGCGTCTTCGTCGAGAACGACCGCGGGCGCGTTTTCGGAGATCAGCAACGTTTCAGCATCCGGCGCTTCGTCGTAGACCTGGATGCCCATTTCGCTGAAGGTGGTGATAATGGACTCGATCTGTTCCGCATCCACGAGATCGTCGGGCAGGTGATCGTTGATTTCGGAATAGATGAGAAAGCCGCGCTCCTTGCCCAGTTTGATCAGGTTCTTCAGCCGCGTTCGCCGCACCTCCACGTCCTCTGGTTTTTGCTCACCCTTGCGCAGGTCCTGCTTCTGCTTCGCCGAAAGCTTGACCGCCTGCTGCTTGGCGATTTGCCTGGCGATTTGCTTCGCCGACTGCGTGGGCTTCGGCGCTGCAGTTTCCTGCTGGGCAGCCTTGCCCTTGAGCGGCAGCTTCGACAGCACGCTGCCTTTATCAGGCGCCTGGACCTTGCCGGCACGAGACTTCAGCTCAAGCTTGGGCGCGGGTTTGGCCTGGGTCTTGGCCAAGGGCTCTGTCTTCACCGCGGCATTGGTCTTCTTGGCCACAGGCTTCTTCTTAGCCAAGGACTTTGACGCAAGCGAGGGCTTTTTCTTTGGCGGCGAAGCGCTCTTGTGCCGAGCCTTCAGCTTGCCGGTTTTCGCATTGGTGGCCGCGACGCGTTTTCTCGCTTTGATCTGCTTCGCCTTGGCTTGATGTGCTGCCACTAGCTTGTCCTAAGTCGGTGAAGTATCGTAAAGAAACGATAGTTATAGCACAGAGCGGTTTCCGTCCGGGCGCTGGTCCAGCGCCTTGCGTTTGGTTAGTTCGTTCATCCCCTCCGCGTCGGCGCGACGGAACGCCCCAATTCTGGCTTTATCTTGCAACTCATTGAGTTGCTGGTCGATATGATCGCGCTCCAGCTTGGGCAGGGAATCGCGGAACTCGGCTTCGGCCTGCTCGGGGGACAAATTGAGCACGATCAACTCGGAACGTAACTGGTTGAACAGGGTTTCGAACTCGGTGCCGCGGAAATGATCGACCACCAAGGCGTCGAAACTGTCAGACGCGGCGGAACTGGTCGCCCAGGCCCTTGGCACTTCGGGGCCAGTACCGGCCGTTCTGTTTCGCCTGCCCGGATTGCGTATTGGTCGGTTCGCCAGCGCTCGGTTTGGCCGAGTTGCCGTAGCCGGTTCCAATTTCCCGAGCGTCAGCAATGGATTTAGGTCCGGACGCTCAGTGGAGAATTTTCCCCGCCTCGCGAGCGGCAGGTTCTGGCCGTTATGCACAGTACTCAGTTATGAATAGCATTTTCGCCAGTTGGCCTGGGGGGCGCGTAAACACTGGCTTTACGGCATGTCGCACACCGAACGCTCGACATAAGTTTGCAGTTTCTCACCGATGCCCGTATAGCGTCTTGGGCAAACGCGAGAGATGTGGCGCGTCGCCTTGGTGTCGCTGGACACCGGAGACGGCAGCTGCTAGGGAGGTGCTGCACACCAAAAGGTGCATACTTTGAGCTAATGACTCGTCGTAGGCGGTTCGCACAGCGCTGAAATTATGTAGAGGAAAGATCCTGTCGACTGCCTGCTCTTCAGAGTGTGCGCGCATACCACTCATCCGCGAACTATTCATAACTGAGTACTGTGCATAACGGCCATTATGTAGAGCTCTACATAATGGCGGGATGCGGGCGCTAAGCTATTGTTCTACAAAGCAGACGCTGACGTTCAGGGTGATTGGCCAGGACTCGTCACAGGGGCCGCCAAGAGCCCCTAGAACCGCTTCCTGCGCCAGAGGTGCCTAGCTATCAACCCGCTGGCGCAACTCCCTGCCGGCTTTGAAGTGGGGCACGCACTCCTCCGGCACCGCCACCTTCTCCGCCGTCTTCGGATTCCTGCCCATGCGCGGCCGGTGCGCTCGTCGCAGTCCCGGCGTTTGGCGCGGATCGTCCTGCCGGCGCCACGGACTTCAATGATCTGTAGCGGGCCCGGGGCCTTGAATCTGTGAGGGACTCGATCGCTGCCGCTAAGGCGCATACCGGTGGCAATCCCGATGCGGGCGTCGCGGCAAGGAGAAAGGTATGGAATGGCCGGAACCCGACCCGTTGACCGAGCCGCTGGACGCGCAACCGTATCTGCGCAGCGATCCCTTTGTCGAGTTCGTGCGCTCCGGCTATATATTGGCACTCGCGGCGTTACGACCGATCATCTGCAGTGTTTGATTGAGGCTGCCTTGACCGGTGGCCGCGCAGTCGTTGCGGAGATTCAGTCGGCGATAGGCGGACGCGACACGCAATCCGACCGGGTGGCGCAACAGATGCTTAGGCAGCTAGGCCTAAGATTGCGCCGGCCTAAGATGATCGATCACCGCACAATCAGAGGAATCAAGACGCCTTCATGTCCGGTTCAAGCATATGTCGACTCAGCCTGTCGACTCAGCCTTGCCATTTATAGCACTATTTGTACCAGCCAGCCCAGAATCCGAAG
>Ga0315281_10003674_pt1 | contig 22455 bp, 29 predicted proteins | sample YL17G07_0_MG_FD_204540 | JGI IMG/M metagenome (GOLD analysis project Ga0315281, IMG submission 204540) | Sediment microbial communities from Yellowstone Lake, YNP, Wyoming, USA - YL17G07_0 | ecosystem: Environmental > Aquatic > Freshwater > Lake > Sediment | place: USA: Wyoming | collected... | reverse complement strand
TTTCTTTTTTTATTTTACAAATACCAAAGCCAAAATTTTTCCCTCTTTTTACAACCAGACAGAGTCTATTCGATTTTGAATTTCTTGAACAACGGCTCAATCAGTCCAATTTTGTGTCCTGGTTCAAGCTTTTTTTCGTCAAGCTCGTCCCACTTCTGCGAAAACACAGTTCCCTCCAGCGTTAGCTGGCTCCAGATTTTTTCACATGCCGTAGGGACGAATGGGGAAAAAATTATTGCAAGACTCTTGACTAGATTCACAGCAACATACAGAGTGTTTCTTGTCCCCTCCGGATCTGATTTCAGAATCTCCCACGGTTTTTTATCTTGGAAATACTTGTTCCCAGTAGTTGATAGTTCAAGCGCTTCTTTCAAAGCATCGCGGAATTTGTAGTCGTAAATCAATTGTCGGATTGTTTTTTTCTTTTCTGAGATCTTCTTTAAAATAGCCTTGTCCTTTGCTGAGAGAGTGTCAGGTTCAGGAACAACGGAATTGAAATTGGTTTTCAGGAAGCTGAGAGTCCTGTAAACAAAATTGCCGAAATTCCCGATCAGCTCTGCGTTTACCTTTTCCTGAAAGCTCTTCCATACAAAATCCGAGTCCTTTGTCTCAGGCATAATCAGTGCAAGATAAAATCTCAGGATGTCCGGATTAACATCTATGACATTCTCATTCTGTATGACCTTCACTTCGCCGTTCTGATAGTCCAGAAATATACCCCAGTTCCTGCTTTTCGAAATCTTGTCGCCTTCGTAGTTCAAAAACTCAAGCCCGACAACATCATACGGAAGCGAGAATTCTCCGGCGCCCATCAGCGTGGCAGGCCAGGTGATTGTGTGAAAAACAATATTGTCCTTCCCCAGAAAATGGACTATCTTTGTGTCGTTCTGCCAGTAGTCCTGCCATTTTTTTCTGTTCTTTTCCGCCCATTCGATTGTAGAACTAACATATCCCCAAGGAGCTTCCATCCAGACATACACAGTCTTATCCGTAAAACCTGGAATAGGAACTTTTATTCCCCATTCCAAATCTCTTGTTATGCATCTTGGTTTCAACCCTTTTTTCAACCATGCTAAAGACAAATTTTTCGTTGTTTTGTTCCAATTTTTTTTTGTTCTTATCCATTTTTCGAGCTGTTCTGAAAATTTCGACAAATCAAGAAAAAGATGTTCGACCTCTTTGAAGACCGGTGTCGAGCCATCGATGACACTTCTCGGATTAATTAGTTGTTTTGGATCAAGAAGATTTCCACAATTCTCGCATTGATCTCCTCTCGCGTTCAAATAAGCACAAAACGGACATTTTCCTTCAACCCATCTGTCAGGCAAAAATCTTTTACTGTTGGGAGAGTAAGGAAGCAAAATTTTCTTTTTTATTATGTAGCCATTGTTGAACAACTGTATGAAAATCTTTTGAACTAATTCGTGGTGAGTAGGATTCGAAGTTCTAGAAAAGTTATCATAACTGATGCCGAACCATTCATAAATTTTTTTATGTGTCAAATAAAGTTTGTCAGCAAGAAATTTGGGCGACACTCCCGCTTTGAAAGCAGCCACTTCTATTGGACTTCCATGCTCATCTGTCCCACCAACGAACACTACATCTTCACCAAATAAACGTAAGAAACGTGAAAAAATATCAGCAGGAAGATGTGAACCTACTATGTTCCCTATATGTGGCAGATTATTGACATAAGGGAGGGCGCTACTTACAAGCCATTGATTTTTTGTTTCGAACTTAATCACCTTTTAATTTTTCATTCTTTTTTATTATATTTGCATTTATTCTTTGCATATCTAACTTTCTTTTTTTATGTTTTATAGAAGATCCTATCAAATCAATTAACTTGAGTAATGATTCTTTACGATGAATAAATAAATGCCAATATATTTTTTTTCTTTTATAACCCTCACTATTAACATACAATTTTTTGTCTGGATATAATTTTGGGACTTTTATTTTATATTGTAATAATTTTTTCCGTATAATTTTTAATAATTCATAATTGTAATTACCTAAAGAAAATACACCTTTATTATTTGTTATAAAAAAACTCCCATCGGCATCTATGAAACCCGCTAAAAATTGCGCAAAAAGTTTCTTATTTTTTATAATTTCTTCTTGCTGCTTCTTTGCATTTAGCAAGAACAAAAAAGAAGTATCAAGGTAAGCTTCCATTTGTATTTCTCCTCTTTCATCAGGCTTACCTAGCCAGACGTGACCATATTTTTTAAAAAGTTCTATAAAGAGTTTTATTTGTTCCTTTCTTGTCGTACCGCATCCAATTTTCACAGTTTTACTATTCTTGCCGACTATCCTAACTCTTAAATCTCCAGCCGTAAATCCTAGCAAATAAGCTTTTTCAAACCGATTTTCCGTAAACGATTTTCTTGTGTATTTTATATGAGATTCTGAAATGTCTCGAGCTTTAATTCCAAAAAACTTCATTCTTCTGTAGACTGTTGTTCTTCCACATTCAGTAATTTTTGCAATTTTTCCAGCTGACAAGCTCTTTTTGACATATAATTTGTATAATTTTTCTCTTGTTAAATTTACAGGCGACAAACCTGGAGATTTAATCGGGGCATTCCATTTATGCAATCTTACAAGTATAGTTCTTTTTGAGCAGTTATATCTTTTGGCAATTTTTTCAACACCTAATCCTTTTTTGTTATAAAGATACAATACTTTATTTTTCGGTAAATCATCTCTCATATTGCTAAATATTATGATTCTACTCAAATTTATCCTTTTAGAGCAACAGACTAAACTTTTAAAAAAATTGCGAACCATAAGTCGTGAAAATTAATAACCTTTCTTAAAGAATAATTGCTTTTAATTTATATTTGTTTAAAATTCTTCAATGTTACACGTGTAACAATAAATACTTTTCGATAAAATCAGCTTTGTTGCATAAGTAAAGAAAAGAGCCGACTTTTGCAACATCGACTTGACTTTTACAACAAAAATTAAAAAGGATTTTGTGTAAATAGTCTTTTCTGTGTATAAAATCTTAGACTTGTGTAAAAAGTCATTTTATAAATAAAAAACAATATCTTATTTGGTGATTTGATGGCAATGAACCCCCCAACATATCCAGCCCTTAAGCGATTAGCACAACTTATTGACAGCAAATTAAAAACAAATACGAATCAAGAAGTGATAGATGAAATTAAAGCATGGAATCGGCTACTTAAACGGCACATAGGACAGCAGAAAAAACAACCATCCCCATGGAAGAATCATAGATACGAATACGACAAAAATACAAAAAAGATTAGACGATTAAATAAAAATGGAGAAATTGTAGCCGAATATTAGAGGGAAAAAATCAAGCCGATTTCTCAAAGAAATTCGGCTCTATTCCAAGTTCATGCATTTCCTGAATTACAACGCAGATGTTATGACAGAGTATTTTCAATAAGATTTCGTTTATCTGTGCTGCCTTTGTCTTGCTTCTGACATTAGTTCCGAATTTTCTCTTAATCATGCTGAAAGTTGATTTGACATTAGAATGCTCATATAGTTTAACGATAATTTTTTCTAGCAATCTTTGAAAAAACTAATTCTTATCTTTTATTCACAAAAAATAATGGAAGAGCATGCCTAGAAAGAAAAAAAGACCGGAAAAATACTACGGAAAGTCTGAAGACGAATGGAAACAGTGGGGAGAGGAATTTGGAGAAAGGATGGAAAAATGGGGGGATCATTTCGGAAAAAGGATGGAGAGAAAATACGGCGGAAGAGACTGGTGGTACAAGCATTTCGGATTCGTCGGCCCTCTGATCGGAAGCATTTTCGGAATATTTATCTTGGCAATCGCGATTGTAATCCTAAGGGTTCTGAATTTCATTGTAGGTAGCGGTTTCATTCTGGCTGTCGCTAACTTCCTTTTTAATAATCTTCCCTTGCTTTTCGCAATTTCCATCTTTTTCGGTTACAACGAATACTTTTCAAGAAAATTCAGAAAGACATATTGGATGATCTCGCCTATCACAACCGCTCTAAGCGTTGTCATAGCTCTGTGGTTCGCAAGCTGGGTGCTGACACTGCTGAACACGATTCCAAGATTAAATGTACTAGCTAGTGCTTCAAATGTCCTGATAACTTACACACCGATGATATTCATTATATTTGTTGTCGTAGGCTACGCCGTAGTAATCATCAATAAATTTTTCTTTTTCATGACAAGGTATTGAAATGGCGAAAGCGAAAAGACTGTACAGGTCAAATGACAGAATGCTCGGAGGAGTTTGCGGGGGACTCGCCGAATATCTTAATGCAGATCCTACTGTGATCAGATTCCTTTTTGTAATATTGCTAATAGTTTCATTCGGAACCGCTGTTCTTGCCTATCTTGCGGCATGGATTTTAATTCCAAGAAACCCGAAACACAAATGGTATAAATGATAAACGCTAGAATGGTATTCTTTTATTGTAGCCGGGCGGTAGGAAGTATAACTCTCCAAACATCGCGTAAGTCTCTGAACTTGCAGGCATTTTTTCCTTTCCTGCATAGGCTTTGATAACTCTAACTTTTACGATTGGCAGACCAGTAGTTTCAGTGACTTCCGCTTCCTCAGGAAACCAATCACCGAGAGCTCTATAGAGGACTCTATCCTTTTCTTTCAGTTGCAGCAATTTTCTGAGCGGTATACCGACTAGTTCTTCCTTTGGCATGAAATCATTTCCAAAACAAAGCTACAATCTCAACTTTAAGTGTTTCACTAAATTTCTATATCAGCGACGCTTTTCAGAACATAATCCGGCTTGTATTTTGTCCACGATTTTTTGTCAACACCGGTTTGCACAAGAACAGAAGTCCATCCCAATGATTTTGCAAATGGGATGTCAGAATTGGCTTCGTCTCCAAACATAATGACTTTCTTTCCTCTGACCTTCGCCTTAACCAATTTCGCAACATATTCCGACGGCTTGCCAACAAATGTAACTTTCTTCTGAGTCATGAACTCGATCGCCGCAATTATGCTTCCCATTCCCGGCAGCATTTCGTTCGAATAAGAAAAAAGCCTGCCGACAGCTGTTGCGATAATTGTTGCGCCTTGCGTGTAGGCTTTGTATATCAGTCCGAGTTTTTTATAATTCAAACTTGGATCATGGCTCAAAACAACATACTTTACCGGCAGAGAATTTATATATTTTATTCCCCATTTTCTGAAATCTTTTTTCACGCCATCCCCGAAAATCATTATATTTCCTTTTTTTCCTTTCAGAAATTCCGCCGCGCCTTCAGAAGATGTAACGAGCTCATCGTCGCGAATGGTCAAACCTAAATGTTGCAGACGCTTGAGAATTTGTGCGCGTCCAGTTAGGGTGCGGTTTGTGACGAAAAGTACTTGTCTTTTTGCCTCTCTCAACAACTTTATGGTTCCAGTCACTCCTGGGAAAAGATTTTTTGAATTCCACAGGGTTCCATCGACGTCAAAAACAAACGTGTCGTATTTCGTGAACTTCATTGAAATATCTTGTATTTTTTAAATAAAGAATTACTCTTCTTCGCACGTGCAGTTCGGACCGCAAGCGCAATTTCCGCCGCACATGCATACATGTCCCTCTTTGTGCGCATGTTTCTTCTTCGCCATTATCTCACCTTTTCTGCTTTCTGTACACTAGGAAATAGTACAGCAGTGCTCCAATGAAGTGCAGGAAAATTATTACCAATATCCAAACGAGCTTGTCCTCAAACTTCTTTTTCATTATTGCGTCAACAAGCATCCATATCCAGAAAACGAACAGCAGTGCGACTATCGCCAATACAACCAGCGCGACTAAACCTAACGCCAGGAAGCCTGCCATTGGTGTAAGCAATAATGGGAACATTTTATTCTTAATTTTTAATTGGACTAGTTGGCTTAAATAAGTTCACAACCTTTAATGATTTAATGAAAGATTTCATCGATGCAACTCAGGAAATTGCGAGAAGAGTGATTGAAACCGAGCGGAAAAGGAAAGAGATCGCTGAAATAATACGAAATAATAAACCATTTTTTGCTGCTCATGAAAACAATTTGGACAAGATAAAAATCGCTGGAATTGACGGTGGAATAATAAAGAAGAATCTTTATGGGGTTGACTTGTTGCTTCTGCGAACCGCTGGCGTGGTTTTTCATTTTGACAACGGAAAGCTGAGTTCAACGGAATACTATCCGCAGCCGATTCCATCCCCAATCCCACAGGCTTCGTTCGATCCATTCTCAGACATAGAGTTCCAGCTTCACGCAAATATGAAAAGGCAGATCGCGGAAGTGAGAACAGCATGCGAAGTCGTGGAAAAATTTTCGCCTGATATTCTTTTGTTGCACGGTTCTATCGTTCCGCATTACACGTCGAAAGCTGAAGGAATTTTGCTGCAGACCTATGATGAGATGATTGCCGCTTACAAAAAGCTTTTTTCGCATTCCCATAAGACTCTGATTGCAGGAATTGTTGAAGATTCACGAGGAAAAAGGTTCTGTGATGTGATATCACAGCAAGTGCTGCTGAATTCAGAACAGCAGATTCTGCTCGAGAATACAAAAGACACAAACATTCTCACGTATCTGCTGAAATTGAAAGAAAGAACATTTTCATTTCCCTACGCAGAAAAAAATCATTTCATTCTCAAAGAGTTCTCCGACTTTTCGGAAAAGATTTCAACATTTTACATGTGTACTGCGGAATTCGACAGGCCCATAAGAATAGATTTTCTTGGAAACGAAAGCGAGGCTGAAAAAATTTCTTCTTTGGTTTTGCCTCTTGTGAAAAATTCTTCATATGGAATTCCAAGCGTTCTCATAGAAGCAGACCAAAGAGCGAAACTCTCTGACAGGGACTTTGACATCTTTTTCTCCGATTTGATTAACAAAGTCGGAAGGCTTCCTGCCGTTTTTGAGTTGAGAAGAGAAGACAGACCAATTTAGACTTTGTCCTAGTAAATCACACATTAACAGAATCAGTTTATTTTGTTGTAATCTCTCGTTTTATTTTAAAATTTTAGCGAATGATGGAGTCACCAAAAGGTAGCCATCCTCTGTTCCTGCGAGGTCGAATCCAAACTGGTTGCTCACTCTTTTGAGTTTCTGAACACAATTCTGAAACTCACCGAGGTCTTTTCTCTGAAGGTCTCTTGTCTTTATGAAAACTATGTTTCCGTCTCTGACAAGCCTTCCGATTCTGTCAACGTCGACAAAGTCCCTTATAGTTTCGATTCTGACAGTGAGCTGCTGACCTGATGATTCGTCTTGAACTTCAGGAACTTCGACGACTTCCTCGTCTGCACTTCCTTTGAATAAGTCATGTAATAAACCCATTAAAAAATCACCTAATTATTATTTGGTTTATAGACTTTTAAGTTCTTCTTTTCTGTAATTTTATTTGATTTTTGAAAGGTCCCCATTAATAATAATTGGTTTCATTGCCTCTATTTCTGATTTATAGAACATTATTTCAGGAATCGGATTCAGAAGAAATATCTTTTTGTTTAGCACATGTGCGAAACCTACCTCCATGAGCGTATTTCCTCCAATGTAGTTCTTTACCCCACGCCTATCGAAGTTGACCACTAAAACGGCATCGCAGTCTTGAAATCTTTGCCAGAATCTTTTTATTGCATCTTTCTCGTTTTTATGGAACAGAGTTATTTTTTCCTTTTCTTCCTCGCTTTTTCCAGTATAGGAATCGACGAATTCGGAAATCAAAACCTCATGGCCTAATTTTTCCAATTTCTTTTTTATTTCGAGCATTTTTTCAGCAAAGACCATGCTTGATATGACATATATTTTCATAGTTCTCAATTAGTTATATTATCTGAGTTATTAAAAAAAGAAAAATAAAATAAAAAAAATTCTAAAGCATTTCAATGTAATCTGCAGCATTCCTTATGCTTGAGCTGAAACCAGGCTCCGCCCCGATCACAACGATCTTCTTCCCGTGTTCCTTTACCTTCTGAACAACAGGTAGGTAATCCGCATCGCGCGATGCCAAGGCAATTATATCGACGTCCTTCGTAAGCAAAGCTTCCATTGCTGCAACCGCAACAGAAACATCGACATCCATTGCATCCTCCTCATTCTGAGCAAGGACCATTGAGGACTCAAATCCTTCGTTAATAATTGCTTCGATCAGTTTTTCAGGAGCAAATTGGTTGAGGAAAACTTTTGCGATGATTATTCTCCCGTAATTCGAGACTCTTTTCTTGAGCTCACGCAAATCAACACTAAACTCCTTTCTAAGCATATTAGGGCCGTCTACAAACAATGCTACAGTAAGCTGTTCACCAGCTTTCTTTTTCGGTTTTACTATTTTTTCCATAAATTCACTTTTTATTTATTGACACTTCAAAAGCAGAATTTATAAGCTTTGTGCATAATCCATTATTTTCCTAGAAGAGCGTTTTCCAAACCGGAAGTCGAATCATTCAAAGACGAGAGCTCGACATCAAGCAGAGTCGCTGCCTGTTGTGCAGCAATTTGCTGATTTGCAGAAAGAGTTGCAGTCCGAGTCGTGACAGATGTCGTACTAGTTGATACTGACGCAGAAACGCAGCATTTAGTCAATTGCTGTGTGCAATAGTTCGGATAGCTTCCTATTTCCTGTGGAATAGTACTGAGTATGCTGCCGGTTGTCGCATTGTTGTTCGGATTTCCGAAAAGGCTGGTGAACCACTGCGAAATGTTGTTGAAAAAATTATCAAAAAAGCTGCTACCAGAAGAGCCGGTAAGACTCTGATTGCAGCTTATCATGCAAGTCCCACCCGCATTGGTGCATTTCAGGGTTAAATCTTCTGAAGTTTTTACAATGTTCTGCGTGTTTTGAGATGTGACAAAAGAAGAATGCGCTGCTGAAGATTGGCCAGAAGATGATGTACTGGTGATAGGAGAATTCGCGGCTGCAACATTTTTATTTTGTGCCTGTCCTGTCTTCAATAAATTCTGATTGAAAGTCTGCCCGTTGAGATAGTAAAAAGAGCCGATAATTGCAGCAATCGAACCTGTAGCAATAAGTATCACAAAAATTATAGCGGTTTCCATTTTTTTCTCCTAGAGTCTTTAGACAAAAGAGAAAGTGTCACCTTTTATTGAAGATGCGCTTCCAAGAAGCGTAGTTGTTCCATCATCCTGCATAGACAGGCTTCCGGTGAAATATTCGATTGTAAGTTTGCTGTTCGAAAGATTCACGACGTCTGTACTGTCACCAACGCCCCTCTGTATGCTTCCGCTTATGCTTGCGAAATTGATTGAATTTTGCTGGAAAGAGCTGAATGTGTAGGATGAAGGCAGGATTTCAAGCTGGATGTTTATGCTATTGCCGGAACTCGCAGAAAGATCTCCTATATCAGCAGAAGAGGCAGTTCCTTTCAGAATGACGCTTCCGCCCGCACTTATTTGGAAATCTCCGTTAAAGTCCCTGACAGAAATCGAAATTCTCTTTCCTTGCGTAGATTCCAAATTAAGATTTCCGGCACTTATGAAAGAATAGATTCCAGTTATGTCAAGCGAGGCATTCGTCACTTTGTAATCCTGTCCTATGAACGCGTCCTTCTGGGCAGTCAGACTGAACGCGAAAACAGATGAAGGCTTTTGTTTCACCAAAAAAGATGTGAGAGATCCGAGGCCCAGCTGAGAGGTGAACTGTGTTCCTATCTGCGTGACGAAAAAAAATCCGACTATAGCGAGAATGATAACAACTGCGAGAACTGCTTTCCAATTCATCTTACCACTTTTCTTTTGCTCCATTCTCTCTTAAGAACATTTATAAATTCCTAGTAATATATAATTGCAGTGTTAACTTTTTAAGAGTTGGTTAATATCGCAACCCCATTATTACCAGGCATCGGCAATTTTGACTATACAACTATTATATTTTACATATTCTTTTTCCTAGTGATGCCCATTCTTTACATACGAATGACTTACTGGCAGGCAATAGCGAAGCTTGAGACAGTTTCGAATTCGCTTGCAAAAATGAGCGACGATGCAAAGAAAATTGTGCTGAAAAAAATATCTAAAAATCCTGATGCAAAAACAAAAAATGAAGTTAACGATTTCATGGAATTTTTTGTAATCGAGCCAGTGAGTTTGGATCCTTACGGAATAATGGGAAAGATAGAACATCTGGTAAATCTTTCAGAGGATAGGTTCAAACAGTTTTCAGAAAAAGTCGCGCCTCAATTAGACGCTGAACAGCAGGCGAATCTTGTCATGGGAATGTCAGGCGCAATAAGCCTAAACCAAATTTCAAAAATCGTTAGACATATTCTGGAATTGGTGAAGAAAACAAAAAACCCACAGCTCGCTATGATATACCAAATGCAGATGCCGCTGATTGAAAGAATCGCAAAAGCATTGCTTAAAGGAACGGAAGCCCTTTCTAACGGTTGGCCTATTGGTGATGCTGCCGGTCCGATGTTTGCCGGGTATATGATTGAAAGCGCCAAAACAACCGAAATAGAGCAGGATGTCCTCATGGCAAAAAGAAAAATAAAAGGAAGGAACGTTTTCATTTTGAAAGCCAAAGGTCCAGGCGGAAGACTTGGAAAACTTGGAAAAGCCGCTGAAAAGATTATAAAGAAGGAAAAAATCAAAAAGGTAATTACAGTGGATGCGGCCGCAAAACTCGAAGGTGAAAGAACAGGATCAGTGGCTCAGGGAGTCGGGGTCGCAATCGGAGGGCCGGGAATCGATCGAAACTATATAGAAAATCTCAGCACAAAATTGCAGATTCCAATCGATACTTTTGTAATCAAGATGGGTCAGGAAGAGGCGATAATGCCCATTAAGAGGGAGGTCATGAATGCGATTCCGCGCGTGATCGAGCTGGTTGAGCAAGATATAGCATCAACACAAGGAAATGTTTTAGTTATAGGAGTCGGCAACACGGGTGGAGTCGGCAACACAAAGAAAGCTGTTATTGAGGCCGAAGCCCAGGCAAACAAAATTCTTCAAATGCAGAAAAATAAAAAGGACGAAGAGAAAGAAAAGAAGCACGACTGGTCAAGCTGGTTTGGCATTTAATCGTTCGTTGACTATCCTTTCAACTTCTTGGGCAACTACATCAATACTCTCGCCATCTACAATGACCCATTCTTTTGCAAAAGCGTTCTGCCTGAACAGTTTCTCGTACATATCGAAAACTTTTTTCTGGTATTGGAGATTTTCTTCGTACATGTCTAGATTTCTTTTTTCCTTCACCTTCCTTTTTACGCTCGTCTCCGCTGAAACTTTCAGCAAAATTATCAGGTCAGGCTTCGGCAGTTCCATTATTTCAGCGATTTTCAATGCCCTCTCGACATCAAATCCGTTTGCCCCTTGGAATGCTAGGTCTGAAGTAAAGTACCTGTCCGCTACAACTACCTTTCCCTCCTTGAGCACGTTTTTTATTTTCTCATTATCTTTTGCCTGATCCAAAACGTAAAGCATGAAAAAAGAATCGATAGGCAGCTTCTCTTTCTGTTTCAGAGTTTTGTAAATCAGCTCCCCGATAGGATGGTTGTATTCAGGATATCTCAAAAACAGAATATGCTGATTGGCCATGAGTTTTTCACGCAGAATCTCAGACTGCGTTCCCGCCCCGCATCCGTCAATCCCCTCAAATACTATGAACATTTTCTACTCCTTGTATTCTCCCGGCATAATTGGAAACAGTTCTCTTTCAAAGCTCCTTGCGTTATAAATTGTGCATTTTTCAGCTCTTCTTTTTATCTCAGGACATCTCCCGAGCTTGAAACAGTTTGCGTGGGTTATTTTTGTCAAATCCTCTTTCCCTTCTTTTTTCAGCACTTCATTTATCTTTCCGTTCATCAAGTCCGCGAGATTTTCCGTTTCGGTCTGCGCAAGTTTGCAACATCTATTCCCTAGGAAGCCGCGCGCATTGAAAATGTTGTAGCCATTCAGTTGAACGATTGTAACAAAAGCATAGTTGTGTTCCATCACCCCGACTGCATCAGGATTTGAATATCCGCCCAGATCATCATAAAGGGCTTGCGAATCCTTAAGATGCTCTGCATATGCATTCCCTAATTGTCTGTCTTCGTCGAAGAGATTCCGCAAAGGCGCGGATAAAATAACCTCACTTCTTCTTATCGTGTCTTGTATGCTGATGGACTGCTGGAGAATGGTCCTGTGTCTTATTATCTCATGTCTTGCGATCCCGCTATCTTTTATTGCAAACAAGAAAGATACAAAGGCAAGATCCGGATAGCTTCCTTCAGACCTTCCCTGACTGATTACTGAACGAATTCTTTGGTCGGACATGTGAGTTATTGGGCCTAAATCATAACTTATCAGCTCGACTGCATTTTTCCCGTCTTTTGGGAATCTGTCTGCATATTCGAGCGCGAGTGTACTTGACTTGAAAGGGTAAGCCCCTGGATAGAATTTTCCAAACGACAAATCCTTTGATATTCCATCAGCCATTACGGCGAGTCTTTCATCTTTTTCTCTCAGTCTTCTCATCTGTTCTTCAATGTCATGCTTCCAGATTGTCGGTGTCTGGTTACCATCAAACCTCTTGATGAAGGCGTTGGCATATCCGAGATGGTGCAGGTTCCATGGGATGTAGATGAATGTTCCTGTATGCCAGCCAAGATGCGTTCTCGCTTCTTCTTCAGGCTTTCTAGTCGGCAGGACTCTGACACTTTTTGCAATTTGCTTGTACAGCTCGAGCGCTTTTTCATGATGCTCGGCAATTTTCTTTTCCTGAGGTTCGAGGGAGTCCGGCACAAAAATTATGCTCCTTGCTTCCTGTTCATGAGTTACTTGCGGGAGAGTGTAGCGTAAGGACTGCTGCAGAAAAGTGCCTCCGACATAAAACGAAACTGCTGCCAGCGTCGCGTATCTCGGTATTATCTGTTCGGATTGAATGCGAGTCACTTCAGCTATCGAGCCATAACCGGCTTTCATGGCATTGTTCGCAAGTTCGAACTTCCTATCATATTCTTCTGGCTTCCATTCTTGCGCCAACTGCGAAGGGAGCTTCGTGCTCCATGTCGAATGAGTTAATGCAGTGAGGTATCTCGAATCAGGATCAGCTCTAAAATTCGATATATGTGGCTCGTGCAAAATTTTAACAGAAGACACGAAAACAATCTTTTTGCAGGGCAGCCTTTAAACTTTTTTCAGTTGCAAAATATATTTTCTGTTGCTCAATAGGGTTCTTAAACCTTCACGCAGATTTCGCGAAATAAAAAACTAGAATTTGGAAATGACGTCGTCGCACTTCTTCATAAAATCATCATAAGTTCCATCGTTAACTAGCACAAAGTCAGCCATCTCAATGCATCTCTTTACTTGCTGGCCGTATTCCGGCTCGTTTACGCCCTGGTCTCTGTCGTCAACCTTTGCAAAATCCTCTGGAGTCTTCGGATCTGTCGGCTTGCCCCGTTTGATCATCCTTTCCCATCTTATCTCGCGTGGGGCATCGACAGCAATTATGATGGCATCCTTGCCTAAAGTCTTTCTCAAAAATTCTATCTCACCTGGATTTCTTATTCCGTCAATAATCAGAAAATCCTTCTTCTTCTGCATGAAATTCCACGCAGTCTTAATCAGCGCATCGTTTCCGTATCTTTGCCTCAGTTCGTTTCCCAAATTTTGCTTGTTGAATTTGTCGACGGGAAGTCTCTTCTTTTTCAGCGTCTCCTCCATAATCAAAGTGGAAAGAGAGACATAATCGCAATTGAACCTTCTGCTCAAAGCCTCTTTGACAAGACTTTTCCCGGCACCAATAGAACCAGTCAGGCCGACAGCTTTCATTCACTGAAATTTGTTTTTCAATTTAAAATAGTTGAACTTCAAAAGTTCAATAAGATTATGAGAGCATACATCACTTGCCCTATCAGTCATACGCAAAATAAATTGAATGTTTTGCCTGAAATAGAAAAAATTGCAAAATCAAAAGGGATTGATACCTTTGTTGTCAAGATAGGCGGGACGCCTGAAGAAATTTTTGAACGCGACTTTGAGCAATTAAAGTCATGCGATTTGATCATCGCTGAAGTTTCGGAAACAAGTCACGGAGTCGGAATTGAAATTGGGATGTCGTTTTCCTTAGGGCTTGAAAGAATTTTATTGTGCGAGAAGGGAAAATATGTTACCAAACTTGCGCATGGAATGCCGAAAACAACCATTATCGAATATGAAGATTTGGATGATTTGGAAGACAAACTAACCTCTATTCTTTCAAAATTCGAAATTTGAAAAAGTAAACGAAAATAAAAAAATTTTCAAAATGCTCTTATATATCAGCTGGTCTCAGTGTCTTTCTTCCGTTTGCCTTCGCTCTTGCAACAGCTCTAGTCAATTCATCTGCGACATGCTTGTCTAAAGCTTTGAAGAAATCACCGCTTGAACGCATTCCTTTCAAAGCAGCGCGAACTGCAGACTTAACAACTAATGATTTACCCATTCACTTCACACCTCCATTTGTTTCTCAAATACTATTTACTATTTGTTTTCGCGCAGTATTTAAATTTCATTCCTGCATTTTCGTCATCTGTCTTTGCGGTTAAATATTTAACCAAGTTATTTTAAACATGATATTTTCACACGAAGTATTGCAGCGGCTTATGGAACACGAGTTACTAATAATGAATCCAAAATCGCCTTTTCGCAGATTCAGCTTTCCAGACTTTGGTCTATGAATCGGTTCGAAGAAGTCTTCGACTTTGTGGTCATTTCGTGAGAAATCAAGCACGTTATCGTTTCCTTCGCAACGATAAGCAACAAGATCCCTATCGAGATTGACAGTAAGAATCAGTGAACCGTCGTAATCCTTTATCCGTATGTCCGAATATGGAATGAATTTTCCCTTTGCATCAAAAAGCAGCCTGTATTTTTGGTACGCTACTTCTATTTCTTGTTCTGTCGTGAATCTTGTGTCGTGATTGAAAAATCTCATCTGTTGCAGTGAGTTTCCTTCATGCAGTTTTACTCTAAATGAACGTGGAGTTATAAGCGTCCATAACCCTCCTTTGTATCCTTTGACTCCTGCCGAGTCGAATCTCTGCATTCCATCTGCAAGAAGTCTTACGTGAATGTCATTTCTTCCCGAAGTGCTCTTGGGATTCGCATAGCCATAAACGGATTTCGGCAGTTCCAGAGATTCCTGCAAGCGTGCGAGATAAGTGACACCAACTTCCAACGGGTCATCTATTTCTCGCGGTTCAGGATCCGCTAATCTTTTTGCCGCATCGATAATTCTTTCATCCGTCCGCGGCGTAAAAGTTGAACTGACTCTGTAGAGCTCATCTGAAATCCTGAGATCGAGGCTAGCTGGCTGAAGTGCGGAAAGGTTTGAGTTTTTAATGAATCCGGCATCAATCATTTCTTTGATTTCTTGCGAAGGAAGCGCTCCTATTTTTTTCATTTAAAACCCCTCTGGCGTTCACAATTATTACTCTCGATGAAAAGATTTATTCCTTGACAATTTTTTTAAACTTTTTAGAATTTCAAAATGAGACAAAAGATTTAAGAATGAATAAAATAGATTAAAACAAGTGAAATTATGCCAATAAGACCGGGAAGAACCACAAGAGAAATTGAAAAACCTTACACGAGGCAGTCTCGAAGGAATCCAAGAAAGAGCTATGTGGTCGGAGTTCCTTTCCCCAAGTTACATCAGTTCGAAATGGGAACTAGGGGCGAATATAATACGACTTTGTATGCTGTAGCCAGGGAGCATGTCCAGATTCGTGACAACGCGCTCGAAGCCTCTAGAATTGTTGCCACCAAATTCCTTGAGAAAACGCTAGGAACCAATTTCTTCATGAAAATTTTACTTTTTCCACATCATGTGATAAGAGAACATTCTATTGCTCAGGGCGCGGGTGCTGACAGATTCTCTCAGGGAATGAGACATAACTTCGGTCATCCAATCGGAACAGCAGTCCAGATCAGAGCGGGCCAGAAACTGATAATGGTAAAAGTAAACAAAGAAAATTCTGAGACAGCGAAGAAAGCCCTGAAGAAAATCAGCCTGAAGATTTCCACCCCATTGCGGATTGTCATGAAACAAAACTAATTTATTATTCAAAAGCAAATTCTATTTAATGCCCTATATTTTATGGTTTGACAAGATCGGAAAAGATTCTATCTTGCTCGCAGGCGGAAAAGGAGCGAATCTGGGGGAACTGACAAAAATAAAGATGCCTGTACCTCCAGGATTCATGATAACAACGGAAGCATTCAACAAATTCTTGGAAGCGAACCATCTCGATGAAAAGATAGATGTCATAATAGCAAACGTAGACGTCCAGAACACAAACGCGCTTTCGGAAGCCGCAAATCAGATTCAAAGCATGATTGTCCGTTCCGAAATCCCGATTCCTATAAGAAACGAGATAGTCGAAGCTTACAGGGACCTTTCTTTCAGTTCTGAAGTTTCCAGTTATGAGGCTATGCAGCTCATTGCGTCCGGAAGGGATTATGCGCTCGTAGCAGTGAGAAGCTCTGCGACAGCTGAAGATCTTCCGACAGCTTCGTTCGCAGGCCAGCAGAAAAGTTTCCTCAACGTGAAGGGAATCTCCATGTATCTTGATTCCGTGAGAAAAGCGTGGGCATCTCTTTTCGAGCAGCGTGCAATATACTACAGGCATGAGCATCAGGTTGGAAAAGCAAACATTGCTCTTGTCGTTCAGAAAATGGTGAATTCAGAAAAATCTGGAGTCATGTTCACCGTCAATCCGACGACCAATGAGGAAAATGTTGTGATTGAAGCCACATGGGGTCTAGGCGAAAATCTTGTGAGCGGCGAGGTCGAGCCCGACACTTACATAATGAGCAGGGACAGAAAACTTATTGAAAAAAGAATTGGAAGAAAGGACAAGATGAGAATCAGGGATTACTCTGACAGAACCGTCAATGTCGCAGTTCCAAAAGACAAAATGAACGCGCAGGTATTGACTGAAGATGAGTTAAGCCAGCTTGTCAATTATGGGCTCGCAATCGAGCAGCACTACGGGAAGCATCAGGATATAGAGTTCGCGATTGAAAAGGGAAAAATCTACATTGTTCAAGCGCGCGCTGTCACGACTCAGGCGAAGACGGAACAAGTTTCTGTATCAGGAAATGTTTTGCTGAGCGGTCTGGGGAGCAGCCCAGGAGTCGCAAGCGGGTCAGTGAAAATCGTGAGAAATCTTCCGGATCTTGCAAAAATCGAGAAGGGCGACGTTCTCGTCACGAAAATGACTTCGCCAGACATGGTTGTCGCAATGGGAAGAAGCGTCGCGATTGTGACAGACGAAGGAGGAATGACCGCGCACGCTTCCATCGTAGGCAGGGAAATGGGTCTGCCTGTAATCGTCGGAACAAGAAACGCGACCCAACAGTTGAAGGATGGACAGAAGATTACTATTGACGCTTATTCAGGAAAAGTATACGAAGGCGAAATAAATGTCCAGAAACCGGTCGAACAGCAGGCTTTCGCGGAAACAAACGGGGCTGCTGAATTCATGGTGACTTCTCTCAAAGTCAATATGGTTTTTGCCGAACACGCGGAAGAGATTGCGAAAAGAGTCGACGGGGTGGGACTGCTTAGAATAGAACATATGGTTGCAAAGAATGGAATACATCCCGCGAAATTGATTCGAGAAGGAAGAAGCGAGGAATATATAAAAGTTTTGATGGAAGGAATTCGTCCGATAGCCCAAGCTTTCAATCCTAAGCCTGTTTGGGTCAGGACTTTGGATGCGAGAAGCGACGAATTCAGAAACCTTGAAGGCGGAGATCAGGAGGAGACAGAAGCAAATCCGATGCTGGGATGGCATGGAATAAGAAGAAGCCTTGACGAACCTGAAATTTTGAAAGCCGAACTCACGGCCTTGAAAAGACTGCACGAAGAAGGGTTCACGAACATTCTAGTTATGTTTCCTTTCATAATTTCTGTCGACGAATTCAAAAAAGCAAAGAATATCGGTGATGAAGTGGGATTCACAGGAAAATACGGGATAATGGTTGAAACTCCTGCCGCTGCCCTGACAATCGAAGATTTTTGCAAAGAGGGAATAGTTTTCGCGAGCTTCGGGAGCAATGACATGACGCAGCTCACGCTCGGAATAGACAGGGGAAACACTAAAATCCAGAAATTGTATTCGGAAAAACATCCGGGAATGAAATATATTTTCAAGCACGTGATCGATGCGTGCAACCAATATAATGTAGAGAGCTCGATTTGCGGCGAAGGGCCTAGCAATGACCAGGAGTTGGTGGAATTTCTTGTCGAGACCGGAATAGAGAGCATTTCCGTAAATATGGATGCAATAGACAAAGTGAGAAGCACGATTGTGAAGACTGAAAGAAAGATGCTTTTCGATGCTTTGAGAAAAAGAAAATCCTAATTTTTTTTTAAAATCAAATTTCATCGCGTGAAGACATCTCATGGCCGTAGGAAACTTGATGCGTGAGCGGATATTCTTCAGGTTTTTTCTGCATTTCAATTAATTGCGGAGTGGGATTCGTGAAAACAAGCCCTTGAACGGTCTCCGATGCAAGAAAGTCGACAGTTCGCGGTCTCACTGGCTGTACAATTCCTTGATGTACGTTTATTGAGACAGAAAATTTGTGATAGGGAGAATCTACGGTCACTTTTACTATGTCTGTGGTCATATCATAATCAGTTCTGAAATGCTCTTTTGTTGAAATTCCAGGAATACTGAGACTCATATCAGGTATTGTGATATTTTTGCTTTTGAGAATCATTTCATCTATTTCCTTGAGTTTGTCGTCAGTTTTTGTCAACCGCCAAGCAAGGTATGTTTTGTATATTCCCGCGGCATTTTCGAATTTTCTCGCCAAATCAAAAACTTTTTCAGCGGCATCATAAACATAATGCATTGCAAAAAGGCCGTTCACTTCAAACGTTTTTGTTTCATATGCGCCGCTCGCGACTCTGCGCAGAACTTCATTCCTTTCCTCTTGCCTGAAAATTTGATAAGGAAACGGAAATTTTATTTTCTTAACAGAATTGAATCCGTTTTTGACCGAACCGACGTAATGCAAAAAAGCCCTCACGTCGTTTATAGGCATTTCTCGTGTGACTTGTCCTGACTGTAACAATTTTTCATTGTTCCAGGCGGCATCCTTGAATAAAGCATAAGTTTCAATCATCCTGTCTACCGATAAGATATTCAAGCTAACAAAAGGATCCAGGGTTGGTAATTCTTCTAACAGCTGGTAGTCTGCAGTCATAATTTATAACTACTTTCTAGTGGTATATATAGATTTCTATAGGTAGGTGCTCTGCCCGAAGTTTCAACAATATTTCTATTTAAGCGTTTTTGAAAATAACTTCCTAGATGTAGATAATTAACCTTCAAACAAAGCGGCACAAACTTCCCTGCAATGCATTGGAGTGATTCTGAGCTGAGAATGATCTATCTCCCTTCTTTCCCCGCAAACTATGCATTCGTACAAAGTCATGAAACATAATTGCGAATCAATTGTTAATAAGAATTGCGATTCAATTTTGATTAATTAAACGAACTTGATAACAATCTTTTTATGCCGTCAAAGGTAATTTTTTTAAGATAACATGGCTGGAGAACAAACAAGAATGCTTTGGGCTCTAGTTTACTTGCTTGGACTTATTGCTACTCACTATTCAGTGGGTCAAAGCACTCTAAGCATGATGTGGGCAACGTGGATATGGTTTGTCTTGCTAGTAGTTTCTAGCTGGAGTATAGGCAAATCATACGGCATGAAATGGCCGGCAGGAATTCAGACTCTCTGGATGTCCATAATGGGAACATTCATAGTTCTGGCTGTAACAATGCTTCTGAACCTGTGGGCTGGAAATGCAGCAGTCCTGTTTGCTTTGTATCTGCTTCTTAACGGAGCAGGCGCATGGGCAACGGGATTTGAAATGAAAAATGGAGGCTGGCTTGGAATGGGAGTTATGATGGTAGTATTCGGACTCGTATTTCCAGGATGGTTTTCAGGCGTGCCATTCCTAGCAGCGGCTTTGGTAATGGGCGTGCCTATGTTGCTTTCGTCATGGAAAATGAAGTAAACTAGGATCTCAAGAAAAAACGGAAAAATTTGAGAATTTTTTGTTTTATTTTTTTCTAAAACAAACTTTAATAGGGTATTTTATGGGAAAAGGAACGTCTTTAATTCCTGTTGTTGTCATCGCAATTCTGGTTTTTTCATTGCTTTTCGTATACTACGATTTTTCGCAAAAAAGTATCTCAAACGAAATTCAATTCCCAACGCAAATTGTCACCGCAACTTCTATTTCAACTACGGCCACTGTGAGCAAGCCTACCATTAACATTTCCTCGCTTGAACCCCAGATTCATGCTCTAATCAACCAGCAAAGAGCGCTAAATGGATTGGATCAATTAAGTTACGATATTAATCTTGTCTCAATAGCGAGATACCACAGCCAGGATATGGCAGAAAATAACTACTTTTCACACACGGATTTGGCAAATCATGATTTTGTTTATCGCTATCAGATGTTTGGATATGCTTGCAAAATATTGATACAGACTTTCGAAAATGGCACTTCGCTGTTTTCAGAAGGAGCTGAAAATCTGGCACAGAACAATCTTTATGACTCTATAACCTATGTCAACGGCGTACCGATTTACAATTGGAACACGCAAAATCAGATTGCAGCTTCGACAGTTTCAGGTTGGATGAATTCAACCGGACATCGCGAGAATATTCTTACCTATTATTGGAAGAATGAAGGAATAGGAGTGGCTATTGCGTCTGATGGGAAAGTGTACATCACGGAAAATTTCTGCTGAATGATTTGAAGATGTTAAAATTTTAGAGCCTCAGTCGGGAAGGCTACATATTGCTTACTTCAATTTCGCAATTTTATCTAATATTTTTCTTAACATCGGACGTGAACTGTATCGTACAACTAAACAACCCATGTAATCTTTTTTCGCATTTCCAGATTTAACTCGAGTTTTTGTAAACTGATTTACAGGAATCCCAGAGGTTGCTGACCAGTACTTAATTGCTTTTTTTGCATTATTTTTTCTCATTGATTGAATTTTTGCTCTTAACCGTTTTTCTTCAATTCCTTCTTCTCTAAGAAATTTCATGAAAAGTCTAATCATTCTAGGATCAGAATTTGTAAATTCAACTCTTCCATCTTTAACAGATTTCGAACCTTCAGCCCAATAAAGAGCTAACCCAATATTTTCAAGTGTTTTATTCATGTGCATCATCGATTTTTCTATACAATCATAATTTCACTTCGATAAATATTTGCAAGAAATTTCTAGAAAGCCTCAGAGGGGAATTGCACCCCTGACCTTGTGCTTACCATGCACACGCTCTACTGACTGAGCTACTGAGGCACATGTAGAATTAGTAAGTTATGAAATATAACTATTAATTACGATTTTTGGACGATTCTTTCAGCTCGTTCAAAACCTGTTCTATATTATCTCTTCTGTTGACGGAATCATGAAAATAAAACATTGTTCTTGCGTTGTGCGGTCCGATGAAATCAACCTCAGGAGGATACCTCTTGTCGGGAAAGTCTTTCATCCACTGCCAGAATCTCTTGACCACGACTTTGAAATCCTTCTTCGTGTTGTCCTTGTAGTTTGACTTTTCCAGATACTGCATCAGCTTCTCCATGTCGTCTCTCGTCGCCTTCTCAAAATCCATCTTCATCATGTTGTTAATCGAGCGGAGATGATAGAGATATTTCATGACGCGCCCTGCGGAAATTCCGCATGCCTCGAGATGCTGGTGATACTTCAGAATCAGAAGCTTGTTGCTGTCAGAAATCTGTTCGTCTTTCCTGATCTTATCCAAAACGGAAGACACGCGCCTCGGATAGTTGTGAATATCCAGGACCATTCTCTCTGAGGAGTATCTGTTGACGAAAGGATTTAAAATCCCGCTAAGTTTAATGCTGGTTAAGTGCTCCCAACGTGCAAGGTATCAAATTGTGACTGCTCCAACATTTTCTGTTTTGTTTACAACTGTAAACAAAGTTTTTACAACTGTAAATAATTCTGTTTTGCTAATGTCGAATAGGAACTTTTACTTTTGTAATCATTTTCTTAGACGCTTCATCAGCTAAAGTTAACCCCAGATCTACTATTCTTCTCACAATTGGACTTTCTGTATTTATTTTGTATAATTTTGTTTTTCCAAAAGTTCTTGACACCTTGACAATTCCTGCTTCCTCCAACTTTGCGAAATATTTGAACAGTGTTGCTTTCGATATGCCAACTTCTTCCATTATCTGCTTCTTAGAGTAGTCAAACAGCTTGTTTTCTATCAAGAAGTCTGTTATCTTCACTATCGGGTGCTCTCCGAAATATTCTACCAAAACAGAGACGTCTTTTGTTTTCATAATTAATAGTAGTATCAGTAGTATTTAAATATAGACTTTGAAGGTATGTTTAAACATACCTTTATATTATACCAAACTGAGTAAAATATATGACTGAAATAACTGATGAGGAAATCAAGGATAATATTCTTT
>Ga0315281_10003673_pt1 | contig 22458 bp, 19 predicted proteins | sample YL17G07_0_MG_FD_204540 | JGI IMG/M metagenome (GOLD analysis project Ga0315281, IMG submission 204540) | Sediment microbial communities from Yellowstone Lake, YNP, Wyoming, USA - YL17G07_0 | ecosystem: Environmental > Aquatic > Freshwater > Lake > Sediment | place: USA: Wyoming | collected... | reverse complement strand
TCAACTAAAGCTGTCTCCAGCTCCCCAATAAGGGGTAATGCACGGGATCGCCGGATGCGGGAAAACTGCTCGTCCGGTGGTAACTGAGGGCTTGTCCCTGGTGACAGGGCATTCTATTCTCTACTTAAAGACAGTTATGCTTAAAATACTTCTCATCACTCCGCCATTTACCCAGCTCAATACCGCCTACCCGGCAACGCCGTATTTAAAAGGCTTCCTGAAATCGCAGGGCTACGATGTATTTCAGGCCGACCTCGGCATTGAATTGATCAATACAATATTTTCAAAGGAAGGCATTCAACAGCTTTTCGAGGTTATTAAAAAGAAGGAAAAGCAGCTTTCCCAAAACTCTCTCCGGATCGTGAGCAATGCGGACTCCTATGCGCAGACCGTGGACCAGGTCATGAATTTCCTGCAGTACCGGGACAACACGCTTTCCCAGCTCATGTGCGCCGGTCATTTCCTGCCGAGGGCTTCACGATTCAATCAGTTGCCTGACCTGGAATGGTCCTTCGGCAATATCGGGGTGAACGACAAGGCCCGTTTTTTGGCCACCCTGTACATTGAGGACATCGGCGATTTGATCAAAGATGCCATAACTCCCTATTTCGGTTTCAGCAGGTATGCGGAAAAGCTCGGCCTGTCCGCACATTCCTTTGCTCCGATAGAGCAGGCACTTCAGCAGCCGGAAAATATCATTGACTTTTGGTTGACCGGTTTGTTGAAAAGTCATGTTGATCGTTATTGTCCCGATGTTGTCGGGATAACAATTCCCTTTCCCGGCAACCTCTATGGCGGGCTGAAATGCGGTCAATTTATCAAGAAAAACTTCCAACACATTAACGTCGTTGTCGGCGGCGGGTTTGTCAATACGGAACTTCGTGAACTTTCGGAACCCGCGGTCTTTAACTTTCTGGACTTTCTTACCCTCGATGACGGTGAACGGCCTTTTTTAAGCATTCTTCAGTTTCTCCAGGGTGAAAAGAACAGGGAGCAACTTACCCGGACCTTTGTCCGGATTGACGGGAAAGTACAGTATATCAATGATGAGAAGGATGCGGATTTTCATCATGCCGAGACCGGTGGCCCTGATTATTCCGACCTCTTGCTTGACAACTATCTTTCACTCATCGAAATCGCCAATCCCATGCATCGCCTCTGGTCCGACGGCCGCTGGAATAAGCTTACAATCGCCCACGGTTGTTATTGGCATAAATGCTCCTTCTGCGACGCCACCCTTGATTATATACAGCGTTTCGATTGCGCTTCTGCCACCGTGCTCGTTGACAGGATCGAACGCATCATCGCCCAGACAGGGCAGACCGGTTTTCATTTTGTTGACGAGGCCGCGCCTCCGGGAGCGTTGAAAGAGCTGGCCGTGGAGTTGCTGAGCAGAAAGGTCCGCATTTCCTGGTGGACAAATGTCCGATTTGAAACAGCTTTTACCGGGGACCTTTGCCTGCTGCTGGCCGCATCGGGCTGTATTGCCGCCACGGGAGGCCTGGAAACGGCCTCTGACAGGCTTTTGACGCTGATGAATAAAGGAATAACCGTGCGGCAGGCCGCACAGGTGTGCCGCAATTTCAACAACGCGGGTATCATGGTGCATGCCTATCTGATGTACGGCTTCCCGACGCAAACAGAACAGGAAACCGTTGACGCCCTGGAGTTCGTACGCCAGTTGTTCGAGCAGGGCCTCATCCAATCGGCATTTTGGCACCGGTTTACCGCTACCGTTCACAGCGATGTCGGAATGAATCCGGGAAAATATCAGTGCGCGGTCCCTGGCGCTCCTTCCGGCGGGTTTGCGAAAAATGATCTCGTGCACGAAGACCCCACCGGCTGCGCGCATCAGGCTTTTGCCCAGGGCCTGAACAAGGCGGTTTACAATTTTATGCACGGCATCGGGACGGAGCTTCAGGTCCGCCAGTGGTTTGATTTTCCCGTTCCCGCAATCACGGTAAAAAGAAAATATATAGAACAGGCGGTTGCGGAGAAGCCGGCATTTGACGGCGAACGAATGGGCTCCCGCATGTTCTGGTTGGAAAACCAGCCGCACCTCAGGCTTTCCGGGTCAACCACACAAGGTAAGCGTGCAGGTACAACGACGCTTGTTTTTTACAATAAGATGGGTGATGTTACGCTTACCACGTCGCCTGAAATCGGCGAGTGGTTGAGTGATATTTTGAAAAGAATTTCCCCGAAGGACCCGGAAATGCTTCTTCTTGAAGAATTGAAGCGGGATTATGAGAAGCGGTTTTCTACTCCTTTTGACTCTTTTCTGAGGTCCCATGAATGGAAAACGCTGAGGGGAAAAGGATTATTGCTGATCTGAAGCAACACATCATCCGGGTCATGATGAAGTTTGAGAGGAGGGAAAAAATGAGAAAAAGACGGGCAGTAATTTTCGACGACGAGCCGATCATCCTGAAGGTAATGACCTACTTTTTATCCTCCCTCAAGTACGAAGTGATCGCTTTTTCCGAGCCAATGGCGTGTCCGCTCTACAACGGAAGTGCGGAGGCCTGTCCCAAGGAACTGCCCTGCGCGGACATCATGATAACCGATTTAGTGATGCCCGCCATGACCGGTGTCGAACTCCTCCGGCTGCAGACTGCGCATGGGTGCAAATTAACGACGAAAAACAAGGCAGTGATGTCGGGCCATCTTGATGAGGAGAAAAAGAAGCAAATTTTGGAACTAGGATGCGGCTCATTCGAAAAACCGATATCACTCGACGTGCTCGCATCGTGGATCGCCCGGTGTGAAGAGCGCATGGACCTGTCGCAGCCGATCGCCTGCAGACGACAAGAAGCCCGACGGCCGGAGCAGCGCCCCATCACATGCACTATCGGGACCGGCGCTGCACCGGTCAGCGCCTTGATCATCAACAGCAGCGCTGGGGGACTCTGCCTGCAGCTGCCGGAGACCCTCGAGGTCGGGCAGACCGTGCGAATCGAGCAGGAAACATCGCCCGCCCTCCGAAAAGCACAAGTGCGATGGGTCCGCGCGCATGAGAAAAGCGTCTGTCTTGCCGGGCTCCAATTTTGTTAACAGCAAGCCGTCCGGCGCTTCCCCTTGAGCCACTCAAGAGAATCAAAGGGTAGAGGAACAAGAGAACCTGCAGTATTTCGGCGCCGCTTACCGCGACTATATGAAACGAACGAAGATGTTCATTCCCTTCGTGATGTGATGTGCGCGACAGCGGCAACCACGTTGCCGCTATGCCAATTCGACTCTTCCTCTCTCGGTATAGACGGCCCCCGCGGGTTTAAGCTCACTCTTCATCACGCTGATTGCAGTGACATCAAACTCAGGGAGGGTGAGGCCGCTGATCTCCTCCAGGGCATGTACCCATGATTCGCGCGAACGGATGGATTTGATCCTGCCGAGCGTCAGGTGCGGCGTAAAGCTCCGGTCCCCCTGCGCGAACCCCAGACGGACCATCTGCTCCTCCACGAGGAGCTGCAGTCCCATGAGTCTGTCGAGCTCTCCGCTCACCCCGACCCAGACAACCCGGGGCTTCTGTGCATGAGGAAAAACCCCGGCGCCGGAGAACTTCAAGCGGAAGCGACCTTTTCCTTCCACGGCCCGCGCCAGCGCCGCGCTCATCTCGTCGGTCTTCGTTTCAGGAACCTCGCCCAGGAATTTAAGGGTAAGGTGCATGCCCTCCGGCCGGGCCCAGCTTACCTCGGCGCCCGATTTCTTGAGCAGGGCCTGGGTCTCCGCCAGCCTCTTTTTTATCTCTTCAGGAAGCTCTATCGCGATGAAGGTACGCATACGTGTGAGGGTGCACCGCTGTTCTCATCTTTTTCTCAACAATAGGACAATCGCGATCCAGAGGCTTGTTCTGAACAGCATGGCCATGATACTGACGAACGCTACCGGTTGTCTGAAGGCGAAGAGAATGACGAGGATCATCAGGACCAGGCCGTGAAGCGCAAGGATCGTCGTTGCGGGCTTGATGTTTCCCGCGCGCTCCTTCCAGAAGCCGATGCCGACGATGACCGCGGCGAAGCCCAGGACGACATTGTACCACAGGAGCCAGGGCAGCACGGTATAATCCCTGATCGTCAGGCCGAGCAGCACGCTTCCGCCTTCCCTGATGGTGAGCAGCCCCGGGATGACGGCGAGCAGGGCCGCAACACGATGCCTGTTCTTACGTGTCATTGTTCTCCTCTATTCTTTGTCAGGAGAGCTCCTTTGTGAGCTGCTTCTTGATAAAGTCATGGATCAATGCTTTATCCTCCTTGCTGATATCGACGAACCTCATGCCCATGCCCGGGGTTTTGTGGGGACCTCCGATTTTCGCGGAACTGTACAGCACAACGGCCCTTGCCCTGATCTCGTTGGTGCTGATGAAGAGTGTAAGGGGAAGCACGGCATTGACCGGTTCCGGACCGGATGAATTGATGTAGAGACCGCCTTCCGACAGGGTCGTGACTTCCTCCGTCCTCATGCCACCGTCCGTGCCGGGTCCGCCTCCCACCTGGACCTTGAGCTTCGTATCGATACGGATGGTCTGCCTGGGCGCAGCTTCCGTTGCAGCCTGCATGGCCCGGTATAGAGCGTCGGGGTCAGCGGGTTTCACGAAATAACCAGCGCATCCCGCTCCGGTGCAGGTTTCCCTGACGGCGATATCGGCCTGGGTCGTATGCATGAACACGGGGATAGGTTTAAGGCTCGCGCTCTGCTTCATCGTTTTGAGCAGACTGATCCCGCTCATCCGGGAAAGCACGGTATCGGTGATCACGAGGAAGGGGGGGGAATCCGTTATCGATTGCAGGGCGTCTTCCGCCGTGGTCGCGGTCCTGACCCCGTATTTGAGCTTTTTGAGCAGCATCGCCATGTAAAATAAGTAGGAAGCGCTGCTATCGACCACAAGGACCGTGCGCTGGACTCTATCCATAGTGTAACTCCTGTCTTCATAAACGTAATTTCATCATGGTAAATTTACTCTAACACAACCAAAACACTCATACAAGGATATTTACCTTTATGCCTTATGGGCGGGCACAGGCACTGACAGCGTTCCGGGAAAACAATACACCGGCGTGCTTTGCGTCGAAGCGAAGTGACTGACTTGAGGCGGCGGCAATTTATTTCCTTGCCAAGTACATTTTCATAGGGTACCCTAATGACGTGGCAAATGAAATTCCCGCGAATAAACTCACGAGCAGCGACCTCCGTCCAAAAAAATCCCTGGGCCAGAACTTCCTCAGGGACCCGCACTATCTTGCCAGGATCGCCGACGCGGCCCAGGTCGGACCGGAAGACCAGGTGCTCGAGATCGGGCCGGGGCTCGGCCATCTCACCAGGGTGTTGACCGGGCGGGCGCGAAAGGTCCTGGCCATCGAGGTGGATGACCGGCTTATTCCCCATCTTCGGAAAGAATTCAGCGATGCGCCGAATTTCGAGCTTCTTCACGCAGATGCGCTCGAATACGACTATACGAAGCTCACGGGCAGATGGAAGGTCGTGGCGAACCTTCCCTACTATATTTCCACGCCGATCATTCAAAAGCTGATCGCACACCGGGAAACGTTCATCAGCCTCACGCTCATGCTCCAGAAGGAAGTCGCGGCGCGCATCGCGTCCCCGCCCGGGAGCAAGGAATACGGATATCTTTCCGTGCTGGTGCAGTTCCACACCATACCCCGGATCGAATTCAAGGTCCCGCCGGGCGCTTTTGCGCCCAGGCCCGAGGTGGACTCAGCCGTGATCACACTGACCATGCGCGACCAGCCCGCGGTCGCTGTCACGGACGAGGGCTACTTCATCAGGGTGATCAAGGCCGCGTTCTCCCAGCGCAGGAAAACGCTCCGGAACGCCCTGAAACAGCTTGACGTGCACAGGGAAAAGATGGATGCGGTGCAGGTAACTACGGGCATCGATCTCGGCCGCAGGGCAGAGACCCTTTCTGTCGAAGAGTTCGGAAAGCTGGCTGATTTTTTCCGCTCCTGATTCCCCGGACATACGAGAGCACGGCAATCCGGCGAATGCCGCGTCCTCGTTTTCGCCTTGACATTTAAGCATCTTGCCATATAATAATCGCCTGATCAAGCGGCCGCTCGCAAAAGGGCAAGAATATCTGCATTATTTCACCACGGAATACTGCCACGGATTATCACCGATTGAAAATGAAGGACGTTGTCGGAAATTGTATTATCCGTGCTCATCCGTGTGCATCCGTGGTAAATAGTATTAGATTTGAGGTCCTCGCTTGTCCGGGTTAGGAGTGTTTCATGAAAGACGCAATTATTCAGGCCTTCGATGAGAGTGCCCAGATAAAGGTCAAGTTCGTCAGGGAAAACGTCGACAAGATCGTGGACGTGGTCCAGCTTATCGCGCAGGCGTTTCGCGAGGGCAGGAAGGTGCTCCTTTTCGGCAACGGCGGCAGCGCCACCGACGCCTCGCACATCGCCGCCGAGTTCGTGAACCGCTTTGTCATGGAGCGCCCCCCCCTGCCCGCGATTGCGCTGAACACCGACGTGGCCGTGCTCACGAGCATCAGCAACGACTACGACTATTCACAGGTATTTTCGAAGCAGCTCGCCGCGCTCGGACATGAGGGCGACGTGGCGATCGGCCTCACCACGAGCGGCAACTCGCCGAACGTCATCAAGGCGATCGATGTGGCGAAAAAAAACGGCATGAGGACCATTGTTTTCACCGGAGGCTCGGGCGGTAAGCTGGCGAACATGGCGGACTATACCTTCATTGTCAAGACCAAGACCACGGCGCGGGTCCAGGAGACCCACATCACACTCGGCCATGCCATCTGCCAGATGGTGGATGAGGAACTGTTCGGCAACCACGTCAAACTCCAGTAGCGAAGTACAGGACCCCCCATGAAAAAAATTGACACCAAAGGCATCAAGACCTATTCCCTCAAAGGCCGCGAAAGCAAGGTCAAGACCGGCGATTTCGCCAGGCCCTATGCGAAGGGAGCGCGTTTCAGCGACTTCCTTTCCTCTCTCCCGAATATTCTCGCGTCCCGGCATTTCAAGGACGTTGCGGCCGCTGTTGTCCAGGCGCGGCACGACAACCGGCCGGTGGTCCTCGGCATGGGCGCCCACGCGATCAAGGTGGGTTTGAACCCGGTGATCATCGACCTGATGGAGCGCGGCGTCATCACGGGCCTTGCGCTGAACGGCGCGGGCATCATTCACGACTTCGAGCTTGCCCTGATCGGCCGGACCTCGGAAGACGTTGACAAGGAAATCCTGACCGGCGCCTTCGGCATGGCCGAGGAGACCGGCTGTATGCTGAACCAGGCGATCAACGCGGCAGGCCCAGAAGAGGGCATTGGCGCGGCAATCGGCAGGATGATCCAAAGCGGCGATTTCCCGTACAAGGACAGAAGCCTGCTCGCCGCCGGCATTCGGCTGGGAGTCCCGGTGACGGTCCATGTGGCGATCGGGACCGATATTATCCACATGCACCCCTCCTTTGACGGCAAAGCGACCGGCGAAGCGGCCCACCGTGATTTTCTGGCTTTCTGCGCTCTCGTGTCCGGAATCGAGGGCGGCGTGTACATCAATCTCGGCTCTGCCGTGCTGCTGCCCGAGATCTTTCTCAAAGCCGTGACCCTCTCACGGAACCTCGGCCACACCCTTCAACACTTCACCACGGTGAACATGGATTTTGTCCAGCACTACCGCCCGAGCACCAACGTGGTGCGCCGTCCCACCCAGGACGGCGGCAGGGGCTTCGCGCTCACGGGCCACCACGAAATCATGCTGCCCCTCCTTGCCGCGGCGATCATCGAGTCTTTGTAAAGGGACCAGATGGGGACAGGCATTTCACCTCACGTTACGCGGGCCGCGCTATAAGCAGGAATAACCGGAAAAACAGGCAGGCCATGCATTAATAGCTTGACAATGATCGGCCTTCTCAAATAATATAAGCCGGTGTTGTAAGGGGCTGTTCCTGATTCAGGAACGTTCCAGGCCTGACAGGCGGGAAACCGCTTCCGGCCAGTATTATAATCGGTGTAGCTTGACAACCAAAGACCTTTGCCAGGATGAATAGTGATCAGAATGCCTATTCATTGGGTAAAAGGTCTTTTTTTATCCGCAGTTACAGGAGAAGGCAATGAAAAAAACGATCACCAAGATCCTGATCGCGAACCGGGGTGTTCCCGCGGTCCGGGTCATGCACACCTGCAGGGACAGGCAGATACCCACCACCGCGGTCTACAGCGATCCTGACCGCCTGGCCCATCATGTGTTTATGGCTGACGAGGCCGTGTATATCGGCGAGGCCCCTCCGTCGGAATCCTATCTCAACATGGACAAGATGGTCCAGGCCGCGTTAAAGAGCAATTCCGATGCGATCCATCCGGGATGGGGTTTCCTGTCGGAGAACGCCGAATTCGCCCAGAAGGTGATCGACGCGGGCCTGACGTGGATCGGGCCGTCACCCGCCGTCATTCGCATGCTGGGCGACAAGATCGAGGCCAAGGCCCTTGCCAAAAAAGCCAACGTGCCGACCATTCCCGGCGTCAATGCCGTTACGGACATCGGGCAGATCAAGGCCTGGATGAAGAAGGACGACGTGATCTACCCCATCATGATCAAGGCCTCGGCGGGCGGCGGGGGCAAGGGCATGGTCAAGGTGGAGAATGACGAGGAACTCGCGCAGGCCCTTGCGCGGGCCCGGTCGGAGGCGAAAAAGTCCTTTGGCGACGACACGGTCCTGGTCGAAAAATATATCGAGCGGGGCAGGCATATTGAGGTCCAGATCGTGGCCGACGAGCACGGCAACGTCATACACCTCTATGAGCGGGAATGCACGATCCAGCGCCGGAACCAGAAGATCGTCGAGGAGGCGCCGTCCCCGAGCCTTGACGAGGGGCTGCGGCAGGAGATCTGCTTTACCGCAACGCGGCTGATGCGCGAGATCGGCTACACCTCGGCCGGCACGGTGGAGTTTATTTTCGACTCAACGACGAAAAAATTCTACTTCCTCGAAGTGAACACCCGGCTTCAGGTGGAGCACGGCATCACGGAGTTGATCACGGGACTGGACATTGTCGGCATTATGATCGACGTGGCCCTGGGCAAGAAGCTGCCGTTCAAGCAGTCGGACATTCGTCCGAACCGCTGGGCCCTTGAGGTCCGGCTGAACGCCGAGGACCCTAAGAGCTTCAGTCCCTCCTTCGGCGCGATCACCCGTTTGCAGGTCCCCATGGGCCCGAACGTGCGCGTGGCCTCGGGCGTGTACGAGGGCGGCGACATTCCCGCGTACTACGATTCCCTGTTCATGCTGCTCATGACCGCGGGCGCGGACCGGGCGGGCGCGATCCGGGTCATGGACCGCTCCCTCGGCAGGAACCTTCGGGTCGAAGGCGTCAAGACCCTGCAGCCGCTGCTGCTCGCCATCATCCGCCATCCTTTGTTCATCTCCGGTGAATTTTCGACGCGGTTCATCGAGGAGCACCTCGATGAACTGATCTCGACGTTCAGTGAGCAGAACAGCGAGGACGAAGTGCTCAAGATCGCGCGCTATGTGGCCGAGATCTCGGCGTTGGGGCCGCAGAAATGGATGTAAGTAATTCAGTGCGGAGTGGGGAGTGCGGAATGCGGAATAGCTCATGAAAGAGATCACCACGCTGCTGAACAATAACCGGGAGTGGGCCCGGCGGATCGAGATCGAGAGCCCGGGATTCTTCCGCAAGCTGAAGAAGCAGCAGCGGCCCAAGTACCTCTGGATCGGCTGTTCAGACAGCCGCGTGCCGGCGAACCAGATTACGGGCCTGCTCCCGGGCGACGTTTTCGTCCACCGGAATATTTCCAACCAGGTCATCAATACGGACATGAACCTGATGTGCGTGCTGCAGTATGCCGTCGAGGTCCTGAAGGTCAGGCACATCATCGTCTGTGGGCATTACGGCTGCGGCGGTATCGCGGCTGTTAAAAAAAACACGACCTCTGGAATGCTGGAGCACTGGCTCGAGAACGTGCGGGTGTCCGTGCGGAAGCAGAAGCGGATTACGCTGAATGATATGTGCGAGCTGAACGTGAAGCGGCAGGTGGAAAACCTGACCCACAATACCATCGTCCAGAAGGCCTGGGACCGGGGCCGAAAACTTTATATTCACGGCTGGATCTATTCCATTTCCGACGGCCTGATCAAGGACTTGAAGGTGACCCAGAGGGGGATATAAACAGCGGCAAGCACCAAATAACAAGCGCCAAATTACAAATAAATTCCAAGCCCTAAGCACCAAAATTTCAAACGTTTTGGAAATTGGAATTTTGAATTTGAATATTATTTGGGATATGTAATTTGGAGTTTGAGATTTAGTTTCATTGGATATTATTTGATGCTTGAAAATTTAATTTTAAGAGGATGAGCATGAACAATAGTGTATTCGTCAAACCCGGGATGTCGGCCAGGGAGATCATCAAAGCGGTCCGGTCCCTGAAAGGCGTGTGCCTCACTTCCGTCGGAATGCGCGACGCGGGCCAGTCCGACTTCAAAAACCGCCACAGGATCTACGACCTGAAGACCCTGGCCCCTCATTACGAGAACATGGGTCTCTTCAGCGCCGAATGCCACGGCGGCGCGCGCTGGCATGTGGGCGTCATGAACCGGCGGGAGAGTCCTTTTGAGGAGACCGCATTGCTTCGCGAGCTCATGCCGAACGTGCTGCTCCAGACCCTGATCCGGGAGACCAACCTGTGGGGCTACCGGCCCTATCCGAAGAACGTGATCGAGTATGCCGTAGGGCAGGTGGACATCGACGTCTGGCGGTGTTTCTCGTTTCTGAACGACGTGCGGAACATGCGCACCGTCGCCGAAGTCGTGATGAAACGCGGCCGGCTTTTTGAACCCACCATTTCGTTTACCACGGCGGACTGGGCCACGAACGAGTATTATCTCAAAGTCGTCGCTGATATGGTATCGCTCTGCTCAGGCGTTGACGAGATCGTGCTCTGCGTAAAAGACATGGCCGGCGTCGGCGATGTCAAAAGGATCGGGAACCTGATCGACGCGATCAAACAGAAATACCCCACCCTGGTAATCAACTATCACCGCCATATTACCGACGGCCTTGCCATACCGGCCCTCCTGTCCGCGGCAAAAGCCGGGGCTTCGATCTTCGACGTGGAAGAGGATTCGCTGGTGCGGTTCTACGGTCACTCTCCCATCCTTGCGGTCCAGGCGTTCTTTGAAGAATCGGGGATCGCGGTGCACCTGAACCGGCCCGAGGCCGAGGCAGCGGTCCGGAAAGTGCGCGATTGGATCGGCCAGTACGACTGGGCCGAGTCGCCCTTTAAAGGACTCGACCACACGGTGACGCTCCACAAGATGCCGGGCGGCGCTTTTCCCAGCTCCTTTGAACAGGCGCAAAAAGCGGAGTTCCTTCATCTCATGCCCGCGGTGCTCACTCTCATGTCGCTGTACAACAGGATCGTGAAATATTTTGACGTCACGCCGGGATCCCAGATCACCTGGGTCACCTGCAGCGGGATCATCAACCGCTATGCCAAGGAGCGGGGCGACGCGGGGGTCAAGCATGTGCTTGCGCTGATGGTAACGTTCGTCGAGGAAAAGGCGCAGAACTTAGACGCAATGACAAAAGAGGAGCAGGAGGAACTGCTGGTGCTCTTCAGGACCGCTCCGGGAGATTTCAAGAACCTGCTGCTCGGGAATTACGGAAAACTGCCTGTGGGCTGGCCCGCGGACTGGGTGTACCAGAGCGCTTTCGGAGACGAGGGAACGGTAAAAATAAAAGAACGGAAAGAAACCTCGCCGCTTGAGTCTGTGGCGCAGGACGACCTCGATAAGCTCCGGAAGGAGCTTGCGGAAAACCTCGGCAGGGCTGCGACGGATGAGGAATTCGTCCTCTATCTCATGCATCCGAAGGACGCATTGGAATATATCGTCTTCAGGGACAAGTATGGAGATGCTCCCCTGGCGCTTCCCACGGGCGTCTGGCGGGAAGGGCTTAAAAAACCCGGGGAGCGCGTGAACTTCGAGCTCTCGGGAAAACCCTACTCCATAGAGCTCGTTTCGATCGGCGCCGAGCATGAGGGGTTTGTCCATGTGGTGATGCGGGTGAACAACAAGACCCGCGTGTATACCGTCGCCACGCCGCGGGCCAAGAAGGTCGAGATCAGGATGGCCAAGGGTCCGAACGACGTTGCTGCCGCGATCAGCGGCAATATCTGGAGGATCGGCAACCCCGACCGCGGGCCTGTCAAGGTCGGTGATATCGTGCATAAAGGCGAAGAGATCGCGAACCTCGAGGCCATGAAGATGGAGAACGCGATCCTGGCCCCGCAAGACGGCCAGATCGCCGAACTCTGCTTCAAGCTGAACGAGGCGGTCCAGGAAGGACAACTGCTGTTTGTGATCGAAAAACAGTAAGTTTCCGTTTACGAAAATGAAAGGCCCTTGCCGCGTGATAGTGCGGTAAGGGCCTTTTTTACGCAGCACGATATATCTTTGTCCGCTTGCAAGGCATACCCCTAAAATACCCCATTGAAATCCTTGACAATCCCGGTAATGTCTTTATACTCAAAACCATGATATGGCTTGAATCTACACAACAAGCTACGGACGTCTCTGGTGCAAATAATTATAAAACGAAATCAATTTGACGGGAGAAGTTTATGGCCATACAGACCGGCGAGCTGAAAAAGTATAATTATTTTTCATCTTTTTCGGAGGAATCACGAGAATATTTATCACAAAAGCTCGATGTAAGGAATTACCCAGCTCGTAGCGTAATCTTCAACGAAGGAGCTCAGGGAGACTGCTTCTTTTTCGTAAAACAGGGCAGGCTCGAAGTAACCAAAACCACAAAATACGGACAAACCGCCAAGCTCTCAATTCTCGGCAGCGGGCAGGGGTTCGGAGAGATGTCACTCCTGACCGGAGACAGCCGCTGCTGCACAATAACGACACTCACCCCCGTGGTTCTTTACTGCCTCGCTCAGTCCGACTTCACTGAACTTATCCGCCGTGAAAGCGGATTCAGAAAAGCGCTTCTTAAAAGGGCCGCGGATTCATCTTACTTCAACAAAATAAAAACGCTTCAGCCCTTCGCTCTTCTCGAACCGGACAGAATGTATGCGCTTCTCGCGCGGATGCAGGAAAGCACCTATAGTCTTGGCGAAGATATCATCACTCAAGGAGAGAAGGGAGACTACTATTACATTATCAAATCGGGCCGTGTGGCTGTTCTGAAAAAGAACAAAGGCGAGAAAGATCCGAAGCACGTTGCTCTGCTCGAGGAAGGCGATGCGTTCGGAGAAGAAGCGCTGATCCGTGACGATCCGCGCAATGCCACCTGCCGCGCGGCGGAGGAAACAACGGTATATGTTCTCGACAAGGTTGATTTCGACCAGATTATGAAGGGATCGTTTCTCGACAATATTTTCGCCGAGGACATCTCTCTCCAGAACTACCGGAACAAATATATTGTAATCGATGCCCGTGTTCCGTCTGAATATGAAGAGGAGCACATTGAAGGCGCCTGGAGCCTTCCCGTAGAGGTCTTGCGAAAAAAATACGCGAACCTCGATCCGAAGAAGGCGTATATCACCTACTGCACGAACGATTCGCGCGGCATGGTCGCCGCCTTTCTCCTCAAGAACAACGGCTTTAACGCGAAGTGCCTGCGTGGTGGAATCAGCAGCTGGGAAGGCCCTACCGCGAAGGGCGGAGAGTCTCCTGATTCGGCTTAAAGGTCTTTTCGACCCATAGTAGCGTGGCGGAAGCGCAACCAAAATACGGCTGAAATATTTGCACCAGAAAATCTTTACGAATCCCGGCAGACGTGGTATCATGCCCCTGTGAAGATCGAATGGGACCCCAACAAGGCGCGTTCAAATCTACGGAAGCATAAAGTGTCATTCGAGGAAGCTGCAACCGCCTTGCATGATACGATATCGGTTACCGGAGCCGATCCTGACCACTCGGTGGGTGAATTTCGATACGTCACGTTCGGCATGTCCGCGAGTGGGAGGGTACTTGTGGTTTCTCATACCGATACAAGCGAAACAATCCGAATCATCAGCGCTCGTGTGGCGAGCAAAGGAGAGCGAAAACTATATGAAGAAGAATAAAAAAGCACCAGATAACGAACTTCGCGAGGAGTACAAGCGGTCGGATTTTTCCGGCCAGCTGGTGCGAGGCAAATATGCCAAGAGTTTGAGCGAGGCATCGAATATCATTGTCTTAAAGCCAGAAGTTGCCGCGGCATTTCCTAACGGTGAAGCAGTTAATAATGCCCTGCAATCCCTCATTGCTGTAGCTCAAGCGACAACGAGTCTAACAAAGCGCTCCAGTGTGCGCGGCAAGAAAACACGCGCCGCATAGTGTCTCTGATTGCTGCGCATCCACGCCAATAGTCACCTTTACACGCAGTCAAACAACAATATTATGTGTATCCCCGCAGAAGGAGATGACCATGCAGACCGCAGCGAAAAAGATCGTCAAGCACTACCGAATGGATGCAACGCTGATCAAAAACGTCCAGAAGATACTCGGCGCCAAAACGGAGACTGAAACGATTGAGATAGCGCTTGCCGAGGTTATCTACCAGGAGAAGATGAGAACGTTCAACGGAGCGCCGGTAAGTTAAAATTTGAGGACCTTAACTGAGGCCGAAGGCTGTATCTGGCATTTCCTTCCTAAGCTTTTATCATCTAAGTAAATCCGACCCTTCCGAGTCTCCTGCACTTTTAGATCAACCAACTTCCCATATTGACGATTCCCGCGAAACGTACTATAGTAGTGCCACCTTCAGCAGTTATCGTTAAGGCATCTTACGCCAGGAGTGTGACCCCCGTGACAGAGATCCCCGACCTTATTGTTGGGCCCGCTTCGAGCGGACCAACGCTCTCGATCATCCCGCTCGGCGGCGTGGGCGAGATCGGGCTGAACATGACCGTGCTTGAGTACGGCGACGACATCATCGTGATCGACGCGGGGCTCATGTTCCCCGACGCCGAGATGCTCGGAGTGGACATCGTGATCCCCGATTTTTCCTACCTGTTGGAGAACCGGCACAAGGTCCGCGCTGTCCTGCTCACCCATGCCCACGAGGACCACATCGGCGCGCTCCCGTTTCTGCTTAAGGAGCTGAAGGCGCCGATCTACGGGACCCGGCTCACGCTCGGGTTCGTGAAAGAGAAGCTCCGGGAACACGGCCTCGATACCGAGACCGAGCTTGTCATTGTAAAGCCCCGGGACGTGGTGGCGCTGGGCTGCTTTCAGGTCGAGTTTATCCGCGTGACCCACAGCATCGTCGACGGCTGCGGCCTCGGCATTACCACGCCCGTCGGCCGGGTGGTGCACACGGGGGACTTCAAGATCGACCCCACGCCCGTGGACAACGAGATCATGGACCTCCGCACCTTCGCCGAGTACGGAGACAAGGGCACGCTGGTGCTCATGTCGGACAGCACGAACGCCGGACAGGGAGGATACACCTTCTCGGAAAAGGAGGTGCGGCGCGGGCTTGAGGACATCTTCCACCGGGCCGGCGGCCGGGTCGTGGTCGCGACCTTCGCCTCGAATATCCACCGGGTGCAGCAGATTATCGATGTCGCGGTGATGCACAACCGAAAGGTGATCCTGAACGGCAAGAGCATGATCGCCAATGCCCAGATCGCCCTCGACCTCGGGTACCTCAGGATGCCGGAGGACACGTGGCTCAAGATAGGCGCCCTCAAGAACCTGCCCGACAACGAAGTGGTGATGATCACCACCGGCAGCCAGGGAGAGCCCATGAGCGCCCTTTCGCGGATGGCCGCGAACGAGCATAAGGATTTCCAGATCAGGAAGGGCGACACCATCGTACTCTCGTCCAAGATGATCCCGGGGAACGAGCGCGGCATCACCCGGATCATCAATCATCTGTTCAAGCGCGGGGCGGAGGTGTTCTACGAGAAGGTGTCGGAGGTCCACGTTTCGGGCCATGCGTCCAAGGAAGAGCTGAAGCTCATGCTGAACCTCGTGAAGCCGAAATACTTTATTCCGGTCCACGGCGAGTACCGCCATCTCGTGTACCATTCCCAGCTCGCGCGGAAAGTGAACATCCCCGAAGAAAACATCTTTATCATCGAGGACGGCGAGGTCATGGAGTTCACGGCGGAAACAGCGCGCCGCGCCGGGCATATCAATGTGGGCAGGGTGTACATCGACGGCAAGACCGCGGGCTCCACGGCCGACGCGGGCGTGGACACCGTGGTGCTCCGCGACCGGATGAAGCTTGCCCACGACGGCGTGGTGATCGTGATCCTCGGGATCGAGAAAGCCACGGGCATTGTGGTGTCGGGCCCCGATATCGTGTCGCGCGGCTTTGTGTTCGAGGACGCGTCGCAGGAGCTCCTGGCCGAGGTGAAGAACGTGGTCCTCGATACGCTGACGCTCATGATCCCCGAGGCGAAAGGCGACTGGTCGCTGGTCTCCGCCCGGGTCCGGAGCGCGCTCAAAAAATTCATCAACAAACGCATGGAGCGCAGGCCCATGATCCTGCCGATTATCATGGAGATATAGTGTGAAAAGTCTCGACGGCGCTTATGAAAACACGTGCATTCAACGTTGTTCAACGCTATAATGGTAGCAACGGATTCGGCGAGTATGTCTATGCGAAATGTTAAAACAGAACATAACGGGGCGAAGAACGGCGGCGGTTTCTGGGGCAAGCGCGCCGAGGCAAAGCGAATCAGCAATAAAATTCGGAGAGCTGCTGAGAAGAGGATCGTCATGCTCGCAAGCGAGCCATCCTTAATGAAAGATTGGTTGAAGCCGGAGGAGGATGCGGCTTGGCAAAATTTGCAAAAGGCGAGGTAAACCATGAAAGAAAGAATAGAAGTTAATCCGAATATTCATTTTGGAAAGCCATGTATCGCTGGAACCAGAATCACGGTACAGAGCGTTCTTGAACTTGTGAGAGAAGGGCTTTCTTTTGCGATAATTATCAAAGACTACTATTCCGAGTTGAAGGTTGAGGATATTCAGGCATGCATTGAGTATGCGATTGAGGTTGTTGCTGCCGAAGAAATCCATATCTCAACTCCCGCATGAAGTTTTTTTGCAATGAAAATGAAGTCTAGACTGGTTCCCTTACGCCCTATTCATCTCTTCGTACTAAATGATATCGCCTAAAAATACCCTATCAAACTGGTTGCAATAAACGTTTGCTTGTTATATTCTCTTTCAACGTAAGACCGCTCCCTCATAGCTCATTAACTGAATGCTCGGAGGAGGTACATGGAGATACCTGCAAGCTACAAAGGGCGAGAGCCGGCATTTATCAAGCATGCCCTCCTTGAAACCTACCTCGAACGTCTTTTCGTGATAGTTGGGCAGTATGCAAAAAAAATAAGTTACGTGGATTGTTTTGCCGGCCCTTGGCAAGAGGGCGGCACAGACCTCTCCGATACCTCCATCGCTATTTCACTGAACATCATCCAGAAAAACCGTGACTTTCTTCGTGGCCGAGGACACGATGTTCAGTTTCGCGCACTATATATTGAAAAGGATAAAAAAGCATTCAATAAACTAAAAAATTATCTCGATACGAGAAAAGATAGTGGTCTCATAGTTGATGCTTTTCACGGCGAATTTTATGACTTGAGAGATGAAATTCTCAAATGGTGCGGAACAGAGGACTTCGTTTTCTTTTTTATTGACCCAACAGGCTGGAAGGACATGGTTGTGCCGACGTTACGGCCCTTACTGGAAAGACCCAATTCTGAATATCTGATCAATTTTATGTATGACTTTGTTCTTCGCGCGCACAAGCAAGAATCATATGAGGATCATATGCAAGACTTGCTCGGCGAAGTCCCGGATACAGATAAGATGATACCAAAGGAAAAGGAAAAGCTTATAATGAAGCTTTATTGCAGCCATCTTAAAAGCGCCGCAAGAAGTAGCCAAGAAATACCACGATGTGTATATGTCAAAGTTCCGTATCCACTTAAGGATCGCACAGAATATAGTCTCGTATATGTCACGCGGCATGCGATGGGCATCAAGGTATTTGCGGAAGTCTCGGAGTCTCTGCACGCGGTGAAAAAAGAGGTCATGGGCCAAGCTAAGAAGGATAATCGAACCGCAAAGAGTGGCCAAGGAGAAATGTCTTTTGGAGGCACTGATGTAGTAGATAATGAGCGAATTGATTTGATGACAGTAAAAGAATACTGGCTGGCAAAACTGTCGTCAACACCAAAACGCTTTGGTATAATAGAGCTTGCAGATATGCTGGAAGAGACAGGCTGGCATCCTGGCGTTTTTCAGCATGCATTTGGTGAACTTGAGGCAGAGCGAAAAGCCAAAAATCGTGATGCGATAAGTAAACGCAGATCAAAATTTGTTCACTTCGACGAAAATAATAATAAAGGCGAACACTTGGTGAAATTATGAGCACACAAACCTCCATAGAATGGACCGAGCAAACATGGAACCCGACGGTGGGATGTACGAAGATATCGCCTGGGTGTCAGAATTGCTACGCCGAGGCCATGTCGCGCCGTCTAAAGGCCATGGGCGTTAACGGCTACGAGAATGGCTTCAAACTCACGCTTTTACCGAAACGCCTCACGGATCCTTTAGAGCGAGGTAAGCCAACAATCTACTTCGTTAACTCCATGAGCGATCTTTTTCACGAGAAAATACCGGTCGCCTATATTCGGCAGGTCTTTGATGTGATGAAGCAGGCCCCTCAGCATACGTTTCAGGTTTTGACTAAACGCTCTGACAAGATGGCGGAGTTCTTTAAAACCTACCAAGCATCGACAAATGCATGGCTGGGCGCTACGGTCGAGAATAAGCTGCACGGCATTCCTCGTATTGATCAACTTCGCAAGGTGAACGCGCATGTGCGCTTCCTTTCGATAGAACCTCTTCTCGAAGATCTGGGTGCGCTTAATTTGTCCGGCATCCACTGGGTCATCGTCGGTGGTGAATCAGGTCCGAAGGCGCGGCTCATGAAACCCGAGTGGGTCATGAATATCAAACGTCAATGCGAAGAACAGAACGTCGCCTTTTTCTTCAAACAGTGGGGCGGTTGGGGCGCCGATGGGAAGAAGCGCGCAAAGAAGGAAAACGGAAGATTGCTGCTTGGGCGGACATGGGACGCGACGCCTGCTGCTTAAGTGAGGGAGCTTGCTCCATTAATCAGTCAGTACACAGGAATATTGATCGATTCCCTGAGCACATAATTTTTGCTTTGACGCGGGAAGAAATATTGAGGATATCACAAATTGTGATATCCTCACCCTCATAATAGCCTTGAATTATCGCACATAACATACTACAATCGAACCACCGTTCAACTCATTGCTTGGCAGTGTGTTACGTAATCCAAGGATATGTCAGAGAGGATCTAAGTTGACCACCGCATATCACGCTAAATACTTTGCTCATGAGCTGACAAAGCGGTGCTCTTCGGAAAAACTTGAAAAGCTATCCCAATCTTTATTTAACGCCACCATAGACTTAAATCCCCATCAAATTGAAGCCGCTCTTTTCGCATTTCGATCACCGTTGTCCAGAGGCGCTATTCTAGCTGACGAGGTTGGTCTCGGCAAGACTATCGAGGCCGGTCTCATCATTAGTCAACTTTGGGCGGAGCGCAAGCGTCGGATTCTCATAATTCTGCCGACATCCCTGCGGAACCAATGGAATCAGGAACTGCTCGATAAATTCTTCATTAACTCTATAATTCTTGAATCAAAGAGTTATAACGATTTCTTAAACGCCGGCAACAACAAGCCATTTGAACAAAATGGGAAGATCGTTCTCTGCTCTTATCATTTTGCGAGGAGCAAGGCACAGGATATTAGCAAGGTTACTTGGGATTTGGTGGTAATCGACGAGGCTCATAGGCTTCGTAACGTCTTTAAAAAGGGTAATAAAATTGCGCGAGCTATTCTTGAAGCCGTCGAAGGCTATCCAAAAGTCCTCTTGACTGCTACCCCCCTTCAAAATTCTTTGAATGAACTGTACGGACTGGTAGGTTTTATTGATCCGCATATTTTCGGGGACGAGAAATCATTCAGAGCGCAATTTGGGCGCGGCGCTGATCTTGCGGCTGATCAATTTGCGGATTTGAAAAGAAGGCTTCAGCCCATATGCCAACGAACTTTGCGCAGGCAGGTCTTGGAATATGTCCGCTATACTAATCGTATTCCTATAACCCAGGACTTTACTCCATCCGAAGAAGAGCAGTTGCTCTATGATTCGGTCTCAAGCTACCTGCGCCGGGAATACCTTCAAGCGCTTCCGCCAAGTCAACGGCAACTGATGACCTTGGTACTAAGAAAACTTCTGGCATCGTCTACCTTTGCCATATCCGCCACACTTCAAACGCTTTTGACCCGTTTACAGGGCAATCTCGCGGACCTATCCGTTGAACAAGGGTATCAGGATCAAATTGCGACGGAGTTTGAAGCATTGGGGGAAATCCAGGAAGAATGGGCGGAAAGTAAAGAGGATAATGATACTGGCACGGTCGAAGATGTTCAGGGTAAATCTGAACAGGATTCCTTTGAGAAAAAGCAGTTGAAAGATGAAATTAAGGAGCTTACTGTATACCGGGACCTGGCCCAAAGGATAACGCATAATGCGAAAGGCGCGGCTTTGTTAAAAGCCTTGAAGAGCGGGTTTGAAAAGCTTGCATATCTCGGAGCGAACCGCAAGGCAATCATTTTCACAGAATCCCGACGCACTCAGGCATACCTGAAAGAACATCTGGAAGCGAACGGCTACGCCGGACAAGTTGTGATCTTTAATGGTATGAATATTGACCCCGAAGCGCGGGCGATCTATGCGGACTGGCTTGAGCGCCATAAAAATGAAGATTGCATCACCGGATCAAAAACGGCTGATACCAGGTCTGCCTTGGTCGAGCATTTCAAGCAAAAGGCATCAATTATGATTGCCACGGAATCCGCTGGTGAAGGCATTAATCTCCAGTTTTGTTCTCTCGTAGTGAATTATGATCTTCCGTGGAATCCGCAGCGGATAGAGCAGCGCATCGGTCGTTGTCATCGGTACGGCCAAAAGCATGATGTTGTAGTTATAAATTTTCTCAATCGCCGCAATGAAGCCGACATCCGGGTTTTTCAACTGCTTTCAGAAAAGTTCCGGCTCTTTGACGGCGTTTTTGGAGCGAGCGATGAAGTTCTTGGCGCCTTGGAATCGGGTGTGGACTTCGAGAAACGAATTGCAGGCATATATCAGAATTGCAGGACTTCCTCTGAGATAGACAGCGCTTTTGAAACGCTTCAACGGGAACTAGATGACCAGATCAAGATTCGTATGGCCGATACCCGCAGCAAGCTGCTTGAGAATTTTGACGAGGACGTGCACAACAGGTTGAAATTTAACCTTGAGCTTGCTACAAAACAAATTAGCCGTTTCGAGGATTGGCTTTGGAATCTTACGAAATATGAGCTTGATGGTCACGCTAATTTTATTCCTGATGACTATTCCTTTACGCTAACGCAACAACCTGCCATGATACAGGAGGAAAATATCCCTTATGGCACGTATAGGTTGATCAAAAAAAAGGATGACGATGAACCGGGTCACCATTACCGTTCCGTGCATCCGCTGGCAGCCGGATTAGTAAGCATAGCCAAGGATCGCCCCCTTACGCCATGCGAAGTGACTTTTCAATATTCGGGACGCCCTACCAAAATTAGCGTTATCGAGGACCTCGTCGGAAAGTCAGGCTGGTTAAGTCTGAGACAACTTTCCATAGAGGCACTGGATAATGAAGACCATCTTATTTTTTGCGGGTTTACCGACGGCGGACAACGTCTCGATCAGGACATATGTCAAAAACTATTTTTGGTTTTGGGCACGGCTGGAGAGCCGGTATATGTTGAGGATGATATTAAACAACGGCTCAGCGCATCATACGAGGAATCTAAATCTACGATATTGGCTGAAGTCTCGTCGAGAAATGGCGCATACTTCGACCAAGAGATGGAGAAACTCGAAAAGTGGGCCGATGATCTGAAAGATGGCTTGGAACAAGAGCTGAAAGAGCTCGACAGGGAAATAAAGGGGCTCAAGAAAGAGGCCAAAATTATAGCTGATCTTGATGCTAAGATGGAAGCTCACCGAAAAATAAAGGAATCAGAAAAGAAGCGGAATCAAATGCGCAAGAGCCTTTTTGATGCGCAAGATGAAATCGAAACAAAGAAGGAAGGGCTGATATCCGTCGTTGAGCAGAAATTGCGACAGGCCGTTATTGATGCGGAGCTTTTTACTGTAAAATGGAAGGTAATGTGAATTCATCGGATGCGAAAAATGGATAAGAGTGAACTTCAACTGATATTGCAAGAAGGCGAGGGCTATAAGATCGAATTCAAGGAATCCCTTGCCCATATTGATCGGGAGTTAGCCGCCTTCGCCAATTCATCCGGCGGGAGAATTTTACTGGGCGTAACCGATGACGGCAGAGTGCGGGGGATA
>Ga0315281_10003672_pt1 | contig 22467 bp, 23 predicted proteins | sample YL17G07_0_MG_FD_204540 | JGI IMG/M metagenome (GOLD analysis project Ga0315281, IMG submission 204540) | Sediment microbial communities from Yellowstone Lake, YNP, Wyoming, USA - YL17G07_0 | ecosystem: Environmental > Aquatic > Freshwater > Lake > Sediment | place: USA: Wyoming | collected... | reverse complement strand
CACTTTATGTCTAACGTATGCCCTTGTAGTTTCAAGCTAAGCGGCAGATTGCCCGCAGTGGCTGCGTATAAATGTGAGGGGCTTGTTTGGGCAATGCGTCCCCTTGAACAGAACTCTGGGGCCACGCAGAACTCTGGGGCCAGGTCTAGAAACGTAGCATTTGCGTACAATTTAAGACAGGATTCTCCGCGTCGGTACTCACCCGACGATCTCGCTGATAGCATTCCTGAGCGCGGCTTGATCATCACCCTTTAATCTCCCGAGCGTATTGATGACAAGCGATTTTTCGATTGTGGCAATCACCGGCTTGATGGCTGAAGGCTTGAGCAACCCTGCGCCTTGCCAGTCTTTGACGACAACCTCGCCCAAGGTTTGCGCTGGTCTGACCTGACTCGTGATCGCCATGATGATGAGGTCGGGCCGCTCACGCTGATAGGCCGCTGAACTGATCACCACCGCTGGCCGTTTTTTTGCCGCCGACTGGTCGGTGAACGGAAACGGTACCAGCACGATATCGCCGAACTCAAAGTCGGTCATACTCTGCATCGCTTTCGTTATCCCACACCTTGGCGAACGCCGGTACCGACAGTTTCGCCGCTGCATGTGTCAACTTGCGCACTTCATCACGCCCGCGCAAGAAATCCACAAAATCCTCCACCTCAGCCAGCCGCTCCGGCGGCAAGTCCTTCAGTTTCTCGATCAATACAATCTCGTGTTTTTTGTTAAAAATGATCCACCTCCGTTATCTGGCGGCTAGGCCGCACGCACTGAACATTGCGCTTGAAATTATCGTGCGGCGTGGCGATAGTGCAAACCTTACAACACTTTCTTTGGTTTTGCTGAAGACTTCCGCACTGCGCGATTTACAGCGTATGTAGTTGAAAGTAGGGTGGGCACCGCCCACCAATTACCTTTGAACCAAATTGGTGGGCGGTGCCCACCCTACATGATGAACTCTCTTTCCATTTTATAGTTTACCCCGAAATGCACCCTGATCTCACGGTTTGATTTCCGACCAAACCTTTTGCAACCGCTTCACCGACACCGGATACGGCGTCTTCAATTCCTGCGCGAATAATGAAATGCGCAGTTCCTCGATCATCCAGCGGAAGTCGGCGAGCTTGGGATCGCTGATACCGGACTTGCGGTGCTTGTCCACACGCGCTTTGTAGTTTTGCCATAGCTCGCGGACGGCGGCGCTGGAGCGGGTGTCGCGCTCTACAGAGCCGGGGTATTTCTCGATGCGGCGCAGGATGCCTTTGAGGTAGCGTGGCAGTTGTTGTAACTGCTCCCATGGCGTGGCGGAGAGGAAGCCTTTGTAGACGAGGTGTTCGAGTTGTTCGCGGATATCGGTGGCTAAAGGTGCGGGCAGCTTGGTGCCGAGTTTGGCCTGGATGGAGTGGTATTCGCTGAAGATACTGGCGAGGGTGCGGCAGGCGCCATCGGCTACGGCGGCGAGGCGGGTGCGGGCGCGGTCGCGCTGCTTGGTGAATTCTTTTTCAGTGCGTGGGAGTTCGTCGTCACCGATGAAGGCACGGTCGGCGATGGCGCTGAGCAGGTCTTCCCTGAGGTCATCCGGGCCGGTGATGGCGCGCGCTTGCAGTGCGGTCTGGGTGAAGCCGGGCAGGTTTTTTTCCAGTTGTTTGATTTGCTCGCGCATGCAGAGGCGCAACAGTCGACACACTCCACCGCGCATGGTGTTGTGCGCTACGTCCGGAGTGTCGAACAAGCGGATCGCCACCGTGCCGTTTTCGTCGGCGAGGGCAGGGTAGCCCACCAGTTGCGTGTTGCTGCGGTTGAAAGTGATTTTTTCCGGCAGGTCGCCGAAGTCCCAGGCGGTGATATTTTCGCGTTCGAAATCGAGTTCCGGTGCGCGCGCGAAGGTGACTTGCGCGGCCTGGCCAAGCTGTTTTTTGAGCGCGGCGAGATCGCGGCTGAAGGCGAGTTCTTCGCCGGCATCGTCCACCACGCGGAAATTCATTTTGAAATGCGGCAGGAGGTCGGCTTCGTTCCAGGCGTCGGGGGGGACTTCGGTGGCGAGTTTTTTCTGGATGAAATTTGATAGGGCGGTGGTGAGCGCAAGGCTTGCACCCTCTCCTCTGGTGGTTCTAAGCACTACCTGCTCCTCCCCTTCATGGGGGAGAGCGAAGCGAGGGGGCTCTGGGTGGGGGATGGGGTGGGTGCCTGTGGAATTTGGCCCCATCCCCACCCCAGCCCTCCCCTTGAAGGGGAGGGAGGACTTCTCCGGTGCAGTTGAGTTAGCGCTTGTACCCTTTGGGGGAGCGGGTGATATATGGGTTAGGGCATCTGTGACGAACTCCGGCACCGGCACGCACACGCGGCGGATTTGTTTGGGCAGGGCTTTCACCAGCCAGGTGACTTTGTCCCGGATCATGCCTGGCACCAGCCACTGGCATCTTGCCTCGTCGATCTGGTTGAGCAGGTGCAGCGGCAACGTCAGGGTGACGCCATCGAGCGGGTGGCTGGGGTCGAAGCGGTAGGTGAGCGGGCAGGGGGTTTCGCCGACGAGGGTGGTTTCCGGGAACAGCTCTTCGGTCACGTCTTCCGCGCCGTGGCGCATCAGGTCGTCGCGGCTCATGAACAGCAGGCGCGGGTTTTCGCGTTCGGCTTCGCGCCGCCATTTGTCGAAGGCGGCGCCGTTGTGGATGTCGGCGGGGAGGCGGGTGTCGAAGAATGCGTACATGCGCAACTCGTCCACCAGCACATCCTGGCGCCGCGATTTGTGCTCCAGTTCCTGGATTTCTTCCACCAGTTTGCGGTTGTGTTCGAAGAACGGGACGCGCGTTTCGTATTGGCCCTCGACTAATGCTGCGCGGATGAAAATCTCGCGCGACATTTTTGGGTCGATGGGGCCGTAGTGCACGCGGCGTTTGGGGTTGATGATCAGGCCGTGGAGCGTGGTGCGCTCGAACGCCGCCACCATCGCCGGGCCTTTTTCCCAATGCGGGTCGAAGTAGCTGCGCTTGATGAGGTGCGCGCCGACTTTTTCTACCCACTCCGGTTCGATTTTCGCCACAGTGCGGGCGTAGAGTTTTTGCGTCTCAGTGATCTCCGCCGCCATCACCCATTTGGGGCTTTTTTTGAATAGCGTGGAGCCGGGGAAAATCTGGAACTTGATCTCGCGCGCACCCTGGAAGTGGCCTTCGTCGGCCTTGACGCCGATGTTGCCCAACAGGCCGGTGAGCAGCGCGCGGTGGATTTCGTCATAGCCGGCCGGCACCTGGTTGGGGCGCATGCCCATCTCGGTGACCAGCGTGTGCAACTGGCCGTGGATTTCGCGCCACTCGCGCATGCGCACGTAGGACAAAAAGTTTTCGTGGCATTGATCGAGCAGTTTGCGGTTGGATTTCTTGTGCTTGAGCGCGTCATCGAAAAACGCCCACAGCTTGAGAAAAGCCATGAAATCCGAACGCTCGTCCTGAAATTTACGGTGGCGGTCGTCGGCTGATCCCTGCGCCTCCATCGGCCGCAGGCGCGGGTCTGGCACGGCCAGGGCGCTGGTGATTGCGAGCACTTCGGTGAGGCAATTCTCGCTCTGCCCCGCCAGCAGCATGCGCCCGATCTTGGGGTCGACCGGCAGTTGCGCCAGACGGCGGCCGGTCTCGGTGAGCTTGCGCTCGGCATCCACCGCGCCCAGTTCGGCGAGCAACTGGTAGCCGTCCGCGATCATGCGCGGTGTCGGCGCTTCCAGGAACGGGAAGTCTTCCACCTCGCCCAGCTTGAGCGCTTGCATGCGCAAGATGGTGCCGGCCAGCGAGGTGCGCAGGATTTCCGGGTCGGTGAAAGCGGGCCGCGCCTTGTAATCGTCGTCGCCGTAGAGCCGTATGCACACCCCGGCGGCGACGCGGCCGCAGCGCCCGGCGCGCTGGTTGGCCGAGGCCTGGGAGATTTTTTCTACCAGCAACTGATCCACCTTGTTGCGGTAACCGTAGCGTTTGATACGGGCATAGCCGGGGTCGATCACGTAGCGGATGCCGGGCACGGTGAGCGAGGTTTCCGCGACGTTGGTCGCAAGCACGATCCTGCGCGCGCCGGAAGGCTTGAACACGCGCTCCTGTTCCTGTACCGACTGGCGCGCGAACAGCGGCAGAATTTCGGTGTGGGGCGGGTGGTGTTTGCGCAGGGCCTCGGCGGTGTCGCGGATTTCGCGCTCGCCGGGCAGGAAGATCAGGATATCGCCGTCACGCGACAGCCGCGCCAGTTCGTCGGTGGCGTCCAGTATCGCCTGCTCCAAGTCGCGTTCCTGGTTGTCTTCATCTTCGGAGCGGATGGGGCGATAGCGCATCTCCACCGGGTAAGTACGGCCCGATACCTCGATCACCGGCGCGCCGCCGAAATGGCGCGAGAAACGGTCGGCGTCGATGGTGGCGGAGGTGATGACGAGCTTGAGGTCGGGGCGCTTGGGCAACAGCAGCTTCATGAAGCCGAGCAGGAAATCGATGTTGAGGCTGCGCTCGTGCGCTTCGTCGATGATGATGGTGTCGTAGGCAGACAGATAGCGGTCGCCCTGGGTTTCCGCCAGCAAGATGCCGTCCGTCATCACCTTGATGTAGTTGTCCGCACTCACCTTGTCGTTGAAGCGCACCTTGTAGCCCACTGCCTCGCCCAGCGGCGATTTGAGTTCGAAGGCAACGCGCGACGCCACCGTGCGCGCGGCGATGCGGCGCGGCTGGGTGCAGCCGATCAGCCCGCCGATTCCGCAGCCCAGCTCCAGGCAAATTTTCGGCAACTGCGTGGTCTTGCCGGAGCCGGTTTCGCCGCACACGATGGTGACTTGATGCGCGGCGATGGCGCGGGCGATATCCTCGCGTTTTTCCGAGACGGGCAATTCTTCCGGGTAGGTGAGGGCGGGCAGGCGTGCCTGGCGCGCGGCGCGCTCGGCCTGCGAACGTTCGATGTCGCCCTGCAATTTAATCAGTGCCGCGCCCGATTGCGCGGGGTCGCGTAGCGATTTGAATCTGTCCAGTTGGCGCCGCAGCCGGTGTTGGTCGCGGGCCATGCATTGGGAAATCGTTGCGGCGAGTTGTTGCGGGGTCAAAGGCACGGGAATGGCTTGCATGGCTGGTTAGAGCCGCAATTATACCGCGCCCCAGAGCAATTAACTTGACGGATGAATACTTGACGAATATAGTAGGGTATTATTAATGCATTGCAGGAGAAATAAAATGGGCTTTGTTATCAATGGTCAGGAAATAGACACCGATCCGGAAGGTTTTTTGCGTGATCTGAGCGACTGGACTGAAGACCTCGCCCGCGCCATCGCGGAAGGCGAAAACCTCACGCTGACCGATGAGCATTGGGAAGTGATCAATTTTCTGCGTCAAGGTTATGCAGAAACCGGCACCGTGCCCAACATCCGCCAGATGCAGAAATCTTTCACCGCAGAGTACGGCCCGGAGAAAGGCAATTCCAAGTATCTGTACGCGCTGTTCCCCTACGGCCCGGCCAAGCAGGGATGCCGCATCGCAGGTCTGCCCAAGCCAACCGGCTGCGTTTAGGAGCCTGAATCCAGCGCAAAGCTTTGCGCTATACTGTCGCCTTTCCCATAACTGGCGGGGCAGGAGGCGATTTTGCGCTTGGCATTATTTGACTTGGATAACACGCTGCTCGGCGGCGACAGCGACTTTGAATGGGCGCAGTTTCTGATCGAGCAAGGCGTGCTGGACCGCGAGGTTTACGAAGCACGCAATCTGGAATTCTACGAGCAGTACAAGGCGGGCACGCTGGATATCCACGCCTTTCTGGATTTTCAGTTGAAGCCGTTGTCGCGGCACCCCCGCCCCCAGCTGGAAGCCTGGCGCGCGTTGTTCATCAGCCAGAAAATCCGCCCCCTTATCCTCGACAAGGCACGTGAGCTGGTAGCGCGCCACGCGCAAGAAGCAGACCTGCTGGTGATCATCACCGCCACCAATAGTTTTGTGACCGAACCCATCGCCCGCGAATTCGGCGTAGAGCACCTGATTGCTACCGAACCGGAGCAGGTGAGCGGTGAATTTACCGGCAACGTGTCCGGTATCCCCAGCTTTCGCGAAGGCAAGATTGCGCGGCTCGATCAATGGCTGCAGCAACGCGGCCTGAACTGGGGCGACATCAAGCAAAGCTGGTTCTATAGCGATTCCCTCAACGACCTGCCGTTGCTGCAGCGGGTAACCTTTCCCACTGCCGTCGACCCTGACGACACCCTGCGTAAATATGCCGCCGATCATGGCTGGCCGATCATCAGTCTGCGCTGAAGATTTGCGGCATAAAGCCGTTACCTATACTAGCGGAAGGGACTTAAAAATACGCCATGTTGCCCCGTACCGTCCTGCTGATTATTTTGTTGCTGTTTGCTCTGGCTAGTCTGGCTTCGGGCCTGATGCTGGGCAGCGCGCAGCTTTCCCTGGGCGAAGTCACGGGCGCGCTGCTGGGGAACGATACCGGCTTGGCGCAACAAGTGGTGTGGCAGTTGCGTCTGCCGCGCGTGGCCAGCGCTTTTGCTTGCGGCGGTTTGCTGGCGATGGCAGGGGTGCTGTTGCAGGTTTTGCTGCGCAATCCGCTGGCGGATCCCTATATCTTGGGTATCTCCGGTGGCGCAGCAGTAGGTGCATTGGGCGCCATGCTGCTGGGTTTGTCGCTGGCAGCGGTGAATGGTGCGGCGCTGCTGGGCGCGCTGGGTGCGATGGGATTGGTATTTGCGCTGTCGGTACGTGGCGGCGCCTGGAACATGTTTCGCCTGCTGCTCACCGGCGTGGTCCTGTCAGCGGGTTTTGGAGCGGTGATCAGCTTGATGCTGAGCGTGGCGCAAACGAGTGAAATTAAAGGCATGTTGTTTTGGCTTATGGGGGACTTGGCGCATGCGGGCAGCCCCGCCACAGCTTGGGGTGTGATGCTGGGGGTGGCAGCCGTGGGGTTGCTGCTCGCGGGCAGCCTCAACGTGCTTAGCATCGGCGAGCTCAAGGCGAAAACGCTGGGGGTGGCAGTGCTGCCGCTGCAGGTGATGATTTTTCTGGCGGCTTCGGCAGCGACAGCTACTGCAGTGATGCAAGGCGGGGCGATCGGTTTTGTCGGTCTGCTGGTGCCGCATTTGTTGCGCCTGATGGGGGTGACCGACCATCGCTGGCTGTTGCCCATGTCCCTGTTGCTGGGTGGGAGTTTTCTGACTTTTGCCGATACCCTGGCACGTACCGTGGCCGCCCCTACCCAGTTGCCGGTGGGTGTATTGACGGCGCTGCTGGGCGTCCCGGCCTTGCTGTTGTTGTTGTCATCCAAACGCTGATGTTACGAACCGATAACGTGACGCTGGCTGTACCCGGCAAAACCCTGTGCCGGGATTTGAGCTTTGCCATGCAACCCGGCGAGTGCTGGGGCATCCTGGGCCAGAACGGCGGCGGTAAAACCACGCTGTTGCATGCCCTCTCCGGATTGGCGCGGCCTGCTCGCGGTGAGGTGTCGTTGCAAGGGCGGCCACTCAGGGATTTTGCCCCGCGCGAACTGGCGCTCAAGTTGGGCGTGCTGTTGCAGGAAGAAGATAACGGCTACTACGGCGCGGTGCGCGAATATGTTTTGGCGGGCCGCTTTCCCCACTCTGCGGGGGCGACGCGCTGGTCCCCGGATGACCATGCGGCGGCCGATGCAGCCTTGGATCGCATGAACTTGCAAGCACTGGCGCAGCGGCCGGTGATGTCGCTTTCGGGCGGCGAGCGCCAGCGCGTGCGCATCGCCATGCTGTTGGCGCAGGCGCCGGATGTGTATCTTTTGGATGAGCCACTGCTGCATCTGGATCTGCGCCATCAGATCGAAGTGATGCAGCTGTTTCGGGAACTGGTGACGGCGCAGAATAAAACGGTGGTGATGGTATTGCATGACGCGCTATGGGCAGGCCGTTACTGCGATCAAGTGCTGCTGATGCATGGTGACGGTACGGCTGTTGCAGGGGCGAGTGCCGGGTTGCTGACCCGGCCGCACCTGGAAAAGCTCTACCAGTGCGGGTTGGAAGGGATGCTGTCGGATCGGGAAGAGGCGCATGCGTCGGAATAGGTTCACCAATGAGGGTCGTGTGACACGGAGCCGCAGGCAATGAGGCTGCCGCTGCCACGTTCGCTGCACATGCGCATCATGGCCGGCATGGCCGTGCTGCAACTGTGTGCGGTGGGGCTGTTCAGTTTTTACATGCTGACGCAACTAATGAGTAATGAAGTGACCAACCGCCAGGCGCTCGGCCACAAGATTCTCGCACTGGCCGGGACTTCAGTTGAATCGCTGATCGCTCAACACAATCTGCCTGGTTTGCAACAGTACATGAGCCGGGTTGCTGCCGATGAGGCTATCTCCAGCGTAACAGTCAAAGATGCGCAGGGCGGGGTGCTATACAGGCAAACCAAAAACACTCAGCCGCAGCATCTGGTGACACGCTTGCTGCAAAACGGCGAAAAGCCCGAGGTGGCGGTGGAGTTGCGCAGTGACGGCGTTCCACTGGGGTTGATGACGGTCAGGCTTTCCAGTGAGCTTCTGAACCAGAATATTGATGCTTTGCTGTACAACGTCATGTACCTGGTGATGATCCTGTTGGCGGTGGATCTGGTTGCCTCCGCGTTGTTGATTAAATATCTGGTTGCGCCACTGGGTCCACTGGCCTCGATGGCGAGAGACATTTCCATGGGTAACCTGGATACGATCATGCCGGCTTCCGAAAGTGCTTCGGAAGAGATGCGCCATCTCAGTACCGCCTTCGTCGGGAGCGCAAAACTGATGCGCAAACAGATCGTGGCCCTCGAAGAAACGCGCGCCCTGATTTCCCAAAACGAGTTGCGCCTGCGCAATCTGGTCAACAACATACATGAAGTGTTGCTGGAGTTGGACGACTTGGGCAATGTGGCATTCCTGAATAAAACCTGGACGGAGTTGACCGGTCACACGCTAGAAAGTAGCCTGCGCCAGCCGTTCAGCACCTTCCTGGTGCAGCCCGCACAACAAGCACAATTTTCGCCGGGAATGTTGAGCCAGATGGGTGAGAGCGCTCTGCAACTCGAGGTGCGGGCGAGCGATGGAAGGTCGTTGTGGATGCAGATGAATGCATCTCCCCAGTACGACGACAGGGGTAAGTTCGCCGGGCTGATCAGCACGCTGGTGGATATCAACGAAAACCGCCAGGTGCAGCGACTGCAACAGGAGTACCAGGAGCGCCTGTACCGGCAGTCCATAACCGATCCGATGACTGGGGTTTATAACAGGCGCCATTTCGACGATTTGCTGGATAACCTGCTGGAGCTGAATCTGGCCAAGGGGCGCCAGGTGGCGTTGGTCATTATCGATATCGACGGATTCAAGTTTATCAACGACACCTATGGTCATCCGGTCGGGGATGAGGTGTTGAAGCTGATTGCCAAAGCATTGACTACGGGCAAGCATCAGGGTGGGGCGGTGGCGCGTATTGCGGGTGACGAGTTCGCGGTTATTTTGCAAAATGTCACCGACGAGCAGGCAACCAATGTTGCCAAGCAGATTCACCGCAACATAGGTGAAACGGTGATCAATCTTGCGGTGGGTCAACTGCAGGTGCAGGCTTCGCTTGGAGTGGCAGTGGCGCCGGGTCATGGCAAGACGCGGCAGGATCTGATGCGTGCCGCAGACGTGGCGCTCTATCATGCCAAGAAAAGCGGCCGCAATCGGGTCGATACCCTGTCGCGCGATGTAGGCGACGCCATCATGGATATTTTTTCGCAGGGCTTCGAGCTGCGCAATGCCCTGGCCGGGGGCATGATCGCCCCGTTCCTGCAGCCCATCATCGAGTTATCGACCGGTGAAGTGTTCGCCTATGAAGTGTTGACCCGGCTCAAGCGCGGCGATGAGTATGTGGTGGCGGAAAATTTCGTGACCATCGCGGAAGACCTGGGCCTGATTCGCGACATGGATTTGTTCATCATCAAGCAGGCGCTTAATCTGACCCCAAAAGGGGTGCACCTGTTTCTCAATATCAGCCTGAACTCCTTCTATGCCCCGGAGTTCAGCCGCCAGTTGCGCCAGGTGCTGTTGTCGCCTGCTGCACACGGTCACGCTATCACCATCGAATTTACCGAGCGCCAGACCACGCACATGTCAGACGACTTTCTGCGTTTCTTTGACGAGCTGCGGACGGCGGGCTGCAAAATCGCGCTCGACGATTTCGGTGTGGGTTATTCCACCTACGGTTACCTGCGTCAGTTGCGGCCGGAGTTCATTAAGATTGACGGCAGCTTCGTGCAGCAGTTGCTGGGAAATCAACAGGACGCCAAGATCGTCGAGCAAATCAAGGAGCTGTCAGATATCTTTGAGGCCTCCTCCATTGCTGAGCATGTGGAAAATGAAGAAACCAGCAAGCGCTTGCTGGAGATGGGTGTTAAATACGGGCAAGGTTATTATTTCGGCAGACCCAAACATGTACTCGATTGTTTCGGCAAGAAGGATGTGAAGTTGGCATGAGGGGCATGCCGACCGCACTTTGCGGCGGCAAGAGTTTCACCGTGTATAATGTCTGAACTTGATGGTATGAATAAATTTAAAGCAAGAATGCAAACTTCGTTTACCGGGAAATGGGGCAGGAAATCTGCTTCGGCCTGTAGCTACATGGTGTTAACCCTTTCATGATCCGCCGTCTCATCCGGCGGGTGTTCAAGAGTGGCCCTGCGTCCTCCCCTGTTGCAGGCGGCCCGAGCAAGATTCCCTACAAAGAGCATGGCATCGCCAGAAACGATTTGAGCCCGTGCGCGTTGAAAACGGTGACGACCCTGCAACAGCAAGGCTATGCCGCATTCATCGTGGGCGGCGCGGTGCGCGATCTGGCTATCGGCCGACATCCCAAAGATTACGATGTCGCTACCAGCGCCACACCCGAAGAAGTGCGCGCGGTGTTCCGGCGTTCCCGCATTATCGGCCGGCGCTTTCGTCTGGTGCATGTGATGTGCGGCGACGAAACCATCGAAGTGTCCACATTCCGCGGCAGCGCTGTGGCCGGTGCCGAGGAGGATGAGGACGACCAGCTTACGCGTACCAGCGAAAACGGCCGTATCTTGCGCGACAACGTATTCGGCACCCAGGAGCAGGACGCGGTGCGCCGCGATTTCACCGCCAACGCGCTGTATTACGACCCGACCACGCAGGAGATATGGGACTATCAAGGCGGCTATGCCGACGTTCGCGCCAAGGTGTTGCGCATGATCGGTGACCCGGAGCAACGCTACCGCGAAGACCCGGTGCGCATGTTGCGCGCAGCGCGTCTGGCAGCCAAGCTGGATTTTCATATCGACCCGGCGACGCGTGAGCCGGTGGCGCGCCTGGCCGACTTGTTGCAGGACGTTCCCTCCGCCCGTTTGTTCGACGAAATCACCAAGCTGTTGTTATCCGGCCATGCTCTGCGCGGCGTACACCAGTTGCGCGCCGAGGGCTTGCATCACGGCTTGTTGCCGATGCTGGATGTCATCCTGGAACAACCGCTCGGGGAACGTTTCATCACCCTGGCCATGAAAAACACCGATGCACGCATCGCCGAGGATAAGCCCGTGTCGCTGGGTTTTCTGCTGGCCGCGCTGTTGTGGCACGAAGTGCTGATGGCCTGGCAAAAATTCGAAAGCCAAGGCATGAAACCGATTGCCGCGCTGCATGAGGCGATGGATGAAGTGTTGCATATCCAGGACCAACAACTTTCCATTCCGCGCCGTTTCGACGCCATCATGAAAGAGCTGTGGAGTATGCAGCCACGTTTCCAGTATCGTGCCGGGCAGCGGCCATACCGTTTGCTGGAGCATCCGCGCTTTCGCGGCGGTTTTGATTTTCTCATGCTGCGTTGTGCCAGTGGGGAAGCGGATGCGGAACTGGGGCAATGGTGGCAAACCTTTCAATACGCCGGGGCAGATGAGCGCGAGCGCATGCTGCAACCGGACACCGCTCCCAAGAAAAAACGGCGCCGTAAACGTCGTAACGAGGGCGGCGGCGAAGTGGTTCAACACAGCGAACCATCGGCGGAATAATCGATGCACTGTTTGCGCAGCAGTTCTATCGGGCGTGCTTACATCGCCCTCGGCAGTAACCTGCACGATCCGGAACGGCAGGTTGTGGAAGCCTTCGAAGCGCTCACCGCTCTGGGCGACACTCGCTTGCTGGCGCGCTCCTCTCTCTACCGCACTGCGCCGGTCGGCTTCCACGATCAACCTGATTTCATCAATGCCGTAGCGCAGATTGAAACGGGATTGGCACCGCACGATCTGCTCGACGCCCTGCTGCAAATCGAACATCGTCAAGGGCGCGTGCGCGCCTTTCGCAATGGCCCGCGCGTGCTGGACCTGGATATCCTGCTCTACGACGACCTGCAGTGCCACGAGCACGGTCTGACCTTGCCCCACCCGCGTATGCACGAGCGGGCATTCGTGTTGCAGCCGCTGCTGGAAATTACCCCGGATTGCATGATCCCCGGTCTGGGTGCAGCTGCAGATTATCTGCTGGGTTGTGCCGGACAGTTCGCGGCGCGCGTACCTGAGGACAATGCAGTAACGTACCGGGAAAACGTAATTGGATAAGCTGCGTTATGTGGTGGTGGAAGGCCCGATTGGTGCGGGTAAGACCAGTCTGGCCAAGCTCTTGGCGGAACGTTACCGGGCTGAATTGTTGCTGGAAAACGCAGATGAAAATCCTTTCCTGTCCAAGTTCTACCAGGATCCCGCGCGCCACGCCTTGCCCACCCAATTGTTTTTCCTGTTCCAGCGTGCCGGCCAAGTGGCTGATCTGGCGCAGGTGGATATGTTCGGCCGTGCCACAGTGTCCGACTTTCTGTTGGACAAGGATCCGCTGTTTGCCCAGATCAACCTGAATGACGACGAATTCCGCCTGTACCAGCAGATATATGGCCACTTGCGGCCGCAAGCGCCCACACCGGATCTGGTGATCTATTTGCAAACCCCGGTGGATACCCTGATCGAGCGGGTGAGGCGGCGCGGCGTGGGATTCGAACAAAGTATTTCACATGATTATCTGGCGCGGCTCGCGGAAAGCTACACCCGCTATTTCCATCAGTATGAAGCGTCGCCGCTACTGATCGTCAACAGCGCCAAACTGAATTTCGTCGATCGGCCACAGGATTTTGAATTGCTGCTGGAGCGCATCACCGCCATGCGCGGTGGGCGGGAATTTTTCAATTACGCGGCATAATTGAAAAACCAGTTGTCGGTGTGTTATTGTTTACGTTCGTAAACAATGTGGCGCGAGGGGTGAAATGGCGGCAACTACCGTGTTAAGCATTCGGGTCAACGACCACGATGCAGAAAGCCTGGAGCGTCTGGCTGAAGTGACTGGTTCTAGTAAATCCAGCCTTGCGGCGGAAGCGATTCGTGCCTATGTTGAGATGAATGAATGGCAGATCGAAGTTATCAAGAAACGTTTGGACATGGCAGATCGCAGCGAATACGCTTCACGTGAACGAGTGAAATCCGTGTTCGAGAAATGGGGCGTGAGTGAGGGTTGAATGGCTCGAACCAGCGCTGGCTGAATTCGACGAAGCCATGAGCTACATTGCGGAACGCAATCCCCAGGCAGCAAAGGATGTCGCGCAGACCCTATACCGTTGCGTCGAGCAGCTTCGCACCCATCCGCATCTGGGACGCAAGGGGCGGGTGGAGGGAACACACGAACTGGTCATCGCCAACACGCATTTCGTCATTCCATACCGCATCAGGCAGGACCAGAACGTGGTCGAGGTACTCGCTGTCATGCATGATGCGCGAGAATGGCCGGACATTTTTCCACACGCTTAAAAACCATGCGAACAACCCTGTACAACTTGCACAAGATGGCCCGTGACGGCGATAAAATTGCCGTGCTCACCTGCTATGACGCCAGCTTTGCCACCCAGCTCGAAACTGCGGGAGTGGAGGTGCTGCTGGTGGGGGATTCCCTTGGTATGGTGGTGCAGGGTCAAGAAACCACGCTGCCGGTGAGCCTGGAAGAAATGGCCTATCACACCCGTTGCGTTGCGCGCGGTTCCAGCAAGGCGTTCATCGTGGTCGATATGCCTTTCGGCAGCTATCAGGAAAGCCCGCAACAGGCCCTGCGCAACGCCGTGCCATTGATGGAAGCCGGGGCGCACATGGTCAAGCTGGAAGGCGGGCATGCGCTAGTGGAAACAGTGCAGTTTCTAACCGAACGCGGTATTCCGGTGTGCGGCCATCTGGGCTTGCTGCCCCAGTCGGTGCATCAACTCGGCGGATACCGGGTGCAGGGAAAAAGCGATGAGGCAGCGGCGCGTTTGCTGCAGGATGCTCTAGCCCTGCAGCAAGCAGGTGCCGGCATGCTGGTGCTGGAAGCGATTCCGGCACAACTGGCCAGGGAGGCCACCGCAAAACTGGCGATTCCCACCATCGGCATTGGCGCCGGTGCCGACTGCTCGGGCCAGGTACTGGTGCTGTACGACATGCTCGGCATTTATCCGGGAAAAACTCCGAAATTCGCCCGCAATTTCATGCAAGGGGCCACGAGCGTGCAAGCCGCCCTGGAAGGCTATGTGCGGGCAGTGAAAGACGGCAGTTTCCCCGCGCCGGAACACGCTTTCTAGCTGCATCTCAACGCATGGAAATCATCTCGACGATTGCCGACCTGCGCGCCCGGCTCGCCCATGAACCCGAGGTGGCCTTTGTGCCCACCATGGGCAATCTGCACGAGGGGCATATTGCGTTGGTGGAATTGGCCAAACAGCATGCCGCTTTGGTGGTGGTGAGCATTTTTGTGAACCCCCTGCAATTCGGCCCGCACGAGGATTTTGCCAACTACCCGCGTACCTTCGATGCGGACTGCGCCAAGCTGCAAGAGGCGGGCGCGCAGATCGTATTTGCTCCCACGCATGAAGACCTTTATCCGGTTCCGCAGCAAGTAACAGTCGAGCCGCCGCCGATTGCCAACGAGTTGTGCGGCGCGCATAGGCCCGGCCATTTCTGCGGTGTGGCAACGGTGGTGCTCAAGCTGTTCAACATCGTTCAGCCCAAGGTGGCGGTGTTCGGCCAGAAGGACTACCAGCAGCTTCATGTGATCCGGCAAATGGTGCAGCAGCTTAATGTCCCGGTACAGATCGTCGCCGGGGAAACGGTGCGCGCTGCCGATGGTCTGGCACTCAGTTCCCGTAATGGTTATCTCACCCCGGAACAGCGGGCCGAAGCGCCGCGTCTGTATCGTACCCTCCAGCAAATCGCACAAGCTATTCATTCCGGCGCGAACGATTTTCCAGCCTTGGAAGCGGAGGCTGCTGCCGACCTTTTGGCTCATGGCTGGGGTGTGGATTATGTGTCGGTGCGGGGGCAGGATACGCTCGCACCCGTCGTACCCGAGAACGGACCATGGGTGGTGATGGCAGCGGCGCATCTGGGCAATACGCGGCTTATCGACAATATTGAAATTCTGTTGAGCAAGTAGCCAGGCCGGTTTGATCTGCAACGAGGTGCAGGCGGAAATGGATCACGAACACTTACAACTTTTGGTTACCCGTGTCATGCCTTACGGCAAATATAAGGGGCGTCTGATTGCCGATTTGCCCGGACAGTATCTTAACTGGTTTGCGCGGGTAGGCTTTCCATCAGGGGAACTCGGCCGTTTATTGGCGTTGATGCAGGAGCTGGATCACAACGGACTGTCGTCTCTGATCGACCCGCTAAGAAAGCCTTTGTAGACAGGCTGGAACGCATGTTTCCCCCGGGAAATCTCCCGGCTAATAAAATTCCTTCTCCAGCTTGAAGCGTAACAGACGCTGTTCGGTCGCGTCAGTCAATCCGAACCCCACCCCAATCTGCATGTGCAGCTGCCGCCCGAGATTGATCTCAAGCGCAGGCGAGATGAGGTGTTTTTGCTCTGAACGGGGTTTGAAGTCCTGGATGGGGCCAAAGTCTCCGAAGAAATCCAGTCTGGGACGGTACTTTTCGCTCAGCCGGTAGACGATGGCAGCAGAGTATTGCAGGGTCCAGCCGGATGAGATGCCTGCGCCCTCGATCACTTTTTCGAGGATGGGGTTGAGGTCAAAGGTGAAGCGGCCAAAGTCTTTTTCGATGATGCCGCGCAGTTCCACTTCGCGCGTGTCTTCATCGTGCTTGGGCAGTTCCAGTTCGATGTAGGCGCCGAGGTCTACCGGTAGTTCGCCTTTCTCGAAAAACCGGGTGCGCACGTGGTAGCGTTGCCCGCCTAAGGACCAACCTTCGCCTGGATTGCGTAGGAAATCCGCATAAGCGCTGACTTCCACTTTGTCGGTCACGCCGTAAGTTCCCTCGAAACTGCTGCGCATGCGGCCGTCCTCTTCGCCGCCCGTGCCATTGGGGCCACGGCGGGTATGCGTGGTGGCGTTTTCCAGTTCCAGTTCGCCCTTGGCGGCGGTGGCGTAGGGGTAGACTTCCAGCTCATAGTAGTTGAGCGCCAGTGCCTGGCTGTTGACGAGCAGCGTGGCAGCGCTGATCAGGGCGAGTTTGAACGTGTTGCGGGCAACGGTGTTCATGGAACTTTCCAGATAAAGGTTCAGTGTTGTGTGTCAGGCCGCAGCCCGTGTATTCGCGGCAGGCCGGGCTACCGGGCGGTTAAGCAGGGTAAGCGTCAGCACCCAGAATGCCGCGTAGGCCAGCACCAAAATCAGCGAGGGCTGGGAGCGATAGCCGGTGAGCGCGGCGACGATGCTGCCGACCCGGCTACCGCTGTCGAGGATGGCCGAGGTGTTCCATAGCGTGCCCACCAGGGCCGGCAGGATATCCATGGCAACCAGGCCGGACACGCCCCCCACCACTAGTCCTGCTGCCGAAAACAGCAGGATGATTTCAGTCACGCGAAAGAACACCCGGTAGTTGAGGAAGCGCACGCCCTTGGATACGCCCCAGGCGGTCGCCAGTGCCAACACGAAGCCGAGCGCCACGGCGCCTGTGATGGACATGCCGGCCGCACCGTGCTCCAGGCCCAGGCCGTAAACGTAGACCACCGTTTCTGCGCCTTCGCGGGCGATGGACAGCAACGCAACCACACTCACGCCGATCAGGCTGCCCGAGTCCATGGCACGATCCACGCCGGATTGCAGCGAATGCTTTAGTTGTGGCCCGCGGCGCCGCATCCACAGCACCATCTGCGTCATCAACGCTGCAGCGGCGAATTCCAGCCCGATGCGAAAATACTCCATCTGGCGCTCCTGCAGATCGCTCTGGATCCACAGCGTGGCCAAGCCGAGGACGAGGCTGAGCCCCAATCCACCAGCTACGCCGGCCCACAGGTACTTGAGACCCTGCCGCCCCTGTTCGCTGCGCATCAGGTAGGTGTAGAGGATGCTCACGATGAGCACGCCTTCGATGCTTTCGCGCCAGACGATAAAAAGAATGCTTTCCATGCTCGGCTCCTATTTTGCGATGATCACGCCTTTGGCAGTGTCCGCATGAAATTCCCCGAAAAACTTGTACTGGCCTGGGGCTAACGGGCCAAGAAAAATATCGGTGCTGGCGCCGGGGCGGATCACTTTTTCGCGGTTAAGGTCTGAGCTCTCGAACTCTTCGGCGGCAGAGCCTTCGTTTTTCACCCGCAACTTGAATTTCTGGCCGGAAGGCACCTCTATCCGGTCGGGAACGAAACGATTCTGCCGGATCGAAACTTCGAACACGGCAATGTCCCCTGCTAAGGACGGCGCGGAAAACAAGGCTGCCATGGCGGCGGTAGCGAGGAATTTAAGTAGACGATTAGTGCGCGACATGGCTTTTCTCTCCGAAATTTTTGATACGATGGGGTTATTATAAATACGAGTCATTCGCATTTGCAACAAAAATTTTCAATGGGCGTTGAGTGAGCCTGAATTCCTTACTTGGTTGGCCTACAGAAACCGTGTCCCCTCATCCCCGGCCCCTCTCCCGGAAGGAGAAGGGAGAAAAGCCCCTCTCCTTCCGGGAGAGGGGTTGGGGTGAGGGAAAGGGGCGTGAACATTCACATTGCGCTCAATCTGGTCATCTCAACTGAGTTTTTTGGATGAGTCAGATGGAGTTGATTCGACAGGCTCCTAGGCTAGCGCTTGCCGCAGAGCACTGATCAGCACGTTGCGTAAGGAGCGCCAGTGACGGCCACCCTTGAGGACGTGTTTCTGATTGATTTCCAGTTCGATCCCGATATAGGAAGCGGCCGGGAAGTGGCGGCGCAGATAGGCAGTAAATCCATCCGATTTTCCGGTGTAGGGGGAGTTGCGCCGTACCGTAAGAGTGGGAGCCAGTGCGCGGAGGGTGGTCTGCCATCTGCGGCACAACGCCACCTCCCCGGCCCGCCCTGGGTCATAGAGCAGACCAACATCGGCAATGCGCAGCTCGCCCCCGAACTCCGGCGTGAAGCTGTGGGATGAGATGTGGATGACCCGGTGGCCGTGCGCGATGCCATCCGCGATGTGGGCTTCGGCCTGGTTGCGATAAGGCAGATAGTATCGCTCCAGTATCTCTTGGCGCGCCTTAGTGGGGGCAGTGCGGGTGCCGTCGGAATACAGGCGTGGGTGGCCGGGAGAGCGATTGAGGTCGATGAGCAAACGGCTGGTGGTGGAGGCGAATAGGGGCGCGTTTAACGCGTGTGCCAAATCGCGCGCCATGGCGAGCGCCCCGGCATCGAAGCCGCGGTGAGATTGCAGAAGTGCTTCCTGGCCCTGAAACAGGCGCCGGTAGCGTGGCGGAATGCGATTGCCGCCGTGTTCGCAGGTGATCACGTAGTAGTCTGTTTTAGCCATGATCGGTTGAAAATTGGCGTCCTTGTTCCAGGCAATCGCAAAGCGCCCGGTAAACCGATTCAAGCCGCGCTCTATCGCAGTCCGTGCCAACTGCTTTCAGGATGCGGCGGGCAAGGGGGCCTTGTTCCAGTATGACGTGCAGCGGTTTCTGCCACTGGGGGTCAGGGTTGTCCAGAAAGGTTGTCTCGACGAGGTGCTGCCACAGCTCACGTGCCTCGCAACGGCGGCCGGGAAATCCAAAACGGTGCAAGAATTCGGCATCCTCGATCACGGCCTGCTCGGCTTCGCGGATGCAGTCTCGCAGGATGAGCACCAGAGCATCCGTGGCGATGGCCTGCTGTGTGGCGAGCGGCGCATCGTAAAGTGCACGAACCACGGCAATGACTGCGGCAGCGATGGCCAGGTCAGCCTGCGGGCATTCCTGTATGTCGATCACGCGGATCTCGATGGCGTTGCGGTTGAAGCGCGGGATCGCGCCGCGGGCGTTGAGCCATTCGTGCCGCAATACGCCTTCCGGGTCGAGGGGTGCGATGTCCCTGTAGAGGGTGCCCAGGATTTCAGCTTGGTACATAGCGCGGGAAGTGACTGTGTCCGGAATTACTTTGCCGATCACCGATGGCACTCGCCGGACGGCGGTGCGGTACGCATCCATTCTGGAATCCATAAAACCAGTGGGCTTGCCATCGGCAATCGGTGAACTTGCGGCCAGGGCCGGGAGGATAGGTAGCACCAGTCGGATCGCGGCATGCAGGCGGGCGAATTCGTCATCGTCGGCGAATGGCAGGTTGAGGTGCATGCTCTGCAGGTTGGCTTGGCCGTGTTGGTCGCAGCCGAAGATATGGTGGTAGGCCTGGTAGATGGGCGCATGGTCGTGCTGCCACAGACACGTCTCGGTGGCCGGATTCATCCACGGGTGCATGGCACTGGGCATGAGCCGCGCACCCATGGGCTCCAGCAGCCGGTTGATGTGATTAACCTCGGATTGGAATCCGGCGGCAAGCGGTGCGAGATCAGGGTCAGGACTTGTGTTCTTGAGTTCGACGAGATGCAGCACCAGTTCGTTGGACCAACCAAAGCGCCCACGTTCGACCTCTGCGGCGTCATGCAATAATGTGTCGGCAATCGGCATGACCGACAGCGTTTTCTGGTTCACAATCATGTATTCCAGCTCGATGCCGTAACCGGCGAATGCATGGAACAAGGGGGCGGCACTCATCGCACATTACCCAATTTACGAGCCTCGATGCGGCGCACGAACGAGCCCATGATCTCGCGGTAGAGGGCGTCCTTGAGCACGCCGTCTTCGTTGCCGGCATCGACGTTGGGATTGTCGTTGACTTCGATGATGCAGCAGCGGTTGCCCACCTGTTTGATATCCACGCCGTAGAGCCCATCGCCGATGAGGTTGGCCGCACGTAGCGCAATCTTTACTACTTCTTCCGGCGCTTCGGCTACCGCCACGGCCTGCACCGGGCCTTCTTCGTAGCCCTTGCGTCCTTGCCCATGCTTGACGATTTGCCAGTGTCCGGCTGCCATGAAGTACTTGCACACGAACAGCGGCCGCCGGTCCAGGATTCCCACGCGCCAGTCGAATTCGGTGGGAATGTATTCCTGCGCGATGATCAGTTCTGATTTTTCCAGTAACGCACCTACTTTTTCCAGCAATTCCTGCGCCGTTTCCACTTTCACCACACCCAGCGAAAAGGAACTGTCCGGCTGCTTGAGTACGCATGGGAGTCCGAGGTTAGGAATGATCAGCTCCACGTTGTCGCGGTGCACCATCAGCGTTCGGGGCGCGGGAATGTTGTGGCGGGTGAGCAGTTCGGCGAGGTACACCTTGTTGTTGCACTTGAGGATGGAATCGGGGTCGTCGATCACCACCAGGCCTTCCGCAGTGCCCCGCCGCGAAAAGCGGTAAGTGTAGTGGTTGGCAAAAGTGGTGTCGCGGATGAATAGCGCGTCGAATTCGGTCAAGCGGTTGATGTCGGCGCGCGTGACCAATTCCACTTGCAAGCCGATTTCTTCAGCAGCCTTCTCGAATTTCTGCATGGCACGGGCGTTGGAAGGCGGCTCGGGGTTGTCGGGATCGTGCAGGATAGCCAGATCAAATCGCGGCGCAGGGCGTTTGCGCAAACGCCGCCGATGGCCCATGAAATAATCAGTGGCGGCCTGCACTACAAAATCCTGATGCTGGGGCGGAATATCACTGGCGGCGATGGCGCGCACTTTGCGTATGCGCCACTGATCGCGATAACACTCAAAATCGGCGCGCAGCAATGGCGCTTGCAGCAGGTTGAAGAGTTGGTGGCTCAGGATATCGTAGCGACTCGCTACGTTGCGGCCGAAATAAATGCTGAGCTCGAACGTATCCGATTTGATGGGCTCAAGCGATTTCTGGATCAGCGGGTCCAGGCCTTCGGTGAGCAGCCGTACCATGTTGCGCGATTGCAGGTCCTCCATGGTGCTCACCTTGGGTAGCGGCTTGTGGCCGCGTGCTTCGGCCAGCAGCGAAACATAATAACCGAGGCTCTGGTAGCGGTAGGATTTGCACAGATTGAACACCTTGACCGAGCGATCGTCGCCATAGGCCGGGTCGGTCAGATAGGCCCGCGCCGGCACGACGGTGACGCCGGGGATTTCGAGGGGCCAATCGCACGGGTTGTCGACGACAATGAGGATGCTCATGGCTCACCCTTTGGTGCCGCGCGGGGCGGGTGGATAACCAGCAGGTTGGCGTCGTGGGTCACGATACCGAGCAGCACCGCACCCAGCACGCGGTCGATGTTGATCCAGTATTCGTGCGATGGGCCGTAGGGATGCGGCCCGTAAGGATCGGCCACCAGCAGGGTGCGATCCTTGCGGTTGTAACCGGCGATCACCACGAAATGTCCGGCCGGTGTGCCACGCACGTTGTCCGGGATGTCGTTCGGCCCAAACTCGCGTGCCGCGCGATACAGGTAGGTGGAACTCAAGCCCGTGAGTATCGGCAGACCACGGCGCAGCAGGCCGCGAATCAGGGGGCGGCACAGATCTGCCAGGCGCAGCCGCCCGCCCAGCCGCAGGAACTCCAGATAACCCGCTGTGACTTGCTGTAGCCTCCGGTCCTGCTTCACCTCGCGCTGTTGCCGCAAGCGCTCGGCAATATCCACCCCGTGTACGAACCAGGTCGGGTCAAACACCATCAGGTTGTAAGTGTAAATGGTGGCCTGATAGCCGCGACGTAGCGCGTCACAGGCCAGAAAAACCGCAAAAGTGCCGCCGTGCTCCAACTCGCGGTTGCGGGAAATTACGTCTGCCAGGGGTTCGTCCCGGCCCCAGTAACGGTAAATTGAATGCAAGCAGGTGGGGCCGCAGGTGATTTCGTCTGGCTGAGGCAGCATGGTGACCGGCAAGTGCAACGTGATCGGAAGCATGGACTGCGAGCCTCGTTCCTTGTAAACCGGATTGATCACCACAGAGACACAGAGACACGGAGAAAGGCAAGATTTTAATGCATCACCATTCCTGGCTCACCTTGAGGGAGCAGTGTGTAGCGTTTTTGATTTTTCTCCGCGCCTCTGTGTCTCTGTGGTGAGTCGTTTTGAATCAAAATATTCATGCCCTGTGCTGCGCCCCCTGCTGCCCATGCAGGAACCAGCGGTCCAGTACCACGTGCCGCGTAAACCAGGAATTGGCGAGCAATTTGCCGCCGATGAACTGTTGCAACTGCTGCGGCAACAGTCCGGCGGAGGCGGGCTTGG